>Ga0153940_1000019_pt1 | contig 117359 bp, 117 predicted proteins | sample TSNJ024MetaG_FD_104736 | JGI IMG/M metagenome (GOLD analysis project Ga0153940, IMG submission 104736) | Attine ant fungus gardens microbial communities from New Jersey, USA - TSNJ024 MetaG | ecosystem: Host-associated > Fungi > Mycelium > Unclassified | place: USA: New Jersey, Brendan T.... | reverse complement strand
CGCAATTCGTGAGGGCGGACGTACCGTCGGAGCGGGGATCGTTTCTAAAATTATTGAATGATTGGCAAATATAATTCATTGGAGAGCGCCCTTATCAAAAGGCGCTCCATATGATAAGGAACAAAAAAGCATGAACGGTCAGAATATCCGCATTCGCCTCAAGGCGTTTGACCATCGGATCCTGGACGCTTCGACGCGTGAAATCGTGTCGACGGCCAAGCGTACCGGCGCCAATGTCCGTGGTCCGATTCCATTGCCGACGCGGGTTGAAAAATTCACGGTTAACCGGTCTCCGCATATTGATAAGAAAAGCCGCGAGCAGTTTGAGATGCGCACACATAAGCGTCTTCTTGATATCGTTGATCCGACTCCGCAAACGGTAGATGCGCTGATGAAGCTTGATCTTTCTGCCGGTGTTGATGTTGAGATCAAGCTTTAAGGTTTGGGACGGAAAGGAACAAATCCGATGCGTTCAGGTGTAATTGCACAAAAGCTGGGCATGACTCGCATCTATAATGACGTTGGGGAGCATATACCTGTCACGGTACTCCGTTTGGAGAATTGTCAGGTTGTTGCTCAGCGTACAGTTGAAAAGAATGGCTATACAGCCGTTCAGCTTGGTGTTGGTCTTGCAAAAGTCAAGAATACCACGAAGTCGTTGCGTGGCCATTTTGCCAAGGCTTCTGTTGAGCCTAAGATAAAGATCGCCGAGTTTCGTGTGTCTCCGGAAAATCTGCTTGATGTGGGTGCCGAGATTACGGCGGGGCATTTTGTTCCCGGCCAGAAAGTGGATGTTACCGGCACATCAATCGGTAAGGGGTTTGCCGGTGTTATGAAGCGTCATAATTTCGGAGGTCATCGTGCTTCCCACGGCAACTCAATTACGCACCGCGCCCACGGTTCGACCGGTCAGCGTCAGGATCCGGGCAAGGTATTCAAAGGCAAGAAAATGGCTGGCCACATGGGTGATGTTCGTGTGACAACCCAGAATATTGAAGTCGTGTCAACGGATGTTGATCGTGGCCTTATTCTGGTGCGTGGCGCAGTTCCGGGTTCAAAAGGAGCCTGGATTCTTGTCCGTGATGCTGTAAAAAGTGTACTCCCCGGTGATGCGCCAAAGCCTGCTGCTTTGCGTCAATCAGGAGAGGCAAAGCAGGGAGCTGCTGCTCCGGAAGTGGAAATGACCGCAGCTGCTGATGGAGCCGAATGATGGATCTCGTAATTAATACATTTGACGGTAAGGAAACAGGCAGGGTTCAGCTTTCCGAGGCTGTATTCGGACTTGATCCGCGCGAGGATTTATTACAGCGTGTTGTACGTTGGCAGCTTGCTCGCCGTCAACAGGGTACACATCAGGTGCAGTCGCGTGCGGATGTATCCCGTACCGGTGCGAAGATGTATAAACAGAAAGGCACAGGTCGTGCCCGGCATTCTTCTGCTCGTGCCCCGCAGTTTCGTGGTGGTGGTAAAGCGCATGGCCCGATTTTTCGCGATCATGCCCATGATTTGCCGAAAAAGGTTCGCGCTCTTGGGCTTCGTCATGCCCTTTCGGTCAAGATGAAGGCAAAGGATCTTGTCATTGTCGATGAGTTGAGTCTCAAAGAAGGTAAAACCAGGACACTGGCCGCTAAGTTTGCAGAGCTTGGCCTTGAAAATGCGCTTCTGGTTGGCGGTAGAAAGATTGATGTCAATTTCAGCCGTGCAGCTTCCAACATTCCGAATGTAGATGTGCTCCCGGTTCAGGGTATTAACGTTTATGATATTTTGCGTCGCGGCAAGCTTGTTCTTTCCAAAGCGGCGGTAGAAGCGCTTGAGGAGAGGTTCAAATGACGGATATTCGCCACTATGACATTATCGTCCGTCCGGTTATTACCGAAAAATCGACCATGGTTTCTGAAAGTAACCAGATTGTATTTAATGTCGCGCTGAAGGCGACAAAGCCTGAAATCAGGGCTGCGGTTGAAGCATTGTTTGGCGTCAAGGTAAAAGCAGTCAACACACTTGTCCGCAAAGGTAAGGAAAAGCGGTTCAAGGGGCTTGTTGGTCGGCAGAGTGATATCAAAAAAGCGGTCGTGACATTGGCTGAAGGCCAGTCGATTGATTTTTCGACCGGTCTTTGAGAGGCTGTGGAGTAGGAATAATGGCACTTAAGCATTTCAATCCGACCACGCCAGGCCAGCGTCAGCTTGTTATCGTTGACCGGTCGGGTCTTTATAAGGGTAAGCCTGTGAAGGCATTGACGCAGGGTTTGTCTTCGAATGGCGGCCGTAACAATGCTGGTCGTGTAACTGCCCGTTATCAGGGTGGCGGGCACAAGCGTAGTTACCGTTTTGTTGACTTCAAGCGTTCAAGACGTGATATAGCAGCACGAGTTGAGCGTCTGGAGTATGATCCTAATCGTACGGCATTTATTGCGCTTATCCGTTATGAGGATAATGAATTGAGCTATATCATCGCTCCACAGCGTCTGGCTGTTGGCGATACGGTTGTTGCCGGTGTGAATGCTGATGTCAAGCCTGGAAACGCCATGCCGCTTAATATCATGCCGGTTGGTACCATTATCCACAATGTGGAGATAAAGCCAGGTAAAGGTGGTCAGATTGCCCGTTCAGCCGGTGCTTATGCGCAGCTTGTCGGACGTGATCAAGGTCTGGCTATTCTTCGTTTGAATTCAGGTGAGCAGCGTCTTGTTCCTGGTGCATGTTTTGCAACGGTTGGTGCGGTATCTAATCCTAATCATGCTAATATTAATGATGGCAAGGCTGGTCGTTCCCGCTGGCGGGGCAAACGTCCTCATGTTCGGGGTGTTGCTATGAACCCGGTTGATCACCCGCATGGTGGAGGTGAGGGGCGTACATCTGGGGGTCGCCATCCGGTTTCACCTTGGGGTAAGCCGACAAAGGGCAAGCGCACTCGCTCCAATAAAGCAACCAACAAGTTTATTATGCGCTCACGTCATCAGCGCAAGAAGTAAGAGAGGTAGTCTAAAGTGGCTCGTTCAGTTTGGAAAGGACCGTTTGTTGATGGCTATCTTCTCAAAAAGGCTGAGAAGGTACGTACAGGCGGCCGTAGTGAAGTTATCAGGATATGGAGCCGTCGCTCTACGATTTTACCGCAATTTGTCGGTCTGACCTTCGGTGTTTACAATGGGAACAAGCATATTCCTGTTTCTGTCACCGAAGAAATGATAGGACATAAGTTTGGTGAATTCGCTCCGACCCGGATTTATTACGGCCATGGTGCGGACAAGAAAGCGAAAAGGAAGTAAAATGGGCAAAGCCAAGGTTTCGCGCCAGCTAAAAGATAATGAGGCGAAAGCTGTCGCCCGTACGATTCGTGTCAGTCCCCAGAAGCTTAATCTGGTTGCCGTCATGATACGTGGCAAGAAAGTCAATACGGCTCTGGCTGATTTGACCTTTTCGCGCAAACGTATTGCCTCTACTGTTAAAAAGACGCTGGAATCAGCAATTGCCAATGCGGAAAATAACCATGACCTTGATGTAGATTCTCTTGTTGTTGCTGAGGCGCATGTGGGTAAATCAATCGTTATGAAGCGCTTTCATGTTCGCGGCCGTGGTCGTACCAGCCGGATTGAGAAGCGATTCTCACATCTTACGATCATTGTCCGTGAAGTGGTCGCGAAAAAGGAGGCCGTGTAATGGGTCAGAAGACTAATCCGATCGGGCTTCGCCTGGGTATTAACCGTACATGGAATTCACGTTGGTATGCGAATACTGGCGAATATGGCAAACTTTTACATGAAGATCTGGTGATCCGCAGTTATTTGATGAAAGAATTGAAGCAGGCCGGTATTGCAAAGATTGTGATTGAGCGTCCACATAAGAAGTGTCGGGTGACAATTCATTCAGCTCGTCCGGGTTTGATCATCGGCAAGAAGGGTGCAGATATTGAACGTTTGCGCCGTAAACTTGCAGAAATGACCAAGGCTGATACATCTCTCAATATTGTTGAGGTGCGTAAGCCGGAAATTGATGCGACATTGATTGCCCAATCTATTGCGCAGCAGCTTGAGCGTCGCGTTGCTTTTCGCCGGGCCATGAAGCGCGCTGTACAGTCCGCTATCCGTCTTGGTGCGGAAGGTATCCGCGTCAATTGTTCTGGTCGTTTGGGTGGTGCAGAGATTGCTCGTATGGAATGGTATCGTGAAGGCCGTGTGTCGCTCCATACCTTGCGTGCTGATGTTGATTACGGCACTGCAGAAGCCAAGACAGCTTACGGTATTTCCGGTGTCAAGGTTTGGGTCTTCAAAGGTGAAATTCTTGAACATGATCCGATGGCTTCCGAGCGGCGAGCAACGGAAGGCGATAATCAGGGTTCTTTGTCGAATCGCCATCGTGAAAACGCCTAGAGTAACGGTTGGATTAAGAGATTTTGGAGTAAAGAACAATGTTGCAACCCAAGCGCACAAAGTTCCGTAAACAGTTCAAGGGCCGTATTCACGGTAATTCAAAAGGCGGTACGGAATTGAATTTTGGTGCTTTTGGTCTGAAGGCTCTTGAGCCTGAGCGCGTGACTGCACGCCAGATTGAAGCTGCACGTCGTGCCATTACGCGTCATGTGAAGCGTGTCGGCCGTGTATGGATTCGTATTTTCCCTGATTTGCCGGTAACATCAAAACCAACAGAAGTACGTATGGGTAAGGGAAAAGGTGGTGTAGATTACTGGGCGGCGCGTGTTGCGCCGGGTCGGATCATGTTTGAGCTTGACGGTGTGCCGGAAGATGTAGCACGCGAGGCTCTTCGACTTGGGGCTGCAAAGCTTCCGGTCAAGACACGTTTCATCCAGCGTATAGCTGAATAAGGGGTTAAGCGATGAAAGCCATTGATATTCGGGCAAAAACGTTCGACCAGTTGAATGATGAATTGGCAATGCTGAAGAAGGAGCAGTTTAATCTGCGTTTTCAGAAGGCAACAGGCCAGTTAGAGAAAACTGCGCGTGTAAAACAGGTTCGCCGTGATATTGCACGCATTAAAACAATTGTCCGCCAAAAGGCGGTTGAAAGTCAGGCGTAAGGAAAATTTCATGCCGAAACGCATTTTACAGGGCATCGTTGTCAGCGACAAGAATGACAAGACTGTTGTTGTCAAGGTTGAACGCCGCTATTCACATCCTCTTCTTCAGAAGACTGTTCGCCAGTCAAAGAAGTATAAAGCGCATGATGAAGGTAACAGGTTCAAAATCGGTGATATGGTTTCCATTCAGGAATCTGCCCCGATTTCTAAAGATAAACGCTGGGTAGTCGTTACTGACAGCACAGTGTAGCTGAGCAGGGCATTGGTGTCTTTATTGTCAGAATTGGGTGATATGTTTATTTCTCTTTTCTTAAGAAAAGGCGCAAGTGTTTAAATCGTAATTTGACAGGCATGTCCGGATATGTAAAACGGGTTCCGGGCAACAAAACTAAAGAAGGCGGCCAGTCATGATTCAGATGCAAACAAACCTCGACGTTGCGGATAATTCTGGTGCCCGTCGTGTCATGTGCATCAAGGTGCTGGGCGGTTCAAAGCGGAAATATGCCTCGGTAGGCGATATTATCGTTGTTTCTGTTAAAGAAGCTATTCCGCGTGGCCGCGTAAAAAAAGGTGATGTGATGAAGGCTGTGGTGGTTCGCACTGCCAAGGATATTTGTCGCACTGATGGCAGCGTTATTCGTTTTGATAAAAACGCAGCTGTTCTTATTGATAACAAAAAAGAGCCGATCGGTACACGTATTTTCGGACCGGTTCCGCGCGAATTGCGTGCGAAGAACCATATGAAAATTATTTCGCTCGCTCCTGAAGTGCTGTGAGGAACGATCAGAAATGCAGAAAATTCGCAAAGGCGATAAGGTAGTCGTGTTAACCGGCAAGAACAAGGGTCGTAGCGGCGAGGTTATTAAAGTCAATCCGAAAGAGAATACTGCGCTTGTTCGTGGTCTTAATATGGTCAAGCGTCATCAGCGCCAGACGCAGAATCAGGAAGCAGGTATTATTACCAAGGAGGCTCCTGTTCATCTGTCCAATTTGGCTGTGGCAGATCCCAGGGATGGCAAGCCGACACGTGTTGGCTTTCGGATTGGGAATGATGGAAAAAAGGTCCGCATGGCCAAGCGTTCCGGAGAATTAATTGATGGCTGAAGTAAAGATTGAACCGCGTTTGAAAAAACATTATCGGGAAGTTGTCCGCAAAACATTGCTCGAAAGGTTTCGGTACGAGAACAGTATGCAAATTCCCCATGTTGATAAGGTTGTTATTAATATGGGGGTTGGTGAAGCAACTGCTGATTCCAAGAAGCCGACAAATGCTGCAATGGATCTTGGGCTTATTGCTGGTCAGAAGGCGGTTGTGACGCGGGCACGTAATTCGATTGCGACTTTCAAGGTGCGTGAAGGTATGCCGATCGGTGCCAAGGTTACCTTGCGCAAGGATCGAATGTACGAATTCCTTGATCGTCTGATTACGATTGCGTTGCCACGGGTTCGCGATTTTCGTGGCCTTAATTCCAAGAGCTTTGATGGTCGTGGTAATTTTGCTATGGGTATCAAGGAGCACATTGTGTTTCCGGAGATTAACTATGACAAGGTTGATCAGATCTGGGGCATGGACATCATCGTTTGCACGACAGCCAAGACGGATGATGAAGCGCGTGAACTGTTGCGTGCCTTCAATTTTCCGTTCCGGTCGTAACGGCAAGCGTAGCGAGGTATAGAAATGGCCAAAACAAGTGCCGTAGAAAAGAATAAGCATCGTCGGCGGATGGTTAAGCAGCATGCTGGCCGCCGGGCACGTCTGAAAGCAATTGTCATGAATCAGTCACTACCGATTGAAGAGCGCTTCAGGGCTTCGGTTCTGTTGGCTGAGCTGCCGCGCAATTCGGCGAAAGTTCGGGTTCGTAACCGTTGTGAGGTAAGCGGGAGGCCGCGTGCTTATTATCGTAAGTTGAAGATGTCGCGTATTGCTTTGCGCGAGCTTGGTTCGCTCGGATATATTCCGGGTTTGGTCAAGTCTAGCTGGTAAGGAGAGACAGGAATGTCAATGTCAGATCCTCTTGGCGATATGCTGACACGTATTCGTAATGCTATCGGACGCCGTAAAACCAAGGTTATGACACCGGCGTCGAAGCTTCGTGCCCGTGTTCTGGAAGTCCTTCATGCGGAAGGATATATTCGCGGATTCAGTCAGATTGATTTTGATAGTGGTAAATCCGAAATTGAAATAGAACTGAAATACCATGAAGGGGCTCCGGTTATCCGTGAAATTTCACGCGTATCCAAGCCTGGTCGTCGTGTTTATGTGTCTGTTAAGTCTATTCCTCATGTGGCAAATGGCTTGGGTATTTCGATTCTGTCAACACCGAAGGGTGTAATGGCTGATCATGAAGCACGTGAACAGAATGTAGGTGGTGAGCTTCTTTGCCGCATTTTCTGATGTGGTATAGAAAATTCAGACCAGGAAAAACAGGTTGAACAATGTCTCGTATTGGAAAAAGGCCCGTTCCGGTTCCCGCTGGTGTGACAGTTACGGTTGAAGGGCAGGTTGTCAAGGCAAAGGGTGCCAAGGGTGAATTGAGCTTCGTTGTTAGTGATGAAGTGCTTGTGATGTTTGAGGATAATGCTGTTACGGTAACGCCTCGTAATCAATCAAAGGATGCGCGTTCCAAGTGGGGTATGTCGCGTACCATGATCGAGAATATCGTAACCGGTGTTAAGGATGGTTTTGAAAAAAAACTGGAAATTAATGGTGTAGGCTATCGTGCGGCCATGCAGGGTAAGAATTTGCAGTTATCTCTGGGTTTCAGCCATGAGGTAATTTATCAGGTGCCTGCCGGTGTGACCGTCAGTGTATCAAAGCCAACTGAAATTGTTGTTTCCGGTATTGATCTGCAACAGGTCGGACAGGTTGCTGCAAAAATCCGTGAATATCGCGGTCCTGAGCCTTATAAAGGCAAGGGTGTTAAATATGCGGATGAGCGTATCGTCCGTAAGGAAGGTAAGAAGAAGTAAGGAGTCTGCGCTATGGCTTCGCGGAAGGAAGTTTTACAGCGTCGTGCAATGCGCGTCCGCCGTCAGATTAGGATGGCGGCCAATGGCCGTCTACGGTTGAGTGTTTATCGTTCAAACCAGAATATTTATGCGCAGCTCATTGATGATGTGCATGGTTATACTGTTGCTGCTGCGTCAACCCTTGATAAGGACGTTAGAAAGTCGTTGAAAAGCGGTGCCGGCTGCGATGCAGCAAGTGTTGTTGGCAGACTCATCGCTGAGCGAGTAGTGAAAGTTGGTATCAAGGAAGTTGTTTTTGACCGTGGTCCTTATATTTATCATGGCCGCATCAAAGCCTTGGCAGAAGCTGCCCGTGAAGGTGGCTTGAACTTCTGATTGTATGTGGGCGCATATAGGTGCGCCTGTTTTTCAGGCGTTCGGGTTATCCTCGCCTGACTTTGGAATCCGTGCTTCCGGAAAAGAAAAAGGAATTAGGAATGGCACAGAAAGAGCGTAACCGGGAAGAACGCGATAGCGAGTTTGTTGACAAACTTGTTCATATTAATCGCGTTGCCAAAGTTGCCAAGGGTGGCCGCCGTTTTGGTTTTGCTGCTCTCGTTGTTGTTGGAGATCAGAAGGGCCGCGTTGGTTTTGGCCATGGGAAGGCACGTGAAGTGCCAGAAGCTATCCGCAAAGCAACTGAGGCTGCCAAACGTGAGATGATTTATGTTCCGCTACGTTCAGGACGAACTCTTCATCATGATGTTGAAGGTCGTCACGGTGCCGGTAAGGTACTTTTGCGTTCAGCTGTCCCTGGTACCGGTATTATTGCCGGAGGTCCGATGCGTGCTGTTTTTGAAACTCTTGGTATGCAGGATGTCGTAGCGAAATCGCTTGGTTCATCGAATCCATATAACATGATTCGAGCAACATTTGATGCTCTGAAGCATCAAATTCATCCCAGGGATATTGCTGCCCAGCGCGGTATTAAATATTCAACCCTGCAGGCACGTCGTCAGAATCTGGTTGGTATGGAAGAGTAATTGGCATCTGGCTTGTCAGAAAAAGGGAATTTTAAAGATGGCTGGGAAAAAATCTCAGAACGGAAAAATGATAACGGTGGAGCAGATCGGTAGTTCAATTCGTCGTCCGGCTGTTCAGCGTGCGACGCTGATTGGTCTTGGCCTTAACAAAATGCACCGTCGCAGAACATTGCAGGATACGCCTGCTGTCCGTGGTATGATCGCAAAGATTCAGCATCTTGTCCGCCTTGTAGATGAGAGCTAACGGAAAGTTCAGGAGATATATTCATGAAACTCAATGAATTGCACGATCTGGTAGGGGCAACAAAAGCCCGTAAACGTGTTGGCCGCGGTATTGGTTCTGGCATGGGAAAAACTGCCGGCCGCGGTGTTAAAGGGCAGAAATCTCGCTCCGGTGTTTCAATCAGTGGCTTTGAAGGCGGTCAGATGCCGATTTATCGGCGTCTTCCGAAGCGTGGTTTTAATAATATTTTTGCCAAGAGTTTTAATATTGTGTCACTTGGCCGTGTTCAGGCTGCCATCGATGCCGGCAGATTGAATGCTGAAACGGTTGTAACAGCTGAAACGCTCAAGGCAGCTGGTATTATTCGTCGCGCAAGAGATGGCATTCGCCTTTTGTCTGATGGTCAGTTGAAAATCAGGATTGATTTTGAAGTTTCTGGTGCTTCCAAAGCAGCGGTTGCCAAGATTGAAAAAGCTGGAGGTTCTGTCAAGTTGTTGGCTGCTGTGGAATAGTCTGATATCTTTTTGGTTAGCGGGCATGACTGCATGGGAAGCCATTTCATCCTGAGTGCTGTCTGTGGGGGGTATGTACGGATTTCTATATCTGCTTTTGGTAGTTTATTGTGAAATTTCAGGATCTTAGCCTGTCATATTTCAGTAGTATTGTGCAAAGCGGATATAATAACAGGAAGTCAGGGATAGTGTAATATTTTATATTGAAATTGTATTGCTCTGATAGATTTTCCCGGAACTGGAAAATGCATGTAATATGATTGTGTAGTTCTATTTATAACGGTAAAAAAGCGAGATTTTAAAACGGCATGAAGTAATTGGTTTATTGCTGTTTTGGATGAATGGGTTGAGTACGGAAAATCTTTTACGTTCTGATCCATAGAGAGAATATGACTCGTCAGACGTTGACATTTTGTTTTCAGAATGCATGACAGACCGGAGAAAATACATGGCTTCAGCTGCGGAGCAACTTGCATCAAACCTGAATTTTTCGGCATTTTCACGGGCGACCGATCTTAAAAAACGCATCTGGTTTACACTGGGTGCACTGTTGATTTATCGCCTGGGAACCTATATTCCCATGCCGGGTATTAATGCAGAGGCATTAAGGCAGGCTTTCGATACCCATTCTTCCGGGGTGCTTGGTATGTTCAATATGTTTGCTGGCGGTGCTGTCGGTCGCATGGCAATTTTTGCCTTGGGTATCATGCCTTATATCTCTGCATCGATTATTGTTCAGTTGATAACGACTGTCATTCCTTCTCTGGAAGCGCTGAAGAAGGAAGGAGAGACCGGACGGAAAATCATCAATCAGTACACTCGCTACGGTACAGTGTTTCTGGCGATTATTCAGGCTTATGGCATCACTGTGGGGCTGGAATCAGGTGATAATATCGTTTCAGAGCCGGGTTGGTTTTTTCGTTTCAGCGCGGTTATCACGCTTGTCGGCGGGACAATGTTTCTAATGTGGCTGGGAGAACAGATTACCTCAAGGGGCATTGGTAATGGTATTTCACTGATTATTTTTGCCGGTATTGTTGCAGGTTTGCCGATGGCTGTATTTAATATGCTGGAACTGAGCAGCCAGGGGCAGTTGTCGCCAATGGTTGTTATCGGCATTTTCATTCTGGCTATAGCTCTTATCGCGGCCATTGTTTTTGTTGAACGGGCGCAGCGGCGTATCCTGATTCAGTATCCGAAGCGGCAGGTCGGAAACCGTATGTTTCAGGGGGATACCTCGCATCTTCCTCTTAAGCTTAATACTGCTGGTGTCATTCCGCCGATTTTTGCTTCATCTCTCTTATTACTGCCTGCAACAATCGGTAATTTTTCGCAAAATTTGCCTGATTGGGTACAGGGGATTGTCAATGCTTTGAGCCATGGCCATCCGGTTTATATGTTGCTTTATGCTGTATTGATGGTTTTCTTTTGTTTTTTCTATACGGCGATTGTATTCAATCCAAGAGATACGGCTGATCAACTCAAGAAACATGGCGGTTTTGTTCCGGGGATTCGGCCTGGTGAGCGAACGGCTGAATATATTGATTATGTGTTGACCCGTATTACAGTTATTGGTGCGGTTTATATTGTTCTGGTTTGCCTGTTGCCGGAATTTATTGTATCGGCGACCGGGGTTTCATTAGCTCTTGGGGGTACATCTCTGCTGATTGTCGTGACTGTGACGCTGGATACAGTAGCGCAGATACAGGGACATCTGGTCGCTCATCAATACGAAGGACTCATTAAAAAATCAAAACTTCGTGGAGGTCGGCGGAATCGATGAAACTTGTTCTTTTAGGGCCGCCAGGAGCGGGAAAAGGTACACAGGCAAAAATTCTGACAGAGAAATATAATGTTCCCCAGCTTTCAACCGGTGATATGCTGCGTGCAGCGGTTTCTGCCGGCAGTGAAACAGGTAAACGGGCAAAAATCTTGATGGAAGAAGGGCAGCTTGTTTCTGATGAGATCGTCGATCAGATCGTATCAGATCGTATAGATGAACCGGATTGCGCCAATGGTTTTATTCTTGACGGCTATCCGCGCACATTAGCCCAGGCCAGGGCATTGCAGAAAATCCTTGCTTCAAAACATACTGCACTTGATGCGGTTATTGAACTGAAGATTGATGAAGATGTATTGGTAGAGCGTGTGAAGAAGCGTGTTGCTGATACAATTTTTGCGGGTGGTAAAGTTCGTTCTGATGATAATCCGGAGGTTTTTGCCAGACGACTTGTTGAATATCGTGAAAAAACGCTGCCGTTGTCCCGGTATTACGCCGGTACGGGGCAGTTGAAGACGGTTGATGGTATGGCTGATATTGATACGATTACTGCCGAAATAGAGAGTTTTCTCTGATCCGGGCAAATGCCCGTATAGGATAAATATGTTGAAAATATGTAGGGTAATGGGTTGACTTTTGCACATAAATCCGCCAAAGACTGCTCGAATTCATTTTTTTGCGATGATCGGAACCGGGTATTCGTCCGGTCGGTCGTTTTTTCTGTTAGATATGGGTTATATCTGACGGTGTTTTAACACCAAACTCAAGGAGAACAGGCGTGGCTCGTATTGCTGGCGTCAACATCCCGACGAACAAGCGTGTTGTTATCGCGCTTCAGTATATTCACGGGATTGGATCGAAGTTTGCTCAGGAAATCGTCGAAAAGGTTGGTATTTCATCAGGGCGCCGTGTGAATGAACTTACGGACGCGGAAGTTTTGCAAATTCGTGAAGCAATTGACCGTAACTATCGGGTCGAGGGTGATTTGCGCCGTGAAGTTGCCATGAATATCAAGCGCTTGATGGATCTGGGTTGTTATCGTGGTTTGCGTCATCGCCGATCTCTTCCGGTTCGCGGGCAGCGGACACATACGAATGCCCGTACCCGTAAGGGACCTGCAAAGGCAATCGCCGGTAAGAAAAAATAAAGTGATTCTGTAGATTTTTTGCGGAATTCCGGAAAATTTGAAGGTTTGTTCTGTATTCCTTGGCTGTAACAGAACAGGTGGAGCCACTGGTGTAACGGTGGTGTAGAGATCAGAGAAAGGTTATTATGGCAAAGGAAGCCACACGTGTCCGTCGTCGTGAACGTAAGAATATATCATCGGGTGTTGCCCACGTTAATTCAACTTTCAATAATACCATGATCACCATTACTGATGCCCAGGGCAATGCAATTGCCTGGTCATCAGCCGGTGCGCAGGGGTTCAAGGGGTCTCGTAAATCGACTCCTTTTGCTGCTCAGGTTGCTGCTGAAGATTGTGCAAAGAAAGCACAGGAGCATGGCATGCGTTCGCTTGAAGTAGAAGTTTGTGGCCCTGGTTCCGGGCGTGAATCAGCTCTTCGCGCATTACAGGCTGCGGGTTTTGTTATCACTTCGATCCGTGATGTCACACCAATTCCGCATAATGGTTGTCGCCCCCGCAAGAAACGTCGCGTTTAATTTGCCATTGTTTGTTTGCCGAAGAAAAATTCTTCCGGCTTCACGCTGATTGTCACGATTGGATGGTGACAGGAGCAAAGGACAGGAATGTTATCATGATCCAAAAAAACTGGCAGGAACTAATCAAGCCTAACAAGGTTGAGTTTCAGACACAAGGTTCTTTAAGGAAGGCAACACTGGTTGCCGAACCGCTGGAGCGTGGCTTTGGTTTGACACTTGGCAATGCATTGCGCCGGATTTTGTTGTCATCGTTGCGTGGCGCTGCTGTAATGGCTGTTCAGATTGATGGTGTTCTTCATGAATTTTCGTCGATTCCGGGTGTTCGTGAGGATGTGACGGATATTGTTCTTAATATTAAGGAGATTGCCATTCGTATGGATGGTGATGGTCCGAAGCGCATGGTCGTGCGCAAGGAAGGTTCGGGGGCTGTTACCGCTGGCGATATTCAGACAGTCGGAGATGTCGAGATTCTGAATCCTGAGCATGTGATCTGTACGCTTGATGAAGGTGCCGAGATCCGTATGGAGTTTACGGTCAATAACGGCAAGGGGTATGTGCCGGCGGAACGAAACCGTGCAGAGGATGCGCCGATAGGCCTTATTCCGGTTGACAGCCTTTATTCACCTGTCCGCAAAGTATCCTACAAGGTGGAAAATACCCGTGAAGGGCAGGTTCTTGACTATGACAAGCTGACGCTGACTATTGAAACAAATGGTGCGATCAGTGGTGAGGATGCGGTTGCTTTTGCTGCACGTATTCTTCAGGATCAGCTTTCGGTATTTGTTAATTTTGAGGAACCGCAGAAAGATCTTCCCCAGGAGCAGATTTCTGAACTTGCTTTCAACCCGGCACTTCTCAAGAAGGTGGATGAACTGGAGCTTTCGGTTCGTTCTGCCAATTGTCTGAAGAATGACAATATCGTTTATATCGGTGATCTTATCCAGAAGACGGAAACGGAAATGCTCCGTACTCCGAATTTTGGTCGTAAATCGCTTAACGAGATCAAGGAGGTTCTGGCTTCCATGGGACTCCATCTTGGTATGGAAATTCCTGCATGGCCTCCTGAAAATATTGATGATCTTGCCAAACGTTATGAAGATCAATATTAATCGCGGGTAAGGCCCGAATATTTTGATGAAGGAGATAGCTCATGCGCCACGGTAAATCAGGCCGCAAGCTGAACCGGACTGCCAGTCACCGTAAGGCAATGTTTGCCAATATGGCTGCTTCGCTTATTGAGCATGAGCAGATCGTGACGACGCTGCCCAAGGCCAAAGAAATTCGCCCCATTGTAGAGAAGCTTGTGACACTTGGCAAACGTGGAGATTTGCATGCCCGCCGGCGGGCTGTTTCTGCTATCCGTGATGTCAAGCTGGTTGCCAGGCTGTTTGATACGCTTGCTCCGCGCTATGCAAATCGTAATGGCGGTTATTTGCGTATTATGAAGGCTGGTTTCCGTCAGGGTGATAATGCAGCGATGGCGGTTATTGAGTTTGTTGACCGCGATGCTGATGCCAAGGGTGCGGTTGACCGTAAGCGTCTTGAAGCTACAGTTGCCAAGGAAACTGAGGCTGCTTGACCGGTTTTATCCGAAAGCAGGTGAAAGTTCACTTTTGCTATGCAAAAGTGAACTTTTTGCTTTTATATTTTCTGTCATTATTGGCTGTGCGCAAAAAAGTGAAGCCGGGCAGGAGAATTGTTATGCCATCATTTATAGAGCAGGAAAAAATTTTACAGAGCCTTTCTCATAACAAATAACCTTGGGGAGAGAAAATTATTGGGTATATTTTATATTTTTCTTGCACAATAAATTGTTTCCCACTCGTTTTGGATTTGCCTTTCCGGGAGAATTACAATGAGGCAGAATGAAATTGTAATGAGGCAGAATAATAAGTTCATGACTGTTTTTCGAGTTGTTTCCGGGAATTTTATGGAGATGTTCGATTTTATGGTCTATGGCTATTATGCCAGTTATATCGGACAGGCATTTTTTCCGTCAGATAATCCGGTTGTCTCGTTGTTGAATACATTTGCAGTATTTGGCGCGGCTTTTCTGATGCGGCCGCTAGGGGCGTTTATGATTGGCGCTTATACGGATCGTGTAGGGCGGCGCAAGGGACTGCTGCTTACATTGATGCTGATGGCAGTGGGTACGTTCCTGATTGCTGTTGTGCCTGATTATGCTTATATCGGTGTTGCTGCACCGATTATTGTTTTTCTGAGCCGGTTGCTTCAGGGTTTTTCAGCAGGGGCTGAACTTGGCGGGACATCAGTCTATCTGGCTGAGATTTCTAACAGTTCAAACCGGGGATTCTATGTGAGTTGGCAATCGGCCAGCCAGCAGGTAGCTGTCATTTTTGCCGGTGGTCTTGGCGTGTTGCTTCATGCATATTTTTCTCCTGTTTTCATTGCTGGTTTTGCCTGGCGTATACCATTTTTTATTGGTTGCCTGATAGCCCCCCTGCTGTTTTATATCCGCGTTTCCATGACGGAAAGTGCGGTTTTTCAAAAAGCGGCCCATCATCCGCAATTGCGGGAAGTTGTTGCGTCACTTGTCAATGACTACAAGGTTATTGTTCTGGGAATGTTTATGGTTGCGATGACAACGGCGTCATTTTATCTGATTACAGCCTATACGCCGACGTTCGGAAAAGCCGAATTGAAGTTGTCTGACCTTGATAGCCTGATTGTCACGGTTTGTATCGGTCTGTCGAATTTTCTCTGGCTGCCGGTTATGGGGGCAGTGAGTGACCGTGTCGGCCGCAAACCACTTCTGGTCGGTTCTACGGTTTTGGCAATCATTACTGTATATCCCGCGATGCTATGGTTGGCATCAGCTCCGGGGTTTTGGCGCTTGATTATTGTTGAGCTTTGGCTTTCCTTTCTTTATGGCTCATATAATGGTGCCATGGTCGTTGCTTTGACTGAAATTATGCCGCCACGGGTTCGTGCAACGGGCTTTTCACTTGCATACAGTCTGGCAACAGCATTTTTTGGCGGGTTTACGCCGTTCATATGCACCTGGTTGATCGAAACTGCACGCCATCTGCTTTCCAATGATAAAGCATGGCTGGCAAATTCAATGCCGGGTGTGTGGCTTACGCTGATTTCCGTGCTCAGCCTTTCTGCTATTCTGATTCTTTATCGCTGGCGTACATATTTGCATGATTCACACCGGCGTGAATTTGAGCACGTCAAGTGATGCGGCTGCTTCTGCTGTGGGAGGATTATTGCAGGTTTATACTTCTGATTTGATTGGCGCTAACAGATTTCAATTATCTGAACGATGATATGGATATTGGTTTGTGTTGAAATTTCTTTTCTGAAGGCCCGCCTGATTGAAATCAGGCGGGCCTTCCCGTTGCTGGAGTTTACACAATTGTTTTTCCCGGAAGTTTGAAAATTTTTGGGGAAATGTTCTGAACACACGGGATTGAATATAGATGAAGAAAATTGTCAGCATTTTGCCCTAATTGGCAGTTTAAAGACAAATATAAAATTCAGTTTGCAGGGCAGACATTTTCTGCTGAACAGGAGTGGCCTCATGAAACGGGTTTGTTATGTATTGGGCATTTGTGCTGCTGTTTTGTTTTCAGACTTTTCCCAGCCAGGATTTGCTGAGGATGCATTGTCCCGGCAGGTGCCTGTATCACAATCGCAATCTCAGCTTTCCTTTGCACCGCTTGTTAAAAAGGCTATTCCTGCTGTAGTGAATGTCTATGCTGCGCGGCAGGTTCGGGTGCGTTCTCCGTTTGACGGGGATCCGTTTTTTGAGCAGTTCTTTGGCCGTTCCTTTTCTAATACATCGCGTATCCAGTCCTCTCTGGGATCCGGCGTTATTGTTGATGCAGCGGGGCTTGTTGTTACCAATTATCATGTGATTCGTGATGCTGATAAAATCAGAGTGGCGCTGTCGGACGGGCGCGAATTTGAGAGCAAGGTTATATTGAAAGATGAGGCGACAGATATAGCTGTTCTCAGGATTGATGCCAAAGGGAAAGCTGCATTTCCTGTGCTGACCTTTGCTGATTCTGACAGGGTTGAGGTTGGAGATCTGGTTCTGGCGATCGGCAATCCGTTCGGGGTTGGCCAGACAGTTACAAGCGGTATTGTTTCCGCTCAGGCACGTACCAGGGTTGGTATATCCGATTTTGATTTTTTTATTCAAACAGATGCAGCTATTAACCCGGGAAATTCGGGTGGGGCACTGATTGATATGAAAGGTGAGCTGATTGGTGTTAATACGGCCATTTATTCACGTACAGGAGGTTCAATCGGCATTGGTTTTGCCATTCCTTCAAATCTTGTCGGCTCGGTTGTTGATGCTGTCAAGCATGGCAAGACAAATTTTGATCAGCCATATTTTGGTGCTACATTTCAGGAAATGACACCGGATGTGGCTGAGAGCCTTGGAATGAAGCAGTCTTATGGAGCACTTGTCACCGGTATAATGAAAGGCAGCCCTGCTGAGAAAGCGGGGCTGAAGGTTGGAGATGTTGTTGTGACAGCACAGGGTGTACGGGTTGATGACCCGGATGCATTCGGCTACCGCCTGATAACTACAGGCATCGGAAAGATGCTGGAACTTGGAATCTTGCGTAATGGCAAAAAATTTGATATAAATGCAGTTTTGCAAATGCCATTGTCGGATCAGGCTTCTGCACCTGAACGTATTGGCATATCATCCCCGCTCTACGGGGTGGAGGTCATGAACCTGACGCCATTAAATGCTCGCCGGTTCCATCAGTCGCCTGACAGCCATGGGGTTGTTATCAGTGATGTTGATGAGCGCTCCAACGCAGCGATGATATTTGCAAAAGATGATATTATCCGTGCTGTTAACGGGCAACCTGTCGGCACAGTTGATGATCTGAAAAAGATACTGACTGCCGGTGTATCGCAAGTCTGGCAGTTTCATTATGAACGTAATGGTGTTCTGATCCGCCAGTCCATACGCTAGATTATTTTTAGTCAATCCGGGTAAACTGAAAATGATCTGGCTTTTTTGATTTTATGTGGTTTCGAATGCAAAATTGCTTCGTACTTTCTTGCTGAAAACGTTTTAAAACAGGATTTGAAACAGGCTATGGCCGATCTGTTTTTTGCTGGGATCGATCTGGAAGCAGACCGTACCCGTCCGCTGGCGGACAGAATGCGGCCACTTCGCCTTGATGAGGTAAGCGGGCAGAGACATCTGACCGGACCGCAGGGTATTCTGACGCGGATGATTGATGCACATTCGCTTGGTTCCATGATTTTCTGGGGGCCTCCGGGAACCGGCAAGACAACGGTTGCCCGTTTGCTGGCTAATGAGACCAGCCTTGCTTTTGAGCAGATATCGGCGGTTTTTTCGGGTGTGGCAGATCTGAAAAAAGTCTTCGACGCTGCCCGGACAAGACGGATGTCGGGGCGCCAGACTTTGCTTTTTGTTGATGAGATTCACCGTTTCAATCGGGCACAGCAGGATAGTTTTCTTCCTGTTATGGAGGATGGGACGATTGTTCTTGTTGGAGCAACAACGGAAAACCCTTCTTTCGAGTTGAACGCCGCCCTTTTATCGCGTGCACGCGTTTTGATCTTTTATCCTCATGATGAGCAAAGTTTGATGGCGTTGCTTGATCGTGCGGAAAAGGCTGAAAAGAAAAAGCTGCCTCTTGATGACGAGGCCCGTTTTATTCTGATACGTATGGCCGATGGTGATGCCCGTGCGGTTTTGACCCTTGCTGAAGAGGTGTGGCGTGCGGCAAGGCAGGGTGAGGTGTTTGATGCAGGTCAGTTGCAGGATATAGTCCAGCGTCGCGCACCCGTCTATGACAAAAGCCGGGATGGTCATTATAATCTCATCTCGGCATTGCATAAGTCTGTGCGTGGTTCAGATCCTGATGCAGCGCTGTATTACCTTTGCCGTATGTTTGATGCTGGCGAAGATCCGCTCTATATTGGGCGCAGGTTTGTGCGCATGGCTGTTGAAGATATCGGCCTTGCTGATCCGCAAGCTCTGGTGATCGCCAACGTGGCGAAGGATGCCTATGAATATCTCGGTTCTCCCGAAGGGGAACTGGCTTTGGTTCAGGCCTGTATATATCTTGCCACCGCGCCAAAGTCGAATGCCGTTTATCTTGCCTATAAAAGCGCGATGCGTGCAGCCAGAGAAAACGGATCGCTGGTGCCGCCGAAACATATTCTGAATGCGCCGACAAAATTGATGCAGGCGGAAGGTTATGGTGAAGGGTACCGCTATGATCATGATGAGCCGGATGCTTTCTCAGGTCAGAATTATTTTCCGGAAAAAATGGCCCGCGAGATTTACTATCGACCGCCTGAGCGAGGTTTTGAGCGCGAACTTAACAAGCGGATCGAATGGTGGAATAAATTGCGCAGTGACCGGACAAGGAAAAAATAAAACTGTAAGGAAGTTGTCTGTTGTCATAAAAATGTCCTATATAGCCGCCTGCGGGGTTCTGTTCGTTAGATACAATCCATGAAATATGGAATAGCTCTGCTTTTGGCGGGTAAGTATTGCCGACGCGGATTCCTGCATCGGAAAGTTATGTCTCAGGTTTATAAAAACTTGTGGAATTTGTAATGGCGCTGGCGAAAGGAAGAAATCTTTAATGTTGAAGAAAATCGGTATTTTGTTGATGTCCGGCAGTTTTCTGGCAGCTTGTACAACAACCAATCCCTATACAGGTGAGACGCAGATTTCCAAAACTGCCGGTGGGGCTGCAATTGGCGCAGGGCTTGGTGCGCTGGGAGGGCTTTTGGTTGGCGGTTCCAGCCGGGCGCAGCGTAATGCCGTGCTGATCGGAACCGGTATGGGCGCGCTGGCAGGGGGTATGGTTGGCGGCTATATGGATCGCCAGGAAGCGGATTTGCGTGCACAGTTACAGGGAAGCGGGGTGTCTGTAACACGTAACGGTAATCAGATCATCCTGAATATGCCGGACAATATTACCTTCAACACTGATCAGGATGCTGTAAAACCGCAGTTTTACCGCCAGCTTGATTCTGTAGCGCGTGTTCTGGCAAAATACGACAAATCAGTAGTGGATGTATTCGGCCATACCGATTCAACCGGAAATGCAGCCTATAATCAATCCTTGTCAGAGCGCCGTGCGCTGGCTGTTGCGCAATATCTGAATTCACAGGGAATTGACGGGCGGCGGTTGTCGATTATCGGTTATGGTTCCACACGTCCGGTTGCAAGTAATGCAACCAGGCAGGAACGTGCACTTAACCGCCGGGTTGAAATTCAGATCGCACCTCTTACAGCAAATTACTGATCGTTTTTCTGAATGGAGAAGGAATCTGGAAAACCGCCGCGAATGTGGCGGTTTTTATTTTTGCAGGTCAGCCGGTTTCGGGGAAGGGATATTTTTTTCCGGAATTCCTTCGAAAATATTAGGGATATATAAAGAAAAAAGATAAAATATCGTGAAAAATCAAAATGTTGATGTCCTTGCCAAATAAGAACAAAAGGCGTACATTAATAGAAATACTTAAGAAGCCTGTCCGGGCTTATGTAAGCTGAAAGGGTGGTGTAATATGTCTCAGAATTCATTGCGACTCGTTGAGGATAATACGGTGGACAAGACAAAAGCTTTGGACGCGGCGTTGTCCCAGATTGAGCGGGCCTTTGGTAAGGGTTCGATCATGCGGCTGGGGCAGAATGAAAATGTGGTGGAAATTGAAACTGTGTCAACAGGTTCGTTGTCGCTGGATATTGCCTTGGGTGTCGGTGGTTTGCCAAAGGGGCGTATTATCGAAATTTATGGGCCGGAAAGCTCAGGCAAGACAACGATGGCGCTGCATACAATTGCTGAAGCGCAAAAACGGGGCGGTGTTTGCGCTTTTGTCGATGCAGAACATGCACTTGATCCGGTTTATGCCCGCAAACTTGGGGTTGATCTGGAAAATTTGCTGATTTCACAACCTGATACAGGTGAGCAGGCGCTTGAGATTACCGATACGCTGGTGCGTTCGGGGGCGGTGGATGTTCTGGTGGTTGATTCAGTCGCCGCATTGACACCGCGAGCTGAAATTGAGGGAGAAATGGGCGATACACTTCCTGGCTTGCAGGCCCGTTTGATGAGTCAGGCGCTGCGCAAGTTGACGGCGTCCATTTCCCGCTCCAACTGCATGGTTATTTTCATTAATCAGATACGCATGAAAATCGGTGTTATGTTCGGTTCGCCGGAAACCACGACAGGTGGTAATGCGTTGAAGTTTTATGCTTCTGTTCGTCTTGATATCCGTCGTATTGGCGCCTTGAAGGATCGAGATGAAGTGGTTGGCAACCAGACTCGCGTTAAGGTTGTGAAAAACAAGCTTGCGCCGCCTTTCAAGCAGGTTGAATTTGATATCATGTATGGCGAAGGAATTTCCAAGGTTGGCGAATTGATTGATCTTGGGGTAAAAGCCGGTATTGTCGAGAAATCCGGCGCCTGGTTTTCCTATAGTTCACAGCGTTTAGGGCAGGGGCGTGAAAATGCCAAGCAATTCTTGCGCGAAAATCCGACGATCATTCAGGAAATTGAAACTTCATTGCGCCAGAATGCGGGGTTGATTGCAGACAAGTTTCTTGAAAATGACGGCCCTGAAGGTGATATAGATGAAAGTGCTGTCGGTTGAAGCATTCAAGACTGTTGGCCGGACGCAGGTATATTGTGGCTTTGGGTTGTCTGACAGATGTCCGGAATCTGTTGAGGGAGGGGAGGGGTTCACCCCGTGAAAATGGGGTATGAAACTGGCATTTTTTGTCGATAGGGTTTTTTGATACATATTTTGTGATTTTTGGGGAGCATTGTTAATGCAGCAATGCAGAGATTTGTCATATGATTTTATTGGAAAGAACTTAAATATCTGGAAACTGTCAATCATTTCAATTTTTTATACCGAATTTTAACTATACCGAAAACTTTTGGCCTGCTGCCAATATTTTAACTGTCAGGTAATATTCACACGGTTAAATGGCAGCATGTGTTATTGAGTATTGGGTAACAGGCGAATTGAGAGATGGGTTTGAAAGTATTTAACAGGGTTTCACGCCGCTATCTTGAAGCGGTTGCGCTTATTGTTGTAGGTGGATCGCTGGGTGGGTGCAGTTCAGATTTTACAAGATTTACGGATGGTATCTATACGAGTTCAACATCCTCCCGGAATTCTGTTGTTCAAAGGCCAATGCTCCGTTACCAGCAGATACCTCCGGCTGTTCAGGAAGTGACAGCATACAACACGATTGAAAGCGGTGAATTGCCGTTGGCGTCAACCCCAAATCCGGAGCCGGTAACGCAAACCGCATCATTGGGTATTGGTACGCCGCCGCCCGGGTTTGGCGCTTTGCCTGTTTCTGAAGAAAAGTCCGCTGCGAGGATGGAGAGTCCGCGTCAACGTGGGACTTACATTGTTCAGAGTGGTGATACCCTTTTCGGAATTGCACATAGAAGCGATACAAGTGTTGATGACCTGAAGCGTGAAAATAGATTAAGCAGTGACATGATCCGTATCGGCCAGGTATTGAGCATACCTGGCGGAGATATGCAGGTTGCAAATGCTGCGGTGCCAGAGCGGGTTGCTGTCCGGGTTCCGATACGAACAAAGACAATGGCATCTGAATCGGCGCTTCAGGCAAAAGTGGTGGAAACGGTAACTGTCAAGCCGGTAACGCAAACCGGGGCTGCGACTGTTCCTCACCCGGAGAAAGCGGTTGCTTCTGCTGCGGATGCAACCCAGGAAGCAAAAGAGGTTGCTGCTGTGGCACCACAGGCTGCCGGTATCTCGCCATCACAGATGCGGTGGCCGGCCCGGGGACGCATTTTGAGTCGTTATGGCCAGCGTGAAGGGACGATAACCAATGATGGTATGGATATCATGGTTCCGGAAGGAACATCAGTAAAGGCAGCAGATGATGGTGTTGTTATTTATGCGGATGACGGTCTTAAGGAGTTTGGTAATACCGTTCTGATCCGTCATGAAAATAATATTGTTACAGTTTATGGCCATAACAGCAAGATTTTGGTGCAACGGGGTCAGAAAGTACGCCGGGGGGATGAAATTGCGAAATCTGGCATGTCGGGCAATGCATCGACGCCACGGCTGCATTTTGAAGTGCGTAAAAACTCCGCTCCTGTTAATCCGATCAAATATCTGGAAGACTGACTTTTTTAAAACAGGCAAGCATGGCGAAGATATTTATTGCAAGGCTTGGGCAGCGGCCGGTTTTCACTCAAGGGTTTTACCAAGGCGGCCTGCCAGATCCTGTATGAATTGCCAGGCAACCCGCCCGGAGCGATTACCACGTGTGGTTGACCATTCCAGTGCATCATTGCGCAGTTTTTCCGATTTTTCATTCAGGCCGTAATACCCGGCATAATTTTGCACCATCGTGAGATAATCGTCCTGGCTGCATGAGTGAAAGCCAAGCCACAGGCCGAAGCGGTCAGAAAGCGAGATTTTTTCCTCAATCGCGTCAGATGGATTAATAGCGGTTGAATATTCATTGTCAATCATGTCGCGCGGCATAAGGTGTCTGCGGTTGGATGTCGCATAAAAAAGGACATTGGCGGGCCGCCCTTCGATGCCGCCATCAAGCGCAGTTTTAAGAGATTTATAAGATACATCATCGTGGTCAAAGGAAAGATCATCACAAAAAAGAATGAAGTGATATTCACTTTTTTTCAATTCATTCATCAGAAGCGGTAGCGTATTGATGTCTTCACGATGGATTTCAACAAGTTTCAAGGGGTTTTCATTTTTCCGTTCTTTATTGACTAGAGTCTGTGTGGCCTTGACAAGGGATGATTTTCCCATGCCGCGCGCACCCCATAACAATACATTGTTGGCGGGTAAACCTTCGGCAAAACGTTTTGTATTATCAACGAGAATATCGCGGATATTATCGACACCTGCAATCAGACTGATATCAATGCAGTTAATTTTTTTTACTGGGTCGGCAGAGAGTTGCTGCGCATTCCAGACAAAGCAGTCGGCTTTTTCTGCCTCAATAGGCCGGGGTACAGGTGGCGCCATGCGTGAAAGAATTGCAATAAGCTGATCCAGTTTGCTGGCAAGAAGAGTGTTTCTTGTCATTTGGCAGTCCGGATTTTGCAATGAAATGGCCATTGTCGTACATTCAAATAAGGTAATTTAAACACGTGATGCTCTCATATGCATAAGCTTGGGTGTGATCTTGCTGGAAAAATATTGTAACCGGTTCCATCACAATGACAGGTACAGGTTCAACTCCGGTCGAGATATTCAGTTATGTTAAAGGAAATTTATCTGTGCAGCAAATCGATTACGTCGGGTATGGAGTATTTTTCATAGGCAGATGCCGGGTCATTTATAAATAATTGTTAAAATTTTATCATTGACGGTTATGATATACAAATCCCGATCATTCTTTTAAAGGATAATCTGCTCTGATATAGATGCTCAGTGCTGATATTGCGCTTCCTTTTAATTTGATGGTACGGGATGTGGTTTGGTCGGGAGCGGCTGTACAAAACCAGACATTATTGCGGAGATAAAGTCAGGAAGATATCCATTAGAGATATGCGCCCTGCGTCATCATATCCGGAAATGGCAAGCTTCAAACGGATATCATGCATAGAAATCAAACTTATGAAAAATGATGTTGATGTTTTTTGCCGGTTGCTATCAATCCTGCAACGCATTATTCCGTGAAAAGGAACGGTAGGCAACAGGCTTGGAATTTCCGTGCACAATAAATATGCCTTTTGCCATGAAACTGATTTGATTTAAGGAGAATGCCATGTTTATCACGCCAGCTTATGCACAGGCAGCCAGTACCGGGATGTCGGGACAGTTTTCTATGTTTATTCCGCTTATTCTGATTTTTATTATCATGTATTTTCTGATCATTCGTCCCCAGCGTGCGCAGATGAAAAAACATCAGGAGATGGTCAATTCCGCGCGCAGGGGTGATATTGTTGTGACGGGCGGCGGTTTGATAGGCAAAGTCACCAAGGTTTATGATAATACTGGTGAACTGGAAGTGGAAGTTGCAGACAATGTCCGGGTGCGCGTTATCCGCAGCACACTGACAAGTGTCCGGGTTAAAGGTGAGCCGGTTGCTGAGGTCGGAAAGGTAAAGGCTGATACCGGACGTCAGAACAAGTAATCCGGCTGGAGGGTTATTGGAGGCGATTGCCTGGTCTGGCAGGAATCATGCACTATGCTTTATTTTTCACGTTGGAAACGGTTTCTGGTCTGGCTGGTGGTTGCTCTCGGCTTTATCATGGCCCTGCCAAATATTTTACCCAATCCGGTGTCTGCCTGTTTGCCTCAATGGTATGCGATGCTCCATCTGCCCATGGGGCTTGATTTGCGCGGTGGAACACGTCTGATTGCGCAGGTGCCACACGATCAGGCTGCTTTGCGTGATCGTGTTATCGATGTGATAGCACAGCGGCTGGAGCAAGGTGATCATGACTTTCAGGATTATACTGTCACCCGGCGAGGTAAATGGCAGATTGATATTGAAGTACCGGGTTTTTTTGATGTTCAGTTCTTGAAAGACCTTGTCAGTGTGACGTTTTATTTTGCTCTTTATGAGGAAGATGGCCGGTTTATGGCTAAAGATGCCATTGCCGGTAAGGCTGGCTGGCCTGAAGGATCACAGGTTGTTTATTCTTTTGATGATCCGCCGGTTGGCTATCTTGTCCGTAAGCAGGCGCTTCTGACCAGTGAAAATATCATCGACGCCAATGCGATACCTGATATAGACTCTGACCAGGCCAGGTTGCAGATAACCCTTGATGATGCGGGAGCAGACAAGCTGAATGCTTTCATTGCAGCAAGGGGCGGAAAATTACTTGTTGCGGTTCTGGATGGAGAAGTTTTCAAGTCATTGCGCTTCACAGCTCCTTTACAGGATGGGAAGCTTTATATTGGCCCGATGGATGAAACTGTTGCAAAAAATCTTGCAACGGTAATGCGGTCCGGCCCTCTTGCTACTGATATAAGCCTTGTTGAAGAGCGCACGATAGGCGCTGATCTTGGAGATGATTATGCGCAATCCGGCTTGATAGCCGCTGTGGCCGCCCTGCTGGTTGTTGCTGTTTTTATGATCATATTCTATGGTTTTCCGGGAGTGCTGGCCGATATTGCGCTTGCCGCCAATATTGCCTTGCTGCTTGCTGTTTTAAGCCTGATTGGTGTACCGTTGAGCCTTGCGGGTTTTGCCGGGCTGATATTGACAATCGGCATTTCTGTTGATGCAGGTATTTTGATTTATGAGCGTATCCGCGAAGATCGCCATAATGGTTATAGGCTTTCCGAGGCACTTGAATCCGGTTTTACCCGTGCAGCGGGAACAATTATTGATGCCAATGTGACGGTATTCATTGCCGCTCTGGTGCTTTTCCTTTTAGGTGTCGGGCCGATTCATGGTTTTGCATTAACCGTAACCACCGGTATTCTGCTCTCTCTTTTCACAATGCTTACATTCATGCGCATGATTGTCACTGGCTGGGCGAGCTGTTTTCGCTCAGCCGATATACCGGTCGATCTTTTGCGTATCATACCGGTCAGGGCGCATATCGGTTTTATGCGACTGAGAAAGTTGACGCTTGGTCTTGCTGCGGTTCTGATTTTTGTCAGCCTTGGTCTTTATGCCACTGTAGGCATGCATTACGGTGTTGATTTTTCGGGCGGGTCGGTTGCAATTCTTGAAGCGCGCGATGGTCATGCCGATATTGCGGATATTGCTGCCCGGGCCAATGAGCTTAATATTGACAGTATCAGTGTGCGGGCAGGAAAAAATCCCGCCAGCGCACTTTTAACCATCGGTTATCAAGGTATCGGTGAGGATGCCGAGCAGACAGTAGCTGCCCGGTTGCGAGGTGAGTTTGGCAGGGATTACAACCTTGAACGGATGGATGTTGTCGGCCCTGCGGTTTCCGGTGCGTTGAGCCGGTCAGGTTTTTATGCTGTGCTTCTTTCGCTTGCCGCCATTTTTATTTATGTATGGTTGCGGTTTAACGGGCGGTTTGCGTTAGGTGCAGTGACAACAACTGTTCACGATATTATTGTGCTGGCAGGTTTGTTTGTATTTTTTCAATGGGAATTCAATCTTTGGAGTATTGCTGCTGTACTGGCCATTATCGGCTATTCGTTGAATGATACGATTGTTGTTTATGACCGGATCCGGGATCTGCTGAAACGGGAAGAGACAATGACAATGGCGGTACTGGTTGATCTGGCTATCAACAGAACATTGTTACGTACAGTGCTGACTTCACTGGCAACGTTTCTTGCGCATATTCCACTTTATTATTTTGGCGGGACGGACATGCGCAATTTTGCTTCTGTCCTGCTGATGGGGATTATTATCGGTACATATTCATCTGTTTTCATTGCCGGCCCGCTTCTGGTCTTGCTAGGCATGCGACAGAGGAGAGGTGTGCCGGTCTGAGCTGTTTTCTGTAAAAGCAGAGACTGGTTTTATATCTGGAAATACGATAAGGCATTGGATCACCGGCTTTTTAAAGCATTTTACAGTTGGATGAAACATTTAATATCCGTGGAAATGTGCCAGAACAGGAAATGCTCTGATACGGGCAAAGCTGGAAATGATCTGAAAGTGGCATAACAAGGCTTGGAAAAATGGTAAAAGGAATAGAGATACGTAACGCCCATTTTCCCGGAAGGGCACCGTTGGATGCCTATGGCAATGGCGGTTTCCGTTTTGCGGATATGTCGCATCGCGGCTCCATTCTTTGTCTGCCTTCAGGTATTTACGGCTGGGAGCCGAAGCGGGCTGTTCCCACTCCGGGTGATATTGCCCGTATTCTTGCGGAGTCCGGGAATATTGAAATACTTCTGGTCGGCACAGGTGAACAGCTCCATGTGCTGCCGGCAGATGTGCGCGAGGTATTGCGCGCCCATCATATTGCTGCTGATACGATGAATACCGGAGCAGCGGTGCGTACCTTCAATGTTCTGCTTGGTGAAGACCGTGCGGTTGCTGCGGCATTGTTTGCAGTTGAATGAACGATTCTGAAAAACATTGTCTCAGCCTTTTACGTAATGGCGATTATGATCGCTATATTTCTGTTTTGTTTGCACCGCGAGATAAGCGTGGTGATCTTGCTGCGCTTTATGCTTTTTATCTGGAGATTGCGCGAATACGCGATACCGTGAAAGAGCCGCTTGCCGGACAAATCCGGCTGCGCTGGTGGCGGGATACAATTGAGATGGGCTTCGGTGAAGGACAAAGCCCGGTGATTACAGCCCTGTTTGTTGCGATAAAACGCCATGATTTGCCTCTTGAGGCATTTCTGCATATGTGTGATGCTCGTATTTTTGACCTGTATCATGATGTCATGCCGGGCCATAGCAATCTTGAAGGATATTACGATGATACAGCAGCCCTTGTTATTCAGCTTGCCTGTCATATTCTTGACCGTAAGGCAGCACCTTCATGTGCAGACGCATGCCATCATGGCGGTGCTGCCCAGGAAATAAGCGGCCTTTTGCGGCTTTTGTCGATGACCATCAGACGGGATCAGCTCTGTATCCCTCAGAATATTCTGAAAGCGGTTGGGGTAACACGTGAAGGGTTACGTATCCTTGTACAGGATATTGAGGGCTGTAGCCGGCTGGTTTCAGCCATGCTGGCATTGGCATATGAATATTACGATGCTTTCGTTGCTGCTGTTAAAAATATACCGGCCAGTGTGCAAGCTGCTTTTTTGCCACTTGGCACCCTGCCTGCTTATCTGAAACAGGTGGAAGCTTCAGGGCCAGAAATTTTTAAAGATATTCCACGTCTGTCACGTTTGTACTGCCAGTGGCTTATATTACGAACTGCCTTTACAGGCAATTTTCATTATAAACCCTAACCCGGGTTAGGGTTTGGTCATATTTTCTGTCGATCAACTGTTAACAGTTGATCGGGAAATGCTCCAGTAACAGAATTTGGCATCTGCCTCCCTTTGTCTGTTCAGGCGCATCAGCTTCGTGCACAATCAGGCAGTTGGATTGTGCCATGACACTGAGAAGTGAGGAATCCTGATTGGCTAGTGGTGTGACAGTAATCTCGCCCTCTGTATCATGCTGCGCAATGGCGCGGATGTAATGGCGCCGTGAACCATTGGCTGCAAGAGGGCTTTTAAGACTTGCCGTTAAAATCTGCGGGGCATAGGTACGCCCCGACATTTTTTCAATCACTGGCACCAGAAACACATGGGCTGTAACAAGGCTTGATACCGGATTGCCCGGTAGCCCCAATACTCTGAGCGGCAGGTTTGCAGGCAATATGCCGGACATGAGCGGTTTACCGGGGCGCATGGCAATTTTCCAGAAATCCGGCACCATGCCGGCTTCTTTCAGAACATCTTGCACCAGATCATAATCACCAGCAGAAACACCGCCGCTGATAACCAGAATATCTGTTTTCTGCCGGATCGCTTCATCAACAGCGCGGCAAATGGCCTTGTGTTCATCCGGGGCAATGCCGAGGTTGATAATCTCTGTACCGTGCAGACGGGCAATTTCGCCAATACCGTAAGCATTGGAGGCGACAATCCGGTTGGCACCGGGCCTTGTGCCGGCCGGAACCAGTTCGTCACCCGTTGAAAGTATTGCAACCCGCGGTCGGCCAATCACCTCGACTGCATCGTGGCCTGCCGCAGCAGCAAGGGCAAGGGCAGCCGGTGTCAGAACCTGTCCACGGGGCAATACTGTATCTTCCTGTTTAAAGTCACCGCCCACAGGACGGATGTTTTTATTCAATGCGGCAGATTCAGAAATTTCTACGGTAGTGTCATCTATCCGCTTTGTTTTTTCCTGTACGATAATTGTATCAGCCGTATCCGGTACCGGCGCGCCGGTAAAAATGCGCACGGCTTCGCCAGCACCGATTTTTCCGCTGAATGCATGTCCAGCCGCAGCCTCGCCAATAATTGCAAGACGGACAGGAGTATTTTGTATGTCGCACGCATGCAGGGCATAACCATCCATTGCAGAAGCAGCAAATGGCGGCTGGGTAAGAACTGCAACAACAGGGGTTGCCAGAACACGCCCGCCCGCTTCATGAAGCGGAACCGTTTCAGAAGCAAGTACAGAAGTTCCGGCAAGCAGCCTTGCAAGCGCATCGTCAACCGACAGTAAAGCCATGTTATGCTTGCTATCTTTTCCGGTTGCCTGATTTTCCACCGCTTTTTTCAACGAGGTGGATATTGGAAATTGTCATGTCTTTATCAATGGCCTTGACCATATCGTAAATTGTCAGACAAGCGATTGATACAGCTGCCAGAGCTTCCATTTCCACTCCTGTTTTACCGTTGAGTGCAACAGCTGCCCGCACCCAGAGTCCTGGAAGGTCAGGGTCAGGAGCGATATCGATACCAATTTTTGTCAACATAAGGGGATGGCACAACGGAATCAGGTCAGCTGTTTTTTTGGCAGCCATAATACCGGCAATTCGCGCAGTTGCCAGAACATCGCCTTTGGCGATCTGATTATCAACAATGATTTTCAGAGTTGCAGGCTGCATAACAACACAACCTTCGGCAACAGCGGTGCGAACCGTTTCATCTTTGAGACTGACATCAACCATATGAGCTGCACCGTTTTCATCCAGATGGGTAAGGCGCCCCAACATATCATACTCTCCTGTAAGCATACTGCTGCCGGATGGAAACAGTCGACAGCACAACAGCGCAATAAAACAAAAAACTAGATCGTTTTTATAGTTTTGTGAAGAAGAAAAATAATTTGACTTCAAAGTCCCAGCAATGTCCTGGCTGCCGTTGTAACATCTTTGTGCCGCATCAGGCTTTCACCAATCAGAAAACATTCAATGTCGCTTTTTTTAAGCCTGTGGCAATCCTCATGGGTAAAAATACCGCTTTCAGCAACCAGCAGTCTGTCTGGCGGCACCATGTGGGCAAGTCGCTCCGAATTGGCAAGATCAACTGTAAAATCACGTAAATTGCGATTGTTGACACCGATAAGCGGTGAATGGAGTTTCAGGGCACGCTCCATCTCGGTTTCATCATGGGTTTCAACAAGAACATCCATATCAAGGGCAAGGGCTGTCTCTTCCAGGGTTTGTGCCAGATTGTCATCCACCGCTGTGAGGATGATCAGAATACAATCAGCCCCCCAGCTGCGTGCTTCATAAACCTGATAAGGGTCGAAAAAAAAATCCTTGCGCAAAACCGGCAGGCATGAGGCTGCCCGCGCCCCGATGAGAAATTCCGGGGCACCTTGAAAGGAAGGATAATCCGTCAGGACAGAAAGACAGGCTGCCCCTCCTTCCTCGCAAGCACGGGCCAGTTGCAGCGGATTAAAAACGTCACGGATCAAGCCTTTGGATGGACTGGCTTTCTTAATTTCCGCAATAAGGCCGAATTTGCCTTGTGCAATTTTTTCTTCAAGGCTTCTGATAAAGCCGCGGGGGCTGTCGATATCGGCTATACTGGCCTTGAGTTCACTCAGCGGCAGCGCGGTTTTTGCAGCAGCGATCTCTTCCCGTTTATAAACTTCAATTTTTTGCAGAATGTTATTCATTATACAGGCTTTTCTGGTTTGAAACGCCAATAAGGCGATCGAGTACAGTTTTTGCGCTGCCGCTGTCGATGCTGTGCGCAGCCATAGCGACGCCTTCTTTCAGATCTTTTGCTTTGTCGGCGATAATAAGCGCTGCCGCCGAATTTAACAGCACGATATCACGGTAAGCGCTCGGGGCACCATTCAGCACTGCCCGCAATGCTTCTGCGTTCTCATCCGGGGTGCCACCCTTCAATTCATCGGCATCGGCACGTTGCAGTCCTGCCTGTTCCGGTGTGACTGTAAAGGTTGATATTTCTCCATTCCTGATAGCGGCAACTTTTGTTTCGCCTGCGGTGGTCAACTCATCCAGCCCATTACCATGAACAACCCAAAGTGATGTTGACCCAAGTTTCTGGAGGGTGAGGGCAATGGGTACAACCCATTCCGGCGAAAAAACACCGATCAGTTGCCGCTTGACGCCGGCCGGATTGGAAAGCGGCCCAAGGATATTGAAAATTGTGCGGATTCCCAGTTCCTTCCGTACAGGGTCGATATGGCGCATTGCCGGATGATGAATGGGAGCAAACATGAAGCCAAGACCGACTTCGCTGATACAGTGTGCGATGAGGTCTGGTGCTGCATCTATATTGACCCCAAGTGCTTTTAATGCATCCGCTGTCCCGGATTTGGAAGACAATGCCCTGTTGCCGTGTTTGGCAACGCTGACGCCTGCACCTGATACGACAAAGGCGCTGGCAGTGGAGACATTATAGGAGCCGGAGCGGTCACCGCCGGTGCCGACAATGTCAATCGCATCTTCACATGTATCAACAGTCAGCATTTTTCGCCGCATGGCAAAAACAGCACCGGAAATTTCGTCAACAGTTTCCCCCCGCACATGCAGCGCCATCAGAAAACCAGCCGCCTGCGCAGGTGTTGCCTGTCCCGACATGATAATGGAAAAGGCTTCTGCCGCATCTTCACGGCCTAGAATTCCGCCATCTGCAACCTTGATAATATAGGGTTTGAGATTATCCATGCCCGCTCCTGTCAATCCTGTTGCAGCAAACGGTTATAAAGTTCAGTATTGACCTGGACAGGATGGGCCGCGCGGGCAGCAGAGATCAACTGCTCAATAAGATCTTCCATAAAACGCGCGGATATCCTGTCGCGTTCTTGCTGTGACAGGGTTTCCAATCCGGTGTCAAGTGGTTCGGCAACACTTGTCACTTTGAAAACAATACGGGATTTTCCGTCTGCTCCTGGCACGACCCCGGTTGTTCCTTCTGGCCCTGAGAAAGCTGCTATTGTTGCTTCTTCTCCCAGTTTTTTACTGATATTGCCCCGCTGGAGCTCATGTTCCGTATTTTTTGCAAGATTGTTCCGGGCTGCGACTTTGTCAATAACTGTGCCGTCATCCAGCTCTTTTTTCAAGACAGCAGCTTTTTCGTCCAGAAGGCGCTGGATTTCCTGTTCTTTCCAGAGGGCAACTGCCATATCGTGCACCTGGTCAAGCGGGCGATCATGAGAGGGAATAACCTTGTCAACATGATACCAGAGATAGCCGTCATTGGAAACAAGCGGGTCGGTATCAACGCCTGCCGCACTTTGGAAGACATTCGGTATCAGGATTGCCGGTTCCGGCAAATCGGCAAGTTCTTTTCCGTCGGGAGTTTTGCCGTCTGCGTTGATCGTCACCTCTCTGGCGGCAAGCCCGTATTCATCAGCAAGCTCCTTCAGAGTGGCCCCTTCAAAGCGCGCATTTTCAATTTTCTTCTGGTTATCGCGCAATGCGACAGCGGCCTCGTTGCGTGCGATTTCATTGCGGATCTCTTCGCGCACTGCGTCAAGCGGTTTTGCCTCGCCCGGCTCAATATCAACAACCCGTACAATAACTGGTCCCTGAATGTCATTGATAACAGAACTGATGGCCCCCTTGTCAAGGGCAAAGACATCGCTGGCTATGAGAGCCGGCAGTTCTGCCTTTATCAAGGGCCCCTGGCGGATTTCTGTCAGTGTCTTCTTTTCTTCTGCGGCCAGTTGGTCAAAGGATGTGCCGGCGGCAAGTTTTTCGGCAGCAGCATCGGCTGCTTCCCGGGTATTGAAGCGTAACTGTTCAATCGTGCGTTTTTCCAGTGTGCTGTAGCGTTCCTTGTTTTTTTCGTAGTAGGTTTTGATAGCCTCGTCTGTTACATCCTGCGGGTGGGTGATATCCTCTGCGTACATGCGCATATAGGTGATCTGCCGGTATTCCGGCGTGTGGAAACGGCCTTTGCTGTTCTCGAACCAGCTTGCCAGCACTTTTTCATCCGGGTCGGCAATCTTGCCGATGAGGTCAGGGGAAAGTTCCAGATAGTTAACCGTGCGTGTTTCCCGCTGATACAGCGGCAAAACAGATAGAAGCGTGTCAGGCACTTTCAGTCCGCCTACGGTTCCGGTTATTATCTGGTTCCGTTTTGCCTGTGCATTGAGATAGCTGAACACATCGGCCTGTGTCGCACGTATCTGCTGTACGTAATCGGCGAAACGGTTTTTATCAAACCGGCCGTCCACTCCTTTAAAGAGTGGATCCTGCCCAAGCAGGCGGGCAGTGCTTGCACTGGATGCACCGATTTTCATCTGCCGGGCTTCTTCGTCCAGCAGAATATCGCTATACATCCGGCTGAAGGTGCGTTGCGGAATAGCAAGCTGGCTGATCTCATCCTGTGTCAGATATCGTCCGACAGTATAGGAATTGCGGATCACACTGTCATTCAGGACGGCTTGATAGGTTTGCGGCTTGATGACTGATTTGCCCGATGAAAAAAGAGTATTACCGCGCTGATACAGAAATACCCCCGGAATTTCCCAGAAAGCAAAGCTGATAAGCAAAATGCCTAGAAAAATCCTGATGGCCCATGAATTAACTGTAGAGCGAAGTTTGTCGAGCATGGAATAATCCTGTCTGTGACATCAATATAAGCTTTGATTTTTCTTCCCGGTTTGCCCCAACCCGGTTTGAGATGCAAGGTCAAACAACGGTTCTCGGGGTTTCCGGCAAGGCAAAATGCAAGAAAATGCTTGATCAATCAAGGGTATGCCGATACTTAAATCTGCTTTAATGGAGTATAGGGAGAGAGATATGACCCCCGGTGTGCGCCCGCTTGTCGCAGGAAACTGGAAAATGAACGGCACAGGTGAATCACTTGCAGAGCTTGGCGCAATTGCTGCTGGCCTGCCGTCGGGTGCAGGGCATCAATATGCTGCCCTGGTGTGCTTGCCGTCAACACTTTTATCGCGTGCGGCAGAAGTTCTTGAAAATAAAAGCCTGATGCTTGGCGGTCAGGATTGCCATGTTGCTGATAGCGGCGCCCATACCGGCGATATATCTGCACCGATGCTGAAAGATGCCGGGGCGGCTTATGTCATTGTCGGTCATTCCGAGCGGCGTGCTGACTACCATGAGACAGATGATGTGGTGCGGGCAAAAGCTGAAGCCGTCTGGCGGGCAGGGATGACGGCGATTGTCTGTGTGGGGGAGACGCGGCAGGAGCGTGACAGCGGCAAGACGCTGGATGTCATTGCCCGTCAGTGTTATAATTGTGTGCCGGATGGGGCTGATGCTGCGCGGCTGATTATTGCCTATGAGCCGGTTTGGGCGATTGGCACCGGTAAGACGCCGGAGGTGGCTGATATTGCCGGGGTTCATGCTTTTATGCGCGAAAGCCTGCGTGCCCGCTTTGGCGCGCAGGGGGACAGGAGCCGTCTGCTTTATGGCGGTTCAGTCAAGCCGGATAATGCTGTCACGCTTCTGGGGGTTGATCATGTTGACGGTGCGCTTGTCGGTGGCGCGAGTTTGAAAGCGGCTGATTTTCTTGCAATTTGTGAAGTATATCGCAAATTATAACAGGAGAGATCGGCTTTACCTCTTGGATTATTGACCTTTTGAGTGTAAATAGCCGCAATCATTAAACAGTTCCCGAAAAGCGGAAGCAGCTTTTCTGTGTATTTCGGGATTATGAAATTCAGGGTATTCGTTGATGCTTTCTGCGGAAACGGGTTTTCTGGTCGAAGAGCAAAACTAATGCAAACAGTTGTCATCGTTGTTCATTTGCTGATTGTCGTTGCACTTGCCGGTGTTGTTTTGATTCAGCGCTCCGAAGGTGGCGGGCTTGGTATTGGTGGCGGTTCCGGTTTTATGACAGCGCGCGGCACAAAGAATGTTCTGACCCGGTTGACGGCAATTCTGGCGGCCTGTTTTTTCCTTACCTCAATTATTCTGGCAGTGCTTCAGACCATCCGGCGTACTGACGGTTCGGATATCCTGGATCAGGTTCCGGTTATCAACCGGAATCAGAATGCAGGGCCGCAGGGTAATATTCTTGACCAGTTGGGCAGTCCCGCGGGGCAGGACAAGGAAAATGCAACAGTTCCGGATACAGATGATGCAGGGGCAGTAACTGAGGGGGCACAAAAAATTCCGCCACAGAGTGATGTGCCGGATTTTCCGGAATAATTGCGGCACAGCTTGTTTTGATAGAAGATATTGCCTGAAACTGTTAAATAAGCCATTTGAATGGCTGAAAAACTGGTCGAACAGTTTTGGAAGGGGGAGGGAACCTGTTGTGCTTTTTTTCGTTTTATTAGGTAATCAAGATACTTGTGCATGGATCCGAAAGGTCGGTGTGCGGGCGTGGCTTTATCTATTTTATTGAATAAGTTATCATTTTCGAATATACTTTGATGAATGAGTAACTTAAAATCAAACGGGAAGTTATGAAAATGATGAAACGTTTTTTTCTTGCTGGCGGCATTGTTCTTGCGTCCGGTATTCTTGGCAGTACAGTTCAGCCCGCCGCGGCGATGAACATGGATATAATATTGCCCGATCAGGGTGACAGGCAGGTAGCTCTCCCCCAGACAAATAGCTATGGCATTCCTGAAAAATACCAGGCGCAGACGGTTTCTTTTTCAGGATACAGGCCGGGCACAATTGTTATCGATCCTAAAAACTATTTCCTTTACTACGTAGAATCGGCAGCCCAGGCACGCCGTTATGGCATTGCTGTGGGAAAAGCTGGCCTTGAGTTCAAGGGAACAGCTACTGTCCGGTTCAAGCGGGAATGGCCGCGCTGGATTCCGACCAAGGACATGGTACGGCGTAATCCGCAGCATTATGGTCGTTATGCTGGTGGCATGGATGGAGGTCCCGGCAATCCGCTTGGTGCCCGCGCGCTTTATCTTTATCAGGGAAACAAGGATACATATATCCGTATTCATGGTACGGTTCAGCCGTGGACAATCGGTTCATCGGCTTCCAATGGCTGTTTTCGTATGACCAATGATGATGTGCTTGATCTCTATGACCGGGTGCCGCTGGGGACAGAGGTTGTGGTGCTTTGAAAATGCCCTGTCCACGAAGTCGGAACCTTTGTTACGGGCAGTTTTCAACCAATGGTCAGGTGTAATTCTGCTATGGGGCATGAGATTTCCGGCTGAAAATGGTGGTTGCATTATCGTTGCATTGCTGTATTGAGCCGAAAGGCTTTCGGGAAAAAAATCACATGATTCATTTTTTCTGGAAAAATTATTATGAAATGGTTAAAGCTATAGGCCCATGGCGCGATATATTTTTATTACCGGCGGTGTGGTTTCTTCTTTAGGAAAAGGCATAGCCGCAGCAACATTGGCCGCACTCCTCCAGTCTCGCGGTTATCAGGTGCGGATTCGCAAACTTGATCCCTATCTTAACATTGATCCCGGTACAATGTCGCCTTACCAGCATGGTGAGGTGTTTGTGACGGATGATGGAACCGAGACAGATCTTGATCTTGGCCATTATGAACGGTTTACCGGCCGCTCTGCCAATCGGCAGGATAATATTACCACAGGCCGCATTTATCGTAATATCATTGAGCGGGAGCGGCATGGCGATTATCTGGGAGCGACGGTTCAGGTTATTCCGCATGTGACGGATGAGATCAAGAGTTTCATTACTGAAGGCAATGAAGAGTACGATTTTGTCCTGTGCGAGATCGGCGGCACAGTCGGTGATATTGAGGCGATGCCTTTTCTTGAGGCAATCCGTCAGTTGCATAATGAACTGCCACGGCGGAGTGCAGTTTACATGCACCTGACGCTGATGCCCTTTATTCCGGCTGCGGGTGAATTGAAAACCAAGCCGACACAGCATTCAGTCAAGGAATTGCAGTCAGTTGGTATTGCACCGGATATTCTGCTGGTGCGGGCAGATCGCCCGATTCCCGAATCGGAACGCAGGAAGCTGTCTTTGTTCTGTAATGTGCGGCCTTCTGCTGTAATTCAGGCGCTTGATGTCTCGTCAGTTTATGATGCGCCGATAGCCTACCACCGTGAAGGGCTTGATTCAGAGGTTCTGGCCGCTTTTGGCATGGGCGCCATGCCAAGGCCCGATATGCAGCGCTGGCAGGAGATTTCGTACCGTATCCATAATCCTGAGGGGGACGTGACGATTGCAGTTGTCGGCAAATATACCGGCCTGAAAGATGCCTATAAATCTCTGATTGAAGCGCTGGGGCATGGAGGATTGGCGAACAAGGTTCGGGTTAATCTTGAATGGATTGAATCGGAACTTTTTGAGAAGGAAGATCCGGCGCCTTATCTGGAAAAAGTTCATGGTATTCTGGTGCCGGGTGCATTCGGTGTGCGTGGTGCGGAAGGAAAAATTCTTGCAACCCGTTTTGCCCGTGAGCACAAGGTGCCATTCTTCGGTATCTGTTTTGGTATGCAGATGGTCTGTATTGAAGCAGCGCGTAATCTTGCAGGTATTACGAATGCTTCTTCAACCGAGTTTGGTTCGACGCAGGAGCCTGTTGTCGGTTTGATGACAGAATGGCTTAAAGGCAAAGATCGTGAAAAGCGCAGTGCTTCAGGCAATCTTGGCGGGACAATGCGGCTTGGCGCTTATGAGGCACGCTTGAAAAAAGGATCCCGTATTGCGGGTATTTACGGAACAACAGATATTTTTGAGCGTCATCGGCATCGTTATGAAGTGAATATCGCCTATAAGGAGCGGCTTGATGCATGCGGTCTTGTCTTTTCCGGCATATCGCCGGATGGTGTTCTTCCTGAAACGGTTGAGTATGCAGATCATCCGTGGTTTATTGGCGTGCAATATCATCCTGAGCTGAAGTCCCGCCCGTTTGAGCCGCATCCGCTTTTTGCTTCCTTTATTGCGGCGGCTGTTGAACAGAGCAGGATGGTTTGACCATATAATATATGCCTGTCATTTCGTATTGTTGTTTTCCTTGTCAGGTGGCGGCTGTATGAAGTGAAAAATTACGGTAATGATGGGACTGTCTTGATTCCTTTTCTATCATTTTACCGGATTTGCCTCTTGTTTTCAGACAAACGGAATTTCATTTGAGACGGAGAAGGGTTAGGTTATTCTGTCTTTATTTATCCGCGGGGCGGTTCTTTTTTGTTTTTGAGGAATATTATCAATGTCAAGGCCTAATGCGACCGTCAGGGTAGGTAATGTTACTTTTTCCAATACCGCGACGCTGGCTCTGATTGCCGGTCCCTGTCAGATGGAAAGCCGTGACCATGCTTTTGATATGGCAGGTGCATTAAAACAGATAACGGATGATCTGGGGATTTGTCTTGTTTACAAATCGAGCTTTGACAAGGCAAACCGAACCTCGTTGAAAGCGCAACGCGGTATTGGCCTGGAAAAGGCAATGACTGTGTTTGCTGATCTGAAAGCTGTTTTCGGTTTTCCTGTTCTGACCGATGTCCATACTGAAGAACAGTGCCGTGCGGTGGCTGCTGTTGTTGATGTGCTGCAAATTCCGGCATTTCTGTGTCGCCAGACTGATTTGCTTGTTGCGGCTGCCAGGACAGGGTGTGTCATCAATATCAAGAAGGGCCAGTTTCTTGCGCCATGGGATATGAAGAATGTTCTTGCCAAAATAACAGACAGCGGCAACCCGAATGTTCTGGCCTGTGAGCGTGGTGTTTCTTTCGGCTATAATACGCTTGTATCGGATATGCGGGCTTTGCCAATCATGGCAGAATTGGGGGCACCGGTTATTTTTGATGCCACGCATTCAGTGCAGCAGCCGGGTGGGCAGGGAACTGCTTCGGGTGGCCAGCGTGAATTTGTTGAAACATTGGCGCGCGCCGCGGTTGCAGTTGGTGTTGCCGGTGTGTTTATAGAAACCCATCAGGATCCTGATAATGCACCATCTGATGGGCCGAATATGGTAAAGCTTGATAATCTTGCCAGGCTGCTGGAAAAGCTGATGGCTTTTGATCGGATTGCAAAAGGGTTTTAGGGGAGTGGCTGTATCCAGAGTATTTCATCAATGCATTAAATTGGATGTTCTGGATATTTGTTTGATTGCATTCCTGCGGGCGTCAGATATTTCATTTGGCTGCAAAATGCTTTGGGCTGAAAGACTTTATCACCTTTGCGCTGTTTCAGGTGCTGCATTCCGGGTTCGGTGTTTTGGAGATATGATAAAAAAGCGGGAAGCGGTTTTTGGGTAAAGGAATATTTCCGCCAAGTGACCGGATTATTTTCACGTCCGGTGTGAAATCGGGATAAAGGGGAATCAGGATTTGTGCGGGAAAATTTTCCTGTATATTGTTCAGTACAGAAGCTTAAATGAAAAGGACGCCTCCATGACTGCCATTATTGATATTATTGGCCGTGAAATTCTTGATAGCCGTGGCAATCCGACGGTTGAAGTTGATGTTATGCTTGAAGACGGTGCTTTTGGTCGTGTTGCTGTGCCTTCGGGGGCATCAACCGGCGCCCATGAGGCGGCTGAACTGCGTGATGGTGGTTCCCGTTATCAGGGCAAGGGGGTTGAAAAAGCGGTTGCTGCCGTCAATAACGAAATTTTTGCAGAGCTGGGCGGCCTGGATGCGGAAGATCAGATGGCCATTGATCAGGCTATGATTGAACTTGACGGAACGCCGAATAAGGCCCGGCTTGGTGCCAATGCCATTCTGGGAGTTTCGCTTGCTGTTGCCAGGGCTGCGGCTGCATCCTGCGATTTATCGCTTTACCGCTATATTGGCGGTACGCAGGCGCATTTGCTGCCAACCCCCATGATGAATATCATCAATGGCGGTGTGCATGCTGATAACCCGGTTGATTTTCAGGAATTTATGATTCTTCCTGTGGGGGCTGCTAATTTCCGGGAGGCAGTGCGTTATGGTGCAGAAGTTTTCCATACCTTGAAAAAGCGCCTGAAAGATGCCGGTTATAATACCAATGTCGGAGATGAGGGAGGTTTTGCACCAGATCTGAAAAGTGCTGAGGCTGCTCTTGATTTTATTGTGGAATCCATTGAGCAGGCCGGTTTCAGGCCGGGTAAGGATATTGCACTTGGGCTTGATTGCGCTTCGACGGAGTTTTTCAGAAAGGGCAATTATGTCTATGAAGGCGAGGGAGTGACGCGTGATGCAAAGGCGCAGGCAGAGTATCTTGCCGGGCTTGTTGGCAATTATCCGATCATTTCCATTGAGGATGGTATGGCTGAAGATGACTGGGAAGGCTGGAAGCAATTGACGGATATTGTCGGCAGGAAATGCCAACTGGTCGGGGACGATCTTTTTGTCACCAATTCGGCTCGTCTGCGTGATGGCATCAAAATGGGGGTTGCGAATTCTATTCTGATAAAGGTCAACCAGATCGGTTCCCTGAGTGAGACGCTTGATGCTGTTGAGACAGCACATAAGGCGGGATATACTGCTGTTATGTCGCATCGATCCGGCGAGACGGAAGATTCGACGATTGCCGATCTTGCTGTGGCAACAAATTGCGGCCAGATCAAAACGGGTTCCCTTGCCCGTTCCGATCGGCTTGCCAAGTACAACCAGCTTATCCGTATTGAAGAGGAACTGGGTGCGCAGGCACGTTATGCCGGTGCTTCGGCTTTCGTGTCAAATAAGACGCAAGAACGGGATTAGCGGAACAGGGGAATAGAGCATTTTCCGGTTTATCTGTTGATTGGCAGGTTTTTATAATTATGAAGCCGGTATTTTTCAAAATAGTAAGCAGACGTTAAGCAAATTTATAGCATACAGCATGGAAGAACAGGCGTGTTTTTAAAAATTCCTGAAGCATTCTTGTCGTTAAACGGGGTATTTGACATGTGCAGGAATGCGACGCGACAAAAAGCCGGAATATCTGATTTGATGCAATTGAATCGAATATTCCGGGTAATTCAAGAGAACTGTATCTGTTTTCTGTTTTTTATGAAGCCGGGAAACAGCCGGTTCATAGCAGGCTGATTTTATGTGGACAAAGCAAAAGCGTCGGACAAACAGAAGCCGTTTTATCCTGCCGGTTTTGACAGCAGGGGTTCTTTCTTATTTCGGCTATCATATTTATCACGGAGAATATGGCCTTTATTCGCGGGTTGCAGTTGAGGAACATATCGCTCTCCTGAATGCTGAACGGGAAAAACTGGAAGCACAACGCGCAATCCTTGAAAAAAAAGTTATGCTCTTGCGTGATGGGACAATCGAGAAAGATATGCTGGATGAATATGCCAGAAAAAATCTGAATCTTTCATCTCCCAATGAACTCACTATTATGACCTTAAAAAAAGTAAAAACTGATTAACAAAAATCAGGTTAAATAAAAAAATATATTAAAAACAGTATCTTATCCTGTTATTGATTTCCCTTTATTGACTTGTAACTTTGCTGTCGGCAACATATTTTAGAAGTACCTATCACATGGAGTGAAATATGGCAGCAAAAGCTAAAAAGACATTGCTCGGGGATGCGCAGGCCACCCCGTCCAATGCAATCCAACCGCCGCAGCCTGTTGAGTTCACTAAAGAGGAAGAACTTGATGCTTACCGCGAAATGCTTCTTATCCGGCGTTTTGAGGAAAAAGCAGGCCAGCTTTACGGTATGGGGCTTATCGGTGGTTTTTGTCATCTTTATATCGGGCAGGAAGCTGTTGTCGTCGGCACGCTGAAAGCTGCCAGGAATGGCGACCAGATCATTACTTCTTATCGCGATCACGGGCATATGCTTGCTTCAGGGATGAGTCCGCGTGGCGTGATGGCCGAATTGACGGGGCGCCAGGGTGGCTTTTCCAAGGGCAAAGGCGGTTCGATGCACATGTTCTCGGAAGAAAAGGGATTTTATGGCGGGCATGGTATTGTCGGTGCACAGGTGCCGATCGGCACCGGTCTTGCCTTTGCCAACAGCTATCGTGGCAATGACAATGTGACGCTGACGTATTTTGGGGACGGTGCAGCTAATCAGGGGCAGGTCTATGAAGGTTTTAATATGGCTTCTTTATGGAAACTGCCGGTTATTTATGTGATTGAAAACAACCAGTATGCGATGGGGACATCTATTGCTCGTGCTTCGGCTGAAACGGATATGTCACGCCGTGGTCTTTCGTTTGAAATTCCTGGCATTGTGGTTGATGGTATGGATGTGCGCGCTGTCAAGGCAGCTGCTGATGAGGCAATCGCCTGGGCGCGTTCTGGCAAGGGGCCTGTCATTCTTGATATGCAGACATATCGTTATCGCGGCCATTCCATGTCTGATCCGGCAAAATACCGCAGCAAGGAAGAAGTCCAGAAGATGCGGGCTGAGCATGATGCCATTGATCAGGTAAAACAGCGCCTGCTTGAGAAGGGCTGGGCTACCGAAGATGATTTGAAGGAGCTGGACAAAGACGTGCGTGCAATTGTTGCGGATGCGGCTGATTTTGCGCAGAGCGATCCTGAACCGGATATTTCCGAGCTCTATGCGGATATTCTGGTATAAGGAGAGCAAGATATGGCAATAGATATTTTGATGCCCGCCCTTTCCCCGACAATGGAGGAAGGCGCTATTTCCAAATGGGTTAAAAAAGAGGGCGATACGGTCACTACAGGTGATGTAATTGCCGAAATTGAAACTGACAAGGCAACAATGGAGGTGGAAGCCGTTGATGATGGCATCGTGGGCCGGATACTGGTGCCTGAGGGCACTGCTGGTGTGAAGGTTAATACACGGATTGCGGTTCTTCTTGAGGAGGGAGAAACAGCTGCCGATATTGACAGGGCGGCAACTCCTTCGGCATCTCAGGCCGTTTCTGAAAATACGTCTGCATCGGCAGCAGGCACTTCGTCTGACGCTGCATCTGTATCAGCCCGGCCGGTTGTGATTCCTGTTGCAGGTGATCCTGATATTGCGCAAGGCACAGAAATGGAGATGATAACAGTGCGCGAAGCATTGCGCGATGCTATGGCCGAGGAAATGCGCCGTGATGAAAAAGTGTTTCTCATGGGGGAGGAAGTTGCGCAATACCAGGGGGCTTATAAGGTTTCACAAGGCCTGCTTGAGGAATTTGGCGAGCGCCGTGTCGTTGATACGCCGATTACCGAGCATGGTTTTGCCGGCCTTGGAGTTGGAGCAGCCTTTGCCGGTTTGCGTCCGGTTGTCGAGTTCATGACATTTAATTTTGCCATGCAGGCGATTGATCAGATTGTTAATTCTGCGGCTAAAACCCGGTATATGTCCGGTGGGCAGATGTCTGTGCCTATTGTCTTTCGCGGGCCTAATGGTGCTGCTGCCCGGGTTGCTGCCCAGCATTCGCAGTGTTATGCTGCCTGGTACGGCCATATACCGGGGTTGAAAGTAGTGGCGCCTTATACGGCAGCTGATGCCAAAGGGCTTCTCAAGGCTGCGATTCGTGATGAAAATCCGGTGGTTTTCCTTGAAAATGAATTGCTTTATGGCCACCGGTTTGATGTGCCGAAGCTCGATGATTTCGTATTGCCGATCGGTAAGGCGCGTATTCACAGGGCTGGCAGCGATGCAACGGTTGTTTCCTTCGGTGCCGGTATGAGATATGCGGTTGAAGCAGTTGATGAGCTTGCAAAAATCGGTATTGATGTAGAGCTTGTTGACCTTCGTACCATCCGACCGATGGATTTGCCGACGATTATGGAATCGGTCAGGAAGACTGGTCGTCTTGTTACGGTTGAGGAAGGTTTTCCTCAATCATCTGTCGGAGCTGAAATCGCAACCCGTGTGATGCAGCAGGCTTTTGACTGGCTTGATGCGCCGGTGTTGACCATTGCCGGTAAAGATGTGCCGATGCCTTATGCCGCAAATCTGGAAAAGCTTGCCTTGCCAAGTGTTGCGGAAGTGGTGGATGCTGTCAAAGCTGTTACCTACAAATCGTAAAGGAGAACGCAGATGCCGATAAAAATTACCATGCCTGCGCTTTCACCGACAATGGAGGAGGGCAGTCTGGCCAAATGGCTTGTCAAGGAAGGCGATAAGGTAAATCCGGGTGATGCCGTCGCTGAAATAGAAACTGACAAGGCAACAATGGAAGTTGAGGCTGTGGATGAAGGGACGCTTGCCAAAATCATTGTTCCTGCCGGGACGCCGGGGGTTAAGGTCAATTCTGTGATTGCTTTGCTTGCCGAAGAGGGTGAGGATGTTGCGGATGTGAAAAAATCCGAAGATGTAAAGGCTGTTGTTTCTGCTGCTCCGGCAGCATCGCAGCCTGCCAGGATGCCTTTGGCTGCGGCGTCTGCTACGGCTGCCTCGCCTGCCGCTGCAAAAGGAGCGCGGGTGTTTTCTTCACCTTTGGCCCGGCGTTTGGCTGCACAGGCGGGCATTGATATTGCTTCGGTTTCTGCGACAGGCCCTTATGGACGGGTTGTGAAGCGTGATGTTGAAGCTGTTATGAAAGCCGGCACAAAGGTTACGGCTCCTGGTATTTCACCGGTATTGGTACCATCTGATGATGTGTCGCTCAAGCTGTTTACGCCTGGTGAATATGAGATTGTGCCTCATGATAGTATGCGCAGGACAATTGCGCGCCGACTGGTCGAATCAAAACAGGCTGTACCGCATTTCTATGTAACGGTTGATTGCGGGCTGGATGCGTTGTTGCAGCTTAGATCCGGTATTAATGAGGCTGCTCCTGTGAAAAAAACAGATGACAGCCTTGTGCCAGTCTATAAGCTGTCGGTTAATGATATGATCATCAAGGCGGCAGCGCTGGCTTTGAAAGAAGTTCCCGATGCCAATGTTTCATGGCTTGAAAGTGGTATGGTACATCATGCCCATGCAGATGTTGGTGTTGCAGTTGCAATTCCCAATGGTCTGATTACGCCGATTGTGCGCCATGCTGACGAGAGATCGTTGCAGGCGATCTCCAATGAGATGAAAGATTTGGTAAAACGGGCACGTCAGCGCAAACTTAAGCCTGAAGAATATCAGGGTGGCAGTACGTCTGTTTCCAATATGGGGATGTTTGGCATGAAGGCATTTTCTGCCATTATCAATCCGCCGCAGTCAACAATTTTTGCGATTGGTGCGGGTGAAGAGCGTGCCGTCGTCAAAAATGGTACTCTTGAGATTGCAACTGTTATGACGGTGACGATTTCAGCCGATCATCGGGCAGTTGATGGTGCTGTAGCAGCAGAGCTTGCGCAAAGGTTCAAGAAGCTGATCGAAAATCCGCTGGCGCTTCTGGTCTAGGTTTTTTTTGCATTTGAATGGCATTATTTAAATGCAAGGCCGGCGTGGCAGAATAAGGAAAAAGTGTCCGGTTTGGTGTAATCAAGATCAGATGCTTTGGAATGAGTGGTAAGATCTTTCTGCACTATGGCAGTACCTTACCGGGATTGCTTGATGGAGAAATATTTTCCGATGGAGGAAAAATCGTGTCGACAGTTTATGATGTAATTGTGATCGGTTCTGGTCCGGGCGGCTATGTAACGGCAATTCGTGCCGCGCAACTGGGGTTGAGAACGGCTGTTGTCGAGCGTGAGCACCTGGGAGGTATCTGCCTGAACTGGGGATGTGTTCCGACCAAGGCGTTGCTGCGTTCTGCTGAGATCAAACATTTTGGAGAGCGTGCAAAGGATTATGGGCTGAAGCTTGAGGGGTCGATTAGCGCTGATATTCAAGCAGTGGTCGCGCGTTCACGCGGGGTGTCGGCCCGACTTAATAGCGGTGTCGGTTTTTTGATGAAGAAAAATAAAATTGATGTGATTTGGGGTGAGGCCAGGCTGACGCGTGGTGCTGACAACAGCAAGCCGGCACAGATTATTGTCGGCAAGCCGTCGAAACCGCCTATGCAGCCACAGCATCCTCTTCCCAAAGGGATATTGGGCGAAGGAACCTATGAAGCAAGGCACATTATTGTGGCCACCGGGGCACGTCCGCGTGCTCTGCCCGGAATAGAGCCGGATGGTAAACTGATCTGGACCTATTTTGAGGCAATGGTGCCGCAAACAATGCCTGAATCCCTGGTGATCATGGGGTCAGGTGCTATTGGTATCGAGTTTGCCTCTTTCTACCGCGATATGGGGGCTGAGGTGACGGTGGTTGAGCTTTTGCCGCAGATCATGCCGGTTGAAGATGCCGAGATTTCTGTTTTTGCCCGCAAGCAGCTTGAGAAGCGTGGTATCCGCATTCTGACCGGGGCAAAAGTCAGCAAGGTTGACAAGACGGCCGATTCTATTACCGCACATATTGATATTGATGGTAAAATACAAACCATCAGTGCGGAACGGCTGATTTCTGCTGTTGGTGTGCAGGGAAACATCGAAAATATCGGTCTTGAAGTGCTGGGCATCAAAACCGGGCGGGGTTATATTGTTGCTGATGAGTGGAGCCGCACCAGTATTCCCGGTATTTATGCGATTGGTGATGTCGCCGGGCCGCCGATGCTTGCCCATAAGGCAGAAGAGGAAGGTGTGATCTGTGTTGAAAAGATTGCCGGTTTATCAACAGTTCATCCACTGGACAAGGGCAAGATTCCGGGATGTACCTATTGTACGCCGCAGGTAGCCTCGGTTGGTTTGACAGAAGCGAAGGCCAGGGAGGCTGGCTATGATATTCGTATCGGCCGTTATTCTTTTGCAGCCAATGGCAAGGCAATCGCGCTTGGTGAGGATCAGGGGTTTGTCAAAACGATTTTTGACAAAAAAACTGGCCAGCTGCTTGGTGCCCATATGGTTGGGGCGGAAGTGACGGAGCTTATCCAGGGGTTTGTTATTGCTATGAATCTTGAGACAACCGAAGAGGAATTGATCCATTCGGTGTTTCCGCATCCGACCTTGTCGGAAATGATGAAGGAAAGTGTGCTCGACGCTTATGATATGGTGTTAAACGCGTAAATTCGCATGGCGGCAGGGGATCTGTATTGTAGAGTGTCTTCGGTCGCATTATCTGGTGCTATTTATGCATATCAAAGGGAAGAGCTATGGTTACGGTACTTGATACAGTCGTAAACCGGCGTGTCCGCCACCCGGAAAAGGCACATAAGCCGGATAACGAGGTATTGAAAAAGCCGGATTGGATCCGCGTCAAGGCACCAACCTCGAAGATTTATGCTGAGACGCGCGACATTGTGCGTGTCAATAAACTTGTCACTGTGTGTGAAGAAGCGGGCTGCCCGAATATGGGGGAGTGTTGGCATCAGCGCCATGCAAGCTTTATGATCATGGGAGAAATCTGTACCCGTGCGTGTGCTTTCTGTAATGTAGCGACAGGTATTCCGCTGCCACTTGATTCGGATGAGCCGAGGCGGGTTGCCACGGCAATCAAACAGATGGGACTGAGACATGTGGTCATTACCTCGGTTGATCGTGATGATCTGCCTGATGGCGGTGCACGGCATTTTGCCGAAGTAATCCATGCCATTCGCAAGTGTACGCCGCAGACGACGATTGAGGTACTGACTCCTGATTTCCGCCATAAAGACGGTGCATTGGAAGTTGTGGTTGCTGCGCGGCCTGATGTTTTCAATCATAATCTGGAAACGGTGCCATCCAAATATCTGACTGTTCGGCCCGGTGCCCGATATTTTCATTCTATCCGTCTGTTGCAGCGGGTCAAAGAGCTTGATCCTTCCATCTTTACCAAATCAGGCATTATGGTGGGGCTGGGCGAAGAGCGGAATGAGGTTTTGCAGCTTATGGATGATTTGCGCTCGGCCGACGTGGATTTTATGACCATTGGCCAATATTTACAGCCGACACGCAAGCATCATCCGGTTATCTGCTTTGTTACGCCGGATGAGTTTAATTCCTATGCGACAATCGGTAAAACCAAAGGTTTTTTGCATATGGCGTCAGGGCCGCTGACACGCTCGTCGCATCATGCCGGTGATGATTTTGAAAAATTGAAGGCTGCTCGTGCAGCCCAGCTTGCCGCCGGGCATTGAACAGTAATGCCGCGTTTTGAGACACGGAAATATGTGCATCATTGCAGGAAACATATGTTTGCACTGGTCGCTGATGTGGAGCGTTATCCTGAATTTTTGCCGATGTGCGAAGCCTTGGCTGTCCGTTCGCGGCAGGAACGGGACGGTAAAACGTTTCTTGTTGCCGATATGACTGTTGGTTACAGGCTGATCCGTGAGACTTTCACCACGCAGGTTTATCTTCAGCCGGAGGAAAATCGCATTGCTGTTCAGTATGTTGATGGCCCCTTCCGGCATCTTGAGAATTGCTGGTTATTTTTGCCGGTTGAAGATGACAATGCCTGTCATATTGAATTTTTTATCGATTATGAATTCAGGAATCCGGTATTCAGCCTGATGATGGGGACAATGTTTGACATTGCCTTTCACAAATTTACGGATGCTTTTGAAAAGCGGGCTGATGAAATCTATGGTATGAAAGATAACTGAAAGTAAAAATGATCTGATTTTTCAAAATATTGGAAAGAATGTAAAATTGCACTGACAGAATACAGATATTTTGTATTGTCTGAGTGTATATGTCTGTGTATTGCTTCGAATTATGGGAGGGCGGATGAGTAACGATCATCCTGGCGGAGAAATCTCACTTTCTGTGGGATTTATTTCTGCAAGTTTGAAAGTAAAGGCAAAAAGTGGAGCTATCCGTTGCTGCTGACAAATTGCCTGGTGGTTTGGTTGATTGGGTTAGTGCGCCAGTGAAGGGAAGCACTGCCAGAAAACGGGCCAGCTCTGAGGCGGAAGTAAGTTTGATCATAGCTTTTGGGGCGCAAGCTGTAAAGTTATCGGAAACTGACTACGAATTTGCAAAGAAGGCCATTGAGAATTATTCAAATATTGCAATACGCCGATTTAGAATAAAAGCAGTTGTTTGGAAAGTTCTTGAAAGTCTTAAAAATGAGCTGCCAGGTTAGTGAGCGGGCATCTTCTGGACAGGACATATCGGGCGAAAATTTTCTGAACCGTTTTGAACGGTATGCGGGAGATACGGAAGAGGGGTCGTGTGCCAAATGGGGTAAGGTGCTTGCTGCCGAGATCAGAAGGCGTGAAACTTTTTCAGCAGAAGTTATGTGTATTGTAAGACGGGCCTGAATCCGCGACAGCACAATTGTTCGAGCACATTTGCAAATATCAATTGAATGATGCCATCTTGATCTGTCTGACAGCGGAATTAAAATTTTATGAAGAAATGATCTGGTTAACGCTGGATTGTTATTTGCTTCAGAGGGCAGAGACGCTTGAAGTTTGCTTGTAAAAAGGAGAATAATAGTGGTGCTGGATTATGGTGTGTAAAGTGAAATAAATCTTTAATATCTGTTCCGAAAGATACGCTGATAGAGATGTCGCTGCCAAGAAATCATCCTGTCCGGAAGGCTGGGCTGGCAGATGGCGGTTCATGAATTCCTGTATATATTCTGATGGATGCAGGCTTTGCAATCACATCTATACCGGAGACAGGCAGGAGGAGATTTTCCGCTCCTGTATTGAATGTTTATCTGAATTTCTTTCGTCTGTAGAGGTGTATGAATATAAAATCATTGACAATAAAATGCACTGTATGAGGGCTTGGCAAAACGGACTAATGCTTACATCATGAGCAACTGTTGATAGAAAAAATAGGCGTCATAAAATAACGCCGTCTTTATCCCGGGGGAATGCGCTCAGCAGTTGACAACATTGATAGCAAGGCCGCCTTCGCTTGTTTCCTTGTAGTGTTCGTGCATATCAACGCCGGTCTGACGCATAGTTTCTATACAGGCGTCAAGCGGTACAAAATGACTGCCATCGCCATGAAGAGCAAGGGAAGAGGCTGTCACCGCCTTGACAGCGCCCAGGGCGTTCCGTTCAATACAGGGCACCTGAACCAGGCCGCCAATCGGGTCACAGGTCATGCCAAGGTGATGTTCCAGGGCGATTTCAGCAGCATTTTCGATTTGCTCTGCTGTGCCGCCGAGTGCGGCTGTCAATCCTGCTGCTGCCATGGCTGAGGCAGATCCTACTTCTCCCTGGCAGCCGACTTCCGCGCCAGAGATGGAGGCATTGAATTTGATAATACCACCGATGGCAGCAGCAGTGAGAAGAAAATCCTGAATGCTTTTTTTATCAGTTCCATCATGGAAGCGCAGATGATAACGCAAAACAGCAGGAATAACGCCGGCCGCTCCATTGGTTGGCGCAGTGACAATTCGCCCGCCGCCGGCATTTTCCTCATTGACTGCCATGGCAAAAACCGAAAGCCAGTCATTAGCGGTCATCGGGGTGTTGCGATTATCCTTCCAGTCTGCTTCCAGCAGTTCATAAAGCTTTTTTGCGCGCCGTTTGATCTTCAGTCCTCCAGGGAGTTCGCCTTCCATGGCAAGCCCACGGTCAACACACGTGGACATAATGGTGAAAATGTGTTCAAGCCCATCGTCCAGATCTTTTTCGCTTATACGCGCCAGTTCATTGGCACGTTTCATGGCGGCGATATTCAATCCGCTTTCCTTCGCCATCTCCAGCATTTTCTTGCCATTATGAAAAGGATAGGGAATATCGGAAAAATCTGCCGTTTCAGATTTATGATTTTTGTTTTGCGTCATATCTTTTTCACGGATGACAAATCCACCGCCGATGGAATAATATCCTCTGCATAAAAGCAGATTTTCATGACTGTCAAAAGCCTCGAATTGCAGACCATTGGTATGGGCAGGCATGCGCCTGCCTTTTGCCAGAACAAGGTCGGTGTCAGGGTTGAAGTGATAAGAAGGCAATCCGTCAGGTGTGACATGCCCTGTTTTTCGGACATTTTCAATAATCTCATCCATCTGCGCCGGGTTGACCGTATCCGGCATATAGCCGGAAAGCCCCAGAATAACAGCGCGGTCAGATGCATGCCCAAGGCCGGTATAGGCGAGAGAACCGAAAAGTGTTACTTTCAGCCTTTTAACTTCAACACCTGCCGGATATGGCCATTGATTGCCTGCCAGCTCTTTCAGGAACATGTTGGCCGCAGTCATCGGCCCCATCGTGTGAGAGCTTGAAGGCCCGACACCGACCTTGAACAGATCAAAAACTGACAGGAACATCAAATGTCATCCGTTTGCAGGTTTAATCATGGGCTTCATGAAAAAATTGATCTTTTTGAGTTATTTCAGACTTTAATCCCATCATGGCGAATGATCCGTTTTTTGTCTGCCTGTATTGTATTTGCAGGTTGTTTTACAGTTTGTAAATATTGTAATCATAATAAAATGCATTTCAATCGTGGTGCAGTCTGCCGGCGATGTATGCGAGCGCCCGTTCAACAGTTGCCTGACGTATTCCATCACGTCCGATATCGCCAAAATGGGTTTTGTGGTGGGAGGTTTCGCGGTTTTTGTATGCCACAGCCATATGCACAAGGCCCACAGGTTTTTTCTCTGAGCCACCACGCGGCCCGGCAATGCCTGTAACGGCGATGGCAATATCGGCCCGGCTGTATTTTAATCCGCCTTCGGCCATGGCAACTGCTACCTGTCGCGAAACAGCCCCATGGGTTTCGATCATTTTTGCCGGCACACCGACAAGTATTGTTTTGGCTTCATTGGAGTAGGTGACAAATCCACAGTCTACAACGTCTGAGGAACCTGCAATATCAGTCAGAGCAGCGGCAATCAGACCACCCGTGCAGGATTCGACTGTTGCCAGCCGCAAGCCGTGTTTGCGGCAGAGGTCAAGGACTGTTTTTGCTTTTTCCTCTGCGATCAGATGTGCGCTCATGCCGGTAATCCACCACTGTAAATCACGGTTGCTGTAGCAATGGCGGCAATTCCTTCCCCTCTGCCAATGAAACCCAGTGTTTCATTCGTTGTTGCTTTAACCGAGATACGCTCCGCCTCGATGCCGAGCATATCTTGCAGTGACCGGATCATTACTGTACGGTGCAGGCTGATTTTCGGAGCCTCGGCGATCAATGTCAGGTCAATGTTGGCAATATGTCCACTTTTTTCATGGATAAGGCGAACGGCATGGCGGACGAAGATTTCTGATGCAGCTCCCTTCCACTGTGGATCGGATGGAGGAAAGTACGTACCGATATCGCCTGCCCCCTGTGTCGCAAGCAGGGCATCGGTCAGGGCATGCAGCGCTACATCAGCATCAGAATGACCGGCAAGTTTTTTGTGCCATGGAATTTTTACACCGCAAAGCACAACCCCGTCCCCCTGCACAAGTTTGTGCACATCATAGCCGTTTCCTGTCCGCACATCGGGAAACATGCTGTCATTTGCTTTCAGACGCTGGTTGGCCATCTCAATATCCTTGGTCCAGGTGATTTTGATGTTATCCGGTGAGCCTTCAATAATCCGCATCGGGATATTATGCCATTCTGCTATGGCAGAATCATCTGTAAAATCATATCGTCCAGCTGTATGTGCTGCTTTATGAGCGGCCAGAATAGGCAGGTAAGGAAAAGACTGCGGTGTTTGCGCAGCAAAAAGCCCGGCGCGCGGAACCGTGGCAGCAACGTATTTGTCATCATCTACTTGTTTGAGTGTATCAGAAACCGGCAGGGCAAGCAGAACACCGCTTGAAGGCATCAGGGCATGATGGATGGTATTCAGCTGTTCATGGTTAATGAACGGACGCGCGCCATCATGAATATGCACATAGTGAGGGGCAGATTGTTGCAGATATTGCAGCCCTGCCCAGGTTGAGTCCTGCCGGGTAGGGCCGCCCGCAACTATAGCGACCTGATCAGCGATATTGCCTAAAGCCTGTGTGCACAGTGTACGGTCGCCAGGGTTTATAACCAGCACAACCGGCGCAATACCGCCATGCGACAGGAATACTTCCACTGTATGCCGGATGATTGCTGCATTGCCGATGGTTGCATATTGCTTCGGCCTGCATCCGCCTGCACGTTCACCCCGTCCGGCGGCCAATATGATTGCTGCAACAGAAATGGGAATGCCTCATTCACATCAAAAAATATCAACTTGCCATTTGACAGGTTTCTTCCGTCTGATCAATACCCAGGCGGGTACGGTCGGCCGGCCGCTGTAGATCTGCAATTGTTGTTGCTGACAGCACATCAAAAAAAGCCTTGAGCGCCTTGTTTAAAGTTACGTTAAGACCGCAGGCATTGACCAGGGGACATTCAATCGCATTATTTTCAAAACACTCGGCCATGGCAAAATTATCTTCTGTTACCCGGATAACATCAGCAACTGTAATATCCATTGCCGGTTTTGCCAGTTTGACCCCGCCGTTTCGCCCGCGAACGGTCTGCATCAGTCCAGCTTCAACGAGAGGATGCAGGATTTTGAACAGAAACAGTTCTGAAACGGAATAAGCCTTGGCAATTTCAGGAACACGGCTCAACTCCCTGCCGTTGGCGGCGCAATACATCAACATCCGAATAGCATAATTGGTCTGTTTGGTGAGCCGCATTATATTATTCCTTCCACTTTCATGCCTTTCTGAAGCATTTGATTTAATACAATCGAACTGAGTATCCTGTTTCTTTTTCCGGTTGTATTTTAAAAGCGTCAATTATTTCATTTGACTGTAAAATATTCTGGATGAGCAGTTCAGTTTAGAAGTATTCTGAAAAATGTGAACTTTTTTTTCAGCTTTAAAGGTTAATGCATGGCGTAAAAAGCTTGTGCAGAATAGGAAATATATTTATTATCAAATAGTTAATTAATAAAATTTTATCTGCTTATTGATTTTTTTATGCAAAGTTCTGTGCTCACAGAATGGACAGGAGATATGCGTTGCAATATCACCACAATATGTTGCATGATTACAGCGAACAAGGCAGACTGAGTGTAATATGAATTCAGCAAATGCAACAACCATCCCGGACAGGAAACTGCTCGCACGAAAGTCATGGTATAAGGAGCGGGCATTTTGGGGAGGGGCTATTATTGTTCTGGCTTTGCTGACAGCGATTTTGTCGTTTGTCATTCTGATTGGCCTGACATCCATTATCCCTGACCGGTCTGTTACATGGGTTCTTACCTATATCAATGTGGCAATGGTGCTTTGCCTGATTGTTGTTATTTCCCGTGAGCTTTATCCGATTATCAGGGCATGGCGCGCCAGACGTGCAGCCTCCCGCCTGCATGTGCGTATCATAACGCTTTTTTCAATGGTTGCCGCTTTGCCTGCACTGGTGGTGGCGGTTGTTGCTGCGGTTACGCTTAATCTGGGGCTTGACCGCTGGTTTGATACGAATACCAGACAGATTGTGGCCTCTTCGGTTAATCTTGCCAATGCATATGCAGGAGCAACGCTGCAATCGCTGCAAACCGCCTCCTATACCATGTCGGTGCAGCTTGATAACCGGCAGTTGCTGGTGCTTGATCCCACAGAATATCGCCGTCAGATTACTTTGCAGGCAATCGGACGGGATTTGCGGGGGGTGTTTTTATTGCGCCGGGATGGTTCGGTGATCGTTGCAAGCAACCGCGGTGGAGAAAAGGATCTGCCGATTCCGCCACAGTCGTGGATTGAGGAAGCTACGCTGATCAATCCAGTGAAATTTCAGCCCGGTGCGCATGATTATTTCGGTGTTATCCTTAAGATGGATGATATTGCGGATGCCTGGCTTTATGCTGTACGAGAAACTGATCCGCGAGTGCTTGATGCCTTGCGGCTTACAGAAATCAATACCAATCATTATCGTGAGCTTGAGGCAAACCGTGTGCCGACGCAGATTGCTTTCGGGGTTCTTTATTTCTGTTTGTTTCTTATCATGCTGCTTTCTGCTATCTGGACAGCTATTGCCGTGGCGGACAGACTGGTGCGTCCGATCAGGCTTTTGATTGGCGCTGCCGATGATGTTGCTTCCGGCAATATGGGTGTCGTTGTGCCTGTACGGGCAAGGGACGGTGATGTCGGTCAGTTATCCAGAACATTTAACTATATGGTGGCCCAGCTTAAAAGCCAGCGGGACGATTTGATCTCCGCAAGCAACCAGATTGATGAACGCCGCCGTTTTTCCGAAGCTGTCCTGTCCGGTGTGACAGCGGCGGTGATCGGTGTCGATGATGAGGGATATATTACCATTGTAAATCGATGTACCGAAACCATGTTTGGCTTTGATCCGAAGGCGATCGCCCGAAAAAACCTGAATGCTGTCAGTGCGGAAATCGGACACGTTTTTGAGGTGGCGCGTTCATCCGGTAAAAAAACATATCATGAACAGATTACGATTACGCGTCGTGGTCGTTCACGCGTGTATAATGTGCAGATTACGATGGAAGATACCGAAACGGAGAGCCATTCCTGGGTGGTGGCGATTGATGATATTACCGATCTGGTTGAGGCGCAGCGTTCTTCTGCCTGGGCGGATGTGGCACGGCGTATTGCTCATGAAATCAAGAATCCGCTGACACCGATCCAGCTGTCGGCTGAGCGTATCCGCCGTCGTTATGGCAAGGTGATTATTGCGGATCGGGAGATTTTTGACCAATGTACCGATACAATCATCCGGCAGGTTGGCGATATTGGGCGGATGGTGAATGAATTTTCATCCTTTGCACGCATGCCCAAGCCGGAGATGACATCAATGGATGTGCGTGAACCATTGCGGGAGGCGCTTTTTCTGATTGAAGTTTCACGGCAGGATATCACCTTTGAACAGGATATGGAGGATGCGCCGCTTATCGGTGCATTCGACGGTCGCCTGATAGGGCAGGCCTTTGGTAATGTTATAAAAAATGCTAGTGAAGCGATTGATGCCGCAGGCAGGAAAGATGGCTGTCGCAGCCATATACTGGTACGGGCTTTGCGTGAGAGTGATGAACTGGTCGTTGATATTATTGACAATGGCAAGGGATTGCCGAAAGAACAGCGGCAAAAATTGCTGGAACCCTATATGACTATGCGCGAAAAGGGTACGGGGTTGGGATTGGCAATCGTTCGCAAGATTGTTGAGGAGCATGGCGGGCATATGGAATTGCTTGATGCGCCTGAAGTTTTTTATGAAGGTCGGGGTGCCATGATTCGCATGGTTTTTCCGGCTGTGGACAAAAGCATGGACAGGGACAATACAGAAAACATTGTCCGGCAAAAACGGCAGGTGAGTGATAATGACCTCTGATATTCTGATTGTTGATGATGAAGCCGATATTCGTGAACTTGTGGCGGGCATTTTGAGTGATGAAGGGCATGAAACCCGCGTTGCCGGTGATGCTGATGCAGCACTGGCTGCCATTGATGAGCGGGTACCTCATCTGGTTTTTCTGGATATCTGGTTGCAGGGCAGCCGGCTTGACGGAATGGCATTGCTTGATGAAATCAGGAAACGTTATCCCGGATTGCCGGTTGTAATGATTTCCGGCCATGGCAATATTGAAACTGCGGTTTCGGCGATCAAGCGCGGTGCTTATGATTTTATTGAAAAGCCATTCAAGGTGGATCGCCTGATCCTTGTTGCAGAGCGTGCGCTGGAAACATCAAAACTCAAGCGCGAAGTTTCAGAATTGCGTAAAAAGGCGGTTGATGCCCCGGAATTTCTCGGAAATTCACTGATTATCAACCAACTCAGGCAAATAGTTGAAAAGGTGGCGCCAACCAATAGCCGTATCATGATCACGGGGCCGTCCGGTTCCGGCAAGGAAATGACGGCACGCATGATTCATGCCATGTCGCCGCGGGCGAAGGGGCCGTTTGTGGCGCTCAATGCAGCGACAATTACATCGGAGCGGATGGAAATTGAGCTGTTCGGTACGGAAATGGATGGTGGAGAACGCAAGATCGGCGTCCTGGAAGAAGCGCATGGCGGTATTCTGTATCTCAATGAAGTTGCTGATATGCCGCGTGAGACACAAAGCAAGATTTTGCGGGTTCTGACGGAGCAGAAATTTGAACGTGTCGGCGGCACCAGTCAGGTAAAGGTTGATGTACGGATTATTTCATCTACGGCACAGAATCTTGACGGGCTGATTGCTGAAGGCCGTTTTCGCGAGGATCTGTTCCATCGTCTTTCAGTCGTGCCGATTGCTGTGCCGCCCCTTGCCAGACACCGGGAGGATATTCCTGCCCTGGTAGATCATTTCATGAGGCAGATTGCCCGGCAGGCGGGCATAAAGCTGCGTCCTATTGGGGATGATGCCATGGCGGTACTTCAGGCACACAACTGGCCGGGCAATGTAAGGCAGTTGCGCAATAATGTGGAGCGGCTGTTAATTCTTACCCGGGATGATAATTGTGAAGAGCCGATTTCTGCTGATCTTCTGCCGGCAGAAATTGGTGATACGCTGCCGCGTATCTCTTCAGATACGGATCAGCATATCATGGCCCTGCCGCTGCGTGAGGCCAGGGAATTGTTTGAAAAGGAATATCTGATGGCGCAGATCAACCGTTTTGGCGGCAATATATCCCGCACTGCCGAATTTGTCGGCATGGAACGTTCGGCATTGCACCGCAAGCTCAAATCACTCGGAGTATAATGCGATGCGTGTGATCATCTGCGGGGCTGGCCAGGTTGGGTATGGCATAGCCGAAAGGCTCGCTGCCGAGCAGGTTGATGTTACGGTTATTGACCGGAATCCGCAATTGATTGATGCGATTCGTGATACGCTGGATGTGCGCGGACTGGTCGGGCATGGTTCGCATCCTGATGTGCTGGCAGCAGCCGGTGCGGCAGAGGCGGATATGATTATTGCGGTGACATTCCATGATGAAATCAACATGATTGCCTGTCAGGTTGCTCATTCTTATTTCAACGTACCCACCAAGGTTGCGCGGATACGCTCACAGTCTTATCTTGATCCCAGATGTCAGAATCTTTTTTCCCGGAACAATTTGCCGGTTGATGTGGTGATTTCGCCAGAGGTTGAAGTTGGTGAAATGGTTTTGCGCCGGATTGCCAGGCCGGGTGCTATGGATGTTCTGGTTGTCGCTGATGGCCATATCACGGTTCTTGCAATCGAATGTCTGGATGATTGTCCGCTTGTTAATACGCCGTTCAGACAGTTGACCAGCTTGTTTCCTGATTTGCAGACAACGATTGTCGGGATCAAGCGCGGGCCGGAGCTGTTTATTCCCGATGCAAGTGGCGCATTGCAGCCAGGCGATATTGCCTATGTTACGGCTGCAACCGGCCAGGTTCACCGCACACTTGCACTTTTCGGACATGAGGAACAGGAAGCAAAACGTATTGTTATTGCGGGCGGTGGGCATATAGGGCTTTATGTGGCTCGCGCCATTGAGAAACGGCGCCACCGGGTCAAGGTGAAAATCATTGAGGCTGATCGCAGCCGAGCGCTTTTTATTGCCGATCAGCTCGAGCATACGCCTGTTTTGAACGGCAGTGCTCTCGATCAGTCAGTATTGCAGGATGCAGTAGCGGGAAATGCTGACCTGATGGTTGCTTTGACGAATCATGAGCAGGTCAATGTGCTGAGCGCAATGATGGCAAAACGCCTTGGCTGCAAGGCCAATATGGTTTTGATCAATAATTCCCTTTACGAAGAGCTGACAAGAAGCAATGGTGTTGATGCGCATATCAATCCGCGTAATGTAGCTGTGTCCAAAATATTACAGCAGATACGCCGTGGCCGTATCCGTGCTGTGCATTCGGTTACACATGGCCAGGCAGAGGTTATTGAAGCGCAGGCGCTTGAGACATCTCCCCTTGTCGGCAAGCCGGTATCACAGCTTGATCTGCCGGAAAAATTGCGGCTTGGTGCGATTTATCGTGACGGTGAAATTATCCGTCCCACGGGTGCGACCCGTATCCAGCCGGGGGATCGGGTTGTGATTTTTGCTATGGCAGAAGCTGTGCATGATGTTGAACAGATGTTTCGTGTCAGTCTGGAATTTTTCTGAAACGGAGGTGTCGTGTAAATGGACATTTGCAGTTTCTGGTATGGAAGCAAGCTGCGTACGGTTGACCGGCTTTGCCTTGCTTCTATGGTGATGACGGGACAGCGCGTCAAACTCTTTGTGTATGAGCCGGTTGAGAATGTTCCCGACGGCGTCGAACTGCATGATGCAGAGTCTGTTTTATCGAAATCCATGCTGTATCAACTTGATCCTGACTACCCGGGTTTCAAGCCATGGCTGTCAGTTGTGCAGTTTAGTGATTTTTTCCGCATCATGTTGATGAAGCGCGGCCAGGGAGTTTGGCTTGATACGGATGTTTATCTGGTCAAGCCATTTCATCCTGAGCCGGAACAAGTCTGGCTTGCTCGGGAAAACCGTGCCCGTGTTGGTGTTTCTGCTCTTTACTTGCCGCCGGACAATCCGGTTATTGCGGCGTTTGAGGTTTATATGCAAGGAAAGAATCCTGTACCCGACTGGCTTGGTTTCAAGCGGAGAGTTGTTCAGCCGGCCGTTCTGAAAATGAAGGGGGTGCCAGTCCGTCCCAACCGGTTGGGAATCACAATATTTGGCAATGATGGTATTTCACGGCTTGCAAAATGCTTTGGCTTTTTTGATGAAGCCAGATCCAAGGAAACATTTTATTATTGGACTGGCCACAAGGTTGAGCGTATTTTTGATCCGGCCTACGGATTACAGCCGCTTGATCACCCCGATTTTATCGGTTTTCATATTCATAAAAAGGCATTGACCGATTATCCGCCACGTCGGGGCAGTTTTTATGACTGGGCCTTCAGACGTCTGAACGGGTCAGCTTTCTTATGAAAATTCAGTATAAGCTGTAATATTTTCTGTTTCCGGCATATAAACGCGCCGGTCATGTTTGCGGAGAATTGCGAACACGATATCCGGTTTTTCAGGTGGAGCATCCATGAAACAAAAATCTGGGGCAGTAAAATATTGCTATTGACACATAAACTGCTTTGATATTTCCCGGAACGGGTAAATATTATTCTGTCCATCAAGCGAGATGCGCCATATGCTGGTGCCGATTCGTTGAAACAGTGGGGCTATATAAGCCAGATCAAGCGAAAGCCAAAAGATGAATGATCCAGTCAAGACAGCAATGAACCTTGTTCCGATGGTCGTTGAGCAGACCAACCGCGGTGAGCGTGCTTATGATATTTTTTCCCGGTTGTTGAAAGAGCGCATCATTTTCATCAATGGCCCGGTTGAAGATACAATGGCAATGCTGGTTTGCGCACAACTTCTGTTCCTGGAAGCAGAAAATCCGAAGAAAGAAATCAGCCTTTATGTCAACTCTCCGGGCGGGTATGTGACATCGGGCATGGCGATTTATGATACGATGCAGTTTGTCCGGCCGGCCGTGTCCACGCTTTGTATCGGCCAGGCTGCCTCAATGGGGTCTCTGCTTTTAACGGCTGGTACCAGGGGGCGCCGCTTTGCGTTGCCTAATGCACGCGTTATGGTTCATCAGCCATCAGGTGGTTTTCAGGGAGCCGCATCGGATATACAGCGCCATGCACAGGATATATTGAGATTGAAGCGCCGCCTTAACGAAATTTATGTTGCTCACACCAGTCAGGATTATAAAACAATTGAGCAGACACTTGATCGCGATCACTTCATGTCTGCAGAGGAAGCCAGGGATTTTGGCCTGATTGATGAGGTACTGGAACAGCGTGAGATATTGCAGGAAGATGCATGAGCAGGCGTGCATGTGTCAAACAGCGATATTGGGAAAAGAGTATCTGATTTTGTGCTGTAAGGAGATTTGAGATCATTTCAGTTTTTCATGGAAAGACTGAAATGATCCCGGTCTTTGACTTGTCTTGTTATCTTTACGTTTATATGTTCTTAATTGAATGTGAAGTGTTTCGGAGTGTTTTTATTACCGGAGATTTAGGCATAAATAACCGGAGACCGGTTAGAGCAATATTGTCGTAAAACGTATATTTGTGTATCTTTTATGAATAAAGAAAACCATTCGGAACCTGGATATGAATGCGGGATTTATCTTTTGCCGTGATGAAAGGATATAAGCGATGAGCAAGATCGGAAATAGCGGAGGCGATTCGAAAAACACACTTTATTGCTCATTTTGCGGAAAAAGCCAGCATGAGGTGCGCAAATTGATTGCCGGGCCGACGGTCTTCATCTGTGACGAGTGCGTTGAACTTTGCATGGATATTATCCGTGAGGAGAACAAGGTATCCTCCGTCCGTGCGCGTGAAGGTGTCCCCACTCCGCAGGAAATCATGGTAGTGCTGGATGATTACGTTATCGGGCAATCCTATGCCAAGCGGGTTTTGTCTGTGGCTGTGCACAATCATTACAAACGGTTGGCACACCAGGCGAAAAATTCGGATATTGAACTGACAAAATCCAACATTCTTCTGGTTGGACCGACGGGTTGCGGCAAGACTTATCTTGCCCAGACGCTGGCCCGCATTATTGATGTGCCTTTTACCATGGCTGATGCAACAACACTGACTGAGGCCGGCTATGTCGGTGAAGATGTGGAGAATATTATTCTCAAGCTGTTGCAGGCGGCTGATTATAACGTGGAGCGGGCACAGCGTGGCATTGTTTATATTGATGAGGTTGATAAAATCAGCCGCAAGGCTGATAATCCGTCCATAACGCGTGATGTTTCGGGTGAGGGGGTGCAGCAGGCCCTGCTGAAAATCATGGAAGGGACGGTTGCATCGGTTCCGCCACAGGGCGGGCGCAAGCATCCGCAGCAGGAATTTTTACAGGTTGATACAACCAATATTCTGTTCATATGTGGTGGTGCTTTTGCTGGTCTTGATAAAATTATTTCAGCACGGGGTGAAAAGACCTCCATTGGTTTCGGAGCGAAGGTTGCTGCTCCTGATAATCGCAGGATCGGCAAGATTTTTCATGACCTTGAACCCGAGGATCTGTTGAAATTCGGTTTGATTCCGGAATTTGTCGGCCGGCTTCCTGTGATTGCAACGCTTGAGGATCTGGATGTTGAAGCTTTGGTGCAGATATTGTCCCAGCCCAAAAATGCGCTTGTCAAACAATATAAACGGCTTTTTGAGATGGAGGATGTTGAACTGACATTTCACGATGATGCACTGCACGCAATTGCCGACAAGGCGATTGAGCGAAAAACCGGTGCACGCGGGCTGCGTTCTATTATGGAAAAAATATTACTGGATACGATGTTTGAACTGCCGATGCTTGAAGGTGTACGTGAGGTTGTTATTTCCGGTGATGTTGTTGAGGGAACGGCGCGCCCGCTCTATATCTATGCCGACCGGCATGATGAGAAGGGAAATGCGTCAGCATAGGGGTGGTTCTTTAGCGGATAGTTGAGTCAGTTTATTTCAGGTTTAATTGCCTTTTTGATTTCGGCCTGATGTTTTTGTCTGCTGTATATCGTGCTGAATATTTTTGTCCTGCCATGGAAAATAATATTACTTTAATAATATTGTTTTATTCTGTAAATTGGAATGCAGATTGGTTTTTTCTTACTGTTCCGGGTTTTTTTCTGGCTTGGCTTGGTCTATCTGTTTTGCGTTTGCAATTGTAATAAAGCAGGTAGTTATGTATTTCTTGTTATAATAGAATCTGTGAATGCAGTTGTTCAGTGATCTTGAAATAAGATGGTATCAGAACCACTTAAATAGGTTCTCATGCATGCGCTTTGTCTGCTGGTTGAGGTAAGGCGCATGGTGAAGGAGCTGTCCCGCTCCAGAAAGGATAAGAGATGCAGGAAAGTCTTGAGAAGACTTTTGTAGCGGAAAACGGGCTTTATGCTGTTTTGCCGTTGCGTGATATTGTCGTCTTCCCGCATATGATTGTACCGTTGTTTGTCGGCCGTGAAAAGTCAATTCGCGCGCTGGAAGAAGCAATGCAGGAAAACAAGCAGATATTGCTTGTAACACAGAAGAACGCAGCAGATGATGATCCCAAGCCTGAAGAAATTTATGATGTTGGTACACTTGCCAATATTTTGCAGCTTCTGAAATTGCCGGATGGTACCGTAAAGGTACTGGTTGAGGGCGTGGCAAGGGCCGGGCTTGTGCAATTTGTTGACAGGGGTGTTTATTTACAGGCTGATGCCGAAATTTTGCAGGAGATTGTTGACGATGCGGTTGAAGTGGAAGCACTTGTTCGCTCGGTCATCGCTGATTTTGAAAATTATGTGAAATTGAACAAGAAGATTTCACCGGAAGTGATCAGTGCTGTCAGCCAGATTGAGAATTCTTCCAAACTTGCTGATACGATTGCTTCGCACCTGACCATTAAACTGTCGGAAAAACAGGAAATGCTGGCCTTACTTTCAGTCCATGCGCGGTTGGAAAAGGCACTGGGCTTTATGGAATCGGAAATTTCTGTTTTGCAAGTGGAAAAGCGTATCCGTTCACGTGTCAAACGGCAGATGGAGAAGACCCAGCGTGAATATTACCTCAATGAGCAGATGAAGGCGATTCAGAAAGAGCTTGGTGAAGGTGAGGACGGCCGCGACGAAATTTCGGAATTGGAAGAAATCGTTAAAAGGACGAAACTTACCAGGGAAGCGCGTGAGAAAGCACGGTCTGAAATCAAGAAATTACGGTCGATGTCTCCTATGTCAGCCGAAGCAACCGTGGTGCGTAATTATCTTGATTGGCTGCTTACCATTCCGTGGGGTAAAAAATCCAAGATCAAGAAAGATCTGACCTTTGCCGAAAAGGTACTGGATGAAGAGCATTTCGGGCTGGATAAAGTCAAGGAACGGATTATTGAATATCTGGCTGTGCAGAGCCGGGCAGTAAAGATCAAGGGGCCGATTCTGTGCCTTGTCGGGCCTCCCGGCGTTGGTAAAACATCATTGGCGCGCTCTATTGCCAAAGCGACGGGTCGTGAATATGTCCGTATGTCGCTGGGTGGTGTTCGTGATGAATCTGAAATCCGGGGGCACCGGCGGACTTATATTGGTTCTATGCCTGGCAAGATCGTGCAATCTATGAAAAAAGCCAAGAGATCTAACCCGCTTTTCCTTCTTGATGAAATTGACAAGATGGGGCAGGATTTCCGCGGAGATCCGTCTTCAGCTTTGCTGGAAGTGCTGGATCCGGAACAGAATTCAACTTTTATGGATCACTACCTGGAGGTTGAGTATGATCTGTCCGATGTCATGTTTGTGACAACGGCGAATACGCTTAATATTCCGGGGCCTCTTCTGGATCGTATGGAGATTATCCGCATTGCCGGTTATACCGAGGATGAAAAGCTTGAGATTGTCAGGCGGCATCTTCTGCCCAAGACAATCAGCGAACATGCTTTGCGGCCGGATGAGTTTTCGATTGGTGATGAGGCTATCCGTATCATCATTCAGGATTATACACGCGAGGCAGGCGTGCGTAATCTTGAGCGCGAACTGATGAAGCTTGCCCGTAAGGCTGTAACGGAGATTATCAAATCAGCTGGGAGGTCGGTTCATATCACCCGTAAGAACATTGCTGACTATCTGGGTGTTGAGCGGTTCCGTTTTGGTCATATTGAGGGTGAAGACCAGATCGGCATTGTAACCGGTCTTGCATGGACTGAGGTTGGCGGTGAGCTTCTCACCATTGAGGGTGTCATGATGACAGGCAAGGGCCGGATGACAGTCACAGGTAATCTGCGCGATGTTATGAAGGAATCTATTTCAGCAGCTGCATCCTATGTGCGTTCGCGTGCTGTTGATTTTGGCATTGAACCGCCGCTTTTTGACAGGCGTGATATCCATGTCCATGTGCCCGAAGGGGCAACGCCGAAGGATGGTCCTTCAGCCGGTATTGCCATGATGACAGCGATTGTATCCATCATGACTGGGATTCCGGTTCGCAAGGATGTTGCCATGACAGGTGAGATTACATTGCGCGGCCGTGTATTGCCTATTGGCGGACTGAAGGAAAAGCTGCTTGCAGCCCTTCGCGGCGGTATCAAAAAGGTTCTTATTCCTGAGGAAAATGCAAGGGATCTGATTGAAATACCGGATAATGTGAAAAACAATATGGAAATCATTCCCGTTTCCCATGCCAGTGAAGTTTTGCACCATGCCCTTGTGCGGGAGCCGCAGGCGATTGAATGGACAGAGCCAAAGGAAGCCTCACTGGAGTCTGTTTCGGCGGCTGAGGATGATGCCTCAAGTCAGCCTGTAGCGCATTGATTCATGGAAATAATTTCAAAAAACAGGGAGCAGTTTCAACTGCTCCCTGTTTTTTGCTGTAAAGTTGTAAAAATTCTCGTATAAAAACTGCATTGAATGCTGGAAAGCCAGTATTCCTGCCTTTTTGGGCTTTTGTTTGTCCAGGTTTTGGATAAACTTGGGCATTGCCGTTGTGAGTTGCGTATAAGGTGGGAACAGAGAAAGATTCTGTACAGGACGGGAACCAGAGTGTTCAGGTATGAGTTATGTGTAAGGTCAAGACAGAGAAAGGAAATACCGAATGAATAAGAATGAACTGATTAGCTCCGTTGCTGAAAAAGCCGGCCTCTCGAAGGTTCAGGCCATTGCAGCTGTAGATGCTTTCATCGATGCCGTTACAGGAACTCTTACAAAGGGTGAAGATGTGCGCATTCTGGGCTTTGGTTCTTTTGAAGTTTCACACCGGGCTGCTTCGAAGGGGCGCAACCCATCTACAGGTGCTGAAATTGACATTCCAGCCCGTAATGTGCCCAAATTCAGTGCGGGCAAGACATTAAAGGAAGCTGTCAACGGTTAATAATACTAATCTGATGCTATAACATGTAAATAACCGCTGTTTTGTAGGCGGTTATTTTTATAAAAGCTTCATTATCCCGGCAGGTCATACTTCATGATTACAGCCAGAGTATTCAGCTTGATGTACTCCAGGTCAAACTGTCCCTGGTTTTTTGTTTTGCTGTATATTTGCAGACATCAGATGGAATATCTGACAGTTTATCCAACAATTTATAATGTTAACATAAAAAGATAATCCGGTTTTATAAAACCGGATTATCCTTCCTCCTGTTTGTCAACAGGCTTTCTTGTTTTTGTTGTTACGTCTGCTCCCACCATTTCAGTTGTTCTGGCAGGCTTTCTGCTGGATTGCAAACGGTTTTCAACAGGCAGGATATCAAGGAACAAGTTTGATCTTTTGTCCTTGTCTTTCTGGATCAGCACCCGAAGTGTGCCACCTTTTTGCAGTTTGCCAAACAGGATTTCATCCGCCAGCGGTTTTTTGATATATTCTTGTATGACTCGAGCAAGCGGACGTGCTCCCATATTATTGTCATATCCTTTATCTGCCAGCCACTTTATCGCTTCATCCGTCAGTTCAAATGTAATTCCACGGTCGGCAAGTTGTGCCTCAAGCTGCAAGACAAATTTTTGCACAACCTGATAAATAACCGGAACAGGCAGCAGTCTGAACGGAATGATCGCATCCAGCCGGTTACGAAATTCCGGTGTGAACAGCCGGTTGATCGCTTCAATATCATCACCTTCCCGCTGGATATTGCCAAATCCAATCGCTGATCTGGTCATATCTGTTGCCCCGGCATTGCTTGTCATGATCAGGATGACATTACGGAAATCAATCTGCTTGCCATTATGATCGGTCAGCTTGCCGTGATCCATGACCTGAAGCAGGATATTGAACAGATCAGGATGTGCTTTCTCGATCTCGTCCAGCAGTAAAACCATATGCGGTGTCTGATCAACGGCGTCAGTGAGCAATCCGCCCTGATCAAAACCAATATAGCCGGGCGGAGCGCCAATCAATCGCGATACGCTGTGCTTTTCCATATATTCAGACATATCGAGGCGCAGCAGCTTGATTCCCAGCGAGGCGGCCAGCTGCCGGGCAACCTCTGTTTTGCCGACACCGGTTGGCCCGGAAAAAAGATAGCTGCCAATCGGCTTGTCCGGCTCACGCAGGCCGGCACGGGCAAGTTTGATGGCCGTTGTCAGTGCATCTATCGCCTTGTCCTGTCCGTAAACAACTCGTTTCAGCTCTGCATCAAGACTGGCAAGAATCTGCCGGTCATCACGCGATACGGATTTGGGAGGAATACGGGCAATTGCAGCAATCGTTGCTTCAATCTCCTTCAGGCCAATTGTTTTCTTGCGTTTTTTTTCGGGCAACAGCATTTGTGCTGCTCCTGTTTCATCAACAACGTCAATCGCCTTGTCAGGCAATTTGCGATCTGTCATATAACGGGCTGAAAGTTCAACAGAGGCCTTCATGGCCTCATCAGTATATTTGACGTTGTGAAAAGCTTCGAAGTGAAATTTCAGGCCTTTCATAATTTCGATTGCATCAGTAATTTCCGGTTCATTAACGTCAATTTTCTGAAAACGACGGGCAAGCGCCCGGTCTTTTTCAAATATCTGTCTGTATTCCTTGTATGTCGTTGAGCCGATGCAACGTATTGCACCAGAAGAAAGTGCCGGTTTCAGCAGATTGGCAGCGTCCATAGAACCACCCGATGTGGCGCCTGCACCGATAATCGTGTGGATTTCATCAATAAACAGGACAGAATCGGGATAATTCTCCAATTCCCGGATTAATTGCTTGAGCCGGTCTTCGAAATCTCCACGATAGCGTGTTCCGGCAACAAGCACACCAATATCAAGAGAAAAAATGGTTGCATCAAGCAATATCTCAGGTACCTGGCCGTCAACGATCCGTTTGGCCAGCCCTTCGGCGATAGCGGTTTTGCCGACTCCCGGATCACCGACATAAAGTGGATTGTTCTTTGCCCGCCGGCAAAGAATCTGAATGGTGCGATTGATTTCCTTTTCACGGCCAATCAGCGGATCAATCTGTCCCCGGGTTGCTTTTTTATTGAGATTGACACAATAGGCTGACAAGGCATCTGTTATCTTGCGGGTTTCAGCCATGCCCTGTGAGTCATTGTCTTCATAGAAAAACACACCTTCCGTGGTTGCCGGGCCTTTGGTAATGCCGTGAGAAATATAATTGACAGCATCATAGCGGGTCATGTTCTGTTCCTGCAGGAAATAGGCAGCATGGCTTTCCCGCTCGGCGAAAATAGCAACCAGGACATTGGCTCCTGTTACTTCCTCGCGTCCTGCTGACTGAGCATGGATAACAGCCCGTTGTATGACCCGCTGAAATGCGTTTGTAGGCTTGGTGTCTTCATCATCAGCCATGATCTGGCTTTCAAGCTCTGACTGAATGTAATCCTTGAGCTTCTGGGCAAGAAGGCTGATATTGATGTTGCATGCACGCATAATTGCGCCCGCATCTTCCTCATCAATCAGAGCAAGAAGAAGGTGCTCAAGAGTTGTATATTCATGACGGTTTTCATTGGCGAATGTCAGCGCACGATGAAGAGCCATCTCTAGTCCGGGTGTAAACGACGGCATGGAACCTCACTTCTTCTCTATAACACATTGCAGCGGATGTTCGTTCCGCCGGGCACAGTCTATAACCTGCACCGCCTTGGCTTCTGCCACTTCATAGGTAAAAACACCACACTCACCCACACCTTTGTGGTGAATGCTCAGCATGATATGTGTCGCTTCTTCGTGGTTTTTATGAAAAAAACGTTCAAGAACATAAGTAACAAAATCCATCGGCGTATAATCATCATTGAGTAGAAGTACCCTGTACAGATTGGGTTTTTTTACTTTTGGCCTGGTTTGCGTAATGACATCGGTGTCCTGCCTGTCATCTTCGCGGTCATCAGGCTCGTCATTATTATGCATGAGTTTTGTTATCTGTTTTTGCATGATAAGGAAACATTATTACTTTCTGTCGTATTTTCCAATGTCATTGTACGTTCCTGATTGCGCATTGCAACACCTTGGAAGCAACCTTTGGCAGATTGAACAACTCCATATAGCAGTCCCGGTTTCAATTCTGATTTTTTAACTTGTATAAACGAATTGGTAAGCTAGTTAATTTATCATTGCGTTCTTGGAGAGCGATGGCAAGATAAAATTTGAGCCTGGACTATTTGTTGCGTGGTTCGATCCAGAGGATCAGGGTGTCAGTGTGGGTAGTATTCAGCAGAGTATGAGATTTTTCAGAAAAATTGTTTACGCTATCGCTGCTATATCTGTTCCGGTGCCGGCTGTCTATGCTGCTCCCGGCAGTGTTTTTGCGGATAAATATGCTGCTATTGTCATTGATGCCAGTTCAGGAAAGACACTTTTTGAAGAAAAAGCCAATGTGCGGCGTTATCCTGCATCTCTGACCAAGATGATGACGCTTTATCTGCTGTTTGAGGCGATGCAATCTGGCCGTATTTCCCGCAATACGCCAATCCCTGTTTCGGCTTATGCTGCATCACAGCCGCCAACAAAAATGGGGTTGAGTGCAGGGCAAAAAATTGCTGCGGAAACAGCAGCCAAAACGCTGATAACCAGATCAGCTAATGACATTGCCACAGCGGTTGGCGAATATCTTGGCGGCTCGGAAAAAAAATTTGCCCGGATGATGACAGCAAAGGCCCGCCGGCTGGGAATGATGAATACCAATTTTACAAATGCTTCAGGATTGCCTGATACGCAGAATTATTCCACGGCACGGGACATGGCAATTCTTGCGCTGGCGTTGCGTGAGCATTTTCCTGAGCAATACCGGCTGTTTAATATAAAAAGTTTTATTTTTCATGGCAAAACCATTGATGGCCACAACCAGCTGGTGAAATCTATGGAAGGCGTTGACGGTATCAAGACAGGTTATACCCGGATGTCCGGTTTCAACCTGGCCAGTTCAATGCGTTCTGAGGGGAAAAGCGTTGTTGCTGTTGTGATGGGCGGTCGAACTGCGGCCCTGCGTGATGCCCATATGGCAGATCTTCTTGGCCGTTACATGGAAAAGGCAAGCAATCCAGGTAGTAAAAAAGCTGCGGAGCCACTTGTTGCCAGTCGGGAAATCGAATTTTCCGGAAAAAGAAAAACCGTGCCAATACCGATTGCAAAGGCCTCTGTTAATAAAGTTGCAGTTGCTGATCATGGCAGTAAGGGTGTTGTTATGAGTGACCGTGAGCGTGATTCAGCATTTCTGACAGCGCTGGCAAGTCAGGATTTTCCATCTTCTGCCGCCGCCGCCGCTGCGGATGGAATCATTATAAAAAATCCACCGCTGCCGATTCGTAAAATCGGTGATGATATTGATCCGGTTGCAGTATCTTCTGCTGCTGATAAAAAAAAGGGTTGGATCATCCAGATTGCATCTTTGCCGAGCCGGAATGAAGCCAGCCAGATACTTGACAAGGCTTCCAGTACTGTGCGTGCTGTGCTTGCGGAAGCAGAACCCTATATGCAGTTTTTTGAGAAGGGAGCATCCCGTTATTACCGTGCGCGTTTTAGCGGGTTTCCATCCAGGCGAGTTGCCCGGGATGCATGTTCCGAACTTGAAAAGGCGCATTTCCAGTGTTACGCTCTGAAAAACTAGAACATTTTCAGAATTTATCCGAAAATGCGGTTTTGCAGTGAGGTGACAGTTTGATATCTGTGGAAATACAGCAAGGCAAGGGATTATAATAGTCCCAGATTGGCAAGTTCCTGTCGCAGAGAAGCGGGCAGAGTGCTGTGTGCCTTGTTATTTCCGTCACGAGGGGCATCTTCTGCGTTAAGATAACGCCAGCCTTGGAATGCCCTTCGGGGTTGCCATTCGGTTGGTATTACCTTCGGTTCCAGAACAAGATGGCAGCGGTTAATTCCTTCTCCATCGGTGTAAGGCCTGATATCCAGCAAACGCTGCCTGCATTGAATATTGCCTTTGATAATCCAGTAAAGTGAATTGTCGCCGGCCTGTTTGTCAATACGCTTTGGCGTCATTCTTGTTGTGTGCAGTTGTTCTACTGTTTGACCGGACACCCGTTTTTGCACCAGACTGGAATCAATCCATGTAACAAGTTCTTCTATTGATGAGCAGCCAACACAAAGTTTCATGATATGAAGTGGCATGATATTCGGCTTTTTTCCGATTTCTTCACCACGGTTTTTATCGTTCTTCCGCTGTGATGAAAAGGGTAAAATATCTTTGGCTTGTTATTTTTCTGCCGGTTATCGACACGGGAGACTGTAATGAAGATGTAATCCGGCTTTGCATATGATAAGCCTGAAGGCAGGTTCTTCCCACTGGCCTTTACGTAACAATGGAGTATAGGAACGTTGGAGGGATGGAAATTGTTTGCTTTTCAGGTTGATGTGCTGTTTCTGTCTTGCAGAATAATGAGAATGTTCTGAATTTGGAGCATTTTCAGAAAAAGCAGACACGGATTTCCCATCTGAAAGTGCAACTGGCTAAGAGAACCCCGTTTCAAACAGAATATGAAGCGTTTCTACAGGAAAAACAGCCCGTCAGGAGTGTCTTCTGATTCTATTTCAATTCACCTGAAAATGATCTAGACGCTGAGAAAAAGATAGGCCAGGAAGATTGCAGCCAGAAATGCACATGTCGCCCGCACAGCAATAATCCAGCAGGAAGTTTGCTTTGTATTTTTCATATTCATGTAATCGTTATTTTGTCAGATACTCACAACTGCCAGAATTATGCCGCTGGCGAGACTATGGGTAATAAATAAAAAAGAAAAACGGAATAACCCGCTTGCGAGCAGCGTTCTATACAGGAAGAACATTTCATATTCAATATGTAATATTAAAAATTAGGAATACATTAATTATTTATGATATGCTTTTCTTACTGCTTGAAATTTTATTAATTTTTATGTTGCTTTGTTATGTCGGTATAAGTATAGCATATATAGATAAATATTTCTCAGATATCATGCAGGGCTGCCCGTATTTTTTCTGCGGCTTTTTCCAGTTCAGCTTTATCAGCCATCTGTTCTGTGTGGGCTTTGACAGGGATACCGTCAAAGCGCGGAATGATGTGGAAATGCAGATGATAGACAGTTTGTCCGCTTGCCGCTTCGTTAAATTGCATAAGCGTTATACCATCAGCAGAAAAAGCTTTTTTAACTGCCCTGGCGACTTTTTGTACGATTTTTGCAAGTATGGCCAAGGTATCAGGTGCTGCATCCAGTAGATTGCGTGAGGCCTTGCGCGGAATAACCAATGTATGGCCTGGCCCCTGTGGCATGGCATCCATGAATGCGACAGCGTTTTCATCTTCATAGACACGGATAGACGGGATTTCATCGCGTAATATTTTTGCAAAAATGTTATTGTTATCATAGATGCTTGTCATCAGCTTGCTTTCTTTTGCCCGATATTGGGAGATATACACTGCATTAGAACATTTTACAGCCAAATGTTCCATTTGACACCCGCAATAATGCGACAGAACAGGTGATCTGAAACATTTGATTTGATTGTGTCAATTGAATATTTCAGAGAAAACCGCTGCACATTGCCGGTTCGTTTTTGGGCGCTGTTACGGCTGAAGCAGCACAGCGTATCAGTTTTGGTAATGGTTTTCAGATTTCCAGTATGGCATCAATTTCAACTGCTGCGTTCATAGGTAAAGCTGTAACCCCGACAGCAGAGCGGGTGTGTTTGCCAGCCTCCCCCAGTACATTGACCAAAAGATCCGAAGCGCCATTTGCAACCTGTGGAATATCCGTAAAGGCAGGAGATACAGCCACGAACGCAGTAATTCTTATGACCTTTTTAATCCGGGAAAGATCACCAAGTACTTCCTGGGCCTGGGCCAGTATGTTGATAGCACAGGCTTCTGCCGCTTTTTGAGCACTTGCGGTGTCAACAGCAGCGCCAACCTTGCCGGTTGCCAGAAGCTTGCCATTAACAAGCGGCAACTGGCCGGAAATAAAAAGCTGGTTTCCGCTTTTTGCCACGGTTGCATAGTTGGCAACCGGAACCGCTGCATGCGGAATGGAAATTCCCAGATTTGCAAGACGGGATTGGATTGTGTCTGACATGGTGTTCCTTTCGATCAAATCACTGGAAGCGGCTTGTATCAATCTGTATGCTTATCAGTCTTCGGCAAAATGCCTTTTAATAATTACCCGCCTGTGTAATGCTGCAAACAAAGCCAGTAGAGGATTTCGGGTAGTTATGGCAATTGTTTTTCATCGGCGCCATGGTTATTTTCACAAAACCGGGCCATCCTGGTGAGAACTGATCGGAATGGAGAAAAGAAATATGCGCCTTGCCGCTGCTTTGAAATTAGGTCTGGCCTGGTTTGTTTCGTGCCTGCTGCCGTTTGCGGCATCCGCTGCCGGCAAGGAAGAACTGGTTGCCTATCGCGGGGTTTATGATGTCCAGCTTGAGAATATGTCTGAAAAATCCGGTATAACCGGTTTGACAGGCAGGATGGTTTATGAGTTCAACGGTTCAAAGTGTAAGGGATATACAACGCAGTTTCGTTTCATTACCCGGGTTGATATGAAGGAAGCACCGTTGCGTATAACAGATCAGCAGACCACATCGTTCGAAACCTCGGATGGCCGAGAATTTCGTTTTTCCAGTAAAAATTACGTTGACAAGGAGTTGACAAAAGAAATTGCCGGAGCGGCTAGCCGTACCGGAAAAGCGGTTACAATTAAACTTACCAGGCCGGAAGAGACAGAGTACGAGGTAGTAACCGCCGAATTTCCGGTTGCGCATACGATGCAGGTTATCAGAAATGCTCTCGCGGGAAAACATTTTTTCCGGATTCGGCTTTATGACGCTTCGGAGGATGCCAGTGAAGTGACCGAGACTTCTGTCGTTATCGGCAAGGAGAGGAAACCTCAACCTGATCGTGAAACCAGGATTATGGGCGTGCATGGTAATGATCCGGTCTGGCCGGTCACTATTTCCTATTTCAATGATGCTGATAACAAGGATGGTTTGCCAGCCTATCGTACAAGTTTTCTGTTATACAGAAATGGTGTAACGCGGGATCTGTTCATGGATTACGGGGATTTTTCCATTCGCGGCAAACTGGTGCGCTTTGATATTCTGGATCGCAAAGATGATCAGGCCAGTTGCACAAGATGAAAATTCTGCTGTTTTTACCATATTGCTTGCAATTGCGGCAAAATCGATGTAAAGCCGTGTCATCCCGCACACGGACAGCTAAGGGCTGGTAAGAGTGATCTCTTGCCTGATGTCCACCGGTGGCAGTTTACTGCCTGCATCCGTGGAGGTTTAACCGGAAAGGAAAAGACAATGGCACTGCCCGATTTTTCTATGCGACAGCTTCTGGAAGCTGGTGTTCATTTCGGTCACCAGACACATCGCTGGAATCCGAAGATGGCACCTTATATCTATGGTGAGCGCAATAATATTCACATTATAGACCTTTCGCAGACCGTTCCGATGTTGCAGCGCTCTTTACAGGTTATTTCTGATACCGTTGCTCGTGGCGGACGTGTTCTTTTCGTCGGCACCAAGCGTCAGGCATCGGAGATCATTGCTGATGCGGCCCAGCGTTCGGCACAATATTATGTCAATGCACGCTGGCTTGGCGGTATGCTGACCAACTGGAAGACCATTTCCAATTCTATTCAGCGTCTGCGCAAGCTGGATGGGCTTCTTGCCGCAGAAGCCCTGGGTTTCACCAAGAAAGAACGCCTGAATCTTGAGCGTGAGCGTAACAAGCTCGATCGTGCGCTTGGCGGTATCAAGGATATGGGGTCGATTCCGGATATGATATTCCTCATTGATACGAATAAGGAATCAATCGCTATTCAGGAAGCCGGGCGACTGGGTATTCCGGTTATCGCCGTGATCGATACGAACTGTGATCCGGATAATATTGATTATCCGATTCCGGGTAATGATGATGCGGCCCGCGCCATTTCGCTTTATTGTGATCTGGCTGCAAGGGCAGCGCTTGATGGTATCGCGCGTCAGCAAGGTGCCATGGGGCAGGATATTGGCGCACAGGTTGAAACGCCTGTTGAGCCCGGGTTGGTTGACGACGAGGCCGAACAGCTCCGGCCTTCCGCATAATTTCCACTGATAGAGCCATTCCCGGGGTTTGTCCGGATTGGCTCAGGATAGTAATATGTGTCGGGCGTGCCTGAGGAGAAAGGTCTTCATGCACGCTTCGTCCTTTTTGATAAAGAGGCAAAAATGAGTATTTCTGCATCTCAGGTGAAAGAACTTCGCGAAATAACCGGCGCGGGCATGATGGATTGCAAGGCTGCTCTGGCTGAGACGAATGGTGATATGGAAGCGGCTGTTGACTGGTTGCGCAAGAAGGGTATTGCCAAGGCTGATAAAAAAGCAGGCCGGACGGCTGCTGAAGGTCTGATTGGTGTTGCCTCGAATGGCGAAAAGGCTGTTCTTGTCGAGGTTAATTCCGAGACCGATTTTGTTGCCCGCAATGATGCTTTTCAGGAGATTGTGCGCAATGTAGCCCGGGCGGCGCTTGAGACGGACGGTTCGCTTGAGGCGGTTGCAGCTGCAACCTGTCCCGGTTCATCCAGGACGGTTGCCGATACAATCAGAAATGCCATCGGCACTATTGGTGAAAATCTGAATCTGCGTCGGGTTGCCATGATAGATGTCAATCCCGGTGTGGTTGCGACCTATGTTCACAACGGCATTTCTGACGGCCTTGGCAAAATGGGCGTTCTGGTTGCTGTCGAAACGGAAGGTGACAAGGATGCAGCCCGGGCATTTGGCCGCCAGATTGCAATGCATGTAGCTGCAGCCAATCCGTTGTTTCTGACTGTTGCGGAAGTTGATGCGGCTGCGATTGAACGTGAGAAGGCGATTTTTTCCGAGCAGGCTCGGCAGTCTGGCAAGCCGGAAAATATTATTGAAAAGATGGTTGAAGGCCGTCTGCGCAAATTCTATGAAGAAGTTGTTCTTCTTTCGCAGGCTTTTGTGATAAATCCTGATCATTCGGTTGAAGCTGCTTTAAAGGAAGCTGAAAAGTCGATCGGTGCTCCGACAAGAATTGCCGGTTATGTCCGCTTTGCCCTGGGTGAAGGGGTTGAAAAGGAAGAAGCGGATTTTGCTGCTGAAGTGGCTGCGGTCGCCAAGGGATAAACCGGAAACTTTCCGGTAATGGTTCAGGTGAATAATAATGCCGGCAAAACCCTGCCGGCATTGTTGTATGTCTGGCTTGTTATCTTCTCAAGATTAAAATATTGCTGATTTTAATTGTATTAAAGTCAAATACCTCATTTCTGGCTTTATCATGTTTTTTCGGATGTCAAACATTCTGTTTTGCTGCGAATGCTTTGGGCAAATGAAGGTATGATGAATATTTCGGTTTCCTGTTCGGGAAGCAGATTATTCTGAAAACTGCTTTATTTTCCCGGTTCATTGTTGCTGAAGGCAAAAATTGTTTGCAAGAGTACCGCTCCTGCGTGACAATGGGGTACCCTTCGTGTATCCAATGCCCAGCATTTTTCGATATTAGCGTTACGGAGACATCAAATATGGCAGATTGTCCTCTTTATAAACGGGTTTTGCTGAAAGCGTCAGGTGAAGCGTTAATGGGGGGGCAGAGTTTTGGTATTGATGTTTCGGTTGCTGATAGAATTGCAGCAGATATCGCAGAAGTTTGTGCTCTTAATGTAGAGGTCGGAGTTGTTATCGGGGGAGGTAATATTTTTCGGGGTGTTGCCGTTGCCTCCCGCGGGGGAGATCGGGTTACCGGCGATCACATGGGGATGCTTGCTACGGCAATCAACTCTTTAGCGCTGCGTACATCCCTGACAAGGATCGGTATTGAAGCTGTTGTTTTGTCAGCAATTGCCATGCCGCAGATCTGTGAAAGCTTTTCCCAGCGCAAGGCCATGGCCTATCTGAATATGGGGAAAGTGGTTATTTTTGCCGGCGGCACGGGCAATCCGTTTTTCACGACGGATTCAGCCGCAGCGCTGCGTGCTGCGGAAATCGGCGCTGATGTGCTTCTCAAGGGAACGCAGGTTGATGGTATTTATTCAGCTGATCCCAAAACCCATCCTGGTGCGGAGCGGTTCAGCCACCTGACCCATGACGAGTTGATGCGGCGCGGACTGGCGGTGATAGATGCCACGGCCGTTGCCCTTTCGAGGGAAAACAGGATTCCGATTATCGTTTATTCCATTCATGAAAAAGGCGGCTTTGCCAATATACTTAAAGGGAAAGGCCGTTTTACAATTGTATCAGATAATCATGCCTGAAATATTCGCTTTCTGGCAAAGGAGTTGAGGATAATAGTATGTTGAAACTGGATGATCTCAAGCGCCGTATGGATGGTGCAGTTGTTGCTTTTGAACATGAACTGGGGGGACTGCGAACGGGGCGGGCATCAGTCAGTTTGCTGGAACCTGTTATGGTTGAAGCCTATGGTTCCGTTGTGCCGGTCAATCAGGTGGGCAATATTTCTGTACCTGAGCCGCGGATGCTTTCCATATCTGTGTGGGATAAAAATATGGTCGGAGCCGTGGAACGCGCGATCCGTGATTGCGGGCTGGGACTTAATCCGATTACTGATGGTACAACTTTGCGTATTCCGCTGCCGGAACTTAATGAAGAACGCCGCCGCGGGCTGGTAAAGATCGCCCATCAATATGCCGAGCAGACCCGTATTGCCGTGCGCCATGTACGCCGTGATGGTATGGATGATCTTAAAAAGGCTGAAAAGGATGGAGATATCAGCCAGGATGAGAGCCGTAGCCTTTCGGATAAGGTTCAGAAACTGACAGATGATATCATCGCCAGGATTGATAAAGTTCTTGCTTCCAAGGAAGCAGAAATCATGCAAGTGTGACAGGGCATGCAGTTAAGGGTGTTGATGTAATGCTCCCATACCATATTGCCATTATTATGGACGGAAATGGTCGTTGGGCACGTGCGCGCAAGCTGCCGCGTGCCGCAGGCCACAAAGCTGGTATGGAAACATTACGGACAATTGTCTGTCATGCCGGCAGCATCGGACTTCAATGGCTCACACTTTATGCATTTTCTTCAGAAAACTGGTCACGGCCAGCTGATGAAGTGGAGCGTCTGTTATCGTTGCTGAAATTGTTTATTCATCGTGATCTGGCTGATCTGCATAAAAATAATGTAAGGGTTCGTGTTATCGGTGAGCGGAGCAATCTTGCAGAGGATATCGTTGCCCTGTTATCTGAAGCTGAAACACTGACAGCGGAAAATACCGGTCTCAATCTTGTGGTTGCTTTCAATTATGGCGGGCGCAATGAAATTGTACGGGCTGTCCGGAAAATTGCTGCCGATATTGCAGCGGGTAAAATCACTGACAGCGATATAAATGACCAGCTTCTGGCATCCCATATGGATACGGCATTGATGCCTGATCCGGATCTTATTATCCGCACAAGTGGTGAAATGCGCCTGTCCAATTTTCTGTTATGGCAGGCTGCTTATTCTGAGCTCAGTTTTGTGCCATGTTTCTGGCCGGATTTCTCGATAGCGGATTTTGATACTGCGGTTGCGGGTTTTTATATGCGGGAGCGGCGTTTCGGCAGGCTGAAACAGGCGGATGATATCAGAGGGGCAGCTTTATGACAGCTGAGGAAACTGGCAGCGGGATGCAGATGTCAAATTTACAGGCACGTGTTCTGACAGGTATTTTGCTCGGCATTCTTATGCTTGGGCTGGCATGGGTTGGCGGTCAGCTGTTTACAGTTTTTTCCATCATTATTGGCGGTGCTGTCTTTTATGAGTGGAACAGACTTATCATATCGTTGCAAAGCCTGTTTACGCAGGTTTGCGGTTGGGTTTGCTATGTTGCTGTTGCCGGGATGATGTTTTTCAACTTTTCAGCCTGGAGTATTTTCCTGGTATTGCTGGCAGGCGTTTCTATTCTCATCCTGTTGTCAGGTCGCAATGCCGGCTGGGTCGCGGGAGGTTTTGTTTATTCAGCATTGCTTGCCGTAACGTTGAGCCTTTTGCGTGGGAATGAATTATCCGGTTTCAGTGCCGTTTGTTTTCTTTATGCTGTTGTTTGGGGAACGGATGTTGGCGCCTATTTTTGCGGACGTGCCCTTGGCGGGCCGAAACTTGCTCCCGGGCTATCACCGGGTAAGACCTGGTCCGGCGCTATTGGTGGAGCGCTGGTCGGTGTTAGCGGGGGGGGGGGGGTTGCATTGCTGATGATGAATATCAGCCCTGCCAGTTTCGCTGGCCCTGCTCTTGCCCTGCTGCTTTCTGTTATTTCGCAGATCGGTGACTTGGGAGAATCATGGGTCAAACGTTATTTTCATGTCAAGGATTCAGGAAATATTCTTCCCGGGCATGGCGGGGTTATGGATCGCGTTGACGGTTTGGTAACTGCATCTGTTGCCTTATATGTAACCGGAGCGGTTATTGCCGGTTCGGATATGTCTTCAAATCTGTTTCATCTTTTATAAAGATGTGGCATTCCGATATATTGGCGGAGCGCATCCCTAAAGTATTTCTGACTTTGACTGCATTAAATCAGATAGTTTGATTTTCTGTCTGCTACATATCTGTAGATGTTCTATTTGACTGTAAAAAATGCTTTATGCCTGTTTTTTGTTTGTGGCTTTGTATATTTTTGCTATGTGATCCCCTGCTGATGCAAGTAACGGATTTTCAAGCCTGCCGGAGTGACGATTGGAAGCCTTTGAATTTGTTCTGACACTCTATGATGTCGTCATCCGCTTTGTTGGTGTGATTGGCGCCTTGATGGTTATTATTTTTGTACACGAGATAGGACATTATCTCGTCGGTCGATGGTGTGGTATCGGCGCTTCTGTTTTTTCTGTCGGTTTCGGTCCTGAGTTGTGTGGCTTCAAGGACAAACGTGGGACACGGTGGTGCCTGGCAGCTGTTCCGCTCGGTGGATATGTAAAATTTATCGGCGATCGGAATGCGGCAAGTATACCGGCATCGCAGCGGCAAGCTGAAGATCTGCGGCCGGATTCCTTTCCGTCCGCCAATGTATGGAAACGGGCCGCAACTGTTTTTGCCGGGCCTTTTTTCAATGCTTTATTTACAGTGGTTGTTCTGGCGGCGCTGTTTTTTTCTTTTGGCCGGACAATCATCATACCGGTGGTGACGGATGTTCTTCCCGATTCACCTGCCGCGCAGGTCGGTTTCAGACCTGGCGATAAATTTCTGGCCATGCAGGGTTCGCCTGTTAGCAGTTTTGAAGAAATTCCCCGTTATGTCATGACCCATGATGGAGATCCTGTTCATTTTGTTCTTGAACGCGAAGGACGATCACTTGAAGTTACTGTAACACCGCGTATTGAACGGGCAGATGATGGCTTTGGTAACATGATTCGTATCGGGCGTATCGGAATTATCGGCTCTAACAATCCGGAAAATACGCGCAAAATTGATTATAATGTTTTTGAAGCAGTCGGGCAGGGAATACGGGAAAGTACATATATTGTCCGGCAAACTGTGCAGTTTATCGGCAAGCTTGTACAGGGCAGGGGTGACCGCTGCCAACTGAGCGGCCCTGTGCGTAGCGCGCAGATTGCCTGGAAGGTGAGCAATTTCGGTTTTCTGGCATTGTTGCAGCTTGCTGCCTTCTTTTCAATCAGTATCGGACTTTTCAACCTGTTTCCGATACCGCCGCTTGATGGCGGGCACTTGGCTTTTTATCTGGTGGAAGGCGTGACTGGCCGCTCTGTCCCCTTGCGTATCCAGGAAGTTATTTTCCGTGCCGGGCTGGTCATTATTCTTTTATTCATGGTTTTTGCAATATTAAATAATTATATTCCATGTTAGGCTTTGCCATAAGCGGATATTTAACAGGCAGAAACGCTGGAAGGAGAAATAGCAGTTCTGTGGAAGGAAAATTCGCTGCGTAATATTACGGGTTGAGGAAAGAACTGAACTTATATAAAGTTAACTCTCAACCGATTAAGAGTAATTTACTGTTGATAAACGCGTCTCATGCCGGATTTTGCATGACATCCATGCCACTGTAATCAAGTTAAATCGACATTTTTTTCAAGGGGGCTTGTGTGTGATAGAAAACAGGTTATTACGGTGTTGAATGTTTGTGGATGTATTGTTCTGGGACAGAATGCAAAGGTTAAGAAGCGAATGACGGCCAAATCGAAACTTCTTGGTGCAACCTCGGTATTTTCTTTGGCGGTGACGCTTGCGTTGCCTGTCACGGTAGCGCTGTCGTTTGTTTCTGCAACGGTTGCTGCGGCTGCGGTTGTTCATAGTGTTGAAGTGCGTGGTAACAAGCGCATTGACGCCCAGACGATCCGTGACAATATCGGGATCAGCCCGGGGCGGGATTTTACCGGTGTTGACATTGATGAAGCTACCAAACGTCTTTTTGCCATGGGCCTTTTTTCTGATGTCACAATCCGCGATATTGGCAGTGTGCTGGTCGTTCAGGTTACTGAATATGAAGTGGTCAACAAGGTCATTTTTCAGGGCAACAAAAAAATCAAGGATGCAGATCTTGAGCGTGTTATTTCATTGAAACCGCGTGGAGGGTTTGATTCTGTCAAGCTGGCGGCGGATGAGCATACAATTCGTGATGCCTATGCTTATATTGGCCGTAATGATGTTACTGTCAGATCCAGGACTGTAGATCTGGGTCAGGGGCGGGTTAATGTCGTTTTTGAAATTACTGAGGGCAAGCGGACAAAGATTGATAATATTATTTTCAAGGGGAACAAGGTTTTTGGTGCCCGGCGTCTGCGTGATGTTATTGCCACCAAACGTACCAATATGCTTTCCTGGCTGACGCGTGGTGACGTTTACAGTGAGGATCGGCTGGCTGCTGATGAAGAAGCGCTCCGCCGTTTCTATTATAACCGTGGCTACGCTGATTTCCGGGTGCTTTCATCCAATGCATCTCTCGATCAGGCCAGCAATAAATATGTTATTACCTTTGTTGTTGATGAAGGCCAGCGTTACCGTCTGGGAGATATCCAGGTAGAAAGCACTGTATCTGGCATTAATAGTAAATCAATGAGCAGTGTACTGAAGACGCGGCGTGGCGATGTCTATAATGCCAAGAAAATTGAAGATTCAGTGATTGCACTTAATGATCGCGTTGCTGATTCAGGCTATGCCTTTGCAAAGGTTGAACCTCTGGGTAACCGCGATTTTGCCCGCCATACGATTTCTATCATCTATAATATTGATGAAGGACCGCGTGCTTATGTCGAACGGATTGAAATTCGTGGCAATAATAAGACGCGTGATCAGGTGATCCGGCGTGAGTTTGATCTGGGGGAGGGCGATGCTTTCAACCAGACGATGGTCAAGCGCGCAAAACGCCGTCTTGAAGAGTTGGGTTTTTTCCAGAATGTCAATATTTCTACAGCGCCGGGTTCCGGGCCTGATCAGGTAGTGCTTGTTGTTGATGTGGTTGAGAAGCCGACGGGGGAATTTTCTGTCGGCGGCGGTTATTCCACAGGTGGTGAAGCGCCAGGCGCTTCTGTCGAAGCTTCCATTACTGAACGCAATTTCCTTGGTCGTGGCCAATATCTGCGTATCGGTGCAGGTGTTGGTCAGAGTGATTCACGCAATTACAGTCTTTCCTTCACAGAGCCTTATTTTCTCGGCTATCGTATGTCGGCAGGTTTTGATGTATTCCACCGCACATATCGTATGAATAACGATTATGATGTAAAACAAACAGGCGGTACACTTCGCTTTGGTGTTCCGATTACGGATCAGCTGACAGGAAATCTGGCATATAACTATGTTGAAGAGAGGTATAACCTTGATCGGTTTCACCGTGGTGATAATGAGTCTGAAAAAGATTATCTGAGGAGACTTTATGACAGATATTCCGGTGCCATTATTGAAGCGGCCGAGTATAGCCCGTGGCGGCGTTCATCTGTGAGTTATGGCCTTGTCTATAATTCAATTGATGATATGCAGAATCCGCATGATGGTCTTTTTGCGCGTGTCAGTCAGGAATATGCGGGTCTTGGCGGTGATGCGAAGTTTCTGAAAACATCAGGCCGGGCAATGCTCTACAGAACTCTTTCAGAACAGTATGATCTGGTCGGTCTTGTTGGTGTCGGCGGTGGCTATATCCATGAAATCGGAAATGATGGTACCCGTATTTTTGATATGTTCAGAAGTAATTTTGATATGATTCGTGGATTCCGGTACAATGGTATTGGCCCTATGCAACGTTCGGCCAACGGGAATAGATATTTTCTTGGCGGAACCACTTATATGAATGCAACAGCCGAAGTACAGTTTCCTATGCCGATAGTGCCAGACAGTCTTGGTATGCGTGGTGCGGTTTTTGCCGATGCAGCGACACTTTATGGTAATAATTATCAGCCCGTTGATTTTGATTGGGAAGGGCCGGTTGTTAATACAGGGAGTATGTGGCGTGCGTCAGCGGGTGTCAGCTTGATGTGGGCTTCGCCGTTCGGACCTTTACGTTTTGATTATGCCTGGCCGATCAGAAAAGCGGATGGTGACCGGGTTCAGAATTTCAACTTCGGTGTTTCAACCAAGTTTTAACACTCTCTTTTTCCTGGTATAGGCAGGGAGAAAATGTGATTTGATGGCGGATGAGATGTTTTTTACGCCGTCGCGCCGGATGACGGTTGCGGAAATTGCCGCCCTTACAGGGGCAAGATTGTATCAGGCTGATCTGGCCTCTGTTTTGGTAGAACGGCTGGTTTCTCTGGATAATTCCTGTCCCGGAGCGCTTACATTTGTGGAAAGCAAAAAACATCAGGCTAGTCTTGACGGACTGGTTGCTGCGGCCGTTTTTTGTCCAGAGGAACTGGTCGACAAGGTACCTGCGGGGGTAGCTGTGCTTGTTACGCACAGTCCGCACAGGGATTTTTCAACCACGGCGCGTGTTTTTTATCCTTCTTCAGTTAAACCTGTGTCACTTTTGGGCGAGACGGGTATTTCGCCACAGGCATATGTCCACGTTTCTGCCAGGCTGGAAGATAATGTGACGGTTGAAGCGGGAGCTGTTATCGGCAAAAATGTTGAACTCGGAGCAGGAACGGTTGTTTCTGCAACTGCTGTTATTGCTGAAAATTGTAAGATTGGCCGTGATTGTTATATTGGTCCTGGTGTTTCTGTTCAATATGCTCTGATTGGAAATCGCGCCAAGCTTCATGCAGGTGTGCGTATCGGTCAGGATGGTTTTGGTTATGTTGCCGGTGAAGCGGGGGTAGAAAAGGTTCCGCAACTGGGCTGTGTCGTTATTCAGGATGATGTAGAAATTGGTGCCAATACGACGGTGGATCGCGGTGCTTTACATAATACCGTCATTGGAGAAGGCACGAAGATCGATAATCTTGTGCAGATAGCGCATAATGTGCGGATAGGACGGTTTTGTCTGATTGCCGCGCATTGTGGTATTTCAGGAAGTTGTGTTATTGGAGATATGACCCAATTGGGCGGTCGTGTCGGTCTTGCTGATCATCTTGTGATTGGTTCGAAGGTACAGGTCGCAGCAGCAAGCGGAGTTATGAATGATATTCCGGATGGAGAAAAATGGGGCGGTATTCCCGCCCGTCCGTTCAAGCAATGGTTCAGGGAGGTGGCGGCACTTCGCAGCATTGGCAGGCCGGGCAGGGAGAAACAATAAATGAGCAGTGCAAAGCAGCAGGCACATCTTGATACGGCAGATGTTCATCGGCTATTAGCTGCATTACCGCACCGTTATCCATTTTTACTGGTTGATCGTATTATTGACATTGATGGTGATGATTCTGCAACTGGAATCAAGAATGTGACAATCAATGAGCCGCATTTTACGGGCCATTTTCCGGGAAATCCTATTATGCCCGGCGTGCTGATTATTGAGGCAATGGCTCAGACAGCGGGTGCTATCTGTTTGTTTCAGCGTCATGTAGAGCAGCCAGGTGTTGTCTATTTCATGACAATTGACAACGCAAAGTTTCGCAGACCCGTTGTACCAGGTGATCAGTTGATGCTTCATGTCAAAAAGCTTAAACAGCGCGGCAATGTCTTACGTTTTGGCTGTGTGGCTGAAGTTGACGGCAACAGGGTTGCTGAAGCTGAAGTTGCGGCTATGATTGGCGTTAACGAACATGATATTGTGTAGAAGGTGAAGTTTTTATGGGCGGAATGCGAATTCATCCTACAGCATATGTCGAGACGGGCGCGCAACTGGGTGAAGATACCTTTATTGGCCCTTTTTGTCACATAGGTGCTGATGTTGTGCTGGGTGACCGCAGTGAAGTTATGAGCCACGCTGTTATTATGGGCGCGACAACAATTGGTGAAAATGCGAAGATTTATCCCCATGCCGTGCTCGGTGGCGCTCCACAAAACAACAAGCATAAAGGTGGCCGTACAGTATTAGAAATCGGTAAGAACTGTATCATCCGCGAAGGGGTCACCATGCATCGCGGGTCAGACAGCAGCTTTGGCAGAACGGTTGTTGGAGATGATTGTATGTTTTTGGCTTATGCTCATGTAGCCCATGATTGTATTTTGGGGAATCACGTGACATTTTCCAATAATGTTATGATCGGCGGGCATGTGGTGATCGGTGATTCTGTTATCATCGGTGGCGGTGGTGCGGTACATCAGTTTGTCCGGGTTGGGCATCATGCATTTATCGGGGGGCTTGCTGCCCTGACTGCTGATCTTATCCCCTATGGAATGGCTGTTGGTGTTCATGCATGGCTTGGTGGCCTTAATATTACCGGTATGAAGCGTTCCGGGCTTGAACGGCGTGAAATCCATGCTTTACGCCATGCGGTTTCGATGTTATTTGACCGTACAAAACCTGTCCGCATGCGCGCAGCTGATGTACTGGCTGCCAATCCGGAATCAAAAACGGTTGCGGATGTGATTGCGTTTATCGGCGAGGACAGCAAGCGTTCTTTCTGTACGCCGAAGATCGGTTTTGATGGTGCAATGAAGGATTAGGATCATGCAATCTGGCGATTCGCAGCCGACAACCGGTGAGGCATTCTCCGGTAGAACAGCTGTCATTGCCGGTAATGGTGTACTGCCACTTGCTGTTGCCAAAGTTTTGCGGGATCAGGGACGGGATCCTTTTCTTGTTGTTTTGCGTGGTGAAGCGGATCAGCAGCTTTATCAATTTGATCATTGTGAAATTTCCATTGTTGAGTTTGCCCGGCTTATCCGCGTGCTGAAGACAGCTGAAGTAAAGAATGTTGTTCTGGCTGGCGGGGTCAGGTACCGTCCACAGTTGCGGGATTTGCGTATTGATGTCCCCACTCTCAGGGTATTGCCACGAATTTTTTTTGCTCTTGGCAAGGGGGATGATGCATTATTGCGTGCATTTATCGGTCTTGTTGAGGGGTATGGTTTTCATGTTATCGGTGCACATGAAATTGTGCCGGAACTGCTTGCACCCAAGGGGGGCGCTCTTACTAAAAAACGCTCGGACAAACAGGAGCAGCGCAACATTGCTCTTGCGGCTGAAGCGGCTGATCGCCTTGGTGCTCTTGATGTCGGGCAGGGGGCCGTAGCTGTTGGCGGCCGTGTTGTAGCACTTGAAGGAGCAGAAGGTACGGATAATATGCTTGAGCGTATCAGCCAGTTGCGGCGGGCGGGTTCAATACCAAAGAAGGGTGGTGTTTTGGTCAAGGTTATGAAACCGGATCAGGAAGAACGTGCAGATTTGCCGACAATTGGCCCGCAGACAGTAGAAAATGCATATCAGGCTGGTCTTTATGGTATTGTTGTTGAAGCTGGACGCAGTTTTATTCTGGATATTGAAGAAGTTGTAAAAACCGCCAATCAATACGGCATGTTCATCGAAACACTTGATCGTTCCAGATTTTGCTTTCGTCAGGGCAAATAATCTGTTGTTGCTAATTATTACATTGTCTTGCATGAAAATCTGCAACATTTCAGAAATGTTCATGCCTGCGGTATTTTCTGAACCGGATAGAACAATTAACAGTTGCATATCTGCAACTGAATTGAGAATCAGAATATTCGGTTTAATGCAGTCAGAATCCACTATATATGTGAGCAGCGTGCGTTATGTAATTCTTGATGCCTTGTTTTTTCATTTTATTATATCCCGCGCTTTGCATTTAATAGAGAGCCATTTAAGCGCGTGATATTCTGGCTTGTTGTGGTATTTTCTTGATTTTATATAAATTTTATCAGAAAACCATTAGAGTTTTCTTTACATTCCTTTAAAAAGGCAACGCAATGATAACTGGACTGAAGATCGCGGTAATTGCAGGAGAGGAATCAGGCGATTTGCTTGGAGCTGATCTTGTTTCAGCGTTACGCCGTAAAATCGGCCGCGAAATTAGTCTTATCGGCGTTGGTGGCGAGCATCTTGCCGGTGAAGGACTGAAAACTTTCTTTGATTCGGATGAGATTTCACTGATGGGACTTGGAGCTGCGTTAAAAAAGCTGCCGTGGCTTATCAGCCTGATAGGTAAGGTTGCTGCTTTTGTTGCGCGGGAAAAGCCGGATTGTCTTGTTATTATTGACAGCCCGGATTTTACCCACCGTGTTGCACGGAAGGTACGTGCGCTCAATCCTGATATTCCAATTGTCAAATATGTTGCTCCCTCGGTATGGGCGTGGCGACCTGGGCGGGCAAAGGCTATGCGGGCTTTTATTGACCATGTGCTTGTGGTTTTGCCTTTTGAGGTGGAGGTGATGAATAAGCTGAATGGGCCGCCTGCAACCTATGTCGGCCACCGGCTTTTATCCTGTCCGTCTTTGCTTGATGTTTGTTCCCGGCGCCAGAAGAAATCTGAAGATGTAAACGAGCGGTCGACACTTGTTGTTATGCCGGGTTCGCGCCGTTTCGAAATCAGAAAGCTGATGCCGGTTTTTGGTGAGGCTGTCAGAGAACTGAAGGAAAGGTTTCCCAAACTTGATATCATTCTGCCAACTTTGCCAAAGATTGAGGCTGAACTGCGGAATCTTGCTGCGGTCTGGCCGGTAAAGCCACGAATTGTTGTTGGTGAAAGCGAAAAATGGCATGCTTTTGTAAAAGCTGACAGTGCACTTGCTGCTTCGGGCACTGTTTCTCTTGAACTTGCCTTGTGCGGTATTCCAATGGTGCTGGCTTACAAGGCGGATTGGATTTCCAAGGCTTTTATTATGCCATGGGTGATAGTCTGGAGTGCGGCATTGCCCAATATTATTGCGGATGAACCGGTTGTACCGGAATATTTCAACGAATTTGTCCGCCCTGGCATGCTTGCCCGCCAGCTTGCCCGTCATCTTGTTTCCGGCCATGTGCGCACAGCCCAGCTTGAAGGTTTAAAAAAAATCGCGGCGGTCATGCATACGGATAAACCATCCGGAGAACTTGCTGCAGAAGCTATCTTGCCATTTATTTCATAAGTTATGCCATATTTTTGTATTGGCTTTATTTTGATATTTTGTGGCATTGGATTTAAAGTTTTTTATTTAAATGAATAAAGAATTGAAAGAGGTGGAATTAATATATTTTATGGATAATCATGAAATATAAATACTGTTTTTTATATAAAAAGTAAAATTATATCATAATTATTTTGGATTGTATTATAAATGATGAGAAAATTAAATTTATTTATGATCTGAGAATGTTTCGGGTAATTTAACTGAATATATTTCAAATATTAGTGGAGATTGCTCAATAAAAGGTTTTATTGACGTTAAAAAGAATATTTATACAATTTTATCAGATACAGAAATTATTTCTAAAATTCTTGAAATTCAGCTTTTTTCTGAAATTCAAAAATTTGCGAATAGTATAGGCTATGATATTATTTTAGCAGAGAAACAGAATTGGTATCCTGATCTGTCTTTTATTAAAAAAACGGCACCATCGATAAAATTTGCTGTAGATATAAAAACTACGTATCGTCTCGATAGTTACAAAGATTTTTGTAATGGATTTACTCCTGGATCTCATGGCGAATATTTCAGAAATCGCAGAAGTACCAAAAATATACAGTTCCCATATGGAGATTACCAGGCGCATATTTCTCTTGGAGTTTTATATACTCGAGCAATTTTGACTGACATTGATAAAACTGCAATTTATGACATTTCTGATTTTTCTTCAATTACATCTGTAATTAAGGATCTTTTATTTTTTGTGGAAGAAAAATGGCGTATATCAAGTGATTGTAGTGGTAGTGGAAATACTGCAAATATTGGTAGTATTGACTATATACCTGATATATTATCTGGAAATGGTGTTTTTAAAAATTTGGGTGAAAAAATATTTGATGAATATTGGGTCAATTATGGTGTTCTTCAAGTTCCTGATCCTAAGGAAGCAGGGAAATTCAAGAAGCTGACGAAGCTTGCAGAGTTTTTGAATTTTAAGGGAATGAACACAGAGCTGATCAATAAACCAAAATCCAGGAAGAAAGTATAATAGCAATGGTTCTTGTGCCTCCAATTAAATCTCAAGGTATAAAAACAAAGCTTGTAAAGTGGATAAATGATTGTGCTAGCCATATTGATTTTAATCGTTGGATTGAGCCTTTTACCGGAACCGGTGTGGTTGCATTCAATATTCAGCCTAAATCTGCACTTCTTTGTGATAGCAACCCTCATCTTGTTGCATTCTGTCAATCAATCCAGACAAAGGAGATTACTGGCGATAAAGCCAGACGTTTTCTGGTTGCAGAAGGAAGCAAGCTTTTAAATAGCAAAGGTGAACATTATTACAGGGTCAGGGATCGATTCAATAAAGATGGTGATCCGCTTGATTTTCTGTTTCTCAGTCGTTCCTGTTTCAATGGTATGATGCGTTTTAATAAAACTGGTGGTTTTAATGTGCCTTTTTGCAAAAAGCCAAACAGATTTTCTCAAGCTCTTGTGACAAGGATTTGTAACCAGATTGATGCTGTGTCATATGTGATTGAAACAGGTGATTATACGTTCAGGCATCAGGATTTTTCAAAAACACTCTCTGAAGTTGAGCAAAAAGACGCAGTTTATTGTGATCCGCCATATATCGGAAGGCATGTGGATTATTTTGATTCCTGGTCTGAAGCCGATGAGAAATCCTTGCATGATCTGCTTGTTGCTTCTGAAGCTGAATTCATTATATCTACATGGCTTGAAAATAAATACAGGACAAATGATTATGTTTTTTCAACATGGGCTGATTGTTCAATTATTACAAAAGAGCACTTCTATCATGTCGGAGCCAAAGAAAAAAACCGTAATTCGGTAACAGAAGCCCTTCTTATCAATTTTATAACACCAGAATCATATTTTATAAAAGTCTTCGATCCAGATAAACATATAAACAGAGAGTTCTTAGAAAAGCCGGTTTCTGCTTCTCAGTTTGAAATATCATTATGAATTATCAAGTAAAATTTGTTTCCAGTAGATTGTTTGATTTTTCAGAAGAAATATTTTGATTTTTTTAAAATAAACTGAAAAAGATCAAATATTCCTCTCATTTTTCTGAATTATTCAGTTATCCTGCTGCCTGAAAAAGATTAAAGTATTTTCCGGTTTTCACCATTGCAATATTATATTCGATAATGAATGCATGGATCTGTAGATAGTAAACCGGTCAGGAAAAACCCCGCTTTTACAGCGGGGTTTGAAGTTTCTGGCCTTATTTGCGTTCGCTGACCTGCACATAATCGCGTTTGGAATTACCGGTATAAAGTTGACGCGGGCGCCCGATCTTCTGTTGCGGATCTGCGATCATTTCCGTCCATTGCGCCACCCAGCCGACAGAGCGGGCAAGGGCAAAAAGCACCGTAAACATTGAGGTTGGGAAGCCCAGCGCCTTTAATGTAATACCGGAATAGAAGTCAACATTCGGATAAAGCTTTTTCTCGATGAAATATTCATCATGAAGCGCAATACGTTCAAGTTCCATCGCGATATCAAGCAGTGGGTCATCCTTGATGCCCAGCTCTTTCAGTACTTCATGACAGGTCTGCTGCATGATACGGGCACGCGGATCGTAGTTTTTATAAACACGATGACCGAATCCCATAAGGCGGAACGGATCATTTTTGTCCTTGGCACGGGCAATAAACTCCGGGATACGCTTGACCGAGCCGATTTCCTCAAGCATCTTCAGGCAGGCTTCATTAGCCCCCCCGTGGGCCGGTCCCCACAGACAGGCAACGCCGGCAGCAATGCAGGCAAAAGGGTTGGCACCCGAAGAACCGGCAAGACGCACGGTTGAGGTTGAGGCGTTCTGCTCATGATCAGCATGCAGAATAAAAATCCGATCCATGGCACGGGCAAGAACCGGATTGACCTTGTATTCCTCGCAAGGCACGGCAAAGCACATACGCAGGAAATTTTCCGCGTAGTTGAGCGTGTTCAGCGGATAAACAAAAGGCTGGCCGATGCTGTATTTATATGCCATGGCGGCAAGCGTAGGCACTTTGGCAATCAGGCGGATTGAAGCGATCATGCGCTGGCGCGGATCTGTAATATCAATCGAATCATGATAAAATGCTGACATGGCGGCAAGACATGCAACCATAACCGCCATCGGGTGTGAGTCACGACGGAATCCATGAAAGAACCGGGCAAATTGCTCATGTACCATATTATGGTGCTGGACACGGTAATTGAAATCTTCTTTCTGTGTCCCGGTAGGCAGTTCGCCATAAAGCAGCAGATAACAGGTTTCCAGAAAATCACCTTTTTCCGCCAGTTCATCAATCGGGTAACCGCGATAGAGAAGAACCCCTTTATCACCGTCTATGTAGGTGATGCGTGATTCACACGATGCCGTTGAGGTAAAACCGGGGTCGTAGGTAAAGATCCCCGTTTGCTTGTAAAGCGGTGCAATCTCTATAACATCCGGCCCGATTGTTCCTGTGCGTACAGGAAGCTCTATTATTTTTCCTTCAACAGTAATTTTTGCCTTATTTCCAGACATGAATATTCCTTTCAACTCCCCCGGCTTTCCGGGAGCAATGCCGCATCTCAGATTACGGGCATTTGCGGTTTGTTTTAATGCCTTATCATGGGAAGCAACCCAGCCGGAATCGACACTATATGTAACATAAAAAATGTTTAATTTCCGACTATTATATCAAAGGTGCGTGATTATACGGGGAATGTTTTCAGTTCTCATGACCTCCGGTTTGCAATTGCTTTTTAATCAATTGGTCACGGATACGCGCTAATGATTCTTTACGCCCGAGAATGATGAGCACATCAAAAACACCAGGGGATATGGAATGTCCGGTCAGGGCGGCGCGCAGAGGCTGAGCGACCTTACCCAGTTTCAGTCCGGCAGCTTCCGAATGGGTTTGCACTATGCGGCTCAGTTCTTCATTGCTCCAGGTGCGGCATGTTTCAAGCGCCGGCAGTAAATCACCCAATATTTTGCGCCCTTCTTCATCAAGAATGGCAACGGCTTTTTCATCAAGGGAAAGGGGACGCTGTGCAAAAATAAAGCCCGCTCCGTCAATCAGTTCAACAAGTGTTCTGGCCCGCTCTTTCAGACTGGGCATGGCATCGCGCAATTGCCGGCGATGCTTTTCATCAAGGCGGACAGCAATGTCCGCTCCTCCTTCTGTTTCCGGGAGGATTGCAATGACATTTTCAAACAGGTCATCATCGTCGCCTGACCGGATGTACTGGCCATTGATCGCTTCAAGCTTCTTGAAATCAAAACGCGCTGCCCCTTTGTTAATACCGTTAATATCAAACCATTCGATCATTTCTTTGATGGACATGATTTCATCATCGCCATGGCTCCAGCCCAGGCGCACGAGATAGTTACATAATGCAGCTGGCAGATAACCCATCGCCCGGTAGGCCTCAATGCCGAGCGCCCCATGACGCTTGGAAAGCTTGGCGCCATCCGGCCCGTGGATAAGCGGAATATGTGCCATTTCCGGTATATCCCAACCCATCGCACGGTAGATAATTGTCTGACGCGCGGCATTGGTCAGGTGATCATCACCACGGATAATATGAGTTACACCCATATCATGGTCGTCCGCAACCACAGCGAGCATATAGGTCGGTGTGCCATCGGAACGCAAAATGATAAAATCGTCAAGATCCTTGTTCGGAAAACGGACATCACCCTGTACCCGGTCGTGTACAACAGTATCTCCGTCAAGCGGTGATCTGATACGGATTGCCGGTTTTACACCGGCGGGAGCTTCAGATGACGCACAGTCACGCCAACGCCCGTCATATCGGGGCGGGCGTCCTTCCGCCTTGGCTTTTTCACGCATTTCAGCAAGTTCTTCCGGTGAGGCATAACAATAATAGGCTTTGCCTTGTGTCACCAGTTCTTCAGCAATATCACGATGACGTTGCACGCGGCCAAATTGTGAAATTGCATCGCCGCTCCAATCAAGCCCAAGCCATGTCAGACCATCAAGAATAGCTCGCACCGCCTCTTCTGTTGAACGTTCACGGTCGGTATCTTCAATGCGCAGCAGCATTCTGCCACCGGTATGTTTGGCGTAAAGCCAGTTAAAAAGGGCTGTACGTGCACCGCCGATATGCAGAAAACCGGTGGGTGAAGGTGCAAAACGGGTAACAACAGGCCGAGTCATGAATTCTCCAGCAGAACCAATCCGAGGCAAAACACCAGGACATTTTACCTGGGATTGTATAATTTCAAAGAGGTACAGATATATTCTGCACCTTTATGGTAAATATATGCGGTACTCAGCTTTTCAGGCAAAACCAGTCACTGATCGCCGACAAGAATGAGGGTGGCTGCCATTTTTGCATATTTTGCAACAGGATAAAACAGATATCTGCTGCTCGCCGGTGCAGAACGCCACGAAAGGCAGGGGTATTTTTCTTGCTCGGGTTCATGTAACACATTCTCTGACATATGCAACCAATACCGTTTTATGGGGAAAGGCTGGAAACAGTGTCGGAGCGGACGGGCAATACCGGTTTGAATGAAAAAGCACATCAGCGGCTGCCTTCTGCTGCTTTGTCAGTACCATTTCGGAAAACCCCCATGATTATTTCCGAGCCGGATGATGTCACCTTCCATCCACCGGAAAAAAAACGGATGATGCACGGTTTGCGCAGGATTAAAGGCGTGTTTGTCTGCTGGCTTGGCGAAGAGGAAGCTTATGGTATCCGTTTTTTGTTTGTTCCTGTTTTTTCCGATGCCGGTGTCATTACGTATTTTTTTCTGACAGACGAACCGTCATGGGGACATCTTTTACTGTTTACCGCACTTTTTGCCGGTCTTGCATTTGTCTTCCGGCGTATCCGCGCCTTGTCGCTTCTGTTTATATTTCTGCTGTTTTCCGTTATTGGTGCCCTGTGTGCAAAAGGAGAAAGCGCGCGCGTTGCGACAGTTATGATCGGCAATGAGGTTTCAACACTTATGACCGGGCGTATTATGGCGCTGGAAGAAATCGAGAGCGGTGGCTATCGTCTTGTTTTGGATATCGTGGCAACGGAAAGGCCGGCTTTGCAGCATGCGCCTGTACGTGTGCGACTTACTTCCCGCTGGCTGCCGCAAGGAGCGGCAATCGGCACAGGTCTTAAAGGGTTTGTCCGCCTGCGTCCGCCATCCGGGCCGGTCCGGCCCGGTGTTTATGACTTTGGTTTTCATAATTATTATCGCGGCATTGGCGCTCAAGGGTATTTTATGGGGGAGCCGGCGTCTGTTGCCGTGCATGCACCTGACAGCCTGCTTGCCCGTCTGGAAATCAAGGTAGCAAACCTGCGCAGTTTTATGACATGGCGGATTACATCAGCTATTCCGGGGGAGGCCGGGGCTGTTTCCGCAGCTCTTATTACCGGGCAGCGGGGCGGCATATCCAGAGCAACCAATGATGCGCTGCGGCTGTCGGGTCTTGCGCATATTCTTTCGATTTCAGGGCTGCATATGGCGATGGTTACCGGCATGGTGCTTGTCATTGTTCGTGCCGTTTTAGGACTTTTCCCTCGCTTTTCGTCATACTATCCGCCCAGGAAGATCGCTGCTGTTATCGCACTTTTCATTTCAGGGTTTTATCTGATGCTTTCGGGGGCGGATGTCGCGGCACAGCGCAGTTTTGTTATGGTTGCAGTTATGCTGCTGGCAATTTTGTCTGATTGTGCGGCGATCACTATGCGCAATCTTGCCATTGCAGCCTTGATTACGGTTTTCGTTGTGCCACATGAAATTCTGGGGCCGAGCTTTCAGATGTCCTTTGCGGCAACTGCCGCACTGGTGGCTGCTTTCGGGTGGTGGAGCGAACACAGACGCAGAAAGGGACGCAATAAGGCGGGTGGCAATCGTTCTCTTTTCTTTGCATTGATTGTTGTTCCGCTGGTTTCAACAGGTGTTTCCTCTTTGGTTGCCGGTATGGCAAGCGGTCTTTTTGCCGCGTTTCATTTCAATAATACAGCTCCGCTTGGAATTCTGAGCAATGCGCTGGCCTTTCCGGTTATATCTGTGGGCGTTATGCCTTTTGCGCTGCTTGCAGCTGTTCTGATGCCCGTTCATCTTGACTGGTTGCCATTGCAGGTTATGGGAGCAGGGGTGACACTGGTGCAAAAGATTGCTTTGTGGGTTGCTTCCATTTCACCGGAGGTTAATCCCGGAGCGATACCTCCAGCTTCTCTTGCCATGCTGACAGCCGGACTGGTCTTGCTTGTATATTTGCGTTCACCGCTGAAATATGCATCGCTTCTTTTGCTTGGCTGTGGTCTGTTTCTTTATATTCTGGCGCCGCTGCCTCTTGCCCTGATTTCTGAAAACGGGCGTCTGGCGTCAATCGTGCATGATGATGGAATGCTGGCAATCAACAGTAAACGTCCACCTGCCTTTATTATCAGAAACTGGAAGGCAGCTTTCCATGTAAAAGAGGTGATCGGCCCGCAGCCTATGGATGCGGATATTCCGGATCGGGTGTTTCGCTGTAAAGACAATTATTGTCATGCCCGGCTGGATGATGGAAAGATTTTTACGATTGCGATGATGGCAAGCAGCAGGGAAAAAGCCTGTGAAAGCGGCGATATTGTCTTTCTCAATTTTGTCGGCCGTGATGCCTTTTGTTCGGGAAAAATCACCATAACACCTGAGCAGCTTGCCCTTTATGGCACAGCAGAGATTCGCGCTTCTCCCAAGGGGCCGGAAATCATCTGGGCTTCCGGCTCGCCTTCCCGCCCGTGGAACAGACACCGCCGTTTTTCAAAAACAGCAAGAGGGATGCCCTGAATGGCAGGCGTATCAGGAAATGCCAACAACTGGAAAAGTGCATTTCGCAGTCAGATGGGATATTTTGCGTCTGCAAACATGTGATAAGACAAAAAGTCAAATCATTCAATTTTACACGCTCAGATCAAAAGGCCTGATCTATGACTGTGCCCGGAGCTTTTGTGCTGTGTCGACCGCAAAGTAGGTCAGAATACCATCGCAGCCGGCCCGTTTGAAAGCCAGCAGTGTCTCCGTGATTGCTCGCTCGCCGTCAATCCAGCCCTTGGCGGCAGCGGCCTTGAGCATCGCATATTCACCTGAAACCTGATAGGCAAAAACCGGCACAGAGAATGTCTCTTTCAGGCGATGGATAATATCCAGATAAGGCAGTCCCGGTTTGACCATCAGCATATCGGCACCTTCCATAAGATCCTGCTCGGCTTCACGTACCGCTTCGTCTGTATTTGCCGGATCAATATAATAGGTGTTCTTGTCACCTTTGAGCAAGCCGGCAGTGCCAATGGCATCACGGTAAGGGCCATAAAACGCGGAAGAAAATTTTGCCGCATAGGAAATAATCGCCACATCCTGAAAACCATTGGCATCAAGTCTGTCGCGAATCGCACCGATACGCCCGTCCATCATGTCTGAAGGGGCAATAATATCAGCCCCGGCCTGCGCCTGCGCCAGAGCTCCCTGCACCACCATTTCCACCGATTCATCATTAAGAACTACTCCATTATGCAAAATGCCGTCATGGCCATGGGTCGTGTAGGGATCAAGTGCGGCATCGGTAATCAATCCGATATTCGGGGCAAGCTTTTTCAGTTTGCGTACAAAACGGTTGGTCAAATTTTCCGGGTCAGTGATATAGGCGCCATTTCCTGTTTTGGTATCAATCGGCTCGCACGCAAAGGGGGCAATTGCCGGAATGCCGAGTTCTGCTGCATACAGTGCCTGCTCAACCGCGATATCAATCGAAAAACGCTCCACCCCTGGCATTGTTTCTACCGGCTCTCGTATGCCTGTCCCTTCGCGCAAAAATATTGTCCAGACAAGATCGTCAATATTGAGGCGGTTTTCCCGTACAAGACGTCGCGACCAGTCAAATTTACGCATGCGCCGCAGGCGGCAGCTGCCGGTAATCTCATCAATTGTTCTGTTCATTGTCTTCATGTCTCGCTGTTTACAGTTTTTATTTTTTGCCATTTTAACTATGCCTCTGTAAGAGCATAGTCTGTTGCGGTGGAAAGATGAACAGCGTTTGCGTTATGCCATGATGAAGGCAAATGCAAGAAAGTGATACTGCAAGATATAATATTTAATGTAGTCATATCTTAAATATAGGGAAAATCATTGTCATACCGATTGATTTTGGCGCAAACCGTAGCATATCTTTTTCGTAAAAGGGACGTTGGGTATATCTTTCGCAGTATAGCAAAAAGAGTTCGTGTCATGAGCGAGGAAAGACTGCCTGAAATAAGGACAGGCATCCTGAAGAAGCTGTCCCTTGTTTTTACATCGTTTCTGGCGCTTTTATGCCTGTGCATGGGGATATTTTACTGGGTGAGGCTGATGGGTGTTTTTCCCGGTGGTTTATGGCGCTTTGATCTTATGCCGTGGCACTGGCGGGTTTTATGTTCATCATTGGCTGTACTTTATCCGGTGGCTGCCAGCGGCCTCTGGATGAGGTCACGGTGGGGTATTGTTCTGTGGCTGACCGGCGCTGTTACAGAGACCGCGTGCATGACTGTTTATTCCAGCTATTTCAGCTTGAATCTGTGGATTCCCGTTCTGCATGTTATTTTTCTTGCCTGTTATGGTGTTTTGAGTCTGCTCATATTTGTCAGTAAGCCCAGGCGGCTCCAAACAGTGGTGGAATATTAGGCACTTTTATCGGCAGCAGATGCGATGATGAAAAATATGCTTTTGTTTGCAGGGCTTTTATTTTTGACATGATAAAGCCATAAAATTAAGGCTAGAACTGGAACAGGCAAAAGCAGAAATGCCGCAGGGAAATATCGGGACAGCTTCTGTTAAGCTCTGTGTTTTCAGAAAGCTATGGGTGTGTGTATGGGTTTGCAGAAAATGAAAAAAACAAATACCTTCAACCGTAGAATTTTTCTGAAAATGTTAATAGGCGCCGGGTTTGCCGGTGTGACAGGAAACGTTGCGGCCCGCTCGCCATTTGATCCGGCTTCCTGGGATGACCAGTTTGATGCACAGGCGTCTGGCGGTGCCCAGGTAGCTTCCAATTATCCCGTGCTTGGCCTTGCTACCACTGGTTATACTGAAATGGCCATTGCACGGTATAACAGTATTGTTGCCGGGGGCGGGTGGCCAGCAGTGCCGGTGCAGCAGGAAAAATTACAGATCGGCATGGTTCATCCTGCCGTTTCCATTTTGCGTCAGCGCCTGTTTATTTCAGGAGATCTTGCCAGTGAAGCAGGGATGTCAAACGCCTTTGACAGCTATGTGGATTCTGCTGTTCGCCGTTTTCAGGTGCGACATGGTTTGTCGCCGGATGGTGTGGTCGGTGAGATTACCTGTCGCGCCATGAATGTCAGTGCGCAGATGCGTCTGAATCAGCTTTATGTCAATTTGGAGCGGCTTCATAAGATAGTTTCCAAAACGGTGAAGGAAAACCGTTTTGTGATGGTTAATATTCCTGCTGCCCAGATTGAAGCTGTACAGGACAGCATGGTTGTCCAGAGACATACTGCCATTGTTGGCAAAATAGATCGCCAGACGCCGATTCTTGATTCGAAAATTCATGAAATCATCCTCAATCCTTTCTGGACGGTGCCGAAATCCATTATCCGCAAGGATATTATTCCGTTGATGCGGCAACGTCCAAACTATCTGACGGATAATAATATTCATCTGTTTGACAAAAAGGGGCAGGAAGTTTCGGCCCAATCTGTGAACTGGAATACAGATGAAGCGGTTGATCTCAGGTTCCGCCAGGATCCTGGCAAGATCAATGCCATGTCATCAACGAAGATCAATTTTCATAATGCCTATGCCGTTTATATGCATGATACGCCGTTGCAGGGCATGTTCAATAATCTGATGCGTTTTGATTCATCCGGCTGTATCCGCGTGCAGAATATCCGTGATTTCAATCTGTGGATTTTACAGAACACACCGGGCTGGGACAGAATAAAGATGGAGGCGGTTATTCATTCACGTCAGAATACGCCGATTGCTGTCAAGGATCCGGTTCCGCTGCATTTTGTCTATATTTCTGCATGGTCAACCGGGGACGGGGTTACACAATTCCGTGATGATATATATCATCTGGACGGTGCTTCGGAGCTTGCCTTCGGTCTGGAGCGTTAAGAGGCAGCCGGTCTTTGCCGGATACAGGAAAGAAGGCATACTGGTTTTTTCATCTTTTTGCCCGGCCTGTCTGATTGACAGGCGCGATGGTTTGTTGTGACAGCAGGGCTTGTTTTTCTTTACCTGTTACGGCACGTAAGTCCGGAGATTCGATTTCTGTTTGCATCATGCGGGGGAAGGATGTGATTCAGAGTATGGTTCTGCCAGGACAGGATTGTTTCTCAATTCTTTGTTTTTCTGCATTTCCGGATGTGAAACCGTTTCGCATTTTTGTTGGAAATATTCCAGGAGAGAACCTGCAATGATGGCAACCTTGGCCAATGGATATACGGGAAAGCTGACAGATAAACAGGTTGCGGATCGGCGGTTTGTGCGCAACTGGCTTTATGCTGTTTTTTTGATACTTGTTGCCATTGTGCTTATTGGCGGAGCTACCCGTATGACAGGATCGGGGCTTTCTATCACAGAGTGGAAACCTGTCCATGGTGTCATTCCACCCATCGGGCAGGCTCAATGGCAGGAAGAATTTGAGAAATATCAGCAGATTGCGCAGTACCGCCAAATCAACCGTGGTATGACGCTTGCTGAATTCAGATATATTTTCTGGTGGGAATGGGGACATCGCCTGCTGGCACGCATGGCTGGTTTTGCTGTTGTTCTGCCTCTGTTTTTTTTCTGGTTGACAGGGCGGCTTGAAAATCCGGTCAAGTGGCGTCTTGTCGGCATTCTGCTGCTGGGCAGCGCCCAGGGAGCTGTAGGCTGGTGGATGGTTGCTTCGGGCCTTGGGAACAGCCAATTGACCAGTGTCAGTCAGTATCGGCTGGCAATTCATCTTATCATGGCGTGTATTATCATGGTTGCGGTCTTGGCGCTGGCGCGCGGGCTGGCGGAATATGCCGAAAAACCGGCATCACGCAGTATTCAGCGTTTTGCTGGCTGGCTTGTGCTGCTTGTTCTGTTCCAGATTTATCTTGGTGCGCTGGTGGCGGGGCTGCATGCCGGCAAGATTTATAATAGCTGGCCATTGATGGATGGTCGCTTTATCCCTGACGGGCTTTTGAATTTGCAACCGGCCTGGGTCAATCTTTTTGAAAATGCGATGACTGTACAATTTATCCATCGCTGTTTTGCCTACTGCCTGCTGGTGGCTGCGGTGATGCATACGATAAAGGTTGAAAAAATTGTCCCGGAAACAGCACATTCACGACGGGCAATGCTGCTGCTGCTGCTGCTCCTTGTTCAGGCGGTTATCGGTATTATAACACTTTTAATGGGAACGCCGGTTATATGGGGGCTTGTTCATCAGGTATTTGCACTGGCGGTTCTTTCATTTGCTGTGGTGCATTGGGCAGGAACCAGGGGAGCCTTTCCGGCACCGCAACCATCATTTGCGGGCTGAAATCGGGGCAAGGCAGTTCTGCCTTGTAAATCAGCCCGTTGAAGCAGATGCGACAACCTGGAGAAGCAAGACCGGCGAAACACTTTTCAAGCTTTGAGCATCAGATCAAGGTTTTGCACTGCTGCACCTGCCGCACCTTTACCCAGATTATCCAGCACGGCAACAAGATTAACAATCTCCCTGTCATCATTGCCAGTGACGTAGAGCTTCATGCGGTCAGTCCGTGCCATCTCTTCGGCATCGATATGCAGGATAGATAAAACATCTTCTCTTGGTACGACCTCCACGATATCCTGTCCATGATAATGCGCGCAGAGAATTTCGTGAATTGCCGACGGATCCGCCTTTTTTACCAGAAGGCGCAGATGAACGGGGACACAGACAATCATTCCCTGTGCAAAGCGTCCGACACTTGGTGTAAAAACAGGAGTTTTGGAAAGCTGGCTGTGAACCATGATTTCTGGCACATGTTTATGTTTCAGCGTCAGGCCATAAAGAAAATGATTGGCGTGAATTGCATCTGTGCGGGAAGCATCTTCCATCCGGGCAATCAGTTGTTTGCCACCGCCCGTATAGCCGGAAACAGCATTGATGGATACCGGATAGTCTTCCCCCAGCAAACCGGCTTCGCGCAACGGGCGGATAAGGCTGATAGCGCCTGTCGGATAACATCCCGGATTGGCCACATGCCGGGCCGCGCTGATGCGTTGCTTCTGGCCCTTTGTCATTTCTGCGAAACCATAGACCCAGTTGGAAGCCGTCCGGTGTGCGGTTGAACTGTCGATAATCCTTATTGCATGTCTTTCAAGAAGCTGCACCGCACTCTGTGCTGCATCATCAGGCAGACAAAGAATGACAATATCAGCCGCACGCAGATAATCCACACGCAAATCAGCATTACGGCGGTCAGCTTCCGGGATAGACAGGATATTAATATCAACACGCTTTGCAAGGCGGTTGCGAATCTGCATTCCTGTTGTTCCATGTTCGCCATCAATAAAAATTTTTAGCATAACTCTGATCCTGATAAAACCTGCTTTGTTTTTGCGTGTTCATAAACCGGAAAAACAGGCAGAAATAACCGGGATTGTATTGAACACGATCAGTGAAAGTAAATATCAAAATTTGACAGGATCTGAATAAATATATGTAATTTTTGATATTCTGGAAAGAATATATCTTGCAGCCATGGATCTCAGAAAAACGTTCAACAATGTCATTGGCGCGGAATGTTATTGTATGCTATGCCGCATCAAAATAACCGGCATTTTCTGAAAAGTTGCAGGATTTTTTAATCTGGATTACATCAGGCGAAAATGCTTCGGGTCTTTTGTTTTGCAGCATGGCTGCGGACTTCAGATGTTCTGTTTGACTGCGAAGTGCTGTAAGGCAAAACGATGACTAAAAGAAACAGATCGTTTGTTTGGGTGCAATCAAAATTTGAAACGATCCGGGAAAACAAGGGATGAAGGAACTGCCTATGTCACAGAGGCCGGATGCATTTGTCGAGCGTTTTTTCAATAACAGCCTGGAATCTGTTGATTCTGATGTGTTTCAGGCCATTCATAGTGAGCTTGGCCGCCAGCGTCAGGAGATAGAACTGATCGCTTCCGAAAATATTGTTTCGCGTGCTGTTCTTGAAGCGCAGGGGTCTGTATTGACCAACAAATATGCTGAAGGCTATCCCGGTAAACGTTACTATGGCGGTTGTGAATTTGTTGATGTGGTTGAGGAGCTTGCCATTGAACGCGCCAGAAAACTGTTTGGCTGCGCTTTTGCCAATGTCCAGCCCAATTCCGGAAGCCAGATGAATCAAGCGGTGTTTCTGGCGTTGCTCAAGCCCGGTGATACATTTATGGGGCTTGATCTCAATTCAGGCGGTCATCTGACTCATGGTTCGCCAGTTAATATGTCGGGAAAGTGGTTTCATGCTATATCATATGGCGTGCGCTGTGAGGATCAGCTGCTTGATATGGGTAGGATTGCTGCTTTGGCCCGCCAGCACAAGCCGAAGCTTATTCTGGCCGGAGGTACTGCCTATTCCCGTATCTGGGACTGGAAACGGTTCCGCGAGATTGCCGATGATGTGGGGGCTTACCTTATGGTGGATATGGCGCATATTGCCGGTCTGGTGGCAGGCAGGGTTCATCCTTCACCGCTGCCTTTTGCTCATGTTGTGACAACAACAACCCATAAATCATTGCGCGGTCCGCGTGGCGGTATGATTTTGACCAATGATGAAGATATTGCCAGGAAGGTGAATTGCGCTGTGTTTCCTGGTTTGCAGGGCGGGCCGCTGATGCATGTCATTGCTGCAAAAGCGGTTGCATTCGGTGAAGCTTTGTTGCCTGAATTTAAAGTCTATGCGGCAAATGTCGTGGCCAATGCCCGCACTCTGGCTAAAACCTTGCAGGAAAATGGTTTTGATATTATTTCCGGCGGTACGGATAATCACCTGATGCTGGTTGATCTGCGCCGCAAAAATGTGACAGGCAAACATGCTGAAGCGGCGCTTGGACGGGCTAATATCATTTGCAATAAGAATGGCATTCCATTTGATCCGGAAAAGCCTTTTGTAACATCCGGTATAAGGCTTGGTACGCCTGCGGGGACGACGCGGGGGTTCGGGGAAGCGGAATTCAAGGAAATCGGCATTCTTGTTGCCGAAACACTGGAGGGACTGAAAAATGCCAGTTCGGATGAGGGCAATGCGGTTGTTGAGGAGAGGGTTCGTAAAAAAGTCATTTCCCTTACAGACAGGTTCCCGTTATATTCGTGTGCTGGATAAAAGGGTATCTGTATAACTGTAGAATAACGGGAGAGATTTCTGGACAGGCATGCTGTCTGAGGGAAACAGGAAATATTGAAAAAGGCTGCCTGTTTTATTCGTTACTGTTTTTACTGGAAGAGCCGGTTCTGGTTGTTGTGAGGTTTATTTCCTGTGGCGCAAATTTTTTAGGGAGTTTATTACGGTTATGCGTTGCCCATACTGTCAGTCCGAGGACACACAGGTTAAGGATTCCCGTCCGACCGAGGATGGTCTGGTTATCCGGCGGCGGCGGATTTGCCCTGTCTGTGGCGGGCGCTTTACAACGTTTGAACGGGTTCAATTGCGTGAACTGATGGTTACCAAAAAAAGCGGCAGGCGGGTTCCTTTTGATCGGGACAAGCTGATGCGTTCGGTAGAGGTTGCACTGCGCAAACGTAATGTTGATTGTGATCGTGTAGAACGGGCTGTGTCAGGTATTGTACGCCAGCTTGAAAGTTCGGGTGAGCCGGAAATCGCAACTGAGGAAATCGGCCGTCTGGTTATGGAAGCGTTGAAGGGTATTGATGATATTGCCTATATCCGTTTTGCTTCTGTATATCGTAATTTTCGTAATGCCAGTGATTTTCATGATATTATTGATGAAGTTTCTGAACATCTGTACACAAAGCCGGAAAAGGACTGATGTCTGCCCTGCAACGAATCCGGCATGATGATGAGCGTTTCATGGCTGTGGCAATAAGGTTTGCGCGCCGTCATGTCGGCCAGACATCGGAAAATCCTTCTGTCGGTGCGTTGATTGTGCGCAATGATGGGGAAGGGCCTTGTATTGTCGGACGTGGAGTAACAGCTGTCGGCGGCAGGCCGCACGCTGAAATTGAAGCATTGTCTGATGCAGGCGGTCTTGCCTGCGGGGCGACAGTTTATGTAACGCTTGAGCCTTGTTCACATTATGGTCAGACTCCGCCGTGCGCTGATGTTTTGGCGGCAGCCGGCGTCAAGCGTGTTGTTGTTGCAGTCGGTGATCCTGATCCGCGTGTAAATGGCAGGGGGATAGCACAGCTCAGGCATGCCGGCATTGAGGTTGTGGAACATGTTTTTGCAGATACGGCAGAGGAAGGGTTGAGTGCTTATCTCTGCTGCAAACGATTATCGCGTCCTGAAGTAACATTGAAACTTGCCGTTTCTGCTGATGGGTGTATTGGCCGGACAGGTGAGGGGAATGTTTCGGTCAGCGGTACGGTTTCATGGGCGCAGACCCATATTTTGCGGGTTGAGAATGATGCCATTCTTATCGGGATTGGCACAGCTGTTGCTGATGATCCAATGCTTGATTGCCGCTTGCCAGGACTGGAGGCATGTTCGCCGATCCGTATCGTCGTTGACAGCCGGTTACAACTCTCTCTTAACTGCCGGCTGGTCAAAACGGCAAGGCAGCGGCCGGTGTGGATTGTTTGCGATGAGGCTGTTGCTTCCAACCGTATTGATGCACTGGTCTCAATAGGGTGTCGTATCATTCGTTGTAAAATGCAGGGGGGAAGAATAGACCTGCATGATCTGCTTATCCGGTTGGGACAGGCGGGGATCAATTCTCTTCTGGTTGAAGGTGGTGCACAAATTGCCGCCTCGTTCTGGAATTGCGGCCTTGTTGATCGGTTTATCCTGTTTCAAAGTCCGTTGGTTATTGGTATAGGGGGATATAAAGCCCCCGATTTCAGCCAGCGAGCGGGAGAATACAGAAAAATGCAGTCCCAGCAGTTCGGAGAAGATCGCTGTACACAATGGAAAAGGATTGTGTGATGTTTACAGGTATTGTTACGGATATCGGCACAATTGAAGAATGCAGAAAACTGAAGGAAGGGGTGCGGTTGCATATTTCTTCGCGATATGATCCGGGATCTGTTGAAGTGGGTGCGTCAATTGCCTGTTCCGGTATATGCCTGACCGTTGTTGCCCTGCCTGCTGAAGGTGCTAATGCGCGCTGGTTTGAGGTTGAGGCCTGGGAAGAGGCGCTGCGCCTGACGACACTTTCATCCTGGGGTGCGGGAATGCGCATTAATCTGGAGCGTTCTCTGAAATTGGGCGATGAAATGGGGGGCCATCTTGTTTCCGGGCATGTTGATGGTATTGCAGAGATTTTATCAGAGAAAGATGAGGGGGATGCCCGCCGTTTTGAAATCAGGGCACCGGATTATCTGGCTCCTTTCATTGCTGCGAAAGGGTCAGTATGTCTTGACGGCACATCATTGACTGTCAATCGTGTTGAGGGAAATGTTTTTGATGTACTGCTGATCCGCCATACGCTTGATGTGACCACTTGGAGTGAATGCAAGACAGGCGATCTTGTCAATATTGAGATTGATCAGCTTGCCCGTTATGCAGCCCGGCTTGCCGGATATGCAAGGCCTGCGGAAAAGTAACCGGTATTGTCCATTTAATCCGGAAGGGTTTGCCGCTTTGAACAAGTAGGTTTTTTACATCAGTTGTTTTTATTAACGTTTTGTGTAGAAAGACGTAATTTTTATATAATGGTCATTGTGTGCAGATGGAAAAGCCAGAAGACAGACTTAAATTAGCCGAATTGCATGCAGGCTATAACACACCATGTTGGCTGTCTGTGCTATCAAGGACGTTAATTCAAATATCTTAAATAGTCATGGAAACGGTAATGAGAATATTTCTTGAACAACAGTGGTGAAACTTCCCTGTAATGCCAGGATGGGTGTTATATGGTGAGGCTTTCCAGGGGTTCGTGTCATCGTTCTGTTTTTTCTTTATCCGGAGTCTTTTTATGAAGCAGAAACCGTCAAACAATTTGCATGTGCTGATTGTTGAAGCCCGATTTTATGGAGAGCTTTCAGATGCTCTGCTTGAAGGGGCAAAAACAGCGCTGGAAGAGGTTGGAGTGCGGTATGAGGTTGTTACTGTGCCTGGTGCCCTTGAAATTCCGGCTACGATCGCTTTTGCTGCAAAAGGTGCAACTGGTTATGACGGCTATATTGCACTTGGCTGTATTATTCGCGGTGAAACATATCATTTTGATATTGTTGCTAATGAATCATGCCGGGGTTTGACTGATTTAAGTGTGCGCCAGAACCTTGCTATTGGCAATGGTATCCTGACTGTTGAAGATGAGGAGCAGGCCTGGGAGAGAGCCAGTGTGGCGAAAAAAGACAAAGGCGGCTTTGCTGCAAATGCTGCGCTTGCAATGATTGCGATGAAAAAAAAATTCGGAGTATGCTAGTGGGTGATATCAGGGATACAACACAGGTATCTTCCCGGCAGGCCAATAAACGCGGTGCTGCACGGATGGCGGCAATTCAGGCGCTTTATCAGATGGATATTGCCGGGACAGGGGTAGTGGAGATCACGGCGGAGTATGAAGCTTTTCGATTAGGCAAGGATATTGATGGTGAACAATATCTGTCGGCAGATCCCCAGTGGTTCCGTGCCATTATTGCGGGTGTTGTTGCAGAACAGAAAATACTGGATCCAATGATTCGGCAGGCGTTGCCTGATTCCTGGCCGCTTTCCCGCTTGGATTCAACATTGCGGGCCATTTTACGGGCCGGTATTTGGGAGTTGAAAAACCGAAAGGATGTTCCGGTTGCAGTGATTGTTTCGGAGTATGTCGATATCGCCAAAGCCTTTTTTGAATCAGAAGAACCAAAGCTGGTTAATGCATTGCTTGATCGACTGGCAAAAGAGCTGAGACAAAAATGATACTTCAAACCCGCTCATTTCCGGTTTAGCCAGTTAAACCGGAAATGAGCTTGAATCTCTGTTTTTATGTTGCTGCGGACGTTGAAAATCAGCGTGTCGTTGTCGGCAGGCCAGTAGCGGGCACTGCTCTTGATCCTTTGATCAACTGGCTCAGGAATGATTGATCCTTGCCGCCTGTTGGTGTCGTTCTGGAAGCGAAATCAAACAATTTTCCGTCTTGCAAGCCGTAATTGGCAATTTTTGCAATTTGCCCTTTTCTGTTAAAATAGATGGCCAGAATGCGGCGGTCGATAACCTTGGGTTTCATAAATTGCGCACCGCGGTACCGTGTTTGAGAAATATAATAAAACACTTCATTATCATACATCGCAGTTGTTGAAGGAGAGCCAAGCGCTAGCAGAACCTGCTCGCGGCTTGAGCCAACCGGAATCGTTTCCAATGCTTCAGGATCAATTACGTAACCTTCATTGTAAGTTTGGCTTGTATTCAAAATATCACTTCTTCTGCAAGCACTTGCTGTAATTGCAACGGCCAGAAACAAGCTTATTCTCATGCCATGCATTGTATATTTCGCAATGTCGATTTTATGTGACAAAGACAGCTCCATGAATGGCCTGGTTGGGGAGGTATTTCTTTGCTATGGCAAATTGGGTAAACCAACTTGACCTTCATTGCAAGAATATGCTGCAAAGAACTGACATAACAAACAGGGTTTCTTGAATTCCGGCTGTTGTTTACAGACAGAGAAATTGTCAGACCGGGGTGCAGTTGTGGATTATGACAGATATGGTGCTGTAAAAATAAGGAAAACCAATGTCTGCTTTAGACAAATCTGTAATGGAATTTGCACTTGTCTATCCGGTTGATGTGCGTTCTGTTCCTCTTGAAGGTTTTGATCTTGCCTTGAAGGCGGATGAGAAAGAACGCTGCAGGCTGGCCGCAGACCATGGCCTTCTCACTGTGGATGAATTTTTGGCTGATTTCCATCTGTGTCCCTGGAAAGAACGGGGTGTAAGGGTACAGGGGCATATAAAGGCAATGATTACGCAGAAATGCGTTATAACAGCCGAACCTGTGGAAAAGCGCATCAACCGGTTCATTGATGTGGTTTATATGCCGCGGGACTCGCGGCTTGCAAAATTCCCTGAATGTGAGAACACACAAGGGCTTTTTCTGGATGTGAATGAATTGGATGCGCCAGAGATTTTTGAAGGGAATAAGATTGATATCGGTGCTATTGCTGAAGAATTTCTTGAACTTGCAATTGATCCTTATCCACGGAAACCGGGTGCCTCTTTTGAGATGTTTGCCGATAAGCCGGAAGGTGACAGAGGTAAAGAAGAAATCAGATCGCCTTTTTCCATTCTCGAACATTTAAAGATGTTGTAATTCAATTTGAAAGAAGCATAGCAGTTTATGCATAGTGAAAAATGTTATTTTTCTATGAACAGGGAAATGCTGTTTTTATAGTGGCTATAAGGAGCTAAAAGAGATTATAATGTTATTAACACGTATTATGGGAAAATATTTGTGATCACGATTGCTGTCGATGCCATGGGTGGTGATGTCGGGCCTGAGGTTACGATTGCAGGGTCTGTTTTGGCCTTGAAACGTTATCCGGATATTCGGTTGATTTTTTACGGACTTGCTGAAAGTGTACAGCCGGTCTTGAAAAAATACCCTGAACTGGCGGCTTGTCTTTTCCATGCAACGGAAACTGCAACAGAGATGGATGAAAAGCCAAGCCAGGCGTTGCGCAATGGTCGTGGCAGATCCTCCATGTGGTATGCTATCGAAGCGGTGAAAAATGGTAAGGCTGATGCCTGTGTTTCAGCGGGCAATACCGGTGCATTGATGGCGATGTCCTATTTTTGCCTGCGGATGATGGCAGAGGCGGAGAGGCCAGGTATCGCCGGTATCTGGCCTACTTTACGCGGTGAAAGCATTGTGCTTGATATTGGGGCGACAATTGGCGCTGATGCGAATCAGCTTGTTGATTTTGCGGTGATGGGGGCTGGTATGTTCCGCGCGCTTTATCATATCAGAAGACCAACGGTCGGTTTGCTGAATGTCGGTGTGGAAGAAGTCAAGGGGCTTGAAGAAATCAGAAAGGCTGGTCATATCCTTAGGGAAGTGCAGTCTGATGGGCTTGAATACAAGGGGTTTGTTGAGGGGAATGATATTGGGAAGGGTACTGTGGATGTTGTCGTAACGGAAGGTTTTGTTGGCAATATCGCTCTTAAGACAGCAGAGGGAACTGTGCGGCAGGCAGCAAGGATACTGGGTGATGCCATGCGTCAGTCGATTTTTTCACGTGTCGGTTATCTTCTGTCATCCGGTGCTTTTCGCCGTTTTCGCCAGAAGCTTGATCCAGGCAGGGTTAATGGCGGCGTGCTTCTGGGGCTGAACGGTGTTGTCATAAAAAGTCATGGCGGCACTGACGCTGAAGGTTTTGCATCTGCCTTGCGTGTCGGGTATGAGATGGTGAAGAATGAACTTCTTGATAAAATTGCTGTTGATCTGCGTCACTTTCATGAAAACAGGCCCGCTTTTTCTGTATCGCAGGACGAGACAGAATAATTATATTCAATTATATGTTATGTCAGGTTAAGTTAATGACGTGTTTTATGCAAAAATACGCAAAAGCGCTGATCGGACACTGAAGGAACAAAAATGATACGGTCTGCGATTTGTGGTATCGGTACAGCATTGCCAAAGCGTGTAGTGAAAAATGTTGAGCTTGAGAGAATCGTTGAAACATCTGATGAATGGATTGTGCAGCGCACAGGTATCCGTCAGCGTTATATTGCCGGAGAAGGTGAGACAACCGCCACCCTTGGCGCGCAGGCAGCGCGTGATGCGCTTGAAAATGCAGGGTTGGAGATCAAGGATATTGATCTGATTGTTCTGGCAACGTCAACGGCGGATCATACATTTCCTGCTTCGGCAACGGAAATTCAGAGAGCACTGGGAATGACGCATGGCGTTGCCTTTGATATTCAGGCTGTGTGCTCCGGTTTTATTTTTGCACTCACGACAGCTGATCTTTATTTGCGCGGCAAAATGGCAACGCGTGCTCTGGTTATCGGTTCCGAAACCTTTTCATGTATTCTGGATTGGAAGGATCGTACAACCTGCGTTCTGTTTGGTGATGGTGCGGGTGCAGTGGTGCTTGAGGCAACTGAAGGCAAAGGAGATGTTCATGATCGTGGGATTCTGGCATCCATGTTGCGTTCGGATGGTCGGCACATGGAAAAGCTTTATGTTGATGGCGGACCTTCGACAACACGGACGACAGGTCATCTGCGCATGGAGGGGCGGGAGGTTTTTAAATACGCTGTTGGTATGATTACTGATGTGGTTGATGCCTGCTTCAACAGTGCAGGGATTGATTCGGAAATGCTCGACTGGTTTGTGCCTCATCAGGCTAATAAACGTATTATTGATGCCTCTGCGCGCAAGCTTGGCATTGCTGATGAAAAAGTTGTTGTTACCGTTGATGAACATGGTAATACATCGGCTGCTTCTATCCCTCTGGCGCTGGCTGTTGCGGTGAGGGATGGGCGTATCAGAAAAGGGGATCTTATTATGCTTGAAGCCATGGGAGGAGGATTCACATGGGGAGCTGTGCTTTTACGCTGGTAGGACTATTTTAAGTTTCAGATTCTAGAGTGTACTTGACCGCATCAACATAAAAAGTATAACAAATCCATTAATAACTACGCTATAAAGGGTTGCTCGCAATGGTAGGTAAAACCGTTACGCGCGCAGATCTGGCGGATGCCGTCTGTAGAGAGATAGGCTTATCCCGGACAGAATCTGCAGCTTTGGTCGAGATGATTATTGATGAAGTTTGCGATGCGATTGTAAAGGGTGAAACGGTTAAGCTATCTTCTTTTGCAACCTTTCAGGTTCGTGAGAAAAGTGAGCGTGTCGGGCGTAACCCCAAAACAGGGGAGGAAGTTCCTATTTGTCCGCGTCGTGTGATGACCTTTAAAGCCTCAAACGTATTGAAAAAGCGTGTTCTTGATGGACACCGCAAGCTCGATAACTGATTGCTGTCATTTATTCTTTTATTATTGAACAAGCTGTTTGGTTATCGACTTGCAGAGAAGCGGGCTATTCAGGTAATGCCGCGGTTTTCCCTTGTTTCATCCGGCGCGAATCTGCTATTTGAAAAATGGTCGATATTTGTGAAAAAGACTTTTCTACTAAGTTGAGCAAATAAGCAAGGAGGGTAAATCTGGTTTTCTTCCCATGGGTATCGGGTGTTTTTCACCCGGATTTTTCTGGTTGGTGATATACAGAATGCAGGGGCAGGCGTGTTCATGGATAAGAGTCCTGAAGCTTTCCGCACAATCAGTGAAGTGGCTGATATGCTTGGTGTTCCACAGCATGTGCTGCGCTTTTGGGAAACCCGCTTTTCCCAGATCAAGCCTATGAAGCGCGGCGGTGGGCGCAGATATTATCGCCCTGCTGATGTTGATTTTCTCAAGGGTATTAAACATTTACTTTATGATAAGGGATATACAATCAAAGGTGTGCAGAAACTTTTAAAAGAGAATGGTATTGCATTTGTTGTTGCACTCGGTATTGGTGATACCTCTGCGGCGGAGGCGATTGTCCGTCAAAAGCAGCAAAACCAGCATGATGATTTATTCCCGGAAGATATTCTGCCCAGTCAGAATCAGAATACCGGCAGCCGCAAGCTGTTTGGTTTGCTGAAATCAGATGAAGATAAAATGGCCAGCGCTAAAAAAATCCGATTTTCCAAGGACGGTTCAGCACTTCTTCAGGAAGCCCTTTTTGAGCTGATAGAATGTAAGAGACTTCTGGATCGCGCCCGTTCGGGGTAGCTGTTTTCTCTTCGGATTGACCTGGTATCAGTTTTTTTGTTACTGTTCTGTCAGACAGATGAAGTTGATTTATCAAGCTGATATCCGGCGTGATTTTTTTGATATAATTACTATATCCAAGTGATAAATGCCTTATTAAGCTGGAAAAAAGATTTTATATTATACACAATAATATTGAAAAACATAAAGAAAAGCTTCCGGAATTTCAGGATATTTTATTAAAAGAAAATCGAGGCGAGTTCATTATAGAAAAATTTCTTATGGCGTTTTGCTGGGAATGTGTTTGTCTCAAGCATCCGGGATTCTCTGAAGAAAGGGAGTGGCGGCTCTTTTTTAGTTCTGGCGTGAATTATAGGACTGCAAATAAACGTCAGAAGAGTGTCGAGAATACAGGAGATATCCCACAACAGGTTGTCGGGGTGCCTTTGGGGGAAAGTTTATTGAAAAATGAAACTGTAATGTTTCAGGATCTGGTCAGACATATTATTATTTGTTTATTTAAATATTCGAAAATTGTTCGAGCCTGTTCAGAAATTGAAAACGTATGATATGGCAGATGCAGAGAACCCGGTGCATATTTCAGGTATTCCTTTGCGTGTTTAGATTGATTGGGAGCTATAAACAGCACGTTGCCGGACTATTATCAAATCTGCCATGAAAATGCTTCCATCATGCTGACAACCGAAAAGATTCAACTGTCAGATCCTTGGAAAGCTTGTCTTGCTTCATAAAAGATAAAGGAGATTGGCATCCCAGATGGTGGGCGTGACAGGGATTGAACCTGTGACCCCTACGATGTCAACGTAGTGCTCTCCCGCTGAGCTACACGCCCATTCAGTATCTGATCCGCATACACCATATCGTTTGATGAAGGTCAATGCCTGATTTGAAAAAAATGCGGTTAACAGGCGTTTTTTAAAAGGCAGTTTTTTTGAAAATAGTAAAATATGAAATTGGCGGAAATTATGAAGCTGTTATGCTGCAAGCAGCATTTTCTGGACTTCGCTCACCAGTTCCCTGAGATGAAAAGGTTTCGACAGAATGCGGGCATCGTTTGGCGCTCTGGAATCAGCATTAAGGGCAACAGCTGCAAAACCTGTGATAAACATGACTTTCAGGTCAGGATCAATTTCAGTCGCCCGGCGTGCAAGTTCAATGCCATCCATTTCAGGCATGACAATATCAGTCAGAAGCAGAGAAAACGGTTCTTCCTGCAGACGTTCATAAGCACTGACGCCATTATCAAAATCCGTAACTTCATAACCGGCCCGTTCCAGTGCTTTTGCTAAAAAGCGACGCATATCATTATCATCTTCTGCGAGCAGAATCCGTTTCATTATTTACCTGATACTCTTAAACAATGTTCAAAAACAAATACCCTGACCCGCGCTGGCGGGTTATGGTTCAGCTTATATATAACCTTTTTGCGAAAAAGAAATAAAGCAGTAGCGACAGGATAGGAAAATGGTTAATTTTCTTCTGATTGCTTTTTCAGTTCGATGGCCGCAGGTGAGAGGCACTTTTGGAGCCAGGAAACCGGAGCTTTCGGGAGTGAAAATATAGGCTGGAATGACAATATTTATAATAGGGAAAGATGCTGACGATGAGCGTGTGCAGAGCTTTTTCGGATAAGGCACCGTTTGAATTACGCAGGCCTGCTGAATTGCAGGTACCATTTTTATTTAATTCACCTCATTCAGGCCGTTGCTATCCACGCGCTTTTCTGGATATGAGCTGTCTTGATGCCAGAGAGATACGCCTTTCTGAAGATCGGTATGTTGATTGCTTGTTTGATGATGTGACAGTTTTGGGCGCGGCTTTTATGGTTGCCGATTTTCCCCGTGCCTATCTTGATGTCAACCGTGAAGCATTTGAACTGGACGCAACGATGTTTTCTGATAGCTTGCCGGATTTTATTCCGGCAAATCCAACAATGCGTGTTCAGGCCGGGCTTGGCTGTATACCGCGCATTGTAGCACCTGACAAGCCGATCTATGCAGAAAAAATCCCGGTACATGAAGCGCTTGGGCGGGTCTTTTCTATTTATCAGCCTTATCATGTCCAGCTACGCCATAAAATGGAAAATATGAAAAGCCGGTTTGGCTATGCGGTTTTAGTTGATTGTCATTCAATGCCGGGTCAGTTGCGCTATTACAGGGGAGAGGAACAGCCGGACATTATATTAGGAGATATGTATGGACGCTCCTGTGGGAGAGTATTGACACGTTATGCCACGATGCTGCTGGAGGCGCAGGGATATCGTGTAGCACATAATCAGCCTTACGCAGGCGGGTATATTACAGCTCATTATGGCAGACCCCTTTCAGGGTACCATGCGTTGCAGATTGAATTAAACCGTAATCTTTACCTCAATCCGCAGTCGCTGGAACTAACGGCAGGTTTTGATGTTTTGAAACGGAACATGGCCTGCTTTGCACAGGCTCTTGTTGCCATACCAGAAAGTTCAATTCTGCCGGAGAGCCGGGAAGCGGCAGAGTAAGGCCCGGGTACATGGATTATGGAAACATATGATAAAACAGGGAAAATAATAATCTGCCGTTATCGACAAGGCTTTTTTGTAATGTTTGCCGGCATTGCATGACGTAGAATACTGTTGTTGACTGCTGTTAATAACGGGAATGAACAGGATTTTGAACCGGTGACTGTGGTGGATATCAAAACCGGGCAGAGGTTGTGCGGTTATATTGCTGCAAGTTTTTCCGGTGATGGCATTTGTGGCGAGAAAAGAAAAACAACAGGTCATGAATGTGACTGTGTTCCGGGTGATTGATCCGGCGGGTGGTGCTTTGTGCCTTTATTTCCGGTATTCCTGTCCGGGGCTGTTGGTCAGTTGGCTTGCGTAATGGCTGCGCTGTGGCGGGCATACTGACGCAGCCTTTTACAGGTGAATTTTTTTACAGTAACAGAGGGAATTTTTCCAGCATGATGGCTGCGGTACGGCAATCAGCAGTGTGTAAGACTATCAATCTCCGGGGGTACATTTTTTTGGCAGCACCATTCCTTTTTAATGAAAAAACAGGCCGGCCATTATCCGGCTTAAGCAGGCCATCTGCCTGCCATGTTATGGCACCCCGGTCGCGGCGTTTTTGCCATGTTGACTGTGCGGGCTTTGTTGATCTGGCTATGAAGGTGGAACTGAAGCCTTGTGATATTGTAACACTTGTTTCAATTATCAAGAAAACAGGCAGCTTCATTGCATGATGGAACGGCAGGCATACAGAAAAGGACGGTAATTATATCATTGTTACTGCCCCACAGTTTTGTGAAGCTGCCTTGCAAAAACGGCACAGCCAAGTAAGAGAATTCAACCTATTTGTTACAGGATGATATTATCTTCTATCAGGTGACGGGGAAGTCAGGGTGCAGCTTCCTGGAATGAAGGTATCAAATGCTTTCCAGAATTGGTTGCGGTAACAGGCCTTGTCATTGAGAATGTTATGCCCTGCACCGTGAATGGTAATGCTTTCAGCCATGCGCAATTTTCTGGCAAATTCTCTTGTAAGCCGGGGATCGCTGACAGGATCATGATCTGGAACGATGAAGAGAGTTGGCAGCACCATATGTTCGCAATAGGCTGGTGATAAAACATAAGCCACTGCGTTCAGTACCATTTTGTGCCATTGCGGTTTCAACCAGGTGATTTTATGAATAGGTTTTCTTTCCTGTTGCGTGCCGTCTGTCAGGGAGGAATTGTTTCTGTTTGCATGATAGTTCTTGCGGTCATTGTTCAGGCTGATGAGAGATATGAAGCGCATATAATGGTGGTAAAGGCTGTTGGCTCGGTGCCCTGCAACTTCAAGTATCGGGGATACGATGACCATCCGGTAAATCTGCTTGCGCAGAATATCATGTACATTCAGTGCAAACAGGCCGCCCGCGCCCTCGGCAAGAATATAAAAAGGTGAGGGAAAATCCGGCAGGACAATAGTATGAAAAAATGCATCCAGGATTTTTCTGTTGAAACGGAAATCAGATGCCTGTGTGCCGCCATGATCCAGTTTCAGTCTGCTCTGGGCATGCCAGTCATAGGTTACAACATGAAATCCGCGTGCATTCAGGCAGGATATGGTGTCGCAGTCGGTTTCAACAAAGTTGTCCTTATCCTGTAACAGAATGATGGTACCATAACGATCAGGCAAGCTGTCGGGGGAGGGGCTGACAGTGTAACGTAAGGACAAATCTTTCATGACCGGAAAATGATTTGTAAATATCACATTTTTGCCTGATGGAGAGGCAACAGCTGTTTTATCCATGATCATATCCTGAAAGTTACAAATTCCCTGTGATGAAAACTGTTAAGGCCGTATCGGTCTCTGGGTCTGCTGCGGCTGCCGGATTATTACATGCAAGAACAGGTATAGTAAGCGGAATAGCCTGATAATATGCTGCCTGTCCCCCGTTTTTCGTTATATGCGGTAAAAGGGGGGCTGTCTGGGCAGGATTTAGGGTGTGCGGGAAGATGCGCGCGATTAGATGGGCTTGCCGCAGGACGGCTGCGGAAAACCGGATGATTAGCGGGGATTGGACTGGCGTGGAATTGCATTCGCAATCCGCACAGTCAATGGCGGCGGGATGAGCCTGTTTTAAACAGGGCTTAT
>Ga0153940_1000018_pt1 | contig 119735 bp, 100 predicted proteins | sample TSNJ024MetaG_FD_104736 | JGI IMG/M metagenome (GOLD analysis project Ga0153940, IMG submission 104736) | Attine ant fungus gardens microbial communities from New Jersey, USA - TSNJ024 MetaG | ecosystem: Host-associated > Fungi > Mycelium > Unclassified | place: USA: New Jersey, Brendan T.... | reverse complement strand
ACTGTCATTCTGAGCGTAAGCGAAGAATCTCACCTCTGGAATTTCGTAAACTTTTAGTGTATAAGATTCTTCGCTGCGCTCAGAATGACACTTGGCAAATATTGGTTTCCGAACCTACTCTTTTCTTAATTTTATCCGATGACTAAATTAGTTTAGAGTTCTTAATGTAACGTCATTTAAATTATTTTATCATAATTGACAAAAAGATGCAATGAAATAACAGCAATTCAATACTCTTTTTGCAATCTTGCGCATATATCAGAACCAACAATACTGATTTTACATTAAATTACTACTTCATGTGATTGATTTAGACAATTTACTTCAAATAAACAAATTGAACATCACATTTGCAATTCGATTGACTTATTCCCTGATACCGAATCTGATTTACCGATTATATATCAGACATTAAAAAGGAAGCCGTAACAAAATCCTATTTGTCACAGCTTCCTCTCTATTACATTTAATTTCTCTTCAAGGAATCCCCATCTACATATTTCACAGTGCACAGAATACGTTCATGGGGTAGTCCGGGTTCCTTCAGTCTCCTTAACAAACGTGCAACCGCACTATACTTCTCCCTTCCACAAATTCAATTGTATCAACTGATTTTTAATTCTCTTAAACAAATCATCAATACCTATCAGTGCCCGAAACTCAGGATTCTTAAGTTCCTCTTTATCTTCATTTGCCTGGCTTAATATCCTTGCTCTTAATTTCTTGATGTCTTCATTTTCATTATGATTACTATTCATCATATCAGTACCTCATTAATTTTTGTATATTTGCTATGATCAGCTGTCGTACCGGAACTTCCTGTAATTGTGTTATGCGCCGATCCGTATCATTCATCCTCTTTTTTATAATTAGTATCGATGATCGGAATATCCACATCTTCTCCAACGTATGCCCCGGGGTCTTTTAGTCCATGTCCGGTAAGCAGGCACACACAGCTGTCATCTTTTCTAAGAATATTCCTGTTTATAAGCTCCCGTAATCCTGCTAAAGCAACCGCCGAAGACGGTTCTGCAAAGATTCCTTCTTCTTTGGCCAATTCCCGGCCGGCTGCTAAAATATCAGCATCTTCTACTACAACTCCATAACCGTTTGCAGCCCGGATAGCTTCAATTGTAATATCGCCGTCCTGTTCATACCCGATAAGGGGATCACTGATGGCCGTAGCTACTGTTTTGGGAGTTTTACAGCTTGTAACTTTTCGATTTTCCATCCATGCTTCGGAAATTGGTGCACACCCTTTTGCCTGCACGCATACCAGCTTTGGTATTTTTTTTAACAGGCCCATCCGCCTTAATTCATCAAAGCCTTTATAGATACCGTACAATATAGGCCCATCCCCCACCGGAATAATTATATAGTCCGGCACTGTTTTTAATTGTTCAAATATTTCATAAGATATAATTTTATATCCTTCCAGTCCAAATGGATTTAAAAAGGTTGTTGTTACATTCATATATCTTTCTTTACGGGCTGTATCTACAGCGGCATGATATGATTTGGAAAAATTACCCTTTACCTTTACTACGGTCCCGCCATAAGCAAGCGCTTGAGAAACTTTACCAGCAGGCGTGTTTTCCGGTATAAAGATAATTGTATCCATACCGCCTTTTGTCCCATACGCCGCCGCAGCAGCGGCTCCATTCCCGGAAGAAGAAATAACAATACCCTGGCAGGAAAATTCTTTTGCCATACTTACACAAACAGAAATCGACCGGTCTTTAAAAGAACCCGTAGGATTGCTGGTTTCATCTTTAAAATAGAGTTTCGATAACCCCAGTTTTTCTCCTATTGAAATGCTGGGAATTAATCTTGTACATCCCTCCTGAAACGTCACTATATTTTCATCCGATATGGGCGGCAAGCTTGCCCGGTAAGCCCACATTCCATTTTTGGCTTTGCACTTCAACTTTTTCCTGGCTTTTTTTAAAAATACATCTGAATATCCCACGATAAGTATTCCGCCACAATTTTTACATGTGTTTTGTAATCCAATGGGATAGAATGTTTTACATTTATGACATCTAAAAAAACAGTTGTTCATCTGTGCCTCCTATACCGGAATTATTAAATGGTCAAAGGATAATGCCGTCTTTTTCACCGCCCTGCTGCCCTGCTGCAGCAAAATCCTTCCATGTCCCGGCAATAAAAAATCCACCGCCAGATCCTGCATCCGCTTGACACTTTTTGCATATGCCTGCACGTCTGCGCCCGGAATCAACTGTAAACTGATGGTTCCTTCGGCTGATATCAGATCGCCGGTGATGAGAAATTTGTTACCATTGATGCATCCATAATAACAGATACCGCCGATGCTATGGCCCTTTGCGGCATATAAAAACAATGTGCTGCGATTAATTATTAATACCTCTCCCGCACTTACCTGCCGGTCTGCCGGACATGGGTTCAGCGTATATGTATCCGGATAGTATCCCGCCTTTTTTGCTGCTTTTAATCCTAAGAATGTCTCATCTGCCTTTGCCAAATATAGGGCTTCCTCTTTCGGAGCAATTACTTTCATTCCATACCGGTTGTTAAAATATCCTGCCCCGCCGGCATGATCAGCATGACAATGAGTCAGGCAGACAGAACTGATCTCTTCCATAGAAAACCCATCTGTAAGGACTTCTTTTTCTATCAATTCCGGATGAATTCCAACTCCGCTGTCAAATAAGATTTTCGTTCCGTCAAAATTTATAAGATAACAATTACAATCCAATTCATCCGTCAGATAGAGTCCCGAAAATCCGCTTCCTACTAAATAAATATCCTTTGCCAGTCTCATAAATGCTCCTTTTCTAACTGATGGTAAAGCCGCCGTCTACAATCAGATTCTGCCCGGTAATAAAACGCGCCTCGTCAGAAACAAGAAACAAAGCTGCACCGGCAATATCTTCTGGTTCAATAAATCCTTTGATCGGCGCAACAGAACCCCAGGTTTCACGAAAGCTGCGGTCTTTTTCAATCAACTCATTTATCATCGGTGTACGTGTGGCAGCAGGAGAAACACAGTTGACACGAATATTATATTTTCCATTTTCCACTGCCATTGCCTTCGTCAGCGCCAGCATTGCTCCTTTTGTTGCAGAATAGCTTTCTGCCCCACATCCCACTACTCCATTGATCGAGCAGCAATTGAGAATAACTCCTCCCTTTTGCTCCACCATATAAGGAATCGTATATTTACAGGAAAAATATACACTTCGTATATTAATTTCAAACACACTGTTCCAATCAGCCGTAGGTACCTGGGGAAGAGGAGAAAACTGATACCCGGAAGAGTAACCTACGCCTGCATTATTAAAAAGAATATCGATCTTCCCATATTCATCAGCAGCCGCGTCAACTACACGTTTGACATCCTCTTCCTTTCTTACGTCTCCCAGTATATAAATACCATTTCCCCCTGCTTTTAATACCTGGTCAAAGGTTTCTCGGGTATTTATTTCCCTTCGTCCATGAATTACTACTTTGGCACCTTCCCTGGCAAACCGGACTGCCGAAGCTCGTCCAATGCCGCCTCCGGCACCCGTGATAATTACCACCTTATCTTTCAAGCGCATGGATCGTCCTCCTAATTTAAGTTGATACTGATACATCTTTCTTCACTCATTTCCAGGATCGACCATTTCCCGCCGCTTCTTCCATATCCGGATTGTTTTCCGCCGGCTCCGCCTGCCGGAAATGTCCAATCCCAGTAACTGCTTCCGGAATTAATATTAACATAACCAAATTTCATATCCAGAGCCATTTCCATACCCTTTTTTAAATCTTCTGTAAACAGTCCTGCGGCCAGGCCATAAGGGCTCATACGGATAAGCGGTTCTATTTCTTTTTCCTCTTTAAACCGTACCAATGCAAGCAATGGGCCGAAGGTCTCTTCTATATTAACGAAGGCATCTTTAGAAACATGATCAATTACTGTTGGATGCAGATAATTTTCAGTCGGTGCCCCTTCCATCACTCCGCTGTGAGGACTAATGATCTTCGCCCCCTTTGCAACAGCGTCCTGTAATTGCCTTAAAACGGTCTTAACAATATCCATATTATGTACCGGACCCATAGTCGTATTTGCATCCATCGGATCGCCCACCCGATAACGGTTCAGCTTCTTCAAAAGGATTTCCGCCAACTTGTCCGCAACACTATCATCTACCAGAACCCGTTCCGTACTGGTGCAAATCTGACCTGCGTTGCTAAAGTTCCCGATTAAAATGCCTTCTGCGGCTTTCTCCAAATCGGCATCCTTCAGAACAATGACCGGTCCGTTTCCGCCTAATTCCATCAATGCCTTTTTCGCTTTCGCTTTTTCCATAATAGTATTGCCGGTTTTTGTACTGCCTGTAAATCCAATCGCTGCCGTAAGCGGATGGACAACTGCTGCCGTCTTAGCCTCAGCGGATGTTCCAATTACCATATTGATCATACCATCCGGCACATATGCTTCCTCAAAACATTTCATAAATACACTGGCGCTGGCACTGCAGCTGATTGGTGGCATCCACAGGATTGTATTTCCTGCGGCTAAACCCGGAGCCAGATAATAACAGGACGCAGTGCATAACGGGAAATTAAAAGGAGTAATAACAGTAAATACTCCAACGGGCTTTCTGTAGGCATATACATGCACATTCTTTTCCCTGACAGATGGGATTTCCGATGACATCCATTTAATCTGCTCGGCTGCATCACGAAATGCCTGTGCACTTGCTGTCACTTCTCCCCATGCTTCGGTATGATATGGCTTCCCCATTTCCAGTGTAATTATTTTAGCCAGTTCCTTCCTGTGAGTATCAATTACATCTGCAATCCGAATTAACATATCGGCCCGTTCAAAAACAGTCATCTTTTCCAGGTTTGTTTTTTCTCTGTCTGCTGCCTTTAATGCCCTGTCAACTTCTTCATATCCCGCTGGAGTTATTGTTCCAATACTTGTGCCTGTTGAGGGGCTGATCACATCTTTTTCAGAACCCTTTTTTGTATACCATTCCCCATCTATGTACATCGGATATATCATATACTTGTTCCTTTCTCATTATCTGCCATTTTATTTTTCTCCATTGCTATTTCCCAGCCATTCCAATGCCTGCCCCCAGAACTGTCCATAGTATTCCCAAGGCTGGAAAGATGCCGCCCAATGGGGAGAACAATCACTGGCGAAAGCCATAGCCCGCCCTTGCCCATACGCCCATGTAACTAAGAGCGGATACTGTTCTTCATCATCGCCGATTGTAGCCAGAACATCTGCTCCTTCCTTTGGCAGAATACGGTTAAAACCTTCAAATCCCGGAGCCTCATCCCATGGGATATCTGCAAGAATAGGATGTCCCTTAGCCTTTATATCAATCACCGTTCCTTCCGGCATCTCTACCCTGTCATCCAGTCCCTTCAAACATTTTACCGGCAAAGCATCTTCAATTGGTGAATCATAGTATCCTCCATGACCGTAACGTCCGCTAAAGGAGGTCCATCCGCCAATCATCAAAAGGCCGCCGCCTTCGCTGACATAATTCCGGATTGCTTTCAAACGGTTGGTTGTCGGCTGAGGTACGGATTCAATCCAGAAGGGATACAAGGATAACACTTCGCATTCGCAGTCACTGATTATTAATGCATCGTATTGCTTCAAATCCTCTGCCGTTCTTGGGAAATCGCCAATCGCCTGCTCACCCGTCATATGGGTTACTCTATGTCCGCGGTTTGTAAGTGCATCAATTAACGGCTGCCCCCAAATATGATGCGTCATTCCCTTAACTTCTAAATTAAAAGGTGAAGCCATAAATATAGGTCCTATTTTTGTACACGCATCTCCTGCATATAATATTTTCATAATACAATCATCTCTTTCTTGTTTTTTCTGCTAAATAACGGTTAAAAGTTCTTTAATACTTTCTGCCAATACCAATGGCTGGTTTTTTGAAGAAATACTGCTTTTTAAGCCACTTCCCGTAGCGATCGATATGACCACTTCTCCTGCTTTGATCATCCCGGTTTCCGCCAATATTTTTGCCCCGGCAACTCCTGCTGCAGCAGCGGGTTCTACATACAGACCTTCCTTGCCCATAATGCTTCTGGCAGCTAATATCTCTTCATCTGATACGATAACAGCCCGACCATTGGAATGATAAATACAGGACAAGGTATATGCACCATCACTGCTATACCCCTTTAATTCGTCATTTAATCCGGATGCTATCGTAGTTTTTGTCATGTCCCATTCTGCTACTGTTTTCATATTCCGGAAAAATGCCTGTGCAATAGGGTAACAGCAAACGGACTGCACTCCTGCCAGCCGGGGTAAACTTTCAATACAGCCTTTGGCCTTCAGTCTCAAAAAGCCATGATACAGTGCCCCAAGCAATGGTCCTGCGCCTATCGGCACCATGATCCAATCAATCTTCTCTTTCTGTTCCAATAATTCATCACATATGCTTTGATATCCTGACCAGAGATATGGATTGATATAGGTAGTCGTTACGTTATACCATTCCCGGTCCTTGGCAACTTGCTTTGCAGCTTGAAAAGAATCACTGTAGTTTCCTTTCATTCTAACTACTTTTGCTCCATATTCTTCCGCCTGACGGATCTTTTCCGGTGAAGTATATTCTGGTATGACTGCTGTTACCGGCAGACCGGCCCGCCCGCCATAAGCCGCTGCCGAAGCACTGGCATTTCCGGCCGAGGCCACAATTACCTTCTTGACGCCAAGTTCCATCCCCTTTGCCATAGCTGCCGCCATTCCGCGATCTTTAAAAGAACCGGTTGGATTCATAAATTCACATTTTACATAAAACTCATCGATACCGAGTGTTGAACCGGATTCTTTCATGGATACCAATGGTGTTTGTCCTTCGCCCAATGATAGCGGAAACTGTGCTTCCGGCGGAAAATGGCCGTCTGAAGCATCATATAGAATTCCGCCGCAGCTGTCACATTGATATACAAGACGCTTCTTCTGTGCTGCTTTGCACATTACACAAGTCAATAATCCGCTGTCGTTCCTTTTCATTGATACGGCATTATTCATAAGGCATGTCTCCTACTTGATATAGTAATAAATCATTGCAGTAAATAATTTTGCACAATCTATAATATCCTGCTCTTTGCAAAACTCATTCGTCCTGTGTGCCTGCTCCAAAGAACCGGGACCGACCAGCAATGTAGGGATTCCACAGAGTTCTGAAAACACGCTTGCTTCCGTACACGCACGAAACACAGAAATATCAGGCTTTTTCCCTTGTATCTGCCCCATAAACTGCTGGCATTCTGCCACCAGTTTATGATTACTGTCAATCAGACTGGCCGGTAAAAAGGTCCGTTCCTGCACCTCACCCCACCCATCAACTACCTGCTGCAATTCCTCATGGATTTTTTCTGCTGTCTCTCCCGGCAGAAGTCTCCGCTCCACTTCTATAATACATTCATCCGCCACTGTATTGAGGCGTATGCCTCCTTTTATAGTTCCAATGGAGGCAGTGGCTTGTCCCAGCGCTTTGCTGGTTACTGTTCTTAATTGATCTGCATAGATCTCCAGCGTTCTGATGATTTTTCCCATTTTATAGATGGCATTTTCGCCGTTCCAGGGTTCACTGGAATGGCAGGCAATACCTGTTGTCTTCACATAAAAAGAACTAAATCCCCGGTTCCCCAAGTGGATCTCACAGTCCGTAGGTTCAGCGATAATTGCACAATCCGCTTTTAATAAGCCCTTTGATAAGACATGACGAATCCCACGATTCTTATCTTCCTCATCTCCGGTCAGCAAAACCATAATTCCGCGTTTGGGAACAATATGATTAACGGCAATTAATTGAGCTGCAGTGACAATCGCAGCACAGCCGCCTAACATATCGCTGCTTCCTCTTCCATACAGGATGCCATTCTCGCGTTGTACTCCGGCCGGATCCCGCTCCCATTTTCCGAATGCCGGCACCACATCCATATGTCCATTTAGAATAAGTGCAATATCATCTTGATTTCCATAGGTAGCTATAACATTACAGCGGTTTTCTTCAAATTCTTCTATCTTTGTCTCAAACCCTGCTTCCTTTAAAATACCGGCCAGCATGACTGCAATCTCTTTTTCATTTCCCGGCGGATTATATGCCTTACATTGGATACACCGCTGCGCATAACAGATCACTGTCTCTTCCAGTTTTTTCGTAAAATGTCTCGCAACCCATTTTAAACTTTTTCTTTTTTTGACTTCATTCATATCTATCGAACCTCACCTGATGCGGCTATCATAATATCATTCTGGGTAATATTCTTTGGTGCATTAAAATGCGCAGTTTTTACCCCCTCATAAAGCACAATGATTCTGTCACTGGCTCCTAAAATCTCTGGCATTTCCGATGAAATCATAATAATGGCAATCCCTTTTCGACAGAGTTCTTCAATTAATTTATGTATCTCTGCTTTCGCGCCTACATCAATTCCCCTGGTAGGCTCATCCAAAATGATAACCTTAGGTTCCTGACATAACCATTTACCCAAACACACCTTTTGCTGGTTGCCGCCGCTTAGTTTTACCACCAATTGTTCCATAGAAGGGCTCTTTATCGAAAGGGTATCAATATATTTTGCCGCAATATCTTTTTCTTTTCCAACATTGATCCATGTTCTCTTGCTGATCCACGGCAAAGATGCCAGGGTCATATTTTCACGTATAGACAGAAGCGGAACAATACCTTCCCGTCTTCTGTCTTCAGAAACATAAGCAATCCCTGCCTGAATTGCATGGACAGGACTGTGTATATCAATTTTCTCTCCATTCAGCCAAATTTCTCCTCCGTCTGCTTTATCAAGACCAAAAATACACCTGGCAATTTCTGTTCTTCCCGCGCCCATTAAACCACTGAAGCCTAATACTTCGCCCTTACAAAGGGTAAAACTGATCGGCTCAAAAACACCTTTGCGGTACAAATTCTTAACCTCTAATACAATTTCTCCGGGTTTAAACTTCTTGCGGCTAAATATATCAGACAATTCTCTTCCTACCATACTCTTAATAATGGAGTCTTCAGTAACTTCCGATACAGGTGCAGTCATGACATGTTGACCATCCCTTAATACTGTAATCTCGTCAGCAATCTCAAAGATTTCCGACATACGGTGGGAAATATAGATAATGGCTATTCCCTGTTCCTTTAATTCCCGGATAATTTCAAAAAGCTTTTCTTTCTCAGCCTCTGTAATCGCTGAAGTCGGCTCATCCATTACGACAACCCAGGAATTGGCGCCAATGGCTTTTGCAATTTCGATCATTTGCTGCTGTCCAACCGTACAATCACCTGCTTTTTTATTTGGGCTGATATTCAAGTTGAATTTGCTGATAAGTTCTTTGGCTTTTTTCTCCATTAATTTTTTATTTACAATTGGGCCTGTTCCTTTCAATTCCTTACCCAGAAAGATATTCTGCATAATACTAAGTTCCGGCACCAGTGCAAACTCCTGATATATCACAGAAATACCCATTCGCTGGGAATCCATCGGTGAATGGATCATTACCGGATTTCCATTGATCAAAACTTCCCCGGCATCCTTTTGATACACGCCTGACAAAATTTTGATCAATGTCGACTTTCCCGCACCGTTCTCCCCCATCAATGCATGAACGGTGCCTCTTTTCACTTTCAGATTCACGTTGTCCAATGCTTTTACACCTGGAAATTCTTTTACAATATTACGCAATTCAAGTTCTTGCGTCTCCTGCAGATTGATATTCTGTCTATGTGCTTCAACCCTTCCGGCCGGGGGTTTTTGTTTTTTATTTATTTTTATCCGTTCTTTGCTGCTGTGCTGATCCAAATATACTGAAAAAACAATCAGCACCCCTTTCACTATATAAGAATAATAAGGTGAAATAGGCATCATTCCTAATCCGGTAAAAATAGTACCAATGATCACAACTCCCAGCATCGTCCCGACTAACGATCCGGCACCTCCCATCAATGCAGTACCGCCAATTACAACAGCCGTGATCGCATCAAATTCCATATTTTGCCCCGCCAGCGGCTGTGCTGATAACGCACGCCCAACGATTACAACAGAAGCAAATCCTGCAAAAAGACCACCTAACGTATATACCAGAATGGTGTGTTTTACCACTTTGACCCCCGCTGCTCTGGAGGTTATTTTATTTCCTCCTACCGCATAGCTTTTGCGGCCAAACGTAGTCTTAGTCAGGATGAGATACATAATTAAAAATAAAATTGCTGAATAAAGTAAAGATGCCGGAATGCAGCCAAGAATATTTTTCTGTCCAAACCAGTTAAAAATGTTATTGTCCACAACGATTCTCTTGGAATTTGTTAAATAGATAGTAAGTCCTCGGGAAAGTGAAGTCATCGCCAAAGTGGCCATAAAGGGGCTGATTCCAAAACCGCCAACCATAACTCCATTGACAAGACCTGCCATCATGCCTACAATGACGCATACCAGTAATCCGCAGAGGGCAGGAGCTATTCCCTGCCCTCCCATAACCCGAATGATAAGTGCACCGCATGCGCCGCTTAAAGCGATATTTGCACCTGAAGACAAGTCTGTACCTGCAAGCATAATGATAAATGTAATACCAAGCGATAAAATCGCCAAAGATGTATTTTGCCGAATAATATTCAAAAATGTCTTTACTGAAAAAAATCCTGTCGCCATAAAAGAGAATACAATAACTAATAATAAAATAATCCCCAGCAGAAGCAGATATCTTTTTAATTGTTGGCTTTGAAATATGCTTTGTTTGCGTTTTATCATGCGCTGTCCTCTTTCATTCCATATTTAGAAAAAGCTTATTTTTTTTCAAAAACAGATAAATCATCAAATAGTTCTATTCCTTTTTGCGGATCAACAATATTCATCCCTTCATACCCTAATTCTTTTATTTTTTCGGCCAGATCATTTTTTATGATAAAATAAGATTCCAGATAATTCTTTTGCTCAGTATCTTCTCCTTTTGCAAGCTGTGCCCCCACTTGAACATTCCAATAGCCGACGCGCTTGGCACCAGTCAGTAAAGTGCACACATAACTTTCATCTTCCACGGCTTTACTGGCATCTATATTTCCATCATAGCTGGAAATCAATACCTGTTCCTCTAAACCGGCCTGTTTGATCGCTTGTGCTACTGCCACGGTGTTTCCATCAGAAAAGCTATGGATTGCTTTAATATTCGGATTAGCTGCTAAAATATCCTGGACTGTTTTTAAAGTTTTTGCCGTATCCCAGCCTACTTCATAATACGTGCAGTTAATATCCGTATATTCCGACATGGCTTCTTCCCATCCGGCCTGACGTTCGTCAGAAACAAAATTGCCTGTTGCTCCGTAAAGCATTGCTATATCTCCGGAACCAGCAACTAAATTACCAACTAATCGGCCGATCACCTTGGTATCTTCTCTGTCGTTGTACAAATTGGATATAACTGATTCGGAATCAATAAAATTCCCCATAGAGCACACTGGAATTCCTGCCGCGACCGCTTGTTCACATACCGGAATCAGACCAACCGCATCATATGGATCCATCAAAATACAATCCACTCCCTGCTGAATAAAATTCTCAATAATGGCAATCTGATTGTCCAGACTGCTGTCGGCACTCTTCCAGATCAATTCTACTCCATGAACTTCAGCCGCATAATCGCCGCCTTCAATCATATTCACAAAGAACTCCTGTGTCATATCAAGCATTGCAATGCCGATAACCGGTTTATCCGTTTCAGTGTCCTCGGTGCTTTCGGTGTCTTCGGTACTTTTAGTGTCTTCATTGGCGGTTTCAGCAGTTTCAGTTTCGTTATCTGCAGGGTCAGTTTGTTTCGTACCAGCTGACTGTGTATTGCCGCCCGATCTGCATCCTGCTAAAACAATACATAGAATTACTGCTAGTAAGCTTGCCGTTTTTTTCCACATTTTCTTTTTCTCCATTGTTTTTTCTCCTTTTATTTTTTGTTATTCAGTTACCCTCATCCGCGCTGTCGTTTTACTGACAACTATATCAAAAAGCAGAATTCCCATGATGATCAGTCCCTTGATCACTTCCCGGAACAAATATGGAACTTGTAAAAAATTTAATATCGTAGTGATTAACGTAATAATAAAAGCTCCTATTGTTACGCCAAAAACAGTTCCCTTGCCGCCTTGTAAGCCTGTACCTCCTATCACCGCCGCAGCAATTCCATCCAGTAAATAATCGCCGGATATATTCGAGGTGATCACGGTAACCTGAGCGCAGGTGATAACAGCTGCCAATCCATAGCAGATGCCTGCCGCTGTATAAACCAAAATCTTATACCGTCCTTTATTAATTCCGGAATACACAACTGCATCTTCGTTGCCCCCCATAGCATAGGTATAAATCCCCAACTTTGTTTTATTCATAATGATATGCATAAGGATTACCGCGATCATAAACACGACGAACGAGACCGGTATACAGGATAATATTCTGCCGGAACCCAGACTCAGCAAATAATTTGTCGTAATGGTCACCTGTCTCCCTTCCGAAACTAACATCGAAACACCTTTACATATGGACATCATAGCCAGCGTAGTAATAAATGGATTTAGATTCAGCTTAACAATTATGGCACCATTAATAAATCCAATCGCAGCCCCAACCAGTAACGCTGTTAAAATGAGAACAATTCCATTATTGCCGCTTTCCAGATATACATAACCGGCTGTAACTCCGGCCAGGGATAAACCAAATCCGGCCGTAAAATCGATTCCGGCTGTCAATAAAACGATCATCGCTCCAAATGCCACGATACCTAAAGCTGAAACTTGCTGTAATAAATTAAATATTGATTGTCCTGACAAAAAATTTCTATTTGATATTGTAAGTACTGCCATCAGCAATATCATCAAAAAAACAGGCACATATTTATCAAGGCTGCTTATCCAAACCGATTTGTTCCCATTCACAAATTTATCCTCCCGCCTTTCCCTGTTTTAAAGAGAAAGCTCTACCGGTTCACCTGTCTGTATGGATGTCAGTGCCGCTTCTGCAATAGCAACACCTCTAATACAGCATTGTGTATCAACAGCATAAGCCGTATGATTCATTGTTGCATCTGCAAAGTGGATAATTTCTTCTTTTAAAGCTCCCTGTATCTTTTCACAATATTCAGGCCACAATAAGGTATCCGGGAAGGTATCCGCCGCTTCTGTCATAATCTCTAAACCTTGATTACGTACTTCGATCATTCCCACTCCTTTTGTACCTGTTACCTCTGCTATCGACCAGATTCCCATTGCCGGATTATTTGGATATGCCCAGCACAAATGCAGGTTTCCTACTGCTCCGTTATCAAAATTAATAATTACAAATGCTGCATCTAAATCATTATTCATATGCCCATTCTTTTTGTTGGATGCCTGAGCATATACTTTTACGGGTTTTGCAGGCATATTGTAATCTACCATCATTTCCAAATCATGAATTCCCAGATAATAAAAAAATGAAACCTTGCCCTGCAATCTGTTTGCAGTAAAAACAGGGTTTCCACGTTTAAAGGACAGGGCGCTGATCTCCCCTAATTCTCCGCGTCTGATAGATTCTTTGAGTTCTATATAGCGTGGATCAAACTTACACACTTGGGCAACCATAAATCTTACCTGATTTGCCAAAGCTGCTTTTTCAATCGTTAGACAGTCTTCCAGTGTTTTTGCCAATGGCTTTTCAATCATAAAGTCTTTTTTCATGTTTGCCACATCTATTGCGGTTTTCAGATGAAAATCTTCCGGAACACAAATATCAACTGCATCTATATCTTCGTTTTGCAGCATCTCATGATAATCTGCATAAGCAGTACAATCATATTTTTGTGCATATTCATTCGACAGGTCCATGTTCAGATCTGCAACTGCAACCAATTCTGTGTTCAGAGCTTCAGCGATAATTCTTGCATGCAGTCCCCCAATGTAACCCAATCCAATTACTGCCATTCTACATTTTTTCATATGTTCTTTCCTCCATTCATTTTTTATATAAAACCACCATTTCCACCTCAACAGAGGCATTGTCCGGAAGTGAAGCCACCCCTATGGCTACTCTGGCATGCTTCCCTTTTTCTTGAAATATCAACTCTAAAAAATCTGATGCACCATTAATAACCTTGGGATGTTGTTCAAAACCATGGATAGCATTTACATAACCATTAACCTTTACAATTTTCTCGATCCGATCCAAATCACCAATTGCATACTTAACTTCGGACAACAATCGAATTGCACATATTCTGGCCGCATCATATGCTTCTTGCGGGGTAACATTTTTCCCTACTGTTCCCACATACTTTTGTTTTCCATCGACAATGGCTGTTTGTCCGGAAACATAAAGCAATCCTCCTTCAACCTCTACCGCCGGCACATAAGCTCCCACGGGAGCGGGACAATCGGGAATTACATAGCCCAATTTTTGAATTCTGTTCTCAATTATACTCATACTTTACACTCCTGTTTTATTAGATATGGTTATTTTTCTTTGTAATCTAATTATTTTTTAGATGTTCTTAATTATAGTTATATTATATGTATTTGTCAATGTTTTTTTGGGGTAAGCCTCTGATTTTAGTGTTATTTAGACAGAAATCAACGGTTTTTGACCATTTAAATCTACATATACACCAAATAAATTATTTATTCATTTATAACTTTTAGTAATATTTTATTACTTTTACTGGCTATATTTAGTTTTGTTTTATTCTTTTTTTTAGTAAACATAAAAAAATATTGTGTTTTAACATAAAATCTATTATACTAAGTAAATATGTAGAAATACTGTTATGCTCACCGATAGAATAAGTAATAATAACTCTATAAAACCAGTATACGGGAGGGTAAATGGATATGAAAACCATTGAGGAAGCTCTTCCCCTGCTAAAACGAATTATGAAATTAATCAGTTTAACAGTGGGAGAAAAATGCGAAGTAGTGCTGCATGATTGGTCCAAAGGATATGAGCAATCTATCATTGCTATTGAAAATGGACATGTTACCAGACGGCAGGTAGGAGATTGCGGAAGCAATCTGGGATTAGAAGTGATGCGCGGCACCATCAAGGATGGAGACCGTTTTAACTATATAACCAAAACAAGCATGGGAAAAACATTAAAGTCTTCGACTACGTATATTTGTGATGATGAAGGCAGCGTATTGGGCGCATTATGCATTAATATTGATGTTACCAACTTTTTGGATTTTCACCAATCCTTTAATTCTTTTATGGGGGTGGATATGAACGATCAAACAGATAGTTCTTCGGAAAATATTGAGTATCATGCAAATAACGTCAGTCAGCTTACCGATTTCCTGATCACAAAAAGCTTAGATTTAGTCAATAAACCAACAGACCAAATGACCAAAGAAGATAAATTGAAAATCATAAAATATCTGGACGAAAAAGGTACTTTTCTTATTACTAAATCAGGAGATAAAGTCTGTCAGTTTCTGGGTATCTCTAAATTTACTCTTTATAACTATTTGGATGCGATCCGTCAAAAAGAATCCGCTTCGGAATAGCTGAATGATACCTGTCGGCAGGGATACCGGACATTATAACTAAAAGTTAAATGCCGGCTGATTCGTAATTATACAAATCAGCCGGCTTATTTTATCAGAATCGGGAAAAGAATTTGATGAGTGCCATCTATCTTATCCCAGATACTCAATTGAACCGTCTTCTCGTCGTATAAACCTGCAAAAATACTGATCCCACAGCATCCATGCTATTTCCGGGGTAATCGAATGAGGCATGTCCTGGACATTGCTGTAACGGACAACCGGAACCTGTTGGTCATTATAAAAGGTCATGTTATCAAAAGGTTCATTTCGATAGTGTTTTCCATTCTCATATGTCACACCGTTTAAAGAGCACAAATGACGCAGCATAGTAACGTTGGCATTCCCTTCTTTCAAACTTCCTCCGCAGCCGATATCCTTTTCTCCTTTTATCAGCCAGGTCGGACATACGGTTTCATGCTCAAAGGGAGGAACGACCATACTGGGATTCAAGTCACCATCGGTGTATCCAACCGGACCAAATGCTGCAAAATGTTCCGGCATTTTCCGAATAAGCATCTGGGTCATGGCAGATCCATTAGAATGTCCGGTTGCATAAATCCGTTCTTCATCCACCGGATAATGATCTTTCATATATTGCAGCATATATGTAAAAAATGCAATATCATCCGCTTCACTCTCCACCTCGGAAAATTCGTATCCCTTCCATACCAGAGTTGGCGCCATGCATGCTCCATAGGTCTGCATATACCCAAATGGATATACCACTAAAAAACCTCTGGCCTCCGCTACCCTATGCCACTGTGCATGGCATGCAAAAGTTTCTCCCGACGTACAGATACCATGCATCCCAAAAACCACCGGATATTTTTCTTTGCTTTTCTTTCTATAAGCAGTGGGCTCAAATACATACCAACATCTTTTCACACCATTAACTTCAGCTTCACAATATTTCAGTCCCATCTCTTCCGCCGTCTGCGTATAACGCAGACAGCGCTCCTTTATACCTGGCTGCTTCTTAAACTGCTTAACGAAGTCAACCATGCGTTCAGCCGTTTTTTGATAATTCCAGCCTGCCGCTGCCGGGTTGCTGCTATAGCGTACTTCTGCCACTTGCTGCTCATTAATTATGTGCCCATAAGGAATCTGTTTCTGCCTAAAGCTGACATAATGCTCCGTACATATTCCCTTATCCGTATTGGCGGAATGACAAAAATACGGAACCAGCTGGTCACATTCACCAATCATCCACATACTGATAGGAATCTGGTTCTTCTTCAGTGTCTTGTCCCCATCTGCCGGAAGACTGCTTATTTTTTCGATTAACTCTTCCTCGATTTTAACCGGACCGCAAACAGCAGCGGCAGCAAAAACACTGCTGTACAGCATCGTAAAAATGGTCGCCATATATGCCCCGTCTTCGAATCCCAAAGCATAAAATCCGCCTTCATTGAGACTGCAGATATCTCTTTTGGACTGTACAACAAACACTGCCCGGGCATAGGCCAGAGCATCACTTAGTTCCCATCTTCCCCAGCTTTCTTTAGAGCACTGCATCGCTATCAGCGTCACTCTTTTTTGCTCTGCAATATGGTTCCAGCCTTTCTCCTCCAGATATGTCCGTGCAGTACAACCTCCCGGTACAAAAATAAAAATCCCGTCACTGTATGGGCGAAACCCATCCGGAACATACATCGTATAGGGCATTTCCCTGTCCTGCACCGTAACTTTCCGGTCAAAAAACCCAATATGAGGCGTCTTGTAAGGATCCTTCGGATCTACTTGCGGTTGTATTATATCCGTTTTCCCATCCAGGAAATCCAACTCGGCGATAAGTCGGTTAGACTCCGGATCAAACTCATAACCTGTATAATCTTTCATCATCTCCTCCTGTGTCTCTATGAGTTTCCGGAGTATCCTGTTCAGATACTCCGGAAAGAACTGGAGCAGGGTACCACACGAAAGAGATACCCTGCTCCTTTTTTCACATTCCTCTTAATCCATATACTCCTCCACATTATCAGCTGTAATTTCAATAACTGGAACTTCTACGACTTTTTCCGGTTCTCCGCCGCTCTGCAGCGTTTTAACCGCATCGTAAACCGCCTGCGCCTGTGCAACCGGATCCTGCATAACAGTCATAGCCATCTCCCCATTCTTTACCGCATCCTTTGCATCATCAATTGCATCAATACCAGCAACTGCCACACCCTCCAGTTTATTGGCACCGATAAGGGCCTGTATCGCTCCCAGTGCCGATTGGTCGTTAACTGCAACTACCGCATCAAATTCCGGAAAGGTCTGGATCCAGTCTTCCATAATAGTCATGCCTTCATCCATGGTGTAATCACATTCCTGCTCAGATAAGATTTCAATATCATCAATACGATCCCCAAGACCTTCATAAAATCCTTCCCTGCGATCCACTGAAATCTGAAAACCTGAACTTCCCCCTAAATATAATACTTTCGCACCTTCCGGCAGCGTCTCCTTCATATAAACACCCTGCATATATCCGCAGTCAATATTCGAGATGCCTACAAAATAATAATCTCCGCCTGCGGAATCCGTACTGAATATGATAACCGGAATCCCCTTTTCATTAGCCGCTTCCACTGCGGACACAATGCTGTCCCTGTCATTGGGACAGATTACCAGGCAGTCCACGTCCTGCACAAAGAAATTGTCAATCTGTTCCAGTTGTTTCTGGCTGTCGTTATTTGCATCCGCATATATTACTTCCACAGAACTGTCTTCTGCTGCAATATCACCAAATGCATTTTTCAGATCCACCAAAAAGGTGTCTGAATCCAGACGATTGGAGTAACCAATCACAAATTTCTCATCTGAAGTTTCTTTTTCCTGATCTGCTGCATCTGTACTGCCTTCTTCGCTTTTTTCTTCACTGCTTCCGTCTGAAACCGGTTTTTCCTGGGAAGAGGATCCACATCCGATCATAGAAATCCCAAGACATACTGTCAATAATGCTGCCAATAACCTTTTCATACCTTTAACCTCGCTTTCTTTTTTTGTTTTATTTAATCTTATAGTTTCCAGGGTACCCATCAATCTTTTCTTGCTTTGGACGTTGCTTTCTTGGTCTGCACATCAACAATAACTGCAAGCAGAATAATAATACCTTTTACAATTTGCTGCCAATAGCTGCTTATATTCATTAGATTCATCAAATTATTGATAACCCCTACAATTGCCGCACCAATAATCGTTCCCATTACATTACCTGCACCGCCTGAAATGGAAGCGCCGCCCACAACCGCTGCTGTAATTGCATCAAAGGCATAGCCATCTCCCGCCGATGGCTGTCCGGATGCCAGCCGGGACATGAAAATAATTGCTGCAATCGCGGTCATAATACCATCCAACAGATAAACTTTTCGGATAATGGAATTTACATTTATGCCGGAAGCCTCCGCTGCTGCCGGATTGCCGCCCACGGCAAAGACATGTCTGCCGAAACAGGTTTTGTTCAAAATAATCCAGCAAATAAACAACAGCACAAACATGATGATTACCGGAATTGGGACCGGTCCTATGTAGCCCTGTCCAATGATACTAAAATCCCCAAGCTTCGATATATTACGCCCTCCGGTTATCATCAGAATAGCTCCCCGGGCAATTGTATTGATCGCAAGTCCCACAATGAAAGCGGGTATATTAAAGAATGTCAGCAAAAATCCATAACCCCATCCAATCAGCGCGCCTATTAGAATTCCCAATATAACGGAAAGAATTACGCTTCCTGTCCGGACCATCGTAATACAGGCCAGGCATCCAATCGCCGCGATCAATGCATCATATGCAATATTTATCTGCGCACTGATCAGTACAAAAGTACCCCCGAATCCTAAAATGGTGATTACTACGATTTGGCGCAGGACATTTGTAAGGTTCGCCTGAGTCAGAAAATTCTTTGACAGGACAGAGGCCACAATAAAAATCACTGCCAGAATCATCATAACACCATATTTACTGTATATATCGCCAAAATTCATCTTCTTGACACTTGAAGTTTTTACCGGATTCTTCATCATCATTCCCTCCTTTATCTGTTAGGTAGCCAGTTCCATGATCGCTTCCTGACTGGCCTCTTCTCTTGTTAGTTCCCCTCTTATGATACCCTGCTGCATAACAACAATCCGGTCGCTCATGCCCAGAAGTTCCGGCATTTCCGAAGAAACCATGATAATTGCAAGCCCTTGCTTAGCGAATCCGCACATCAATCTGTGGATTTCCGACTTGGATCCCACGTCAATTCCTCTTGTGGGTTCATCCAGGATCAGCACCTTTAAGTCTCCCGATAACCATTTTGCCAGAACAACCTTCTGCTGATTCCCGCCGCTTAGATTTTTAATCAGCTGTTCCGGGGTAGAGACCTTAATGTTTAAAAGTTTAATCATACGCTGTACTTCTTTGTTCTCTTTTTTGCTATTGATAAGAAATCTTCTGGCAAAATCTTTAATATTTGCAAGGGTAATATTTTCCCGGGTAGAACGTCCGGGAATAATTCCTTCTGATCTTCTATCTTCGGAAACCATGGCAATCCCATGGGCAATGGCATTTTTGGTGTTGTGTATCTCCACCCTCTTCCCGTGTATATAAATATCTCCATCATGATAAGGATCCAGGCCAAACACAGCGCGCATAACTTCCGATCTGCCGGCTCCCACCAATCCGGAAAAACCCAGGATTTCTCCCTGCCTCACCCGGAAATTAATATCATGAAATCTTCCATATTGTTTCAGGTTCTTAACCTCTAAGACTACATCCCCTATGGGTACGTCTTTCTTGGGGAAAATATTCGAGATAGTGCGCCCTACCATCAGGGATATGATTTTGTCTTTATCATATTCGGACACAGGACCAGAGCTGATCCACTTCCCATCGCGAATAATTGTTATATCATCCCCTATTTGGAACAGCTCATCCAGCTTATGCGTTATATAGATAATTGCAACCCCTTGTTCTTTCAACAATTGAATCTGCTTAAACAACATCTCAATTTCTGTTTCCGCAATAGCAGAGGTAGGCTCATCCATAATAATAACCGATGCATTTTGACTGATTGCTTTGGCTATTTCCACTTGCTGATGTCCGGCAATACTCAGCTCTTCCATCTTCGCTTTTGCATCATAAGGCATTTTCAGATCATCCAGTAATTTCTGCGTGTCCTGGTACATTCTTTTATAATCTACAAATCCCTTTGCTTTTTTAGGTTCCCGTCCTACAAATATATTTTCCGCCACAGTCATTTGCAGGATAGGATTCATTTCTTGATGAATCATCGAAATGCCCAGTTGTATGGTATCTTGTATGGTTCGTTTCTCCAGCACACTGCCTTTGTATAGAACTTCACCTTCTTCTGCCGGGTATTCTCCGTTGATAACCTTCATAAGGGTTGATTTCCCCGCACCATTTTCCCCTGCAATAATGTGAACACTTCCTGCACGGACCTGAAGATTCATACCATCCAACGCCCGGACTCCCGGGAATACTTTTACAATGTTCTTCATTTCAAGCACATATTTACCAGTCTTTTCGCTCATCTGATCAACCTCCTTTCTGTCCATCTAAATATTTAGTCAATTGGGGAAATCCATACAGCTCTGCAGGATTGTCATAAAGTATGCGATGCAGGATTTCCACACATTCCTCATGGGAACGCAGTCCCTCTTCAATCTCAGAAGCCAGCACACGACATAAGTTATCCCGTGCAATCTTCAAATGCCCGGCCACTGCCTCAATACCATGTACATCATTGCCGAAACCAAGGATTTTGCATACCGGAACTGCACTAAGCCAGGAACGAAATGCGGTACGTGCATCCTGGGGAGAAATAGCATGGGTCCAACAAAGATTGGCATATACATTGGGGAACTGCTTCGCCAAAGATCCCAGTTCATAGAAATAGGGATATCCTGCATGGAAGATATCAAATTTGATGTTACGGTATTCAATAAATAAATGATTGAGCAACAGCGGATTGATATGATTCTGACAGTTCCCCTGCCCCACCTGAATACCGGTATGGAACTGAAAAACCATCCCCCGTCTGTTGGCCTGGCGAAGGATTTCATGCATCATAAAATCCTGATACGCCGTGGTTGTGACAAAGGGATAGGCGATATCTTCATACAGACTGATACGGGCATCGCGTATTCCTTCAAAACCGCGCCGTGCCTCATTATAATCCGGAAAGGAGTAATACAGGCTGCGGTTGTATGCAAGTCCCGATTTCAGACCGATAGCCCCATGCTCCAGTGCCCGTTCTAAAATCGCGGGAACCGCATCCACCATGTCATCAAAAGAGTTGATCGGAAAACCGCAGTCCTGCTCAATCCGCTTCAAGTCTGCGGTGCTAAAGGGCATAACCAAATGATCCAGACGTACTACCGGTGCAAACAGTTCCAAATCAAAGGAACAGCTTATCCCATCGTAATTACTGTGGTCTGAAACCAATTTGCGGATATGACATTTTTCCCGTAAAATCCTGTAATAGAAGCCAGGAGTCTCCATGTTGTGCCGATATTGTACTGCCAACTCCTCAATATTGTCCGTACTCAACTGGATAACACCATAATTCTCCTGTAAAGTCTCCCGCAGGAGACGGGCATAACCTGTATTGTATGTACGTTTCCAATAACGCTCAAACACAGGGAAACGTTCCAAAAGAGGTTGTGTCTTATCCATGACAAAGGAAAACTCCGATGGAGTCATTCCTGCTGAACGCAAATCATCCTGCAGATACTGTGACACCAGATTCTCCAGAAAATCCTGGTTGCAGTCGTATTGATTTTCTGCCAATGCAAGATGGGAATGTGTATCAATGATCGGGATACCATCAAATGCTTCATAAAGCTTTTCTAATGTGGCAATCATATCGCAGTCTCCTCGTACTGAATTGTCTGGTATTATGTTGCAATACCAATTTAGATTCTATAAAGTAACTGTAAACTGGATTCATTATAGCATTTTGGATTTCCTCAAAGAACTGTTATATTTTAGAATAGGTGGACTTTTTTTAGAAAAGAATAAAGAGTTTGCGAGGAATTTCCTATGCATTAAAAAAAGCTTTGGTTATACTCACCTAAGCTTTTTTAGCTGTTCATTCTGCAGCACATAAACTGTATCTTTTGAATCTCCTGATACCCAGAAATCCTGTGACAAAATCAGCACTCCAATCCCCCTCGCCGCATATTCCCGAATAATACGTTCCGTCAAACGGCTCATATGAATATCAACATTAGAGAAAGGATTGACACACACAATAACTTCCGGATGATAAAGCAGCCAGCGGTAATATACAATCATTTGCAGCTTGTCATTATCCAATTCCTTCAACTTTTTTTCGCCAATATTTTCATCAAATATTTCTGTGATAAACTGCTCCACATTCTTACGGTATTTCTTTTGCCACCAAAGTCTTTTTACGCGGGTTCCTTTTGCAATGCAGATATTATCATAGACACTCATGTTGTAAAACAGATTATTTCCATCATGCTGATCTTCAATAAATCCAATGCCCTGCCCGGCAGCATGCTTATACCCGGATGCCTTGAATTTCTGATGATTGACCAGTATCGCTCCTGTGTCTGTTTTCCTCTCACCTTTTATAAGACTGCACAAAGATTCCATACTTTTTCTTTCTTCACACATAAAAACTACGATTTCTCCCCTATGCACAGAGAAATTCAGCTTCTTCAGGTATGGGGCACACACTTCCTGCATCTGCAAAGCAACCTCAGGTATCCTCCCTGCTTTTAAAAGTCCTGCTCCGGCAGGCAGATCTGCCTTTCCATTGAGCAGCATTTGATAAATAAGCTCCTTTTCAAATGGGGGATATTCTATAATTCCAATGGTTTTCCCGGCATTTAACAGCATAAGAGAATCTGAATAATGGATTACTTGTTCCACAATATAGTCTACACTGATAAACGTCATACCCCTGGCTTTCAGCTTATCAACTAAATTATATAAGGTTTCCAGTTCATCCTCGGTAAAATGCTGCAGCCGGAGATCAATGATCATACATTCTATCCCCAGAACGTATGATTTTAATAACTCTAACTGACATCGTTCAAGATTTTTCAAATCCTTTATCCGGCAGTTTGGACGGATATCTATTGCAAAATTTTCAAACAGCAGCTTCAACTGCTTCCCTAATTGTCTGTGACTGACAAATACTTTTTCGTTCCTGCTCTGTACGATAAAGACATTCTCACTAATCGTCAGATTTTCCACAAAACGTGATTGACTGTTGACAATGCCTACTTTCTTTCTAAGCTTCATTACGTCATTTGGTTCGCTTAGCATCTGTCCCCGATAATAGAGAATCCCGGAGTCAAAACTCTTTTCTCCCCGGAGAATGTCTACAAGGCAATTCAACTGGCTGGTATTTCCGGAAATAATTCCGCAGCATTCCCCTTCATAGATATGCAAAAAGATAGAGTATATCTGTTCCATTCCTTCTATCTCTTTCATCCCATTGTCAATTCTCAGATACTCTTTCCTCATACAGGTTTTCCCTTCTCATGATTGGAAGTTGAATTCTGATATCAGTCCCAATTTGGCATTCGCTGAAAATATGTATCCCATATTGTTCACCAAACAGCAGTTTGATACGGCTGTTAACGTTTCGCATGGCAATTCCGCCCCTTTTCTGCTGTGCTCCGGTATAACCTGACTCAGCCCGTTTCATAGATGCATTTAATTTATCCACTGCAGCCGTATCCATACCGACTCCATCATCCATCACATTAACAATTAACATAGTATCCGTGCGCTGCATCAGAATTCGTACCGTACCTCTTTTGGCCCGTCCTTCCAAACCATGATAGATTGCATTTTCCACCAACGGCTGCAGTGTCATCCGGGGTATCAGACATTGATTGATTTCTTCATCAGGGTCTCTTTTTTGAATATCCAGCTGCAATGTATCGCCAAAACGATACTGCTGAATAGTAATATAATCTTTTACATTTTCAATCTCCTCCGCCAGTGTGGCATATTTATCCAGATTTGAAATCGTATACCCAAAAAACATCGACAATGCTTCGGCCGTATTGGCAACCTCCATAATCCCTGCCTCTCTGGCATCTGCCCGAATGGCATCCAGAGTATTATACAGAAAATGGGGATTGATCTGATTCTGTAATGCAAGATACCGGGACTGTTCCACCGACAGTTTAAGCGTTTCTTTAGAATTTAACAAAAGATGCATTTTTTCCAGCATCCATGCAAATTCCGTACTTAGAGGATACTCCATATCAAAAACTTCTTCAAAAACCGTACCTTTGTTAAACGCTTCCAGAAGTGTTCGTGTCTGACGATATGGTCTTATGAGATAATACCAGAAAAACACAAGGCTCCCGGCAAAACAGACCAGCATGCATAATAAAATCAGTATTCCGGATTCTATTTCGGGTTTACGGCATAGAAACGCCACGGCCAGTATAATCCAAATTATATTCCAGAGGTATAAAAGGACAAAACTGCATTTAACCCGCCTGGATATTTCTTTTCTGTTTTTCACCTGCTTTCCTCCTAACAATACAGTCTGCGGTATTCACTGGGAGTCAAACCTACATTTTTTTTAAATGTACGTGAAAAATACTTTTCATCGCTGTAACCAACACTATTTGCGATATCCAATACTGTGCGCCCCCGGATCATCAGCAGCTCTTTTGCCTTTTTCATCCGGACTGATGTTAAAAACTCTGAAAAACTTTGTCCGGTTTCTTTCTTAAACAAGCTGGAAAAGTATGCGGCATTCAGCTCCACATAATCACCAACGTTCTCCAGCGTCAGCGGTTCCCTATAGTGGAGTTCCATATACTGCTTCGCCGATTGAATGGGTTTCTTCTCTTTTTCATTATTGATGATCTCCAGCCTTTCAAAAATTGTATCTATCATTGTTTTCACAAAACGCTCCATCTGTTCTTTTTTATAGTACATACGAAACGCCTGTTCACACTGTTTTTTTATCTGATTCGTTTCTCTTGCACCCAGCGAAGGTTTGCACCCTACAAGCAGCAAGTCTGTAATCTCCTGCCAGATATCATAAAGCAGCTTACCGTCGTACTCTCCCAAATTCTCTGATTTTTTACAGATAGACTCGACCATATCCAGAATTTCTTTTTTATTAAGGCTTTCTACACATCCCAACAGACGCTGCTGAAAAGAATAGTCAACATACTCATTAACCGCCTGCAGACGATGCCCTTTTTCCACATCAATAATCCTGTCAACACCTTTGATGATCCGGTTCGCCAGTGCCGTTTTAATTTCCTCGACACAGTCAGGCAGTTCCTGCAGTAATTTCACTGCCCTGCTCATCCCTATTGTTGCATGAACCTGCATGCCTTTGCTTCCAATACTTTTAAAATCATAGATAATATGACGTACGGCATGACGTAATGCCTCCTCCTGACCGCTATCATAGTTCACCAGAAGATAGAGGACTTCTTCAATCACTGATTCACAATACTGGCTCTCTTTAAGCTCTCCCAGATTACTCACCACAATGGAATAGCCTCTCTTTTTGAGAATGCCATTGATTTCTTCGGCACTCATACTTTCATTCTCAACATCCATTTTAATTGCCAGCAGCGAATACTGCTCATAAGGAAAACTGCACTGGTATTCTTGTTCCAGGTAATCAGCCGTACAGTCTTTTGACATTAACTTATGGATTATGAGATCCCGTACAAATGCGCTGTTCAATTTCTTTGCCTGTTCAAGGGCTGATTGCTCCAGATGTTTTTGTCTGTCTTCTTTGCGCTGTGAGGTTTCTTTTTTCGATATGATCTGATCTAATACACGGTTCAGTTCATTCTGTCTGATGGGTTTCAGCAGATAGTCTTCTGCTCCGTACTGAAGTGCCTTGCGTGCATAGTCAAACTCACGATGCCCGCTGATAATTACAAAATCAATGTCCGGATCTGCTTCTTTGACTTTCTGGATCAAATCCAGACCACCAAGTTCCGGCATCCGGATATCTGTAATGATAATATCCGGATTTTTTTGCTTTACAACCTCCAGGGCTTCACGCCCATTATGCACCACATCAATAACTTCCAATCTTTTTTCTTGCCAATCAACCAGTCCCTCTATTAATTTGCAGATTCTTTTTTCATCATCTGCGATGAGTACTTTATACATATTCGTCCCTCTCGAGCTATTTATATTTATCCGCTTCTTTATTTTATCATTCTCGATAATGTTCGTCAATTTATTTCATATCTTTGAATTGTCAGATTGTTACAGTTCCGTGTGTGCCTCGTTATGGCAGGAACCCTCTTTTTTGTAAATCGTTTGAAAAACCAGCGGCCAAAGGGCATGGGATTACTTCCGTAAACAATTGGCGGCGTTTTTAGCGGCGGCGGAATCCACTGCTTACGGAAACTTAAGCGCGAAGGCTTTCCTGAGCGCTTTAGTTGTAGTTAGCAGTTAGTCCGCCAGAGTGTTGCCGCGTTTACGGAAGTAATCCCATGCCCTTTGGCCGCGTCCGTTAGCTAAGACAGTTTATCAAACCCTCCGACACGCAGAGAACGACGGCTTTGATTTTCTCAAAACCGCCGCTCGCATAATATCCACTACTATCCGTCTTTTCCGCTATTCCTTAGAATTTCTTATTTCCCGATCATCCCTTTAAAGTAAAGACACTTTATTTCTTTTTCTTCTTTGCCAAAATTGTAAAGCTGATTGCCACGATCATCAGGATTCCCTTGGTAGTATCCTCATGCCAGTATTTTAATCCTACCAGATTAAACCCATTGGATAAAACACTGATAAAGATACAGCCGACCAGCGTCCCCCAGGCGTTTGGCACACCATCCTTCAGGAAGATCGATCCCAAATATACTGCGATCACCGCTGGAAACAGGAAGGTACTTCCCACTGTAGGGGTTGCTGATGCGTACTGGGAAGCCATAATAATACCGGCAAGTGCACCCAGTGCTCCCATAATGACAAAGGATTGTCCTTTTACCTTTTTAGCGGAAATACCCGCATGATCCGCTGCATCTGCATTGCCGCCCACTGCATAGAAATAGCGCCCCGCCACCGTTTTTTCCAGTACGATCATCGAAACCACCGCAACTACTGCCAAAATCACGATCGGAAACGGGATTACCCCAAAGAACATTCCGCGCCCGGGAATGGTAAACGCCGTACTGAACTTGGAGGTCCACACTGTCGCGCCTTTGGCGATCCAGGCCGCAATTCCGCCGAACAGCAGCTGCGTACCGATCGTCCCCAGCATCGATGGGAGACATAGTTTTACGACAATAAAGGCATTCACCAATCCGCACAGCAGACCGATTACCAGTGCGATAATCCATGACAGCACCGTATTGACACCTAATATCTCCAGATAGAGTACGCTGATCGCTGATAAACTGGCGACCATTGAAAAGGACAGATCCATCTCTCCCGAAATAATAACGAAACTCAATCCAAATGCCAGAACTCCCAGAATCGCTGCCTGTCTGACAATATTAATGACATTTTCACCGCTCAAGAATATTGGCTGCATAACTCTGAACAGAATGCACAGTACCAGAATAACAATAACGAGTGACCATTTTCGTAATATTTCAAATGCTTTATTTTTTCTCATAACACCATCTCCAATATTCTTTCGTTATCAAAATCAGCATATTCCAGACTACCCTTGATCCTACCGTCACGCAGAATCACAATACGGTCACATACACCGGTCAGTTCCGGCAGCTCAGAGGAGATCATCAATACTGAAATCCCCCGCTGTGCCAATTCCCGGATCAGCACATATATATCATGCTTAACCCCAACATCAATGCCCTGTGTCGGTTCATCCATCATCACCAGTTTGAGGTTTTCACGAAAGATCCACCGTCCCAGAATAACCTTTTGCTGATTCCCCCCGCTGAGCTCACCGATATCCTGATTCTTATCGGCGTATTTCACCCGCAGTCCGGGATTATTAACGACCTCCTTAAAAACCTGTGCTTCCTTTCTGGCACTGATCAGCCCCGCGCGGCTGGAAAACCGCTTGATATAGCCCAGGGTGGCGTTCTGCTCCAGGGTGAAAAATTCACGAAAAATACTATTATCACGCCTGTCACCGGGAATCAGAACCACACCCTTTCCGATCATTTTTGCCGGTGTCATCCGCTCAAGAGGGGCACCCTCCAGAGCGATCACTCCTTCCTGTTTCTGATTCAACCCCAGAATATCTTCCATGATCTCGGTTCTGCCCGACCCCAGCAGCCCGTATATCCCGACCACCTCACCTTTTTTAACATCAAAGGTTACATCGGTCACTTTACCGCTGTGGTCAGCCAGATTTTTGACTTCCAGACACGGTTCCTTGTGGGCATGGCTGACCACCTGTGGATATTGGGTGGAAATATCTCTGCCCAGCATATGCCTTATTACTTCCATCCGGTCGATTTCTCCATTTTTTACTGTAATAATATGCTGGCCGTTGCGCAGAATTGAAATCGTATCGGAGATTTCAAATACCTCTTCTAACTTGTGGGTGATGATAATAATTGCAACACCGCTTTCTTTTAACTTCCGCATTACTGCAAACAGCATTTCTACTTCTTCATTTCCCAGCGATGCAGTCGGTTCATCGAGAATCAGCAGCTCCGGCTTATGTGCCACTGCCCGGATGATCTCAATCATCTGCTGCTGCGCCGCACTCAACTCACTTACCGGAACGTCGATGGGAACATCCGCTCCCATCTCTGCTAAAATCTCCCTGGTTCGCGCTTTCATGCTCTTTTCGTCCACAAATACTCTGCCTTTTCGATCCTCCAGACCCAGACAGATACTCTGGGCACCGGTCAGAAATTCAATCAGATTGCGCTCCTGATACACCATCCGAATACCGGCCTTTAGGGCATCTTTGGGGTGGGCGAAGACTGTCTTCTCCCCCTTAAAGTAAACGGCCCCTTCTGTTGCCTCATATATTCCGGTAATAATATTGCACAGGGTACTTTTTCCGGCTCCATTTTCGCCCATTACAGCCCGGATCTCGCCCCGGGATATTCTCAGATTCATTCCGTCCAGCGCAGTAACCCCTGGAAATCTCTTAACAATTCCACGTACCTCCAGCATGACCTTACTGTCCTCTTTACGCTCCTGGCTCATAATGCCGCCCCTTTCTATTTTTTGCCGAATGGTTTATTCTCTGTAATCCTGAACGGTGTAAGCAGTTCCCTGATTGTACCAGGCCTCAGGATCATCTGAGGTGCCGCCGTAGTAGCCAAATACCTCATGAATATTCGTTCCGATATCCGGTACATTCGATTCATCAATAATAACCATCATACTATCCGTAGTAATATAGTTATTGGCCGGAATGATACATCCTTCTTCGCCCGGCACCTTGCCTTCAACATGAACTTGCTGAATCGCTTCGCAGGTTGTATGGATCTGATATTCAAAACAGTCTGCAATCGAAGCAACAAACGGAATTTCTCCTGATCTGATGTAGGCCCATGCCATTGCACCGCCGTCAATTCCCACCGTAAACATATCATCTTTTGTATAGCCTTTGGCCGCCATCGCCTGTGCTGCCGTAATCGATCCGGTATCCCAGCAGGTCCACACAAAGTCCAGATCACCGCCATATTTGGTCAGCCAGTTGGTTACAACGCTGAACAACTCATCTGTATATCCCTCTGCCGTTAAATTGTGATGTACCGTCTCTTTAACATCCCAGCCGCCGTCTTCAAATAACGTCGCAGCAACAATATCCCTTCTCACTCCCCGGGGTGCCCAGAAATCAATAAACCCGACCGTGTTAAAGATTCCGGCATTTCTCTGAATTGCATAACTGGCAATTTTAGCTCCGATTACTCCCTGTGCCGATTCTATATTCAGCAGCATCCCTGCCGACAAGTCAGTCCCATGACTGTAAATTCCGATGCCGCGATCCCTGGCCTGTTGGATCAAATCAGCAATCGGCGGAATATCCAGATAGCTGATGACAATTGCATCAGGCTCTTGTGCCATAACCCGTTCAAAGGCCTTTCTGGTGGCATCTGCTTCATAGGATGCGGCCACATCAGTTTCCCCGATCAGATTCCAGCCTCTCATCTCACATTCGTTCTGCATCTGTAAATACGCCCGCTGAGAGGATTCATTAGACAGGGAATCAAGCATATGGGCAACCGTTATCTTACCATCAGATTTTACCGACAGATCTTTATAATCATCCACTACCTTCTGGACAACAGTTCCGGTCTCCTCTTTAGTCTCCTCTACAGTATCCTCTGTGGCAGCGCTGTCCGTTTCTGCTGCCGGCGCGGAATCCTCTTTTCCGGCTGAATTATCTGTTGTCACACACCCTGAGAGCAGAAGTGCCATTACTGTACATAAAGAAATAATTTTCGAGATTCTCTTCTTCATATTCATTCTCCTTTTTTTTCTAAAATCTGTGCTGTTTCAAAATTACCGTCTGCCGTAGCTATTACCCTTCTGGGCCAATTATCGGTTCCGGTAAAAGTTTCAATACCATCTCTTGATAAAAAAGTAGTTTCTTCACATTTCACCCCGGAAATTGTGGGATTCCATGCATACGCCTGATTCAGCCGAATCTCCCCGCTGCTTTGAGGCGATACCGTAAATTCCCGGCAGGCGTATCCGGTCGGACCGCCCTGATGATGAAATTTCCATTCTTCCGGGTAACCAGCGGCTTCAAATAACCTCCTGACAAAAGCAAAATACTCATGGTAAGCAGTCCCTGCTTTCATTCCGGTCTGCATTGCCGCAAAAATCTGTTGTACTTTCCGGTACTTTTCCCGGATGTCTTTGGGCACTTTCTGAAAATAAACCATCCTGGTCAAGGAGATATTAAGCCCGCTCCTCTGGGCTCCTAAGACAATCATCAGGCTGTTTTCCAGCTTCTTTTCGGTCGGCATCGAATGCCGGTATTTGATGATCCGCTCATCACTGCCTACTAAAACACAGTCGGGATGGATTCCCTGTTCCAGACAAAGATATTTTAATCCGGCGGCAAGTTCCATCTCGGTCTGGCCCGGAATTGCGCTCCTGCAAACGCTTTCCACCAGGCGTGCACATTGCTGCCCCAGAATGCGGTATTCCTCCAGTTCATCTTTGGACAGCTGCATCCGCAGGCTTACCAGTTCCGGCTGTACATTAGGGGTATTGCCAATTCCCGTATCGGAAACGATCCTTTGCCCTGCTGCCCCTCCTGTCAGCGCCTGCTCCATTGATACATACCAGGGCACCATGATTACATTGCCCCCGGAAAAATTCTGCTCATCGGCAATCCTTGCGGCATCACTGCTGTCAGCAAAAATATCTGTCCTGTCACTGGTAATTATCAGCGGCGCCACTCCGATATCGGTGCTTTCCAGTACATGATTTTCCCTTCCGGCTGTCAGCCATGCATAATTGTCTCTTCTGCTCAGGATTATACCATCATACTCCTGCTGCTTCAGCCATGTTCTAAGCTTCTTAATGTTTTCCATATCCCATCCCTTCTACTATTACTGCTATATTTTTGGAAAGGTAACAGCAGCAATTTATCATACTTCCGGGTTACATCATTTCCATATTAATGCATACTTTTCCGGTATTTCCGGCAGCAAACACTTCAAATGCCTTAGGAGTTTCCTTTAGCGGAAACCGGTGGGTAATAATCTGACTGGGATGGATTTTCTTCCTGTTCAGCAGTTCCACCAGCCGTTCCATATTCCCGATTGAGGTCACCCACGATCCGTGAAGAGTCAGATTCTTATGTATGAGCAGCGGACTTGGTTCAAAGGTTACCGTCCCCTGCTCGCCCAGATAGGCAACATTGCCCCACATCCGTGCCGCCTCCAGACAGCGGTGACGTCCAATACTGCTTCCAGAGCAGTCGATTGCAACTTCCACGCCTTTTTGCTCCGTCAGCTCCATAATCTGACCGATGACCTGATCATCCCCATCCAGGACCTGATCTGCCCCAATCTTCCGGGCCATTTCTCTTCTGTCTTTGGAGATATCTACACCAATCGTATAAGCCCCCAGCGCTTTGGCCAGAATAATTGCCGCCTGGCCTACCGGGCCCAGGCCCATAACCAGAACCCGGTCTTTTCCCGATACATTGGTTCTCAGCAATCCCTGATAGGCAGTTCCGAATCCGCAGGCAATCATCGCGCCGTCCTCGTAGGTGAGGAATTTGGGAAGCAGGATGCAGGTATTGGCATCGGCCAGCATATACTCGGCTAAAGCGCCGTCCCGCTGCCAGCCATAGGCACGGCGTTTTGAATCCTGACAGTTAATAAAATAACCCTTCTTACATTCATCACAGTGGCCGCAGCCCTGAACGTGGTAGACTACTACCCGGTCACCTTCGACGAAATTAGAAACCCCCTTGCCAACCGCCACAACCTGACCACTGGGTTCATGTCCGGCAATCACATCGTCATATCTGGCACCGCCGGTCTTATCTGTATGCTCAAAATAGATAAATTTAAGATCACTGCCGCACAGGCTTGCTGCTTTCATCTTCAGCAGCACCTGTCCGGTTCCCGGTGTCGGAACATCATACTCCCCTGATTTCACCTGCGCACCTCCGGGTAATTTCATACCCAGCATTCTTGAAGGGATTTTCTCTTTCATTTTTCTAACCTCCGTTTTTGTTCATATAATACACTATTCCTTGATTTTACCGATATTATATCATCATTTTTAACATATATAAATTAAGCATTCTATAAATTGATGGACTATTTTACTATATTCTTAATCTTAAAGCCAAAAAGGATTGTTACACGGGGTGATCATTTGATCCCCATGTAACAATCCTAAATGACTGTATAACACTTTATGTACCAATTTTGTTCAATGATAATGAATATACTCTCCGTTCTTATATTCTCTGGGAGAGATTCCGACCACTTTTTTAAAAATTCTGGAAAAATAATACTGATCCTCATATCCCAGTTCCCGGCCTACCTCACTAATATACAAATCGGTGGACTTCAGCAGTTTACAGGCTTCCTGCATCTTCAGATTAATGAAAAAATCTATCGGCGCACGCTGGGCATACTTTTTAAAAATTGCATTCAGGTAGCTCTTTGACAGATCCATCTCCCTAGATAGATCTTCTAATGCAATGTTTTCATTAATATGTTTATACATATAGCGGATAACCATCGTAATATGCTTGTTCTGCTTACTGGTTTCATCCACCTTTTCCCGGTGATACACCTCTGCCAGAATCAGCGAAAGCACCTGTGAAATATAAATAAAATTACCAAGTGTATAGTTTCGTTCCAAAACTCTGAATAGCAGATCAAACAAAAACATCATCCGGTTGTTCGCAGGTCCTGAATTAATATCAATCACTTCACACTGCTCCAGCGGAAAATATCTGGTGCGGTCGCCCTTAAAGTGCACCCAGAAGATACTCCATGGCTCCTCCCTGCTGGCGTAATAACAGTGCCTCTTATTCTTCGGAATACAAAAGGCCGTCTCTTCACGGATCACATACCTGCGGTTCTCCACCTCGATCACACCCTGACCCGAAATGCAGTACATCAGAATGTACTCGTCACACCCCTCTTCCCTTTCCCGGTAATGATTGACGGCATTCGGAAAAAATCCCACATCGGTGAGATATAATCCTTTTATCAGCGGGTGCTCCGCATAGTCCAGAAAGGATTCTGTGGGTATAATAATGTATCTTTCGTCCTTAAATCCATCTTGTTTTCTATCCATAATAAAATTATAGCATTTCTATGGAATATTGTCCATCTTTTATAAGAATATGATATTTTCACCGCTTTAATTTCCGTGATATGATGACTTTGGAAAGGTAACAGCGTAATTATATAAAAAAAAGAAAAGGAGACGGTATGAATTCACGAGAACGTTTATCTGCCGCATTAAACCACCGGACACCGGATCGGGTTCCGCTGGATTTGGGCGCCACCGGACAGACCGGAATCAGCGCCAGCACGTTATATCAATTACGCAGAGCACTGGAACTCGAAGAACGGAGAATTAAAGTTATTGAGCCGGGACAACTGCTTGGAGAAGTGGATCAGGATGTTCTGGATGCATTAGGCTGCGATGTGGTTGGGATTTGGAACACGATCAATTTCTACGGATATAAAAATGAAGATTGGAAGGAGTGGACCATGGATGACGGCACTCCGGTATGGATGGGCGGCGGGTTTGAGTACGACCGGAACCCTGAGGGGAAAATCTGGCTGTATCCCCAGGGTGACCGCAGTGCTGAATATTCCGCAGTAATGCCCAAAGGGGGATCATTTTTTGACGCTGTCAGCCGGAAGGAATTTGACTGGGAACTGGATGAAGAAGATTTAACCCCGCTGGAAGATTTTAAAAATGATTTCTTCGTTGCTTCTGACGAAGAAGCCCGTTACTGGGAACAGAAATCACTGGAACTTTATCACAATACCGACTATGGAATTGTGGGCCTTTTGGGCGGTGCCGGCCTCGGCGACGCGGCGATGATTCCGGGGCCCTTCCTTAAACACCCCAAAGGAATCCGCCGGGTGGACGACTGGCTGATGGCTCACGCCATGTATCCCAACTACATTAAAGAAGTTTTTCGCTATCAGACCGACATCATGCTGAAAAATCTGGAAATCTACCGTCAGGCAGTCGGAGAACGCATTCAGGTAGTGTGGATTTCCGGAACTGATTTTGGAAACCAACGCAGCCCGATGATGAGCCATGAAATCTTCCGGGAACTGTACAAGCCATTTTATCAGGAGATTAATGACTATGTACATAAAAACACCGGCTGGAAGACCTTTTATCACACCTGCGGTGCAGTCTATGATTTTTTAGATGACTTTGCTGAGATGGGACTGGACTGCCTGAACCCGCTGCAGCTCTCCGCTGCAGGTATGGACGCCGAAAAAATCAAACAGCATTACGGTGATAAGTTCACCTTCTGGGGCGGCGGCATCGACACCCAAAAGGTACTTCCTTTCGGAACTCCTGATGAAGTACGAAAACAGGTACGGGAACGGATATCAATCCTTGGAAAAGATGGAGGATTTGTCTTCAACACGATTCACAATATCGTTGCAAATGTTCCGGCCGAGAATTTAGTCGCAATGTATGACGAAGTCAGAAAGTGCCGTTAAATACTGCCGAAACTCTTGTTACGTCACTGTCCATGGTTATTGCTGCCGTACTTCCACCCGGCGATATCGTCCGATTCAAAGCGATAATCCATTGGTTTTCCGTAGGCCGCTTCGTAGGCGGCCTTTTTTTGCCTGTAATGTTAGTTATCTGTCGTGCGATCCAGCTGTCTATACAAAACCGCATCGACGGCCTTTTTTTAACATGATCATCCAGCAGTTTTTCCAACTGTTGGGCTGTCAATTTGGGATTGTTCACTTCAACCTTGGCATCGAACATACCTTTTTCAGCCGCCTGCCGAATATTTTCTATAACCTGTTCCCGCTTGTCTTCGAAAATCATAACCGTCTCTCTTTTCCCTCATTGAATACAGTTCGGAAATTCTCTTTTGCCTCCGCGATTTCTTCAGCCCTGGAAATCATGCGTTCCAAAGATTTTCTGTCAGATTCCCGGTTTTCCTCACCATAACGCGATTTATAATCCAGAATTACCGCTAGATATCCGGAATTTTGGGCGCACTGCCAATAGTACTCCTCATATTGAATATTATCATAACACCACGGTTTGGAAAAAAGGTTATAATGAATAAGCTTCGGTTCCCTCACCGGCTCCTTTCCCTCGGTCGGCATCGCGTCCCAAAAGGCGGGCAGAAAGACTATTCTCCCTTTGCACAGGACATTCAGATAATCCTGATCGGGAGCGATACAATCAAAATGGTAGGCGCATTAACATACAATCGTAAATCGTGTTGCGCAGCTGCTCTTTCCGTTGCTTTTTTGGCAGCGAGTCCTCCGGATAAAATACTACGCATTTATGTTCCGCGATTCGTGATCGGATTGCTTCATTCAGTTTTTTCATTCCGGTGATTGAATCCGGCAGCGGCAGCGCGCCCAGCATAGGCAGAAGCGGACCTATTACCGGGATTCCCAGATTAGCAGGACTTGCTACGATATAACAGCGATTTAAACCCAGTGCTCTGACTGGAATAAATATATCCCCCATTGGCTGGGTGTGGTTTCCGTAAAGGAAGAAGCCGGTTTCCGCGCATTGTCTCAGGACAGACCGGTTTTTAATCTTAACATTCAGCAAAAACCGGCAGTACAGTAAAACGAAAAGCGCCGCAAGCAGGTAAAGACACTTCGAGGCTATGCGATAAACCCAGTTCCTATGTATCCATACATAGTTTTCAGGTAATTGGAAGGATTGATTTTTACTCTCTACGAAATCATCCGTATAGGATTGATAATATCTTGTTTCTATTTTGTTATGTATGCTTCATTGTGGCCCCCCGCAATTGCTTATTTAAAAAACATAGTCCGTCTCCTTAATAATTCTTCTCCTTTTGTTTTAATTTATTCGTTTTCGGCGGAGGTTTTGATAATTATTGGTAAAATAAAAACATGTTGGCTGCCAGGACGCCGCTGTGTAAGAGGAGAGGTGCTGTTTGCAAGACCAGAGCATTTCGCTGCAAGATGCCAATGTTCCCATCGCGGGATCGCAACCAGCAAGATCAGAAAAGAAAATATCATAACCGGTAGGCGGTTCAGCCTCTTCTATCTTAGGAAATCGCCCTACTGACTCAAGCGCATTGCTCATTGACTTTCCACCAAGCGATCAATGTCCTATTCTTCTGTAAATTCATAGGTCTGATCAATTAGTTGTACAGAATCCATTTTCTTTCTGGCCTCATCATAACTTCCACCATGAGCATCTACCCATGTCTTTATAACTACATCATATAAGATGTACTCTTGATATTCTGCAATATCTTTCTTGCTTACATTGTATTTTTCCAAAAATTTATTAACATTTTCAATATCATAATAGTGTTCATTGGTATTAATATCACCAGGAGTATCTGAAATAGAAATTGGTTCATATACCATTGTCTGATTTTTATGGTCATAGCTGATATTCATAAGCAATAACATTGTATCGGAAATTTCTATAACACTTCTCACTTTTATATCCTCTCCCTCTGCGGGAAAAAACAACTCCACTTCAAAATTTTTTCTTAAGTATTCTTCTTTATAGGGAATGCTCAATCCCCCAAAGTTTTCAAAGTCATACAGATCTTCATATGAAATCCCTTGTAAGGCGGATACCTCGTTAAATGTCTTAAAACTCCCTGTTCTTGCTGCCTTATATATTTGCTCCATTATATCTGCCTCCCTGGTAAAATAATAAAATACGCCTGCAATTATTATAACAGCTGTAACCATCAAACCAACTATCATAACAATACATTTCTTCTTAGCCATACCGCCTCCTATTTTGTTTTTCTTGACATTTCTTCAATTTCTTAAGAAAATCATAGGTTTCTTTATAGGTTTCATTTTCTTTTAAATCCTCCAGTGTTTTCTTACCATCTTTATTTTCATCTTTAAAAGATATGCGGTCAAAAACAGACTTTTCTATATCTTCATATGAATTATTCTTCAAGAATTCTTTAGTCCGCAAGGCATCTGTATCCCCACTGGATATATCTTGATAGTATTCATTCATATTATTCAATAAAGTACCACCCTTTCCATTTTGGGTTCGATGGGCAATATTGTCGGCATCCAGATCTGCAATATAATCATCATTTCCAAAAGATGTTTTATTATTATCACCTGTATAAACTGCATCACCAAGCCAACCAACTATGTCTTTACGCTCCTCCGCATTTTTCCACGACATTGCTGATGATCCAGGGTTATTCCATTTATTATCCACTTTATAATTATCATCATTTAAATTAGCAGCCATTGCATAAAACATATGAGAGCAGTCCCCTTTAGAACCCATTTGTTCATAAAGGTCTTTATAATACTCCATATATTCAGCATCCGTAAACGTTTTTCCTGTTGCTTTTTCCATATTTTCTTTCCATCTTTTAAAATCGTTTGGCTTCTTCTTTTTAAGGGTACACAGTGCATCATAACTGTAATTATCCGGATTGCTCGTCATAAAGTGCTGTATACGTATCATTTGCCTTAGATATAAATAATCTTCCTCACTCAGCCCCAAGGTATTACAAAAGAATTTCTTTTCATCATCATATTTATATGCCCAACCCGCTCCCTTGCGCCATGCATGAGTCTCTATTGTAAAGAAAAGAACTTTTTTCTCCATAGAATTGTAATCACCTAACTGGCTCAATGCTCTGGCAAAATACCAGTCCCGTTCTTCCTGAGATAAATCCTTATACTTTTCTTTCTCCTTTGTTCATTCCTCACTTTTACAACATATCATTTTATATTATGACTTTGAAAAAAAATTCATCTCTATATATTCTCCTTATTTTACCATTTAAATTGTTTTTTCGCAACAACCATTTTCCATATATATCCACGGACTGCCTGCCAGTGCCTCTTCGAATTCACCGGCACTGTTGCGTGAGCCATAAACTTTGAGCTCCTTACGCGTAATGAGAGAAGTGGAAAGGGTCACATCTCCTTTGTTTCATCCGGTGAGTGCAATACGCCTTGGGCTATCCATGAAACAGAAAAATACACAGCTTTCGGCTGTGCATTTTTCTGCTTCATGGATACCAAATGAGAAATTTCAAGTTACTCCGCTTCTATTTGATTAGCAAAAAACTCTTCTACCAACGGTTTCATATATTCAAAAAAATGTTTATGGGTTGTTCTTGTAACATGGTATTCATCATAGTAATAATACTCATCCACAGTCCAAAAACCATCTTCTCCGGATCCTGTGAAACCATCATATTCATATTCACCATATCCTTCCGGTGCCTCAGAAAACAGTTTTGTATTATCAAGAAAATGGTAGCTATATCCAATCGCAGGTATATAATCCGAGATCATATAATACGATACTGTTTTGTATCCATACTCTTCCATATTATTTTCAATATCTTCATTTAGAGAAGAAAAATCAACACATAAAATATCCAAATTACGGTTTTTCGTTAATTCTTCCATTGCTTTTTCCGTGGTGGTTTTATGCAGATCAGAGAATTCGGATAATCCGGATTCCGGTTTATAGCACTGCAAAATAACGATAAATCGTTTTGCCCCTGCATCTGCTAAATCTTCTACCATTTCAACAATGTTGGAGACAGAATCATCCACAACATTTCCCACAGAATCATTTAATAAATTATACGTATCATTTCCGCCGGTGGAAATCAGGTAAAGTGCATCAGCATCCACGGTTCCATCGTATGTCTCAACAAATTCTTTAGTCTGCTCAACGCCTCCGGTTCCTTCCAGCCAGCTGGACCAGTTTGTATATCCATTACTATCTGGTCCGCTTTTTGCTCCTCCCACAGCATAGTTTGTAATATCCACATTCAAATATTGCGCAAGAAGCTCTGTAAATACCTTCCCATTAGAATAACGTCCTTCCCAGTAATATCCATCCTCTGCTTTTATGTATGCCCCCTCAGGAACTGAATCACTGTTTACAATGGCTGTTGTTAATTCTTTTGCCCTGCCAATATCAACACTGCTGTCTCCAAAAGTATACAGATGTGAAATTGGATTTTCTGTAGCTGGTATGTTTTGAACAATAGCCAAAACCAAAAAAACGGTAGCACATACCATGATTGCAGAAATACTTATTATTTTCTTCTTCATAACTTGTCTCCTTTTGTGTTTTTCGTATATTTTCCATCTCATATTTATTTTACCAGAAAATAAAGGGGAAGGCAATCTAAATGTCAAACAATTTCAATATGGGTTGTTATAGTTCAGTCTTCGGCTGAACCGCAACAAGGATGAACTGTAACCATGTCTATCACAGACTAATCCATATTCCGCCATACTTCCATGTGTTTAATATTTGTTCATGCAAATCAATTTACAAAAACATCAGATTCATGCAAATCAATTTACAAAAACATCTTGGCTACTTCTGTATCATAGGATATAATATAAAAAAGAAATAGTGCGCTATATGCCGAGAGGACGTGAATATATATGTCGGAACAGCAAAAAAAACAAATCAATTACACAGTTGTATGTGTCAATGAATTTGCCAGAAAGAAAGCTCTCCACCCACGTGTTGCCTTTTTATATCTCTACAACCATAAAGGAATTGACTTTTTAAAAGAAAACTATGATATTGAGCACACTTTGTCACTTGAAGATGCTGTTGAAGATTTGGAAATTATATGTAAAAATAATGGAGGAAATTTAGATTGAAATTATATCATGGTTCAAATACAGAAATCACTACAATTGATTTTTCAAAATGCCGCCCTTATAAGGATTTTGGACAAGGATTTTATGTTACCACTCTTCCTGATCAGGCAAAGAAAATGGCAAACCGCGTAGCACGTATTTATGGTGGAATTCCTCTTATTACAGTCTTTGAATTTGATGAGTCTGCTTTACATGATAATAATTTAAACTGCCGTATTTTCCGAAAACCAATAAAAGAATGGGCACTTTTTGTTATAAATAACAGAAACCGTAACTTTTCACCAGATACTGACCTTGAATGTAATCTGGATCATAAATATGATTTAGTCATTGGGCCAATTGCCAATGATGATTTGGCGTTGCTCTTCCGCCAGTTTTCCAATGGATTAATCGGCGTGGATACTTTAGTAAAAGAAATGGAATTCAAAAAATTGACTGATCAATATTCCTTTCACACACAAAAAGCACTTCAATATTTAAAAAAGGCAGGTGTTCTTAATGGATAAACGTGAACAGCTTATTGAATATATTACTCAGGATATCATTGCATTTCTTATAGATGACAGGCATATAGATATCAGCGAAGCAATGCGCTTATTTTACACTTCAGATACCTATGAAAAACTCTTGGATAAAGAGACGGGATTATATCTGGAAGGTTCTTCTTACATTTACGATATCTTTAAAGATGAATGTAAAAACGGGCACATCATACAAAACGAATACTAATATCAATAAAACACAGATACCCCGCCTAACGGGCAATTCTGAAGGCATAAATGAATGCTGCTGCACGAGTTAGTGTGTCGTGCAGCAGCCTCTTTCTTTTTGTTCAGGATATCACTATTCTCATAGCATACCAATAATCTTCAACTGTGCCCCCGGATTCATTGCAAGCTGCTCCACTGCAGCAGGCAGCTTCTCAAAGGGAAGAATTTCGGTAATAATCTTATCGGAATCCACGTCACCGCGTGACAACAGTGCCAGTGCCTCTTCGAATTCACCGGCACTGTTGCGTGAGCCATAAACTTTTAGCTCTTTGCGCGTAATAAGCGAAGTGGAAAGTGTCACATCTCCTTTGGGCCATCCGGTGAGTGCGATACGGCCAAGATATGTGGCATATTGCACCGTACCGGCAATGCCTGTATCAGCACCGGAAGCTTCCATAATTGTCTCGCTCATACGTCCATTTGTCAGCGTTCGGATTTTTGCCACGGCATCTTTTTTCAGCACATTAATTGTGTGCTCTATTCCGGCAGCGCGTGCCATTTCGAGACGCTTTTCATCGGGATCCAGAATAACCGGTACGGCACCATAGATTTTTGCGGCAATCGCTGCCATGATGCCAATTGCACCGGCACCGATCACAGTAAAATGTTCGCCTTTCTGCAGCTCTACGCGATGAATCGCATGCAGCGAAATCGTCAGCGGTTCCGCAAGCGGAATTTGCGCCCAGGAAAGGTTATCCGGTACCTTCTTCAGCAGATGGGCCGGATGTGCTGCATATTCGCTCATCGCACCGTCAGTCTGTACACCCAGCACCTGGAGTGTTTCACAGCTGTTTGGGTGTCCTTTGGAGCATGGGTAACAAGCATCACAATGAAGATAAGGATCCAATATAACACGATCCCCCTTCTTTATCCCGTAACCATCCGGGATATCCTCTACTGTTCCGGTTGCCTCGTGTCCTATAATGAGAGGATAGGTGCAATTTGGATGTTTGTAACGATATGCTGCAACATCTGAACCGCAAATACCTACAGCTTTGATCTTTATAAGTGCTTCACCTTTCTTTGGTGATGGCTTTGGCACCTCCTTAAGAATGATATGCCCCGGCCGTTCGATCGATATTGCTTTCATGTTTTTCGCCTTTCATTTCGGGAAATGCCAATTCACATACTTGTAGAACGGCTTTTCTTTGCGATAGATGAAATCATTTATGTCTTTCTTCGTCCAGTCAAAAAGACCCTGGCCTGTTTTCATGCCAAGATTCCCCTTTTTAACGTTATCGGTGACAATCTTTTGTGGTTTACCGGCACAGTTAAGGGTTGGAAATATATAGTTCTCCACATCCATGTGCAGATCCAGACCGCAGCTGTCAAAATATTCGAGTACGCCTACCGACGAAAAACGCTGCCCGAAACTATAGTGAATCAACCTGTCGATATCCTCTGCACCAGCGATCCCCTCCTCAATCAGATAAAGTGCCTCACGATACATGGCATGCATGATCCGGTTACCGATGAAACCTTCGATATCCTTGTTCAATACGACAACATTTCGTCCCAGATATGTAAGGAAATCCAATGCTGTTTTAACAGTGCTGTCTGCGGTGTATTGACTGCGTACAATCTCTACTCCGGGTACCAGGTGCGGAGGATTCCACAAATGTGCAACGAGCAGCCGCTCTTTGTGCACTGTTCCCGCTGAAAGTATCTCGGCTGAAAGTGCACTCGACACCGAAGCAACAAGCAACGCACTGGGAACAAATTGATCCAACTGCTTATAGACTGTATATTTGATGTCAATGCGTTCAGTTACCGCTTCGAACACCGCCTGCACCGCCTGCATATCCGCATAGCTTTGTGTGATTGTCAGGAGCCTCTTGGAAGTCTCTATCTGCTTTGGGGTGATAAGTCCTGCTTTCCTCATAGATTCAAAAGATGAATTTACAATGGTTTCGCCGCGTTCACATCCGGCATCGCTCCTGCCAAGCAGGATCGTTTCAATGCCATTTCCGATAAAGAGTACCGCAAGACTGGCGCCCATTAATCCGGTGCCGACAATTCCGGCGCACTTTAATTCAGATATCTTCTCCACCTCCTTTGCGCTTAAGCCTTTTTGCGTGAATATGTCATGGCAAGTGCCAAAGCCAGCACGGCACCCTTGACGATATCCATTGAATGGTATGGAACGGACATCATGACAAGACCGTTCTCCAACATCCCCACCAGGAATGCACCGGCTAATGTACCAAGTGCATTTGCTTTACCTGCCCCGGCGATGGAAAATCCGATAAATGCCGCGGCAGCTGCCGGCATAAGATAAGCGGCTCCGGCATTTACCTGTGATGACCCTACCCGCGCACCCAGCAGAATCCCGCCCAGACCGGCAAGACCCGCTGACAGCAGATAAGCCAGCACACGATATTTAGTGACCGAAATTCCGGATAATCTCGCTGCTTCCATATTGCCCCCCACTGCATACATGTATCTGCCATGCTTGGTATAGTTTAAGAAGAAAAATGCAAGCAGTACTACAGCAAGCATTACAATGATCAATCCCGGTTCTATTCCGATCGCCCGGAATGATTTCGGCAGCAGCCCGGCCGATGGAGTTCCATCAGGCAAAGGCATACGCTCTGAGACGGAACTGCCATGTGTATAGGTCAGTGCGGCACCCTGAATCATATACAAAACCGACAAGGTCGCAATCATATCCGGTATTTTCAATTTGACGATCAAAAATGACGTAAGAGCACCAATCGCAAGACATGCGATGATCGTAAGCAGGATCGATAATCCGAGATTTACCTGGTACCATATCATCATTGTCATAATAAATGCATTTGAAAAATTCGCAACCGAACCGATAGACATGTCCATACCATTAATGGAGAGTGAAAAAGTCAACCCTATTGCAATTACCGCTGTAATGGAGATACTTCTGATAATGGTGGTCAGGTTACTCCTTGTTAAAAACATGCTGCTGTTTGTGTCCTTGCTCCAATTGGCAAATGTGAAAAAAACAAACAGTACGGCAATTGTAATCAACGTTCCCCATTTCATCCCAAAACCGGCATTTCTTTTCGAGATTTTCGTCTGTTCGTTTAAGCCTTTTTGACTCATATTCAAACACCTCCCGTCGAATAATAGAGCAGTTCTTTTTCATTTGTGTCAGCGGTCGTTAATTCTTTACAGATATTCCCGTTACACATGACATAGGTACGGTCTGTAATAGACAGAATCTCCTGAAATTCACATGATGCGTAGATAATACCTTTCCCTTGTGCTGCTAATTCTTCAATCAGCTTAAAAATATCCTGCTTTGCGCCTACGTCAACTCCTTTTGTTGGCTCATCGAATATGAATAGTTCTGAATCAGAATTCAGCCATTTGCCTACTGCGACTTTCTGTTGATTTCCACCTGATAAGAGTGCAACCTTCTGCCTGATGTCCGGCGTTTTTATCCCTAACGCTAATACCATCTTCTTTGCATCTGCCAACTCTCTGCGTTGGTCTACAACAGATAATACTCCAGTATATTTTCCCAGTGAAGCAACGCTCAGATTGGAATATACCGGGTCGCTCACAAGCACACCTTCCCTGCGGCGTTCCTCCGGGACCAGTGCCAACCCCTGTTTGACTGCCGCGGCCGCATTTTTTATCTTTAGCTTCTTTCCATTCAGTCTGATGGTGCCGCCATATTGTTTCAATGCGCCAAATAGTGTCTTGCAAAGCTCTGTCTTGCCCGCACCAACCAGCCCGGCAATGCCAACAATCTCCCCGCGCCGGACGTACATATTGATATCTCTTACTTTATCAGTCTTCTCTGACAAACCGTCGACCTCCAGGAATACATCACCGATTTCAATACTTTGTTTTGGATAGACTTCGTCCATTTTCCGCCCCAGCATATATTCCACAATTTGGCTGATAGTAAGTTCTTTTGTGATCGGAAGGTTTTTAACAATTTTGCCGTCCCGCATCACGGTGATATGTTCGCAGATTTCAAATAACTCATTTAACCGATGGGAGATAAAAATCACCCCCACATTGTGGTTAGCGGCCAGGTCACGTACAATTCTGAACAATTCCCCGGTTTCTGTGTTGGAAAGCGGTGCAGTTGGTTCATCCAAGATCAGAAAACGACATTCGCTTACAATACATCTGGCAATCAGCACCATTTGCTTTTGTGCAAGCGTTAAATCTGAAACCAATGTCCGTACATTAAGATCTATATGCAGTCTTTTCAATACCTCTTCTGCTGTTTTCCGAACATATTTCCAATTCACGATCTGTTTACGCGCCATATTATTCACAATATCATCAAACACCACATTTTCTGCTACGGAAAGATACGGTATCAGAGCAGTGTCTACTTCTTGGTAAACAATCTGTATTTTGTGATTTTTCGCTTCTTTTGGCGATCTGATTTCTATGGGCTTTCCATCAATATAAATTTCACCGGTATAATGCGCATTAGCGCCTGCAAGTACCTTCATCAGGGTGGACTTCCCGGCGCCATTGGCGCCGATCAGCGCATGGATTTCTCCTGTACTTACGCCGAAGTCCACATCTGTCAAAGCTTTTACACCCGGAAATTCTATCGATATCTTTCGCATATTCAGATGCACTTTGTTATTATCCATATCAGCACCTGCCTATTCCGTATGATTACATATCTTGATGAGTCTTATGATGCCCCATTTTTTTCCTTAAGTGCGTCTAACCATGGGCGGTTTAAATCATCAATCAGTCCAGGACCCCATTCTTTGATCACTTCACTCAAGTTTTCCATGGTGGTTGATTCGTTAATATCATCTGCCTTGATCAAGACCGATTTGAGGATGTACTCATCCGGCGTCTCTTCGCCGGCTAATTTAAGCGCCATAAGTCTGATCTGCGCTTTTCCAAGCAGGAAAGGATCACATGCTGATGTGGCACGGAATACATCACGGTTGGTATACATCAGATTTAACACTTCATCACTTACATCTGTAAAGCAGACCTTAATATCCGTCCGCCCGATATCATTAAGTGCCTGTAAAGCACCGATTGCAGGCTCGTCATAGAAACACCAGAATCCATCTACACTGCCTTTTGGATATCTCGGCAGTATTGCCGAAATTTTTGTTGCAAATTCTCCACGAATATCTAAAGGTTCGCTGGGGGTCACTACTTCCAACTCCTCAAATTTACCTTCTGAAAGGATTCTTGTATATACTTCATCTCGTCTATCCAGGTTGGGATACCCAGGGCCCTGAAACAGTTTGACAAATTTTGGTTTTTCAACTCCATCTGCAGCCAGATCTTCCAGCAGATAGCCGATGGATTGCTCTGCATAGCCTCTGTCATCCTGCATAGTATTGGTTACACCTTCTAAAATATTTCCATCTGCATCAAATGGCTCACTGTCATTTGTAACAACCGCTATACCTTTATCACGTGCAGGCTTTAGCATGTCATAAGCATAGGGCTGCAGGGCATGAGATACAATAAGACCGTCATAACCCTTATCAATGCACTGTGCTACCACTTCCTGAATCTTTTCATTATCCGAATTAGTAATGAAGGTATCTACTGTCCATCCCAATTGCTCTCCTTCTTCTTTACATCCCGCAAGATTCTGCTCTGTGTGATAATTTGGCGGTTGGTTTCGAATAACTGCAATTTTGATATTGCCTTGCACACTTTCCGGAATATCAGCATCCGCTGCAGTGCTTGTATCCGCTTTATCATCAGTGACTTCATTGGCTGCTTCTTTGACAGCTTCTTCTGTTGCCTTCGGTGTCTCTGTCGCTTCTGCCGATGTTCCCCCTCCGGATGAACCACATGCTGTAAGACCAAGAACCAAACTAAAACCCAATACCAGACTGATCAATCTTTTTTTCCTCATCCACTTTTCTCCTTTTCATGTGTGATGTTTCCCTTTATCTACATACGAATCAGCAACATATAAACGTTTACATTTTTAACCAAAAATGATATGATTTTTCAATTTTATTCGATTTTCAATACTGAATCACGAATAATCATTTTTCCGCGTAATTTTCCATGGGTCTTAAACTCCTCACCTTTTATCAGCGCCAGCAAGGCGTCAACTGCTGCTTTTGCAAGTTCACTCTCAGTCTGCTCAAAAGTTGTTATCGGCGGATTCAGCATGGACGTAATAGAAATGTTATCATAGCCCACTACAGAAATATCTTCGGGGATACGCAGTCCGCATTTTTGAATAGAACTGTACAAACTGATCGCAAGCATATCGCTGGCAGCAAAGAACGCTGTGGGACGAACTTTCTGGGCGAGCAGAGTCTCCACTTGTTCATGGGAGATCTGGTTTTGTGCATCAAATACATATTCTATATGGCAATCAGGACATTCTTTTGCAGCCTGCAGCGCTCCGGCATAGCACTCCTTGCGAACCGGATTCTCAAAGCTGGGAAACATTGCACAAATCTGCCGATGCCCCTTTTCGATCAAATGATGAATCATGGAATAGCCACCGTAAAAATTATCGCAGGGAACACAATGCTCTTGCTTAAAATCCCGATTAACAAAGACATATGGAATATTTGATTTGGCAAAACTTTGAAAATGATCGATTTTCTGAAAAGACGACCACACCAATACGCCATCAACATCACGGCTTTTCAACATTTCCACCAGCTTTACTTCCTTTTCGATATCTCTGTTGGCATTACAAAGTAAAATCATATAACCTTTTTCTGCAAAATATCTCTCAATATATTTTGCGATTTTAGGATAATACACATTCGCAATATCAGGCAGAATCAAACCTATTGTACGCGTATTTCCTTCCCGCAAACTTTTTGCCATATAATTAGGCTCATAACCGAGCTCTTTGGCTGCCTGCAGTACACGTTCTCTGGTCTCCGGCTTTACATAATTTTTATTAGCCAACGCCCTCGAAACCGTACAGATTGAAACCCCAACATGATTTGCAACATCTTTAATCGTAGCCATCTTAATCACTAGCCTTTCATTTATATAAACGTTTATATTCTATCACTCCATCCTATCACCTCCCTAATTTGTTGTCAATACTTTTCCCGATATAATTTACTGCCGGGCAATGCCTTGGTGTTAGGCACTAAAAGACCTTGACCACATGTTTCGTACTGTCTGTACAGCTTGTCGAATGCCGGCCGCACCAAGTCCGCTCCCCTCCTCGATGCAAAGCCATCCATCAAACCCTTTTTTCTTTGCAATATCGAGAATCTCTATGATCGGAGCTGCACCTGTACCAATGGCAACATGTTGAAATATCCCATATGCAACAGTATCTGCAACATGGATGGTCTCTACCTGGGAGAAAACCACTTCGAAAATCGGAACCGGATTGATTCCAAATGCGGCAGTATTGGCCGTATCAAAATTCACACGCACCTTGCTGCCCTTAAGCTTCCGGGTCAGAGCTAAGAAAGCTTTCGGATCATAGGTAAAATCATAATTCTTCCATGCACCCGGCCGGCCATGATTCTCGTATACTAATTTAATCCCATATTGATCTGCTTTATTTTCACAGAGTAAAAAATAATGTGCAACCTGTTCCGCCATTTTTCCAATATCCATATCCGGATATTGCGGTCCGGCCGTGATCCGCAGATAGGCGGCGCCCAGTTGAGAAGCAAGCGCAATATCATGGAAACAATAATCCAATTCCCGTTCCCGCTGCAAAGGATTGGGATGTGTGAAATTCGGATAAGTAGTGATCATGGCAATATCCATCTGCCGGTTCTGTAATTCCGTATTGATATTTTCCAAATAATTCGTCGTATTGTTCTGTATCGATAAAATACTTAGATCCAGTGCATCCAGTCCTGCATCCTTTGCCAGGTCTGCCCAGTCAAAAATAGACATTTTCCCGGCAGCGATATCCTGAAAAAGAGACACCGGCAGACAACTTAGTTTCATAACTGTTCACCCCATCTTTTTTCTTTTGGAGGCGCTTCAAATTCATTGAAGACCTCGATGTTAAAAGACAGGTCTTCTTCGGTATCCATAAGCCCCCATTTTTATTGCTGCGTTGTCAATTACAGATAGGCTGCCAGATCTTCCAGGCAAATATCCGGTGTCGTAATCACCGGCAGACCAACAGCTTTGGTGATTGATTCCTTTAAATGTGCATTGGAAAGCTGCGTAAGCAAAATGACATCGTAATCACTGGGATCAATGCCGGATACGGCCTCTAACACAATCCGGTCATGTTCGGCCATGCTGCCGCCTTCCCGCATGATCGTACCTGCATCATCCCGGCAAAGCGGCGTCAAACAACAGGGAATACCATGACGATCGGCAGTCTCCCGAATCCGCGAAATAGAAGCATTTACAGATGACTCAGCCGTAGCCAATACCAGAATCTGCTGTCCGTTCCGCAAAACAGCCTCAGGCATATTCTCGTCAATCAGTACAATTGGAATTTCCACATATTCCCGGACACGAAGCAGGTGTGGAGTAAGGGAATTGCAGGTGCATACGATCATGTCCGCACCTGCCTGCTGCATAGCTGTACATGCATCCAGCAGGTAGAGAAGTTCTTTCTTCGAAAACACCTCCTTGTCCATAAGAACTTTGCGATTCCAGTAATCGTTTAGATAATTGTATATGTTATGTCCCGGATAACGCTCCCGCAGTCTTGTTTCAAATGTATCCAGCCCGGGACGGACCGTATGTAATAAGAAGATATTCATCTGTATCAGTCCCTTCCTGACCGCTTTTTTATTACTTCCACAATACCTTTGTCCCCGTTCACCCTGACCCAATCCCCGGTCTCGATAATATCATCGGGATATTGATCCAGCCTGTCCACAACAGGAATCTGGGTACCGTACATCTCTTCTGACAATACCACCCCCGCAAGAATGATCATTTCTGTCTCGCGGTTAATGATCGCCTTCGGTGCATTACCATACCGCGTTGTTTCAAGCATCCAGGTAGATCCGCACGTTGATCCCTTACCAAGGGGATACACCAGTATTTTGTCTTTGACGTTCTCACCGCACACTTTGACGCGCACATCAACGATCTTACCCGTTGCCGGAGTTATTCCATGAACCCAAACCAGAGGCTCCTTACTGACAAGTGCTTCTCCCTCTGTAACCCCGCTATTAAGCCCCCTGCCCTTTAAGATTATATTATTCTCCATGTCTTCACCAACCTTCTCACTTTTATTGTATGACTGCACGCACGCAATCCTCGGTGGAACCATAGACCAGTTCTACGGCAAATTCAGAAGGGATATAGCTTGCAAACTTGCCCGAATTCGTCATCAGGGTTCCATAGCTGCCTACCAGCTGCCCCACCATCAGACAGTTTTGCGATAATATCAACACTCCGGCTTCTTTTAACTGATCAACTATTCCCATGCGTTCCATCAGACTCTCTGTCTCAAGGGTAGTGTATATCCAGAATTGTTTTCCTTTTTTTACTTTTTCCCCACTCATCAATTTATGAATTTCGATCACTTCGGAAGATGAACTATGGGGGCAGCCCACCACTACCAAATCTACATCGCCCGGGTTTTTGGTAGATAAACTTTGCTGTGTCTCTTCCAACATTTTTCTTGTAACCAGAATCTCATCTTCCGGCTTATGTATATCAAATGGATCTGATAACATTGCTTCAGGCGTTACCCCAATTGCATGGAAAAGTGCAACAGATCCGCTGGATGCGGCAGCAGCTCCCAATTGTTTCAGATTATCGTTTGAAGCAGTAGGCGGCATCCCGTAAATACAGGGGATTTTTTCTCCGCATACTTTGCCAAGTATTATGCCGAGAGTGTTGTAGTCCAGATCCGAAAGTTCGCCGGCCTCAAGAACGACCTTTATCTGTGCCCGTCTGCTTTCGGTGAGATATAGTCCATACTTAGGTATGCGTCCGGTCAGCGCCGCACATAGATCAATTCCTGCCGGCGTTCTGTTTGTCCGTGCGCCAAGTACTGAGTTCGCATAGCTGACCGACGATGACTCAGCCCACGCAACATTTTGACCAAAACGGGGGGTATTTCCCTGATAATAAGGCGTACACGACCATGTCGGCAGCTGCCCCAGTTCGATGATCATATCCTGCAGGCGCAGCTGGTTCTCAGCAATCGTTTCATCATATCCCATTTCTTTATAAACGCTAAAGGGAATCGATGCCGGATCCTGGGTCGTCGGTACACAACACTTTCCTCCCATACATGTCAACCGCTCGACCCACCCACTCCCTGATACATGTAATTCACCAAATTGTGATATTGTCTGAACGGAAACAATATCTGTAAATTCTTCTACATTGAATGCCTTTGCAACCTTTACCATCGTCTCCATCGCCAGTTGTCTGGCTTTACCTTGTCTTCCGCTGAGCATATTCTCATCATATGCACTCAATTTTAAATTCAATTATCTTTATCCCCTTTCAAATAAGAATAACCAGACTTCTCCAGCCATTGAAATGTATATCCTTCTTTGTTATCAGCTATCTTGCCTTTCAAGAATTCCTCAAAGCTTTCCCGTACCGGGGGAGAAAAAGGTGTATCTGCATCTGTACCCACTGCCCCATAGATTTTAGCGGAAGCTACCGCAGTATGAATCTTGTCGGGTAATGTATGCGGGCCAATGCTGTTCAGGAATAAGACTGACGGAGTATTACCATCCTTGCCGGCTAATGTATATTCTTTGATATCTTCTGCGATTTCTGCAGCCGATCTAAGCTGCAGTTTAGCCGCGCCATAACCAAGTGTCAAAGGAAGTCCGCATTTATCCGCATAACGGCGGAGTGTACGTGGTCCGATAATCTCAACATCCGGATCATAGCTGGCGACTGCCAGATTCCCACCTGCCTTTACTGTAAGCTCTAAGTATTTCTCACGCATTTCACCGGTATAAAGTGAAGCCCCCCATAGCCCGCCATCGGCTGCAACAACCCCCTCTATCCCTATTTTTTCGGAAAGCCTCTCTAAATATGGGAGTAAAAATTCAGAAACCAGCTCGTAGGTTACCATCGGCGGACTACACCATGCATCTACCAGATCAGCCGTTCGTAAACCCGGCAGTATTTCATTCAGCTCCCGATACATAGGCGCTTGCAGATCATCGATAATCCTGCGCAGCATCTCATGGACAAAACCCGGATCAGTCATAGCCGCTACGATAAGGTTTTCCAGTCCGTAAATATTACTCGCCAGACTCCAGGGAGCGCAAAAGAGTGGAAATGCCTCATAACCGGTATAGTTTGCCACGGCCTTATAGAAGTCGATAAGATAGGGGAAACGCCCGCTTTTAACACCATTCCATTTGATTTTATCAAGGTCCGTTTCACTTTTTATTAAAAAGTCACTTCTGTCAATGTCCGGAATATGATCTTCATAGAAATTCAATTTCGCACCGATGGATTCCGCTTCAAAATTGTATACATCAAGGTAAGTAGCAAGCAGATCAACACCTATATATTCCCACACCAAAAGCATACCTTCAGCCATTGCCACCGGGTTTTCCTTAAACATGTAATCATATGGTACTTTGCAAAGCTGCGGGATCAATTCGTTAGCCTGTGCATGCACCTCTGTTTGATAAGGCCATTTTCCTTTCGAATGCAACGACCGTTGATAGATAAAACTACTTTCAAACTTTTCTGGATTGTTCATCCTATTACCTCCTTCATAAATAACAAGGTATTGACCATCTTGCCGCGGCAGCCTGAATACCCTGCATCTGCAGACCATATTGGTATTATGAAGAGAAACTGCCATTGTATACCCTGCTTTACGGATCTTTTCCTTATCCTCATCTGAAATTACGTTCAAGATTGCTTCTACACCTTACAGAGTCTCCCCGTTTGATCCTGGCGCATCGCTAATATCCAGTACAATTCCGGTTCCGTTATCGACCAGTGGTATAATGTTAATGCCAATATCCGAGGCGACAGTCTCTTCTGTCACTTCTGCCAGTACAACTTAATAATAATTAACCAATCGCTTTTTTCTCATATTACTTTTCCTCCATGTGTAGGTCGCGTATTTTGCAAAACAAAACGCAATCCATCTGCACTATATAAACGTTTATATTTTATTGTAAAAAAATTTGTTTTTTTCGATACAAAGATAAGAATAATAAATATAAACGTTTATATTTTATGTCATTATATTATCATCCAACTAATCTCATGTCAACGGGTTTTGACATTTCTGTGCATTTCAACAAATTGATCTCCTGATTTTTGTTGAAATATACATGCTCAGCTCATAGGAGCTCATATAAGGCTCGAATGTAAAGCCACTTTCCCATTTTGTAATGAGATTCTCTATTTATATCTCTGGAGGTTTTTTGCTTGAAGTTAAAGCTATTTGGGGACACACCTGCATAGCAGGTGGTTTATTTTTATTGCAATACAATAAAAAGGGATGCTGCATAACAGCTCCCTTTTTGCAATTCCTGTCATAAGACCTCTGTTTTACAATAGTGTTTTTTCGCATCCCTGTCATAACTGATTCCTACAGCTATGATTCTTCCTGTATACTTTGGCAGCTCTCCGATTTTGCCCTTAAACCGCAAATCATATTTTCTGTCTTTAATCTGCTGGATTGCATCATCCGGGGTAGAACCAACTTTCAGTTCCAATATGATGCCGTCTGCATTTCGATCCGTTTCCGGATAAAAAATAAAGTCTACATATCCCTTTCCGGCCTTATCTTCCCGTTCCACCCGGTAATTATCCCTGGCAGCCAAATAGACAAGGTTCACGACTGCTGTCAACTCCGTCTCATTATTGTAGTTTAACAGCGGCACTTCTGTATCGTGGGCCCGTTCCAGAATCTTTACCATAGTATCCGTGTCCTCCGATAATGTTGCGCGCAGCATACGATCGGATTCTTTTGCCAGGCGGTATACATATCCTAATGAAGGCTCCTTTAGAAGCATGTCTTCAAATTTCTCCATCAATTCCTGATTAGGTATACTAACTTTGCCATCTTCATAGCTTAAGAATCCATATACGACCATGGCGGAAAAAATTTCATCCTTTGTCTGCAGATTCATGGACGTTGCCGCATATTCCTGAATTTTCGCTGGCACGGCAGCGCCAGATATCATAAGTGCCAAGTCATCCCTGACATCATAAACGTTATTTTTAATGTAATAATAGATCTCATCATAAGGACCGGCACTGGTCCAATAATTTGCCGAATTATTGTAACGCAATGCCAAAACAATGGATCGGGGATTGTAAACCCGTTCTCCGGATGCTGTATGATAACCATTGTACCAGGTTCGCAGACCTTCCATAGTAATTCTTGGTCCTTCACATGTCTTCAGATACCGCTCATACAGTTGTGAAACCTCTGCCTCCGTAAATCCAAAATAATTAGAAAATGCCGGTGACTTTGCCATGGTAAATTCCACAAACATATTTAATTCAGAACCACTGGAATACTTTGCAATCGGAAGTATTCCAGTCATATAAGCCAAAAGTACATAGGGTCTGTCCTTCAATAAGCTTCTCAGGAACTGAAGATATGCTCTTTTATCCTTTTCCGTCACAAAATCCTGATGAAAAATGAAGTCCCATTCATCCATCACAAAAATAAAACGAGATGCCGGATTCTCTGCATAAATGTCTATCAGGATATCAACCACATCCCGTTCCCCATACAACTGCACATTTGGATATTCCCTTTTTAAATCCCGAGCCAGACGTTCCTGAAGTCGCCCGATATACTGCTCATAAGAGGTACATGTTCCTGCAATATCATTAAAAGAAATATGAATGACTGAATGCTGATTCCTGTACTTGCTGTACTCTTGATTCTTGGCAATTGCAAGTTTTTGAAATACATCATGAGCATCACATCCCTTAGAAAAGAATGAGGCAACCATATTCGCCATAACTGTCTTTCCGAATCTTCGGGGTCTTGTAAAACAAATATGGTTATTCCCCTTACTTACCAAAGGGAACAGTTCCTCTAACATACGTGACTTATCTACAAAATATGGGTTTTCTACTTCATCTTTATATAAAGTGTACGCGGTCGTACTATTCAAATAAACGCCCACCGTTTATCGCTCCTTTCCGGCTTTTTACTTCGTATGAAGCAAAAGACTTCCTAAATTTTATATGGACATAATCTCTTGGTTGTATTATAGCAGATATCCTGTCCATATCATACCTCATATTTTAACAATCATTGCCACTTAAACCGAACTCGAATTTTAAAAGCTTTAGAATTGTTAAGAACCACCAACCTTCCAATTGTTGACATAGCCGCTGAGGTTGGAGTATTTGATGCAAACTATTTCACACGCCTTTTCAAGAAACAACTTGGATATTCACCAAAGTATTTTAAAAACATCGACTAACCAATAAAGAAACCAGATAGAAATCTTTACCGGTGTCTACACCGCGTAACTGTACAAGTTCTATTGGTTTCTTTATTGGTTATTAATTTAGTACGCAGAAAATGCCGTTATATTGTAAAAGTACTCAGCATTCTGGGCAAGACTTCCTGCATGGAGCTTTTTAATGTGTAAGGGCTTTCCTGAAATGCCCAGGTACACATGATTCCTTCTACAACAATATAGATTATATGCGTAATTTTTCCTGCCTGCAGACCAGCGTCCAATGTTCCTGCCTTTTGGGCCGCCTCAATAAAAGGGATGAGATTTCGGGCAGATTTATACTGATCTTGGAGGGTTAATGAGGTCTGTGTCCATATTTCGGCAAACTGACTGTGCAGGTATTGTGCTAATTCCCAGCCAATTTCGTCAAAGCACTGTGCAATATACTCAAAATAACGCATAATTGCTTCCTGTGGTTCCGCCAGGTTGTCTTTCGTCGGCTCTAAGTACACCTCACCATTTGCGCAGATTTCCAATGGCAGGCGTTTCAGGATATCTTTTTTATTCTCAAAAAAATGGTAAATAGAACCCGTGGACATACCGGTAGCTTTGCTGATATCCTCTATAGTTGTGTTAACAAAGCCAAATTTGAGGAACAATTTAATAGCAGTATGGTAGATGTGCTCTTGCTTTTTCTGTGATTCGATGTCCCGTTTAGTCGGTTTCTTTTTCAACATTGATGCCGTATCGCAGGTTAATTGAGTCAACTGTTCCACTCCTTCACTTCTTTTCTCAGCCAGTCAGCCCATTCATCCATGCCCTGACCTGTTTTAGCTGAAATCTCAAAGACTTTAAGATTAGGGTTTAGCTTTGTTACCCGTTTTTTTACTGCATCAATGTCAAAATCGAAATAATTCAAACAATCGATCTTGTTTATAAGCAATGCATCTACCATACTGAACATCAGAGGATATTTCAGAGGTTTATCGTCTCCCTCCGGTACACTAAGCAACATAACACTCTTGGCGGCACCGGTGTCGAATTCTGCCGGACAGACAAGGTTTCCTACGTTTTCTAAAATAATGAGATCCAAATCATCGGTGTCTATATCAGCAAGCCCTTGTTTGGTCATGCCGGCATCCAGGTGGCACATGCCACCGGTGTGTAGTTGATTGGTTTTCACCCCAGCTGCCGCGACCTTCTCGGCATCTACAGAAGAGTCAATATCGGCTTCCATCACGCCAATACGCAGTTCGTCCTTCAATCGTTCTATGGTACCAAGTACAGTAGTGGTTTTACCGCTTCCGGGGCTGCTCATCATATTTAAGAGAAAGGTTTTGCCCTTCTTTAATTCCTCACGCAATTGGTCGGCTTCTTTATTATTGCTTTCATATACGCTTTTTTTCAATTCAATCACACGTACAGTATTCATTTTATCTCCTCCTCGTTAATAGTGTTGAGTAGCTAAAAGCATGGGGCATGAAAGTATCACGCCCCACATTTGTTACGACACATAAATTTCTTTTATCATAAGCTCACGGCCAGACAGTACCTCCCAATCCTCGCCGCCACATTTAGGACATTTGAAATCCTGCTCAAGAAGATTATACACCTTATTGCATTCTTTGCAAATACCATTTCCGGGAATAATTTCGATGATCAGTTCAGATTTAGCTAACACTGTGTTTTCAATTGCTCCAGGATAGCAGTCCTGCACGTAACGAGGTACCACACCGGTTAACTCGCCGATTTGCAATACCAACCTGCCTACAGCTTCAGCGTCGTTTTCCCTGGCTACCTTTTCAGCCTCGGAAACAATATTTAATACCACACCCATTTCATGCATTACAGCACCTCAAATCTTTCTTAAATACGGATTAATTATAAATACTAAAATGTAATTAATCAATCCATAGGCACTACTTGCCTGCCTTTGAAGTATCCCCCATACGCTGGGCAATACGCACAGCCCGCTCCTGTGCATGCTTCATTATTGCCGGACCAAACTCTTGAGGCTGCAGTGGCCCCACATCGTGTACACGCTCCAGATGAATGGCATCAAATTCGCATTTGGTGGTACAGATTCCACAGCCGATGCATTGGTAGTCATCTACCACTGTGATACCGCACCCCAGGCAACGCTCAGTTTCCTTTTTGATCTGCTCTTCTGTGAGGACACTGCGCAAATCCTTAAAGGTGCTTTTTGTAACAGCAGGATCCACCATGGGCGTTCTTTGACGGGGCGCTCTATCAAATCCCGCAGCATCAATGTTTAGCTTATTCAGCGGATGGTACTCACGTTCACGGCGTAACAACAGATGCTGCCCCTGCATAAAGCGGTGCATGGAGATCGCACCCTGTTTACCTGCTGCGATAGCGTTAATTGCAAATTTAGGACCTGTTACCGCATCGCCTCCCGCAAATATATCAGACACACTAGTCTGTAAACTTCGTTCATCCACTTTTACGGTCATATTTCGGTTTAACTCAATGACCTCATCGGACAGCAGATTCCCCCAGTCCATGGCTTGCCCTATACTCAACAGTACATTGCTGCAAGCAACAGTCTTTGTATCTCTTTCGTCATATTTAGGATCAAAATTGCCGTTATCGTCAAATACGGAAACGCATCTTTTTAACTCGATTCCTGTAACCGCTCCATTTTCAACCAAGATACGTTTCGGCCCCCAACCATTGTTGATAACAACTCCTTCACCTTTAGCCTCTTCCTGTTCCTCGACTAAAGCCGGCATTTCCTCTTTGCTTTCCAAACAGTACATTTCTACTGTGGCTGCACCTATGCGTATCGCTGTGCGGGCTACGTCAATTGCAACATTACCACCGCCGATGACTACAGTGGCTCCAGATAATCCAATGCTTTTTTCAAGGTTTACCTTTCGCAGAAATTCCACCCCAGTCATTACACCCACAGCGTCTTCATCCTCCAAACCGACTCTGCGCCCGGCTTGCGCACCGGTGGCGATATAAAAAGCCTTAAATCCTTGTTCACGCAGATTGGCTATTGTTATGTTTTTTCCCACTTCACAGCCGGTCCGGAAAGTCACTCCCAGTTCCTTGATAATGTCAATTTCTGCGTTTATTACTTTTCGGTCAAGGCGGAATTCCGGAATGCCCATCGTCAACATGCCGCCCAGCAGCTGCTCCTTCTCAAATACTGTCACATCGTAGCCGTATATTGCCAGATAGTAGGCGCAGGAAAGGCCAGCTGGCCCAGCACCTATGACCGCAACTTTGCCATTCCGCTTTTCGTATATTTCAGGTATGTAGCGATGAGCACTTTCCAGTTCTTTATCTGCGATGAATTTTTTAATATCATCAATTGCCAGAGGCTCATCAATATTTCCGCGGGTACACTCGCTTTCGCATGAATGGGGACAGATGCGTCCGCAAACAGCCGGGAATGGGTTATCCCTCTTGATAACCTTCAGCGCCTCCTCATATTTGCCCTGGGAAGCTTTTTTAATGTAGCCTTGGATTGAAATATGCGCAGGACACTCAGATTTGCAGGGGCTTGTGCCGCTCTCGTTAGTCATTTTACGTACCAGATATTCTTCATCCCAACGGTCAGAACTCCATTCACTATTGTAGGGCCGGTCAGGTTCAGGAATCTCTTCGACCGGCACACTGGTTTTACAAAGGGTTTCTCCCAAAGACAGCGCGTTAACGTTGCAGTGTTCTACACAGGCCCCGCAAGCAACGCATTTGTCTTTGTCTACCCGAGCCACATAGTTGCTCTTTAGCATGTCGGGTGCACGGAACCGGGAAGCAATACGAATCACACCGCAGGCACAGGCGCAGCAGTTACAGATAAAAGAAGACTTATTGGGACCTTCGTTATTAAAAATCTCATGTACCAGACCTTCACGCTCAGCTTTGTCTAAAATTGCAATAGCTTCGTCCTTGGAAATTTTATGACCACGTCCGGTACGTATATAGTATTCGGCATAAGGGCCGATTTGGATACACATATCTTCAATGCTGTGTTCACAGGCTTCGCCGATTGCCTCCTTTGCCTTCCGACAGGCGCAGGGGGCTGCGGAATACAAATCGCTCTGTTCAAGATAGGTCATAATCTCTTCATAGGTAGCTCGGCGGGGCTCGGCCTCAATGGCCTTGGCCACCGGGATAGCCCGCATGCCGCCGACGCCTAATGGGAACATACCCACTATAGGACCATTATTGTCACCATATTCTTGGAACATGGCAGAGAGTTCCTCATCAAAGGTTGCGTCATTCAGAAGAATAAACTCCATGATTCCAGGTGCCCAAGGCACCATGTTATAAATAGGAACGTCATCATTGTTATGCATCATGAAGATAGTTCCCTTTTGGGCTTGATCTTCCAAAACGGAAGCTACCCGTTCCAACGGAAAACCACTTTTTTCGGCCACTTCCTGAGCTGTCTCAGGCGTTCGAGACAACTGTAAAAGCACCTCGGCATCAGCATCGGTCATCACTTTGGACAGCATCCTACATTCGACACTTCCGGGCTGGAACCCATTTTCTACATCAGGGGCCTTACCGCTAATCACATTAGCGAGTTGACAAATTCTTTCCATAGACTCCAAATCCTTTCTTCTTTTGATTAAACTTAGTTACTAACAGGGTATATAGATTAGTATAGTCCGTAAGTTGGGCATTGTCAATATAATTAGAATGCATTCTAATTAACATTCTAGTAAAATGTTACTATTCACAGCCCATAGGGCTGCAAACAGTAACACGCTTCGCGATGCACAGAAATTATGCAGAATGCATATTTCGCGCTGGCAATCCTCGGATTTTCTGTGACTTCCGCTTTGCTTCACTCACAAAAAATACCTCGCGGGATAGTGGCACTGAATAGTCTTCTGCTTATGTAAAATCTATTAAAATCTTACAGTTTTGTTCCGGATTTGATTCCGCTTCATGGAAGGCCTCAAGCACCTCTGAAAAGGGGAATACTTTTGAGATTAGTTTTGTTCCGTCGATCTTGTTTTCTTCAAAATATCTGATAACTTTTGGGAATTGATCGCAGCTCATTCTTGAGCCGCATATCATAATTTCTTTTTTCGTAATATCAACGGGTAAAATAGACACCGGATCAGCCGAAAAACTTAACGAGACGATTCTTCCCGCAGGGAGAATCATCTTTACAAGCATTTCAAATATGCTCGGTATTCCCACCGTGTCAACAGCGACTGTGATTCCCCGTATATTCTTAATCTTTGGTATAACTTCTTCAGGGTTTTCCTTTTTAGGATTAATAATAAAATCAGCACCCATTTCTTTTGCCCGTTTAAGCCGTTTATCAAATAAATCCGAAATAATCACCGTAGCATTCAGCAGTTTACAAATCTGCATAATGCAAATGCCAATCGGCCCTGCACCTATGATATATACCACATCCCCACTTTTGACCTTTGCAACTGAGGCACACTGCCCCCCAATCGTATACGGCTCTATAAGGGCAGCTCTCTGCCACGAGATATTTTCCGGGCAGCGATATACATCTGCTGCTTTTATAACAATGTATTCGCAAAAACATCCGTCCATATGGGAACCGCGGGCTTTGATATTTTCACATACATTTTTTCGCCCGATCGAGCAGGGATAACAATGTCCGCAGGCGCTTACAACATCGGCCACAACATGATCCCCAATGGCAATATTTTTAACATTACTCCCGGTTTCAACAACTTGGCCTGACATTTCATGGCCGGGTATAACAGGATAAGGAATACCGGATGCCGTGCCGTGAAAATTATGCATGTCAGAACCGCATATACCGGCAGCCATAACTTTAACCAGGATCTCATCGGAAGCTTTTATCTTTGGTATAGGGATATCTCTGATTTCAAGCTTGTACGGCTCAATAATATATAATGCTTTCATAACATCTTCACCTGCTTATAGATCAAGGGGGTATTTACCGTATTTATGTACAGTGTCAACCATTGTCAGAAAATTCTTTGCTGATGTTGGATAACCGATAGTATTAGAACTGGATACAATATGTCCGCCCCCATGGGAAGCCTTACGCATTACTTCGATAGTCTCTTCAGTCACCTCTTCGGGTGTGCCGAAAGGTAAAGTTCTGGCACAGTCTACATTTCCCATAAGCAAAACTTCCTTACCGTATTTTTCTTTGATAAACCCAATATCCATACCTGCTCCGGGATCAATGCTTTGATAACCGTCAATACCCATGGAAAAGAAATCATCAGCAAACTGCATGATATTTCCATCAGTATGTTTTAAAACAACTACGTCATATTGATGGCAAAGATCGCATACAGCCTGTATCTGGGGGATTAAGTACTCTCTGATTTTATCCGGAGCAAACATCGGTCCGATGGCGGATGCCCAGTCGGTGGCAATCATTACACAGTCAACGCCAATTTCAATATATCGTCTTACGACTCCCAGGCTATACTTAAGGTATGTATCACATAAACGATGAGCAAGTTCCGGATCCATATAGATCATCTCCATGAAATTAGCATACCAGCTGCGGTACGACGGTACCAGATCCGGTACTTTAGCCATTACAAACATATCTTTTCCAACATGATCAACAGCGTATTTGGTTGACTCAAAACAACTGCTGTCAATTTCAAATCCCTTACTTTCCATATGATCAAGATGTCTTTCAATCGTATCATACTCTTCATCCTCCTTTTCGGATGAAGTAACTTCATGGGCTGTGTCATTTTCTGATTTATATACGAATTTTGACCAGGTCCCGGTCTCCGTGTTAAATTCAGTCCAACTGCTTTCGGTAATATCTTTATAAACAATCGGACTGTCCTTTGGGGGATCCAGTTCGGTACAGATCAAATCCAGTCCGCTGTTTCTAAAAACATCAACAGTATCTTCCGACAATCTCTCGATGAATTCTGCTCTATTGTTCTCATGGAGCATTTTCATCATTGTATATTTAAGCCATCCGCCTTCTCCTGTAATTGCCTCCCGGCCAAGTATTTCACTTGAGACCGGCGACATAATATGCATTTCCCCTACCGGCACCCGATCTGCCTCTTCATGTCTATATGCGGCTTTGACTCTTTCTTTTGAGGTCATTTATATCAACTCCTTTGCTGCTGTGTATTCTTGTTTATTTTTAAATCCAATTGCTCTTATTGGTGAACCGCTGCTGTTTTGGACATTCAGCGGAAGGCAGATAAAGTACCCCTCATCCGGCATCTTATCAAGATTAGCAACGTTTTCCAAAATCAGAATTCTATTGTCTAAAAGAATCAGATGAACCCAATATTTATCAACACCATATACGTCCAATGCCAGGCCGTCCGAACCTACCATTTTAACCTTTTTAGACAGCAGATATTCAGCCGAACGCTTTCCCAGTCCTGACCAGTTTGCGTTTATGTAGTCAATGTTCCCATGCTTCCATGCTTCGGTTACTCCGAAATTAAACATAACAATATCATTTTCCTCAATCCTGATATGTTCCTTTTCCCACTGCTGTATATGCTCAGGCATCACCATAAAATTTCTTGGGTGGTCGGTGAAGTCCAATGTAATGCATCTGCCCATAAAATGCTCCAAAGGAATGTCTGACATAAATACATGCCCTTTTCCTTCTTTAATAAAATGGGCCGGAGAATCAACATGGGTTCCGCAGTGTTCATGAATTTTCAACTGGTAGTTCAGCGAACCCTTGTCATAATCTTCCCACAGAACATGCTCATATGGCGCATGGCTCGGCCATATAGGTATTCCTTCCTTATAGCCGTGGGACAAGTCGACAATTTCAAAAGAATTCACTGTTTTGCAAAACTCCTTAATATTCATATAATTCCTCCCAAGCTCTGTTTGGTTTTTTATTTAAAGAGGGTTCTTTGTTCGTTTCGCTGAAGCACAATTACAAGAACCAAAAGCGTTCCCATAATTATATCCTGCCACCAGGAAGAGAGAGTTCCTTCCATATTCAAAATGTTTTGGATGAACCCCAAAAGCAAAACACCAATAAATGTTCCCTGAAATTTGCCAACCCCTCCGGTGGAAAGAGTTCCTCCAATGATTGTTGCCATCAGTGCGTTCATTTCCCAGTTGTTTGCACCGGTCGGCTGTCCTGCGTTTAACCGGGATGCCAGGATAAGTCCGGCAAGCGATGCGGTGAATCCGCTTATGGTATAGACGATCAATTTGACTCTGTCTGCACGTACCCCCATACTGCGGGAAGCGCTTTCATTGGCGCCCACAGCATACACATGCCTTCCAAACTTTGTATAACGCGAGATATAGACGGCAATGCAGCAAATGATAATGAAGATTATTGTCGGTATGGGAATACCCATAATATTTCCCTGTCCTAAAACAGCAAAACGGGAGGCAATGCCGGTTTGTATCGGTGTCGATTTTGAATTTGTCAGCAGCAAGGCAATACCTTTAAATACCATACTGGTGCTGAGCGTGGTGATAAATGGTACCACTTTTATTTTGGTCACTATCAACCCGTTCAGCAGGCCTCCCATTATTCCTATAAGCAGCGGGGCGGCTATGGCAATCAAAATATTATTTCCCAATACCGCTGCCGCACAGCCCGAGAGCACTGCCATACTTGCCACTGAAAGATCGAATCCGCCGCTGATAATAACGAATGTAACCCCAACGGCACACAGCCCTATCATACTGACCTGACGGAAAATATTGCTTATATTTTTCCACGTGCCAAAATAATCGTAACGTATTGCAGCAAAAATAATTAATAATAACAGGATTAATATTGGTCCTTGTTTATTTATGTTTTTAATCAGTTGCTTTACCTTTATTAAAAACTTCAACATAATCTCATCTGCCCCTAACGTCTAAATTCTGAATACATATTGCTAATATCAGCACAATTCCTTTCATAAGATACGCATATGCTGTAGAAAGATTGTTCATATTGATAATTACCGTGATCATCTGTATTGTCATACAGCCTATAACCGTTCCGAAAATGTTTGCTACTCCTCCGGTAAGCGGTGTCCCTCCAAGTGCAACCGCTGCTATCGCATCCATTTCGATTCCAAGTCCCACCTGTGATGCATCGGCAATGGTAAGTCTGGATGTTTCCATAATTCCCGAAACCCCAGCCATAATTCCGCAAATCACATATACAACCAGAGTTATCGCATAAGTATTTATGCCCGCAATCCCGGCCGCCTTGACATTGTCCCCGAGAGCCTGCACATACACTCCGAAAACAGTTCGCCTTACTAAAAACCAAATAATCAGTATTGCGATCAACATCACGAGCACCTGTATCGGTATTATATTTCCTATTCTTATAAATGCCCAATCAGTAAATTGAGGTTCATAAAAGATAAACACTTTACCCTCATTTAAGACCTGGGCGATACCTCTGCCTGCTATCATAGTAGCAAGGGTAATTATAATAGGTTCTACTTTGAACCTTGATATGATAAAACCGTTTACAAATCCAAAAAAAATACCCACCGTAATTCCGATAACAATCGCCGGAAGAATGCCTATTGAAAGTGTTTTTGCACAGCACATCGAAGATACCGCCATAATTGACCCGATTGATATATCAAGCCCGCCCGAGGATATCGCAATTGTCATAGCCAGTCCGGTTATCAGCACCGGTGTCATCTGGACGAGCACATTTCTCAATGTGTTCAGGCTAATAAAATTGGGCGTAAATATAGAACCTGCAATTGCTATTATTACGAAAAAGAATAAATATCCATAACTATTTAAAAGCTGATTCAAGCTTGCTTGGTTACTACTTTTCATTTGAACCCTCCACATCCGAAATATCCGAAATACGGGTATTGGCAATTTCTTTCATAATTGAATCCACCGTTAAACGCGCTCCTGTCAGCTCACCTAACTTATATCCGTCTCTGATCACTATGACCCTGTCAGACATGCGGACAAGCTCCTCCATCTCCGATGAGATCAGAATAATCCCAATCCCGTCCCCGGACAGCTTATGAATAAACTTTTCTATCTCAGCTTTCGCTCCTACATCAATTCCACGGGTCGGCTCATCTAAAATTAAAATCTCCGGATTTGTGCTTATCCAGCGGGATAACAGAACCTTCTGCTGATTACCCCCGCTTAAATTGACCATCTTCTGGTTGAGACCGGATGTTTTTATGTTAAAAGTCTTTACATATTCCTTTGCAATAGTGTCCCGTTTTTTATTTGATATGATTCCAAACTTTGATAAACTGGGCAGATTAGCAAGTGTCAGGTTGTCCAGCACACTCATATTCGGGATATTCCCGTCCACTTTTCTGTCTTCAGTACAAAATCCCAGTTTTAATTTTTTTGCTGTGCGTGTATTATTTAGCTTTACTTTATTTCCATGGATTAAGATATCGGCAGTATCCGGCTGCATTGCTCCGAATAAAATCCGGGCGGTTTCTGACCGCCCCGATCCCAACAATCCTGCAAGTCCCAGAATTTCTCCTTTTGCAACTTTTAAGTGCATATCGTTTACCTTTGGAAACATTGAAATATTTTGAGCCTTTAGAATAACAGCGTCTTTATCAAAAGTTCGCTCAGGCTTTGTACGTTCTCCAATAATATTGGCTGCATCTTGGCCGATCATTTGTGATACGAGCTCAAGATATGTGATATCTGCCACTGAACTCTGCCCGACTACTTCGCCGTCCCGCAGCACTGTGAGAGAATCGCACATTTCATAAAGTTCATTCATTCTATGTGTTATAAAAATCAATGTAATTCCACGGTTTTTCAAATCTCTCATTACCTTGAACAGCACTTCAACCTCATTTTTATCAAGTGATGATGTGGGTTCATCCATTATGATAAGTTTCGCATTCACCGATATCGCCCGGGCCAAAGATACCATTTGTTGAACGGCGGCACTCTGCCTGTTCATTTTTTCCGCAACATCAACATCGATACCCAAACTAAGCAGCAGTTCCCTGGCCTGCCTGTTTGCATCATTCCAGTTGATCCTTCCGTTTTTCTTGATCTCTCTGCCTAAATAGATGTTTTCCGCGATACTCATATAAGGAATAAAATTCATCTCCTGCTGAATGGCTGTTATTCCCAATTTCTGAGCATCTAATACATCATGAGATTCAATCATGCTGCCGTCAAAATATATCGAGCCTGAATCCTTCTGATATAGCCCTGTCAGGATTTTAATAAGTGTCGATTTTCCGGCGCCGTTTTCTCCTACAAGAGCATGAATATCTCCTCTTGGGATTTCCAGATTCACTTTTCTAAGCGCTGCAACCCCGAAAAAATTCTTATTGAGGTTCTCAATTTTTAAAATCATCTGATTTTCCATATTCACCTGCTAATAAAGTGTCCCTAAAAACTCTTCTGCATTTGTGGCATCGAAGTCAGGATCCTCGTTCAGATAACGCTCTTCAACCTGCTCACCATTTTCAAGCTTCTCAATAATATCAAAGGCAGTCGGGCCAAAGAACGGATCGCACTCAACCATATAATCCATATTTCCGTCAACAATTGCCTGAAGGGCTTCGTTGCCGCCGCTGATTCCGGCGATACGAATATCATCAAGATTCAAACCTGCGGTTCGGCATGCCTGAGCACATCCGATAGCCATATCTCCTGTGTGTGCATAAATCGCATCCACATTATTACCTTGTGCCTGCAGTATATTTTCCATAGCCGACATTGCCGTTGCGCGGATGCCGTCTCCATCTTGAGATGCGACAATCTTTAAATCCGGATATTCAGCTATTGCCGCAGCAAATCCTTCTGTGAACATCTGGGCTGCTGAAGATCCCGCCGTGAGGGTTATCTCCGCAATATTTCCTTTGCCGCCAAGAGCTTCTGCTATAAACGTACCGCATCGGTATGCTTCATCATAAAGATCTGAAATAATAACGGTGGCAAAATCCTCTCCGACTGTTCCGGCACATTCTCTGTCTATGATGATCACAGGCACACCCGCCTTTTTGCATTCTGCAAGAATACCCTCAAAACCGTCATATTCTCTCGGGACGAGCAGCAGGTAATCAATTCCCTGAGCCAGCATATCTTCAATATTTGAAACCTGCTGAGCGACATCATTTTCGCCGTATGTTACAATAAGTTCAATGCCTCTTTTTTCAGCCTCGTCAATAATGCTTTGCGTCTGAACCGTACGCCAATTGTTGGTAACCTCACATTGTGCAAAACCAACTTTTATGCCTTCTGACGCCGGTGTTTCTGTTTCATCCACTGCATTTGCCTCTGTATTTGTTTCAGTATCAGCTGCCTGAGAATCTTTTGAAGTTCCCGATGAGCAAGCAGTCAATGACAAAAACAGGGCCGACATTACTAAAGCGATCATTCGTTTTTTCATTTTCAACATCCTTTCATAATTTAGTGTCTGCTGTTAAATTTATAATAGCTTTTTATTTTACCGATAACAATTAGGTGTTCTTGACATTAGCGGGGGTGTTTTTGCATTTTGCACAAAAAACAGAGGAATCATAATATCGATTCCTCTGTTTTATCGGTTTTATCCACAACAATGTTCAATGTATCTATTTCAGCCGGTAAATATGACGTGAAATATTATAAATATCATCCGTAGTCTCCGCTTTAAATATTATACTTCTGTTCAGCGATGTATACTCTTTCATGAATTTATATATATACTGTCTTACAAAGAGATCCTGCCCACTGAAAATCCTGTCCAGAATAATAATCTTTGCTCCGCTTGCAAGGGCACGATACAGCAAAAGCCTCAGCTTCTGGTCATATCTCAAAAAACGGATTGATTTTTTCCAGTCTTTCTTATGTATGCCTATCTTATCGGTGAACTCATAATATATAAAGTCAATATAATTTGTTGGAAGCATCAGTTTAACATTTTTTCTTGCAGGAATAACTGATAAGAGAAAATTATCAAGAATACTTAAATTCTCGCATAGCAAATCATCAATTGATTCATTTCCGATGCAATAAATCCCGTATTCCTTCTGAACATCAGTATTATACAACAAAACCGGCTGTCCGTTCAGGTACGTCATACCACCGCTGACATTTTTCTTTCCGGTCAGCAGACCTACTAATTCTGAATAGGTGTTGCTGTCATCACTTATGATTCCTAAAATATCTCCCTCACTCAAATCGAAAGAGATGCCGGCAAGCCTGCCTGCGGTTGAAACAGCCTTCAATTCCAGAAGCTTATCTGCATTTTCACCAGATTTTTTGGGGATGCTTTCATAATTGATATTCTCTGTAAGGATATGCTGTATTTTATCAGTATCAAATCCTCCGTCGGCATTCCAATAATATTCTCTCATATTCTCACCGTATTTCATTATAACAATCCGGTCTGCCACCGCAAATGCCCGCTTGAAATCAGATTCCATCAATAATACTGAAATATTTTTCTGCTTCAGGACTTTTATATAATCCAGCAGCCGATTCTGACTTTCAGTTGATAAGCCCCCAAAAATATCATCGATAATTACAAGACAGGCTTTATTTGCAATCGCTTTTGCCATCTGAACTATATATTTATCTGCCGTACTTAAACCGGAAACTATGTCTTTAGACGAAAAAGTCAAACCGGTCTCCTGCAACACCTCGTTCGTAAATAAATTATTTTTCTTCCGGTTAATTGCCTGCTTGGAATTACCGTCCGGCGTCAATACAAAAAAATTGTCCGCGATACTCAGTTCTTCGATAAGCTTAGTATCTGTTCCGATATGGTGTATCCCCAGACAAAGGGCAGTATGGCAGTCTTTTATTTTTACATTCTCACTGCCAATATAAAATGTTGCCTCATCTGCCTGTGTTAGTCCGGCAATAACCTGTCCTACAAGGCTTTTTCCGCAAAACCGCTCCCCGATCAATGCCACTATTTCATTGTCATAGACACAAAGCTTAAAATTATTAAGTATCTGCTTTTTGCTTATAGAATGGCACAAATTATCAACACGGATTATTTCTCTTCTCATTGCCTTCTCCTTGATTCATCGTTTCCATTACTTTGGGCAGTAATATTTCCGCAACCGTACCTGAATCCTTGATACTGGTAATATGCAGACCGTAATTATCGCCAAAATACAGTTTTATACGCTGATTCACATTATACAGCCCTATTCCGGAGGTCCCGGAGGAATTATCAGATTTCATTATCGTCTGTCTGTCATTTATCCTTTCACGTAAAATACGAAGAGTTTGTATATCCATACCGGTGCCTGTGTCTTCAACTTTAATAATTATATTTTTCTCTGTGCTGAATACTCTAATGGTAAGCTTTCCCTTTTCAAGCCGGTGTTCCAATCCGTGATGAATCGCATTTTCAAAAATAGGCTGTAATGTCAGCAGCGGCAGCTTATAGTCCAACAGTTCAGCACTCTCTATTGATTTTTCGTAATCAAATCGGTTGCGAAATCTATACTGCTGTATCAAAACATATTTTTCAACATTGTTTAGCTCGTCTCTTAAAGTCACTAATTCCGATGGGCTGCTGATGCTGTAACGGAAAAGCAGAGCCAGTGCTTCCGTAAGTTTTTCAATATCCGGAACATTGTAAGATATCGCCTGGCTTCTAATGATATCCAGCGTATTATACAAAAAATGGGGATTGATCTGGTTTTGGAGAGCGTGGATCTCGGCCTGAGTTCTTAATGCCTGCGCAACAAACTCATTTGAACCGCTTTTGCTTGTTTCCAACAGCAAACTGTCAAACCGTTCAAATACATTTCCTTTTGCAGGGGAGTTTTTCGCAGGTGAAATCATATGTTTCTCCCTGAATACCTTATAAAATAAAACTGATACAATTAAATTAGCAGCTGCTATTACAACTAAAATTGTCTGGTACAGTATTATTCTTTGTCTGCCCATTGACTCCATGCCATTAAAAATCAATCCTTCAATAATAAGCATAAGCATAACCATAAGTATATCTTTAAATACACACAGCCCGAAAAAATGTTTTCTCATATTATCAGCATCCTTATTTATAAAATTCACGGTATTCAACCGGTTTGACACCTACATTTTTGATAAAAAGTCTGCTGAAATGCTTTGTGTCGGCATAACCCACCTTTCCGGCAATACTATTGATCGGCTCGTTAGTCGTACGCAGAAGCTTTTTGCCTTCCTCAATACGCTCCTTGATCATATAATTTGAAAATGTCATTCCCACATGCTTTTTAAAAAGCTTGCTGAAATAGGTGGAGTTCAATCCCAGTATTTCAGCAATTTCTTCCAGTCCAATCTGGCGTTCTAAATGAATTTTTATATATTTCTTTGCTTCACGGATAGGCTGTATGTCGTCTTTTTCATATATCACCTGATATCTTTCCATAATCTGCCTTATATAGAGCAGCAGCTTGTCCTTAATTGCAAGCAGGTTCCCATAATTGTTAAGACACGACTGATAATCTTCTTTGGTGGTAATAAAACTCTTCATATCAGCCGTATCATCAGGGAAACAGCTATAGACTTCATCCAGGATCTTCTCAGACAGTATATACATCTTTTCAATATTTCGTTCTCTGGCTCTGATAAATTCATCTACTATTTTCCCAACAATCTCACAGCATTTATCGATATCTACAGTGATAACAGCCGCTTTCATTGATTTGAGCTGCTGTTCATTGATAACTACGTCATTCAAAAGATTGTATTTTATCAAATCGTCATAATCGATAACTTTTTTCTTCATCGAACCGAGACGATAACTTAAGGCAATCTTGGCAGTATCATACGACTCATAGAGACCATCTATGGAGTCAGCTTCCAGTCCTGCTGAAATGGTGATATCATAATCAGGACTTGAAAACTGCTTCACTCTCAGCCATTCTGTCAAAATATTTATCACTTTTGATTTAATGTTTTGAATATCAGGATAATTGAGTACATAATAAGTCCGAAGTCCGATGGAGACATATTCTGTCTCTGTACAATCATCCGGCAATATCGCATAAATTGCCTCAGGCAGTTCTTTCAGCAGCATTTCCGAATGCTCGCTCCCTGTCAGGGACAAATTATAGTAACTGATCTGAAGTGCAAAAACGCAGAATTTGGCATCTGAAAAACGGAAAATCTTTTCTCCCTTTTCATTACAAAGCTGCAGACATTCGCTCTGTCCTGTAAGTATAAATGACGTTAGACTGTTCTTTCTGATCGTGTTGTTCTTGTCTTGCAGTTCCTTTTCTACCAGTGTGTTTTTTATTGATGCATCTTTAATTATGTTCCTCTTTTGAATCAGGTTTTTAAGACACTGATTTATTTCATCCCGCTGTATCGGTTTAAGAAGATAGTCCTCCACTCCCAGTTTAATTGCATTCTGAGCATATTGGAACTCACTGTATCCGCTGATAATGATGAAATCGATGTTCGCATCGATCTGATATGCCTGATTTATAAAATCAATCCCTGTCATACCGGGCATACGAATATCAGTTATTATAATGTCTGGTCTGAATTCATGTATCAGCTTAAGTCCTTCAAGTCCGTTATTCGCCTCATTGAACGTAATCATATCGGCTTCCGGTAAATCGATCAGATGCTTTATAAGTGAAACTATATCAGGTTCATCATCTACAATCAATATTTTCAAGGTTTCCATTATACATCCCCTTCCCAAGCATATAAAGAAAAAAATATCCGTTCATTAGTATTACATAGTTAATATTATAATATAAACGGTAATATAAATCACTTGTCAGATGTTGGCAGGAGATACAAGTTTGATTAAGCACTTCCTCTTTTATAAAAGCGTTTACAAATAAATACAAAAAAACTCCCGGGCAGATGCGCCGGGAGAGCAGGATTTCACTGTCTGAATTTAATTGACCATAACTATTAAAATCTTACAGTTTTGTTCCGGATTTGATTCCGCTTCATGGAAGGCCTCAAGCACCTCTGAAAAAGGGAATACTTTTGAAATCAGTTTTGTTCCGTCAATCTTGTTGTCTTCAAAATATCTGATAACTTTTGGGAATTGATTGCAGCTCATTCTTGAGCCGCATATCTCAATTTATTTTGCGTTTTGGGGAATTCCGGTAACGATATATGCGCTGATATAGGCAACTGCGGGGACTGTAAAGATAATTCCCATGCTTCCTGCAACTGCCCGCAGAACTTCCAGGGCGATAAAGTCGGTATTCATTAGCTGTCGAAATGTGACCCCATAGGAATAGATCAGGATCATGGTATTCAAAGAGGTTCCTGCGAAAGCCAGAATCAGTGTATTAGCCATGGTACCCATGGCATCTCTTCCGATATTCATGCCTGATAAGAACAACGATTTCTTGGGGATCTTCGGGTTCACTGTTCTCATCTCATGAACGGCTGATGAGATAGTCATGGCAACGTCCATGATCGCACCGACTGCCGAAATCAATACTCCACTGACAAATAAATCTTTGATGTGCAGGTTTGTTTCCGCTTTGATCAGGAACAGACTCTCTGCGTCATCCATTTGGAAGCCGTTGATATGGGCTACCTTGCTGGCTATAAGAACTAATAGGGCTCCGACAGCAACGCCGGCCATTGTACCCAGGAATGCGGAGATGGTCTTATTTTGAATGCCTCCCAGTAGATAAAAGCTGAGCAGGGTCGTAGCTGCGATGATCAAAAGTGTAACCGGAAGTACCGGGACTCCTTTTAGTACCAGTGGGATTAATATGAATACTATGCAGATAAAGGTGAACACAAGGCCTAGAATGGCCATGAGTCCCTGCTTTTTACCGATTAAAAATAAGGCCAGGAAAAACAGTAATAGAATTACAATGATAAAGGTCTGACGATGATAGTTGTATACGGAGACGGAAAAACTATCTCCCTCTTTATCAATCCGTACGGATATCTTTTCGCCTTCTGATACATTTACATTGTATTTCCCGCTGAAATAGTTGATCATGGTATATGTCTCTCCGGCATAGGGACCGGTCAATATTTCTGTCTCCATGGTCATGTCACCCCGTAGCAGGCCTTCGATCGCTTCATCCGGCTGGGTGTTATTCTCAACTATGCGAAGTATTCGTGCCGTCTCATACCAGGTTCCACGCTCAGCGTCCTTATAATATCCCGGCCGTCCCTGGTTGGCATAATAAATAAGTCCTGCAAACAGCGCAAGGAATACAATTGTAACCACACATTGTAATATTAGTTTTTTGCTACCCTTTATCTTCATATGCTCTGCTTTCTTTAATCGCCGGGGAATTGACTTCCCCGGCTTATTACGTTTATTTTTTTACTTTTAATTTTTTTGCGGTGCAATATGGGCCATAGATTTTTGTGCCATTCACTGTCTTATAGGATCTTATCTTGACATAATAGGTTTTTCCTTTTTTAAGACTGGTAAATGTTTTGCTTAGGGTCGTATTCTTTTTAATCACAGCTGACTTTTTGTTCTTGGTAAATTTACTGTCAGTCGCAATCACAACCTGATATCCGCTGGCTTTAGTATCTTTCTTCCAGGTCACTTTCAGTGTGCCTGCTTTACTGGAAGTCAATTTGGGAATTGCCGGCTTCTTCGGCTGTACCGTTATTGTCACTTTCTTCGTTGCTGCTTTATAGGTACTGGTTGCTGCCGCACTGATTGTAATAGTAGTTTTTCCAGGTCCCTTTATGGTTACCTTTCCTTTTGCATCTACTGCGCACACTGCGGTATTTGTTGATTTATAGGTCAGCTTTCCATTGCCATTGGTCTTAGCTCCTAATGAAAATGCAGCGGCACCATATACTTTCGTGATGCTGGTTTTTGTAACTGTAATCGTCTGAGTCTTCAGCTGTGGTGTTGGTGTAGGTGTCGGCGACACCGGTGCTTCCTTAACGATGAGCTCATCGCAGTTGCGCACGCGTAGGCATGGTACTGATAGTTCTGAATCACCTTCCGGATGGAGGTAAAGCAGTCCGACTGCTGATACTTTCGAGCCCACTTTCAGAGTTTCACCAAGGGTATTCTTACCAGTTGTTGCCGAATAGATATACCCATCGATGAATACGGTTGCGATATCACCATTTGTGTCTTTTACCCGGAACTGATTTACCTTAGTACCATCTTGGGTCACTTCTGTCACCACACCTTCAACCTGGATTAACTTACCGCCATTGGTTTCATAGTTCATGGCGTCCTTTGCAGATAAAACAGTCGGCTGAATCGGATTTATAGCAGTATCCAGTATCTTTGAACTCATTACCTGGAGCTCACGGTCTCCCTGATACTCATCCACATATCCGACTATTTCTACCTTACTACCCACTTCCAAACCTTCTGTGGAGTATGGGAAAATGGTTATTCCGGCAGTTTCATCCTGAATATAAATAGTATCAAAGAATTTGTTTTCTTTTACTGCGGTTCCTGCTGTAACGGTTCCTTGCACCCGGAAGATGTCGCCTAAGTTTCCCTTTCTTGCATCAGCGATAGTACTGACATCCATCTGTCTGGTCACATTGTCCAGAATGCTCTCGATGATAGTCCGGTTCGCATAAGGCAGGGAAAAGATATTATCCACTTCCGCCTTTACTTCAAAGTCAGACATAAATACTGTACCGGCTACAAATACATTTCCACCGGCGCTGAGTTCCTGGCTGGCCAGTGCCACCACATCACCCTCTTGCACGACAATTGGTGCATTTGCTGCACTCGGGGCACTGTTGTTATCTAACCGGCTATTGATGGAGTAGGTTGTTGCATGACCTTTAACCATCGGAACTGCTGCTTTTGCTGTTGCAGTATCTTCTGATGCCCCCGTGATGTCTACCGTACAGCCGCTGTATGCACTGTATTGTTGTCCATCATTCCCAGTCACAACATTTTTCATAAATGGAGAATCGGTGTTAAAGTTTGTTAAATACAATCTGTATGGCTGACCGCCATTATTTACCACATCATAAGCTTCATCATCATTGACTCTCATCGTGGAACCGATCGCACTAAGAATTTTGTTCAATTCGGTAGAACCTTTTTGCAGATAATAGTCCTGATAATCTGCAATGCCACAGATAATTAAATTTCCTCCGCGGTCTGTATAATCTTTTACAGTTTGGATAAAGGACTCTTCAAATGGAGAATATTCGAAGTTCACACCATTTGATGTTCCTGTTTTCTTACCTGGGGCAGAGATGATAAGCAGATCACAACCCTGCAATACTTCATCGGTAATCTGATCCTTCTCAATCACTACCTGCGCATTTTTTAATCCTGCTACAGTACTGAAGTTCCCCATATTTCCAGCATAGTAACCAGATACATAATCGTTGTAGTGGGTCCCATCAACTACAACTTTGGTCACCATCTCAGGAACGGTATAATTTAGCTTCAAAACGCCTTTATATACTTTGGCAACACCATTCAAATCGGCATTTACCGTAACATTTACACTGACACTGCCTGGTTTGCTATTGTTAAATGTAAACTTATAAGAACTGGTACCCATTGAGTCTACTTTGGTAAAATCACTTGCGGTAAGATCTGCCGTATGAACAATTTCGCCGTCCACATCAAAGTTTACGGAGTCAATGTTAAGAGCAGACTTCTCGTTATTATACATGTTCAAAGTAATATCAATTGGCTGGTTAGTAATCTGCAGTTTAGAATCAGTTGTCATGCTGGAGATGCCCACTGCTTCTACAGTTCCTACCCATACCGGTGCCGTTACGGCGATGTCGCCATCTGCTTGAATAACCTTAATGTAATAATAGGAATAGCTGGCCGGAAGGTTGAAGTTCACAGTATCGGCATTGGAAGTAACCGACTTCTCCTCTGCAACCAGACCGCCATTTACGATTACTTGTACCTTTCCGATAGATGTGTCTGTGGGGTCACTTAGTTTCACAGACAGATCAACACTATCCCCTACTTCATCTTCTTCAAGGATTGTACCCATGATATTTCCATTCAGGGTGTAGTTAATTGACAGGTCATTATCTTCTGTTGCGTACATCCGCATATTGCGCATTGCATCATAGATGTTGTCTTTGGTTAAGGATTCTGCCAGCACTACCGATCTGCCGGTATTGGCATCTCCCCATTTTCCTTTATGGTTATCCTGGTTATTGGTAGGTGCTACATGCCAGCCTTTGTCAAGTGCTCTGGTGTAATATTCATAGGATGGGAAGTAACCGGAACTTCCGATTGCCCCTTCGCCGTTACCTACTTCAATCGTAGTAACCAGTGCATCAATCTGCTCATCATAATGAGCAAAGTCGCTGAAGTCACCAAAGGTAGTACCCGGATGGTTAAATTGGCTCAATGAACCCGTCTCGGTCTTCAGTTTCGCATAATAGTTCTGAAGTGCAGTACCATATGTAGTGTACGCGCTTTGGGTACGGTCCTGGAACCCATTGGTATTGAATGTGTTCATATGCCCCAGTCCATTCGACCAGGTCATCTCAAAACCAAAGAGGCCAACGAATGAATCTGTTGTAAACTGGTCAGCCAACTGTCTGCCTTCTTGCCACTCATTACTGGCAGAAGCATCAGCCAGTGAAATGGATGCACTGCCTGCACCATCAAAGGAGTTGGAATGGTCAGTGATTGCTAAGAAGTCAATATTCTTTGCTGTATTTGCTGCATATGCAAAAGCCTGAGATGCTGTACCTGATCCATCCGAATATTCGGTGTGGGAGTGCAGCTGACCAAAATATGTCTTATAATCTCCATCTGCTTTTTCTGTAAAGGTAAGCTCAGTCACTTGACTGTCTTTGTATCCTTGTTTTACTGCTTTTACCTTGATCGTAACCGGCAGTGATGCAAATTCCAGCTTATCCTGGGCGCTATAGGTTTCCCATGTTTCTCCGTTATCTTTGGAGTATTGAATCGTTGCAGCCTCTGTCTTGCAGGTTAATGTAACTTTGCTGCCTGCCATGATCGCACCGCCGTTAGGAGATGCTTTAACTGGCAATACCTGCTCCTGTGTATAGTTATAGGTAACTTCCAGGCTCTTTCCCAATTCATCGGTCTGTGCGTAAGCCTTAACCGTGAGTGGCAATGTTATGAACACTGGTTTGTCTGCCGGATCGTATTTAGTATAATTGTCGCCATCTATTGTGTAATAGATATCAGCATCTTCGGTCTTACTGCTAAAGGAAAGTTCCTGTCCGACAAGCACTTCGCCTGATGCAGGCTCAGCAACTGCAACAGAACAGATGTCATCACCGGACAATGGGCTTCCGGTAATGGAGATCGCCTGGAAACGGTTTGTTCCGCTGGTTCCCGGTGTACCACCATTGATAGAAGTATTTCCCACTTCCAGACGGATATACAGATGCTCGGCATTCTGCGCTGCTTCCGGAAGTTTTACTTTAAACTGTTGGGTTGTCGATGCCGCACTGATCGATATCGTATCACCGGTTACAAAGTTTATTCCATCTTTACTACATTTGACCGTAAAGTTCTTCGGTCCGGTTGCTGAACCATACATAGAAAATGCCATTTCCAGCCCACCAAGCTTACTGCTGCTGGTTTTCAGCTGATAATAATCTCCCGCTGTCTGTCCCAATCCGGCAACACCCTGATAATAATTAGTTCCGGTACCACCGGCTGTAGTCATCATCGGAACTACATTGACTCCGCCTTTTACCGCTGTCAATATTGCCCCTTCATCCAATCCGTCATTATTATCATACAGATCACCATATACAAAGGTATCCGTTCCGATATTTCTAAACCCACCCCATTTGGCAATTGGTAATATGATGGAACTATCTACTTCATATGCTTTTCCGGGATCTTGAGGTTCATCTGTAATCTGGGGTCCATCTGTAATCTGCGGTTCATCTGTAATCTGCGGTTCATCTGTAATCTGCGGTTCTTCCGTATTCGGATTACCACTACCCTCTTTAACAACTCCGGAAATTATAATATTATTAATATTGCTGGAACCGGTGGCTGCAACAGATTCACCATTTTGTGAAATGTTGTCAATTTTTACAATGCGCAGTGTTACGCTGTCCTGATCCGATATATCCTCTGGGAGTACCAGTCCCTCTGGATATGCAGCCGATAGTGTAGTGCTTGTAATCTGGAATTGTCCGTCAGTCACCGGTACCCAGCTATCATCTTCTCCTTTGTACTCCATCCGGAAGTTCGCAGGTCCGGTTGCGGATGATCTGAAATCACCTTTGAAAGTCAGATCCTCATACCCTGTTGTACTAAAGTTCAGTATCCAGCAGGCTCCCTCTTCCATCCAATTTCCCGCTGCCAGACTCGACGAAGAATAAGATGGGGATCTTAGTATTGCCCCATATAGATCCAACGATGCAGTTGACATCAATGCACCACTTGTGGCATCTCCTGGCAATTCACTGGGTGTATTAGCCGTCGATGTAAACTGCCATTTGGCGATTTCTACATTTGTGTTCTCCTCTGCCTGTACTGTTACCAAAGACTGTGGCAGAACCATCGAAATCACCATGACCGCAACGGTAAACCATGCCGTCGCACGTTTGATTTGTCTGTTAATCATTGTTCTCATAAATTACCTCACTTTCCTCATTAAAATATTACTTCGAAGCTCCGATAACAATTCCTGTAATCAATTTTTTGAATTGCTCCACCACCCGATCGGCTGTCTCTTGTAGATATCACTCATATCCGGAAACCGCACCCCAAGCTCATCTGCATTCACACCGATCAAAGGGCTGGGGACTGATGTAGAGATATAATCTTGGATCAGCATAAAATCTCCCGGCTGATAATCAAAATTCACCCCGCCGGCAGCATTGGTTAAAATCACTGTTTTTGCGCCAAGCATACCCATCAACCTGGTTGGCAGGACAACATCTGTCATCGGATATCCTTCGTAATAGTGAATTCTTCCCTGCATAATAACCACCGGCACCTGGCCGATATAGCCAAATACAAATCGGCCTTTGTGACCGGCTACTGTTGAAACAGGAAATCCTTCGATATCCTCGTATGCGATTGTCGCTTCTATTTGTATCTCTTCTACATAATCGCCCAAACCAGAACCCAGGATCAGGGCAACTTCCGGCTTAAAATCCACCTTTTACCTGACACTGTTCAGACATTTTAACAATTTTTCATATACTACACTCATATTCTGACTCGCCTCCTCCTTATCACTGTTGATCGAGCACTCATCACCCACCGGAAGTTATTGTTCAATAATCTTTGAAATCCTGACCTTCATTCTTAAATATTGATCTTCATTAATAAAAATCTTATTTCCCTGCCTGCTTATCTGAGAGTCTTCTTCGAATTTTTTAACAACACGGTTTCAGAACTTGCTTCCTTTTTTCCGCTTGTTACTCCATCAATGTTAAATAGCCCTAACTTTTCCAGATTTGGCGTATCATATTCTTTGGATTTTCCAATACTTCTTAAAGTATTGGAGCCTTTATCCCCGAATTTATCAGCATCCGGTAATTCTCCTATCTCGTAACTATCCAATACAATTAAAAAAACCCCTTTTATTTACCATTATAGTTACCTATCACTTTTAACATATTTTCAGAGCTTCATGGGGGCAATTATATCCAAGTTTTACAAATTTAAAAAGGTCATGAGTCCTTTTTTTAACATTTTCTTTTTTTTTTATGAATTATAGCCATATTTTATTATTTGATTTTGTGGCTATTTTATAAACAGCTGTAATGTACAACACCACTTTCTCAAAAACCCACCCTTTTTGGAGCAAAAAACAATCTGGGAATTTGAAGTATATGCCAGTGTTCCTGACAATATGCTTCCATATAATTGTGCTTTCCTTAATTCCACGCATCCGTGCACCGATAACATAGTCCTGGTTTAATTCTTCCAGCACCGCCGCACGAACCTGCCGGGTATATTTCGCCGACATGGCAATAGCCAGTGTTACCGCCGGGAGAATTAAAGATTTAAAATCGGTACTTCCGCCGGATACCGAGACCCAGCGCAGCGTCACACCAAAGATGCTGAGCAGAATCAGGCCAATCCAGAAGTTTGGTATCGAAACGCCCATAAAAGTTATTGCCCGCACCAAATTATCAACCCATTTATTTTGATAGATTGCCGAAAGAATCCCCAGCGGTATCGATACAATGATCATAATGACCAGCGATGCCAATGCCAGTTTCAGCGTTGGCCAGAAACAGAAAGTTATCTTCTCCACTACCGGAACTTTCATCGAATAAGAAGTTTCCATATCTCCTATCAGCACTCCTTTCAGCCAGCTGCCGTACTGTACCAGAAATGGTTTGTCCAGCCCCAGTTCGGCCCGGGTTTTCTCAAGCAGCTCAGGCGTTGGTATATTTCCACACTCTGTCAGCATGATCTCCGCCGGATCACCCGGAGACAGATAGGTCAGTCCGAACGTTAGAAAACTGATACCAAATAAAACTACGATAATTTGAATAAACCTTCTGACTATTTGCTTCTTTTTCAATATTTCCCCTCCGCAAAACGGTATTTTAAACACAAAAAAACAGTCTTGTTACAGACTGTTCCCACTCTTGCATACAGATAAAATCCCTATCATCCTACCAATATTTTAAGAGTTCTCATCAGCCGTGAGAAATTCCTCAAAGATATAAGCAGTTCTCCTGACTCCAGATCATCATCTCTGAACCCCTTCCCAGATATATATCCAGTGGTTATTTGTTCAGACACTCCCTGTCACAGTGGCGGGACCGTATCGGATTTTCACCGATTTCTCTATCAATGCTTTACGCAACTTATATCCAAATTATTTCTAACAATATTATAAAGGTTTTTACTAAAGAGTCAACCTTTTATCCATTCCAATTTGCTATATTATAAGATCTATAAGTCTTTAAGTTTTCTCATTTCCTTACGTTCAATTTCACTAATACTCTTTTGGGATGCTTAGTTCTTTTTCCATTCTTTAATTGCTTCTAATCTCTGCTTAATTTCTTTCTCATTTCCCTGCTCCGTTGGACAATAGTAACTCCTGTCCTTCAGCCCCTCCGGCAAACACTGCATCTTCGTCAGCTTTTCTTTATTATCATGAGCATACTCATACCCTTTCCCATAATCCATATCAGACATCAGATCCGTTACAGCATTACGGATCTGCAGCGGCACCGGCTCTGCAGGTAATTCCCTGATATCCTTTTTAACCCTTTTGCATGCAGTATATGCGGCATTTGATTTTGGGGCCATCGACAGATAAATAACCGTGTGTGTTAGATTCACATCACATTCAGGCATCCCATTGAAATGACATGCCTGATAAGCAGCCACTGCCACCTGCAGTGCATTGCTGTCCGCCATCCCAATATCCTCACTGGCAAAACGAATCAATCGTCTGGCGATATAAAGTGGATTTTCTCCCCCTTCCAGCATCCGCATCATCCAGTATACCGCCGCATCCGGATCACTATTACGCATGGATTTGTGCAGCGCCGAAATAATATTGTAATGTTCCTCACCAGTCTTATCGTAAAGCAATGACTTCTTACTGATACACTGCTCCAGCACCTGATCGGTAACATTGATCGCATATGATGTCATTTCCCCGTTTAATACCGCCATTTCCAAAGTGTTCAGCGCTGTTCTGGCATCTCCGTTTGCAAATATGGCAATGGCGTTTAAATGATGTTCTTCAATATTGATTCGCTGGTTTCCATAACCCATCGGGGTTTTTAGAGCATTTTTCAGGAGTTCAACCATATCCTTCGGCTCCAGTGCTTTCAGCACAAAAACTTTACATCGTGAAAGCAGCGCGGCATTTACTTCAAAAGAAGGGTTTTCTGTTGTTGCACCAATCAGGATAATGCTCCCTTTCTCAACATAGGGCAGGAAAGCATCCTGCTGTGCTTTGTTAAATCTATGGATCTCATCCACGAATAGAACCGTGCGCACACCCATCTTACGACTGCTCTCCGCCTTTATCATAACTTCTTTGATTTCTTTGATCCCGCTGGTAACTGCACTGAAATCAATAAAATCAGCTTTTGTTTTTCCGGCGATAACTCTGGCAATCGTGGTTTTTCCTGTTCCGGGAGATCCATAAAAAATCATTGAAGATATCTGGTCATTTTCAATCAGCTGGCGCAGCACTTTCCCTTCACCCAACAAGTGCTTTTGCCCAACGACTTCCTCTAAAGTCTTTGGTCGCAGACGACTTGCCAGGGGACTGCTCATTTCATGATCGTCAAATAATGAAAGTTGTTCCATTTTTTCTTTCCATCCTTTGGTATTTTCTTATTTTCAGTGCATTCGATCCATTGCTTCTACTATACCAAATATATGTTCGGTTGTGAAGGTTTTTATGTGCAGATTGCGCCATGTGAACTGTAACTAACCAGATACTTCATATTTAAACTAACTTCCCCATTCAGAGTGAGGTGGTATAAGGATTATAAAATTCTTCAAAAAAAAGATCCTGCACCCTTCAGGATCCTTTTTTATTTCCCTATTGCCCGTTTCGCATCCGGATAAGCTTGATAGTCCATCTAAGGAACGCCTTCCCCATTGTCAGGATAATCAGACCCCTCACTTATTCATCAGCTGGCTGCGCAGAAAGTCAATCGTCACCTCAACATTTTCCTGTTTCCGCACCTGAAAGCCATGATTTTCATCCTCCACCATCCGAACAATTACCTGAGACAGGGCCAATGCTTCCATGCGTGACCCGAATCCGGGATTGATTACCAAATCGGCAGTTCCCAGACACAGCAACGCTGGTTTTCCGCCTTCCCTGATTGCCTGTTCTACGGAAAGTTGCTTGACATCCTGTAAGAAGCGGGGTAATACGTCGAATTTTACTTTTGCATATTCATGATGAATCTTCTCACCGTTTTCAAGTTTCACCCAGTTTGCATCACCTAGTATTTTGCGGAAAACTTCAGCCGGATACAACACAGGTGCCCAACCCACTGCTGTCCGTACTCTTTTATCCGCAAGTGTCAGCAGCGCCGCGGCTGCTCCCATGCTGATGCCCATAGCCGCCATTCGCTTTGAATCAGTTTCCGGCTGCTCTGCGGCAAAGTCCAACGCCGCCATAATATCATCCCGCCATCCACCAAGATATGTATATTCTGCAAAATCACCGTCGCTTGCACCTGAGCCAACACAGTCAATCCGCAGAACATAGAAACCCGCCTCGCAAGCCTGCTTTGCAAAGTATTCAAAAAGACCGTGTTCACTGCAGTTTCCGGTGAACCCATGGCAAATTATAACAACCGGTGCTTTTCCTTGGATTTCAGGTACATGGGCCCATCCGCGTATGGTATGTTCTCTGCTCAAAAATGATATTTTTTTCTCCATAGCATAACCTAACCTCCTTTACTCTTTATTTTATATTAGTATATTAATATATATTTGCTTTAATATCAATAGATAATCTAAACAAATTTTAATTATTTTGAAAGTATTTTTTAACTTGACAATACATCCCCTTTAGTGTTAATATATTAATATATTAATTAAAAAGAAAGAGAGGGTACACCATGTATATCGAAAAAGATCCTGTTCGTGGTTATAACGAATATATTAATCTGGCGGAAGGCGAAGGAGAAAAAGCAATGATGGATGTAGCTCTCCTGCTTATGGAAGAAGGAGATACATACACATTCTCAGAAACGGAAAAAGAGATGGCCTGGATTATGTTTGAAGGAAAGGCAAAAGTAGAGTATGACGGCAAAACCGTAGAGATGGATCGTCCGAATCCATTTGATTACAATCCCTACTGTCTCCATTTATGTGCAGGTGATTCCTGTACGATTACAGCAAATGGCCCTTCCGTTTTCTATGTGCAAAAAACGCTGAACGATAAAAAATTTGATGCTAAGATGTATATGCCGGAAGATACCCATACCTGGGAGCGTGGCGTTGGTGAATTACAGGGAACCATCCGCCGAAATGTAAGAACTTGTTTTGATTATGGCAATGCGCCGTACTCCAATATGGTTCTGGGAGAAGTTATCAATCTGCCTGGACGCTGGTCCAGCTATCCGCCTCACTGGCATCCACAACCAGAAGTATATCTGTTCCGTTTTGACAAGCCCCAAGGCTATGGAGCGGGTTTTGTGAATGACGAGATTGTACGACTTGGTCACAATGGTCTGGCAGTGATCACTGAAAAGTCTCACCCGATGGTAGCCTGCCCGGGATACGCAATGTGCTATGCATGGGGCATCCGTCACTTTGACGACAATCCCTGGGAAAAGACCAGAATTGATGATAAAGAACATGAATGGATGATGGATCCGAATGCCCGGATTTGGGAAGGTAATATTTAATTTTAAAGTTTCACCTCCTATTTTTATCCTACATAAAAGCACTATCCATATAAGTAACTTATTTATGGATGGTGCTTTTTACTGGCCTGCAGGACGCGGCAGCGTCCTGACAGCCCACACATAGAAATCATTCAACCTTATTTCTTCTTGTTCGATGTCGAATCAATAACTACAGCCACAAGTATAATCAATCCCTTGAAGATCAACTGCATGTTAGAAGATACATTCAAGAGTGACAGCATATTATTCAAAACACCAATCAATAATACACCAATCAGCGTCCCAGTTAACTTCCCACTACCACCAGACATACTAGTTCCGCCAATAACTACTGCTGCGATAGCATCTAGCTCGTAATTGGTACCAATCAATGGAGACCCGGTTCCCAGCCGGGCTGCGGTCATAACTCCGCCAAGAGCTGCCATCAGGGAACAGATCATATAGCTGAACATGACAGTTTTATTGACATTAATACCGGAAAGCCGGGCTGCCTGGATATTGCCTCCGGAAGCATATACATTCTTCCCAAATACAGTTGAGCTTAAGATAAAGACAAAAGTCACTAGTAAGACCCCGGTAATGGTAACCAAAATAGATAATCCATTTACCTGGCTAGTGATATAAGCAGCATATCCCAAAAGTGCCAGGGTCAGAATCTTGAAGAAGATACGAAAAGCACTTTTCTGCTTTCTAATATCTTGAACCAATAGAAAAATGACATAGAGACCAATCAGGCAGAATAATACTGCACACACCGGGAAAGGAACATTGCCACTACCCAGTTTGGTAACTGCCTTGCTGCTGATCGACACTGCGGTACTGCCGGTAACTGTAAGTGCAACACCACGGCAGATCGTCTGTCCGGCCAGGGTAACGATAAATGCCGGAATACCCATTTTGGTAATAAAAACACCATATACCATACCCAGCAAACAACCAAATATCAGGATGACAATTGCGGATGGGAAGAAGCCAAGGGTTGGCATTAGGTAAGCAAAAAGCACCCCGGTCAAGGCTACCACTGCGCCAGGAGAAAGATCAATTCCGCCTAAGAGGATAACAAACTGCATACCAATTGCCAGAACCCCCTGAACGGCAATCTGTTTGGCAACATTCATAATATTAATTGGAAATAAAAAAGTATCACTTAATACCGAAGAGACGATTAATAATATCACCAGTCCAATTGCTGAAGCATAATTCTGCCATTTAAAATTCTTTTCTTTCACCAATACTTTATCCATTGCATTTTCCCTCCATCGCATACCTTACTAATACTTCTTCGGTGGCGTCACGAATAAACATTTCACCCGTTATCTGTCCTTCCCGCATTACGATAATACGGTCACTGATACCTAAGACTTCCGGAACTTCCGAAGAAACAACAATGATTCCTACCCCGGCATCGGCTAACTCCTGTAAGATGTGATAAATCTCTTTTTTAGCGCCGACATCAATTCCTCTGGTCGGTTCATCCAGAATCAAAATTCGCGGATTGGTCAGGAGCCATTTACTTAAAACTACTTTCTGCTGATTGCCGCCGGATAAACTGCTTACCGGAGTTTCCAGACTGCTTAGTTTGATCTTCAATTTATCAACCATCGATTCAGCCGCGGTCATTTCCTTTTCCCCATCCCGCTTAAAAAACTTGCCCACGTAATTCTTGATCGAAGCCAAGATAATGTTGTCCAGGATGCTATGTATGGTAATCAGTCCGGTGCTGCGTCGGTCTTCAGTCAGAAGGGCAATTCCGGCTCTGATCGCATCACTGGTCGTGCTGATATTAACTTTTTGCCCATCAAGAAACAGTTCCCCACTACTGGGAACATAATCGCCTTCAAAGATAGAACTCACCAGTTCAGTCCGACCCGCGCCCATTAAACCATAAATCCCCAGAATTTCTCCGGGCTTCAATACAAAATCGGCATTAGAGACAATTTTTTTCGAACTGCCTTTTTCTTTATATACCGACCAGTTTTTGATTTCCAGAATCGGCTTCCTCTGCTGATGATCGGGGGGTGTCTTTGGGGCAAACATATCCTCTAATTTTCTGCCAATCATCCAACTGATCAGGGTATCTTTGGTAACCTCAGAAGTTTTCCCCTGATTGATATATTTACCATCTTTTAAGATCACGACACTATTACAAATCTGGTAGATCTCATCCAACTTATGCGATACATAAATCATCGTTATCTCTTCTTTTTTCAGCCTTCTCATAACGTCAAAAAGGGCTTCTACTTCGCTGCTGGTTAAGGAACTGGTTGCTTCGTCAAAAATAATCGTGTGCGGATTACGGGAAATCGCTTTGGCAATTTCCACCATTTGCTGCATGCTGATAGATAACTCCCCCAGTTTTTTTCGCGGATCAATCTCTACCCCCAAGCGGTTTAGCGCATCCCGGGCCACCTTATCCATGACCGCAAAATCAATCTTACCAGCTTTATGAGGCATCCCACCAAGACTGATATTCTCGGCAACAGTCATTTGATTGACCAGATTCAGTTCCTGGTGAACCATTACGACTCCGGCTTTTTCAGCGTCCAAAGTGTTGGCAAACTTAACTTCCTGACCCTCAATCTTGATGGTTCCTTCATAGGATCCATAGGGATATACCCCGACAAGTACCTTTCCCAACGTTGACTTTCCAGCACCGTTTTCTCCACATAAGGCTACTATATCGCCTTTTGCGATAGCCAGACTAACCGAATCAAGTGCCACTGTTCCAGGAAATTTCTTGGTAATGCCTTCAAACTCAATAAACGACATATTCTTCTCATCCTCTCTTGGTAACAACCACTTAATAGATATGGAGTTGCAGCTAACCGCCGCAACTCCACTACAAATTACTAGAATAATTCCGGATAGCGGCCACTACTGAACTCTTTAACATTATCCTCATTAACTACGGTAATCGGTGCGTACCATGTGGTAACACCATTTATATCCTGGGTATCCGGAACCGTTTCCTTATTCGCCAGTATTTGTGCTGCATCGATCAGGAATTTCCCTTGTGCTTCGGTACCTTTATCAACAGTCATAACATTATAGCCATCTAAGATGTATTTTACCATTTCTTCTTCATGATCTCCGCCGATAAACCACATCTTATCAGCTAATCCAGCATTTTCCGCTGCTTTTAATGCACCCATGGTAATCTGGTCATTATTTCCGAATACTGCCTGAATATCTCCGGCTTTGGTTGAAATCGCATCTTCCATAAAAGCCATCCCTTTATCACGAGCCCAATCCAGACAGACTTGTTCATACACCAGCGTTAAATTATCATATTTTGCCACTTGGTCGCGAACCCCTTTTGAAATTGACTCAGCCACCTCATCACCCTGGGTTCCGCATAACAGGACAACATTAGCCGGTTCGGTGGTGCCCCATTTTTCGATAAAAGAATCTACTTGCAGAACACCTACTTGATAAGAATCTGCCGTTACCCATAAGTCCGGGGTGAAATTATCAATCAGGGCTTCAATTACTATTACCGGTATCCCCTGAGCCTGAGCATCCGTAACGGTTTCTGACATTGATTTCTGATCTGCTGCTTCAACTATCAGGACATCTGTTCCGGAAGCTACCAAGTTCTCAATCTGGCTTTTCTGTACGCTCACATCAATGTTACAATCCTGCCATAACAGCTCAACACCCAACTTATCTGCCTCTTCCTGAGCATTATCCCGCATAACAATATATATAGAATCCCGCAGGGTTCTGGTAGCTGCACCTACCTTCAATCCTCCTGTACTGGTCTGGCTGCTTTCTGAAGTGTCCTCGTTAGTTATGTCTTCTTGGGTTGTCTCCGAATTAGCCGGTTCTTCTGTTTTTTCCTGCGTTGTTCCCGTCCCACATCCTGCTAATGAAGCTGCCGCCATCGTCATTGTTAACAATCCTGCTATTAAAGTTTGTTTCTTCATGCTCTTCCTCCCTTGTCCCTGCCCGTAATCGGACTGGGTTGATACATTATTCAGTTTTCTTTATATTTATATTATAGTAATGGTTAATCCTGTTTACAAGGCGGCTATATTCACATTAGGGTAGACTGTATTAATACCTTATAAATAAAAAAATAAGGTAACAGTTTTAATGTGTCAACTGTTACCTATGGCAGCCTGATAAATCAGGTAACTGCTTGTTACTGTTCACTGCTACTATTCCGCGAGGTGTTTTTTCCCGAGAATATCTTACTTAAATGGTTCCATTGGTGCCGGCCGGTCACAGGTAGTTGTAAGTGCCACGGTCTGCTTCTGCGTACTGCTGGATAAAAATGCCTGCATAATGTCTAATATATGCACCGCTAATTCATCGTCAGTGCGATGGGGCTCATCCTGTTCAATACAGCGCACCATATCGGTAAGTCCAAGACCACGGCTGTTTTCTGTATAACCAAAGCCAAGCGGCACTTTTGAAAAATGCTCTTCGCCTGCTTTAAGGACAAGAATTTCGCCGCCAAATGAATCTGGATCCGGTGCCCTCAGGGTTCCTTTTGTACCGTAAATTTCGATAAAGGGTTGTCCATGTCCCCATATATCAAAACTGGTTGTCACCGCTGCAATGGTACCATTTCGAAATTCAACCACACCGGTAACATGGGTTGGCGTTCCGACATCAAATGTTTCGCCGTAATGTGGTCCCGGGCAAGTACAGGTACGTTTGTCAAATCCTTTGTTAGCCATTGCTGCCACAGTACTTACTGGTCCCAGCAGAGTGACCAGGGTTGAAAAATAATAGGGTCCGTAATCAAAGATTGGCCCTGCACCATATTGATAAAGAAACTCCGGATTTGGATGTTCATGCTCCGGTCCATGCCAGCCAAAGAATACATTTGCCGACAGCGGCTTGCCAATGATGCCACTGTCTAATAGCTTTCGGCAGGTCTGAACTGCCCCACCCAGCACGGTATCAGGGGCACACCCGAGGCGTACTCCCTGCTTTGCGGCAAGCGCCTGCAGCTCTTTTGCCTGGGCAAGCTCAAGACTTATGGGCTTTTCCGAATAAACATGTTTACCGGCAAGCAGCCCTTGTTTGCTAACTTCATAGTGCGCATTCGGCGTTGTTAAATTCAATATCAAATCTATCTCAGGATCGTTAATAAGTTCCTCTATCGTTGGTACTGCCCGGATACCGTACTTCTGTGCAATCTTCCCGGCGTTTTCGTAATAGAGATCCGTACATGCCACAACATGTACCTGGGGAAACAACGTACTCAGATTGTTGTTATAAATATCACTGATATTACCACAGCCTACAATTCCTACATTGATTCGTTTCATAAAAAATTTTTCCTCCCTTAAAAAGTAACAACACCCTTAACATAACCATCTTCATGATTATGGGCAATCATCAGCAATTCCTGAATACGGTGGTAATCCATAATATGAGTCACTAAATCACGCTGGTCAAAGACACCGGCTGCTACCAATTTAGCCGTTTTGGCCGCCTGAAGCGGAAAATGCGGATCTCTGGCATCTGAAGTATTTACGATTTGAATCCCGCGCAGATGCCACGGTGTACAGTTTATCGTCCGCTCACCCCGGTGCCATGCAAAATTCGAAATGGTACCACAAGTCTTAACCAGATCATTCGCCAACTGCAAGCCAGGCTGGGACCCGGAGCATTCCACAACGAGATCAATGCCGCCCTTTTGGATGATCGCAGCAATTGCCTCCAGACCTTCAGGGGAATTGGACAGATAGCATTCGTCCGCACCATATTTCTGAGCCAGTTCCAGCTTCTTAGGATCAATGTCAAAGCAGATCAGCTTGCCAATCAGGCTGTGCCTAAATGCCTGTACATTTAAAAGCCCCATATAACCACAGCCGATCACGGCCACATCATCACCTGGATGTACTTTAATACAATTAACCCCACTAACTACGCAAGCTACTGGTTCGCAGATATAATATGGAAAATCTTCTTCTTTGATAGCCGGCAGCTGTGCTACGCGGTTCGCCTCAATATTGATCACCTGAGCCAGCTCCGGACCGCCCTCAATACAAAATACCTGATCGCCAACTGCAAACCCCGAAACTCCTTCGCCAAGCGCGGCAATAACACCTACTGCCTCATGTCCAAAGCGAAACGGAAATGGTTCCGTCATGTCTCTTCCTAAGAATAAATAAGAATCCCATGCGCAAATACCACAGGCCTTTACATCAATCTGAACTTCTCCATATCCGGGTGCACCCACCTGCACCTGTCTGATTTCTGCCTGTTTTTCCGAAACGATATAACATGCATCAACTGTTTTCATCTGTTGTCCTCCTCCGCTCCCGGTCATGCCGCCGGAATCACATATTAATACACTACTTATTATTTACATTATAAGTAATCCCGAGTTCCTTTCACAGGTGACTGTATTCACATTAGGGTAGACTGTAACTAGTTCTTGACGTTGTTGCTTATCAGTTGTTTTTTTCTATTTCCATAAAAATCATATCCCAAAGCCAGAATTAAAAGAAATCCACCAATGAGATTTTTGTAGTGTATCCCGGTTGACGTCATTAAAATGATATAGTTTAGCCAGGATAAAGCCAAGATACTTAAAAACACTTCAGCAATCTTCCCGGTGCCACCTTTTACACTGATTCCACCCAATAATGCCGCCGTAATTGCCGTTATTTCAATTCCAGCACCCATACCAGTCTGCGCCGATCCCATCCGGGATATATGAATCAACGTTCCAATTCCAACTGCAGTACCACAAAAAACCGCCGCCGCGGCCTTAATGAACGTTACGTTGATTCCCGACAGTTCGGCTGCATTATTGTTACTTCCAACAGCATAGATATACCTTCCGGGATAAGTTTTTTGCAATAACAAAAAGGCACAAATATACACGATACAGGCCAGCACAAACTGCACCGAAACCGGCCCCAGATAGCCCCTGCCAATATAACGAAACGCGGAATTATATATCAAGATAGCTCGTGAAGTGCCAATCAGATCCACAATCCCCTGATACAATGTCATCATTCCGATACTCACAATAATTAGCGGCAGATTCAAAAATATCGATAGCAGGATATTGATCAAATTGAGGATAATCCCGAGTAACAGTGCCGTTATGATGACCGCAAAAACCGGGATGCCCTCCTTTGTCAGCATCCAGGCACAGATAATGCCGATCAAAGATATCTGGGCACCGATGGAGATGTCGATCGAGCCGGAAATCATCAGCACGGCCATCCCCATTGTTACAGTGATGATGTAAGAATTTTGAGTTAATATATTCATTATATTTCCAGCCGACACTGAATACCTGTCATTAATAATAAAAATCAAGAAGATAACGAAAAAAAATACCAGATTTAAATGTCTTTTGAATAAATCATACCCTCTATTCGTACCTTTCACTTGGCATCCCCCTCAAACAATTCGTAATTTTCTCTTTTTCAACCATATAAATGCAATCACATACCGCAAACATCTCTTCGGTATTGGATGAACTGTAAATAATCGGAATACCCAGTTTGCCCATCTGGGTCATATAATTCCTGATATGGCTTCGCAGCACCACATCGGCCGACATTGCCGGGGAATCTAATAACAGCACTTTTACATCGGCCATCTTCCATCGGTTTAAGGCGATCAGCGTGCGCTCATTGCGCCCTAATTCATACACTTTGGACTTTAGTTTGCTTTGGCTTAAATGTAATCCGGTCTTTCTTTTCATCGCGTACCGGGTCAGGCGTCGGTTGATGCCACCCCATTTATTTTTATGCTTCTTAAACATCTCCAACTGCAGATTTTCTTCCACTGACAAATCCAGAAACACATTATCCAAAGAACTGTCCCGGCCGATATAACGAATGCCCCGGCGCGCAGCTTCCAGTTTATGAAGCGGTGTCAGTTCCTGCCGCTCTAAGTATAGCTGTCCGTCGGTTAAGTTATACTCACCCTTGATCAATAACAGCATTTTCTCATACGTAGCATACTTTTCATCGATAAAGCCAATAACCTCACCTTTATTAAGGCAAAATGAAATATCATCTGCGACTCCCGGTGCTTTTAGCTTCACCGCCTCCATGACCACTTCCGACCGGCAGAAACTTTCCTCATTATTCTGACCAAAGTTTTCAACTCCGGTTAGAATCTTATGAAGATATCTGGGTTTCACCTGGTCAGCGTAAAATATGCCGGCTTTTTCACCTTTACGCATAACCATAATCCGGTCACTGAGCGCCCGGGCACGGATAATGTCGGTATGAATGATAAAAAAGCTGATGCCCTTTTGCTGCATCATCCTGATCTTCTCTTGATAGTCAAGGTATTCTTCTTCCGAGTAGGAAGCGTCCACCTGATTTAACACGATAATCTTCGCCCCGGCATAAGCCGCAATCACCAATTCCAGGATATGCTTTTGATAGCGGCTAAGTTTGTCAATCCGCTGCTCCGGGTCAATCCGGACATCGTAGTACTGGGAAATCTCATTTAACTGGCGCATAATGTTCTGATTGTTAAGCAGCAGCCGATAATGATGCTGATGCAGAATCGTAAAATTCTCCCCGATACTCAGTTCCGGAATCAGCTTACTTTCATATTGAATATAATAGATGCCACTTCTCTGCCCTTCACGGATAGAGTTAAATGCCACCCTTTTTTCATCAACCCACATCCGGCCGCCACACAAGCGCTCAATTCCCACCAGCATCCGGGCCAGGGAAGACCGGCCGGCACCACTTAAACCCAGGACGCCCAACACCTCGCCTTTAAAAATACTGAAAGATATATAATGCCGGCTATTCTCCGTCAGCGATTGGATACACAGCTTGTCGGCCCGAAGGATTTCATACATCTATGCGCCCTCCTTAAAGTCGTATATCTTGGGTAGAAATATCTCAACTGTCGTGCCACAGCCTTCGGTACTGGTAATCTCTAAGCCATAGTCTTCACCATAATAAAACTTAATCCGCTGATGCACATTCTGCAGGGCGATTCCCTCGCCTCGCGGCTTCTTCTGATTTACCGACTTATCCGAAACACTATTGACAGTTTCTAATTTCCTTTGCATTTCTTTTAACTGCTCTTCCGGGATGCCGATTCCATCATCACTAATAATAATCATCAAACGGTTCTGAGTAGTAAAGACCCGAATGGTAATCTCACCCTGGCCAATTTTATTTTCCAGACCATGATGGATTGCATTCTCCACAATTGGCTGAATCGTCAGGATAGGCATCATATACGCCATCAGATAGCCATCTGCTTCATCGAATATCTTCGTAACCTTAAACTTGTCCCGAAAGCGGTACTGCTGAATAATCAAATAACTCTCGACATTGTCCATCTCATCTGCCAGTGTGGCCATCTCCCCCGGCCGGCTGATATTATAACGAAACAAGGTCGCAAGAGCCTCATTCATCTTCGCGATTTCTTCATTCCCCTGGAGAATCGCCTTGCTGCGGATTGTTTCCAGAGTGTTGTATAGGAAATGGGGATTAATCTGACTTTGCAAGACATGGATTGTTGCTTCGGTTGATAGTATCTGCGCTTGCTGCTCCCGATTGATGAGTTCGGAAATCCCTGCAAATAAGCGATCTGGCCGTTCACCTTCAGTCATCTTATCCAGTTCTCTTAAAAGCGCCTCAATATCTTCATTTTCTTCAGCATAGCTTAAGATTCGGTTCATCTTAGTGACCGGAATAATCCACTTGCTAACACTATACCCGAAGATAACGCCTAATCCCAGGGTTAATAACAGGTAAAAGACTCCCACAAAGCCCAAAAGTCCCTGATAAATGCAGATAACGGTAATGATAACCTGCACTCCCAACAACAGGATCCCAGCTATAACCACTGTAATATCTTTTCTTTTAAACAATAATTCTGCATGAGACTTCATCTAAACTCTCCATTACCTCTTTCAGCCTTTACTCTCGAATTTACGGTACTCCATCGGCTTTATCCCAACCTGCTTAGTAAATATCTTGCTAAAATATTTGGTATCGGTATATCCAACCTTACCGGCAATCGCACTCACACTCATATGAGATTCGGTCAATAACTTCTTAGCCGCTTCCATCCGGATTTTGATCACATAATTGGTAATGTTCATCCCAGTCTGATTTTTAAAGAGCGTGCTAAGATAAACCGGATTTAAACATACCATTTTACCAATTTCCTCAAGCGCAATTCCTTTATCATAATTCTGCTCAATATATTCCTTTACTTTCCTGATTGGTTTTGCTTCGTGACTTTTCTGTACATCATTGCAAAGTTCAATAATCTTCATCATGTAATCAGATAAATATTCCTTACATTCCGGCAGCGAAGTACAACTGTTAATCCGCAGCTCCCAAACCTCCTTTTCCGGAAGACTGGTACAATCCAGAAGATTATTGCCAACCACTGCTTTCTCCAGTAACTGAATCCACAGCTTGGCAAATTGATAGATTGTCTGAAGTTTTTTCTCCTCGCCATGATAATAAGTCCTCATGGCATCATTCAGACAGGTACCCACTTCCTCCGCATTTAGTTCAAACACACCCTTCCACATCCGCATCTCAATCTGTGAAGGTATAATAACCTGATAGTAAAGCTGCTTCTGGGTCAGATTAGCCGCATCAATAATCCCACCGCAACCAAGCACAATCCGATTATCAACCGCTGCCTGTGCCGTAGTAAATGCCATGGGCAAATCCTTCTGTGCTTCTACCCGCACTCCAATACCCAATGTGACATTGATAAATTCATATTTTTCGTTATCTTCTCGTAAAAGCTCAGATAAATATTTTTTCTTCTTATCCATCGACAGATGCTGCTCTGGAGCATAATTAAAAGCAATGTGTCCTTTAGTTCCCTGATAAAAATATTCTGCATCAAAGCTGTCGCTCTTAATTTTGGTTGTATATTTCTCGCACATGTTTTCCAAGATTGCCGCATATGCCGCGAAATCCACATTCTCATGTTCAATATAATCCAACTTAAGTGTAATAACCCCATAAATGCACGCTTCCGTCGAAGCAACCGGCGCATTCTCCCCTACCAGCATCCGATCATTCTCTGCAATCTGAATCTGATGCAGCAGCTTTCTCAAGTATTCCCTGCGGATTCGGCTCACCTGCTCATTAAACTTTTGTTGCTGAACCTGTTCAGCCTCCTGCTTCTCATCCTTAAGACATTTCTTCCGGTTCAAACGATTCAAAAGGGAAGTTAATTCATCTTTTTTAATCGGCTTCAATAAATATTCCTGGACACCGTGCTGCAAAGCTGTTTTAGCATACTCAAAATCCCGATAACCACTAATAATAATAAATTCCGCAAGACTACCTGCCTGCCTGACCTTTTCCACCAACTTAAGTCCTGTTAGCCCAGGCATGCGTATATCTGATATCACCACATCCGGATTCTTCTCTACAATCATCTCATATGCCTCTAGCCCATCTGAGGCCTGTCCCACAATTTCCACGTCCAGTTCTTTGATTAAGTAGGCAATTAAGTCAACAATATCCTTTTCGTCATCTGCAATTAGTACTTTTAACATAGTTCTACCTCATATAATACATCTTCACTCATTTTCGTTACTCTACTGCGCTTAATTGAAATAATATTGTTTGTTTTCATCTTATATATTAGGTATATTTTGCTGCGTTTATACTTACATGGCTGGATTTATTAGAAAAAACAAAACACCACCTGCTGCTGTTTGCATGCGGATGGTGTTCCTTTTACTCTTATCTAAATGCACCCTTCAGCACATAATTCTTCAACTGACTGAACTCCTCCAGACTAGTGCTGATTCCTTCCCGTCCCAGTCCACTCATCTTAACACCACCATGCCCCTGATCAATATGCCGATACGCACTATGACCATTTACAACCACAGATCCCACCTCAATCTGATTGGCAATGTGGAAGGCGCGCATAATATCCTTCGACAAAACCCCACCATTTAGTCCATAGCAGGATTGGTTAGCGATTTCAATTGCTTCTTCATCGGTTTTATAAGCAATCATCGGGAACACTGGTCCGAAGATCTCATCGTCAATAGCAATTGCCATCTCTCTAGTCACATCTACTAATACGGTAGGTTCAAAGTAAGCACCTTCGCGGTGACCGCCATAGACAATTCCGGCACCTTCAAAAACAGCTGCCTCCACTTGTTTTTCAACTGTAATTGCTGCAGCTTCAGAAATCAATGTGCTAATCTCTGTCTTTGGATCCAGCACATCTCCTCTTACTACTGTTTTAAGTCTTTCGACGAGACGTTCGGTTAATTCCTTGATAATCCCTTCCTGAACGATAAACCGCTTTGGCGCACAACAAGTTTGTCCGGTATTGAATAAGCGACCGCCGACAATCTCTTCCACCGCAGTGTCAAGATCAGCATCCTCACAGATAACAAATGGATCATTCCCACCAAGTTCCAGGAACATTGGCTTTAAGCAGTCAGCTGCATCTTTCATCATCTGAATTCCTGCCGTTGTGCTGCCAGTCAAGCCAATCGCATCCACTTTAGGGTTCTTAACCATTGCTTCGGTACAAGCATCCCGGCTGCATACTAAAAATGGAGCCAAGTCAGCAGGTATTCCCGCTTCTATTAACAGTTCTCCCATCTTCAATATCGCTGTCGGATTAGATGAAGGCGCTTTTACTACCACGGCATTTCCCATAACCAATGCTGGGATTACTTTTAATATCGTCAGTTCAATGGGATAATTAAACGGAATAATACAGCCGACTACACCAAGAGGAACTCTTTTAGTAAAAATCAGATCTCCCTTAGTATCCGAATCATTATCCGGCAGCACCTCGCCATACATATGATTAGCATATTCAAGCGTACCTCGGATATTCTGTGGAACCTTAGCAACTTCTTCCAGACTCTGGCTGTACGGTTTTCCCATTTCCAAAGATGACATCTTGGTCAGTAATTCAATATTTTCTTCATACACATCAGCAAAATGATACAGTACCTGAGATCTTTCATACAGGCTTTTCTTTGCCCATTCCTTTTGTGCTTCTTTCGCCCTGTCTACGATTTCCGATAATTCTTCTGTGGTTGTCAGTGGTAATTCTGCAAGCACTTGATTATTCTGCGGATTTGTTACAGTTAATGTCATATATCCTTCTCCTTCTTTTCTTAAGACCAATCCGGACTGCCTATGCAGGTAGCAGATATCCGGGTTTCAACATACACTTCTGCATAAGTATCTTCATTTTTTATCGAAATCTGATGATTGCATGCACCTGCTTTTCTCATCATTTCAATACAATATTTTTCTATCTCAGCCTTTGCATAATCCTTTGCTTCTGCAAGGGCGGGGAAGCTTCTTCGCTCCCAAGGGGCATAAACAATGTAATCACGATGCTCTGCACCAGGTCGTATCAGCACCTGAGTCGTATACATCACCTGTCCTGTGGCTGCTCCCACTGCATTGGCCACTTCGGCATGCTCCGGTATGATTAACCGGATATTTGATTGTTGGCAGATGGATGGCAGCCATGCACGAACTGGTGCCCCAATGGCCACTACGGTTTTTGCGCCCCGGCACACTGACTTTAACTTTTCACTAATGGCTGCAACAACGATTTTAAGCACCATTTCCCCATTTATACGAGCCTGTCCGCTTAGTAAACGCAGACCTTCAAGGGAAGCACGTTCATTCCATCTTCGAAATTCCCCGGTTGCATGTAAGATATCTGTTGGGGTCATCGATATAAACCGCAGATAGCCTTTCTTTTCCATTCGTTCAATATCTTGTTTCTCTATCGCAGCATTATGATAAAGAAGATATTGGATGCTATGCGGTCCTTCTTTTAGCTCATTTAAGATGATATCTTCCGCTTTATTAAACAATTGCCCTTTTGGGGTTTTATAAACTTCAACACAGTCCGCTGTTCCATTTGGCAGAGCAGCAAGCTCCTCAGCCAAATACGGGAATTCAGCTGCTGCTACACATAAGGGCTTCACTTTTCCCGGTCCAATCATAAAATTGCCGCTTTGGCCGATTCTTATATAAGAATCTCCACCCAATCCATAAGTGACAATTTTAGCTGCCTTTACCCGGGTTCTCATTCCCTCTACGATGGCACCTTCTTGCTCTATCCCAACTTTGCCATCATGAAGGCACGCTGTATCCGTAGTGGTTCCGCCCATATCCAGAACTAATGCATTATCCACTCCGGATAGAAACGCACCGCCCACAATACTTGCCGCAGGACCGGAAAGAATTGTTTCAATTGGCTTGTCTATCACATATTCTTCCCTTACCAGGCTGCCGTCGCCTTTTACGACCATAAGCGGGGCGCGAATACCATTCTCCGCCAGTACGGCTTTTACTGCTTCTAATAATTCTTTGATCACCGGAATCAATCTGGCGTTAAAAACTGCCGTAGCCGTCCGCTCCTGATATCCTAATTCGACCGTCAGCTCGTGAGCGCAGACGACCGGGATGCCCAAGCGCTCCTGGACCATCTTTTTCACGAATAATTCCTGTTTGGGATTGCGTATACTGGCATATCCGGATATTGCCATGGCCTCTACTTCACCCCGGAAATGCTCAATACTATGTTCCATCTGCAGCCTGTCAAGAGCTATTACCTCTCGTCCCTTGATATCCAGCTTCCCTCTTAAGATTTCACATAATAAGTCCGGAAATTCCGTATCCAGCTGCTTCCCAATCAACAGCAAACCGGCCCGGGCAGTCTTATTCTCAACAATGGCATTAGTCGCCAGGGTGGTGGACAGGCAAACCATATCAATCTCATCGGCATTCTTTAATTGAAGCAGCTGAATGCTGTTTCTAATTCCAATCACCAGGTTTTCCTTTGTCGTAAAAGACTTCGCTTTACTTAACACCTGGCGGTCTGAAGTAGAGATTATCACGCTATCAGTATAAGTTCCGCCGGTATCAATCCCTAATACGTATGGCATATCAAGCTCCTATCTGCCGCTGATCTACTTTCTTTTAAGCTTCATGACTGATTTGTTTTACTGTAAGGGCAATATCATTTTCCGCATGAATGCCCATTTCTATCAGTTTATCACCGATTTCAACCGGTTCGGAGTCACCGGGAAGAATTGCATTGAGCTTGCCGCCCATGAAAATCCAGTAATCTTTCCGGCGTTTTTTCGCTAATTCCAAGATTTGACGTCCATAGTCAAGGGCTTGCCCATTGTGACAGCTGATACCGATAAAACGGGTATTTTCCTCATCTGCCAGATCCAGCATGTCCACAGGATCCATATCAACACCACCGTTGATCACTTCTGCACCCATATCATTAAGAACACCTTCTACCAGAACCAAACCATAAGTGTGAGCATCACCGGAAGCAGCTACGACTTTCTTGCCTTTTAACACATCTTTATTACCCTGCTGCAACAATTCTGCCACGATCTCTTCTTTCATTTCCAAAGTCTGACGACCCAGTACAGTTGGATAGAACGGTTTGATTTCCTGATTATCAGTTCCGTATGTGGACGAATGGAACATCTGCTCAAAACGGATGGGATTCATATTCTTTAGCACCATCAAAAGTTCCAGTGGATCTTCGGTATCAATACCAGCCTCTTTAAATCCTTCCAACACATTTTCAAAGAACTTCCGGCCTTCCCCGACCATAACGTCGCGCATCTTTTCCAATGGCTCAAAATTAAAGTATGGCAGCCATTCCTCTGCCTTCTCTTCGGTACGCTTAGCAGCGGAAAGAATGTTCATCAGTTCTTCTAAGGTTGGCACTTTAATTTTTTCAGTAATCGAAACCGGATTAATTCCAAGACTCATATGATATTTTTTCTCAACCAGCATCTCGAATAAGAATTCCGAAACACTAATGCCATAATTGCCATGGATATCATGATCCCACTGCAGATTTGTTGAACTGTTCAGATAGGTAAGAACCGGCTGTTCTTCAGTTGACATAAGTTTATCCAGCGCCATCGCAACTCCGACGCGGGTATCATTCTCGCTTAAAAGCCCGCCAAAGCTAATGGTATAACGGGCACCACATAATTTTGTACAAATATAATGCTCCAGTAACGCATATCCCACATAGGAGGCACAATCCAGAAAATATCCCGGGTAACCATCATCCAGATAGGTCTCGGCAGCAAACATCTCATCCCTCTTTGAGGCTACGATACCCATTGCCTTAACAACATCACTCAAGCGTTTTTCTTCATCATCAAAACCAGCATAACTCCAGAAAAACTGGGTCATATCGCCAATTCTGGGAGACCCTGACTGCAGCGCAAAGATCGTATTCTCAACTGCATTCGGGCTGAACAGATGATAATCATTAAAGGTAATGTCAAGTGGAGCAGCACTCGCCTGAGCTTCATAATCTTCCATCTCAAACATCTCAAAGCTGGTAGTCGCCGGCGCTTTCTCCCGATATTCCCGCGGCAGCGCAACCAGGCCGCTGGGGATTGCCTGAACACAATTCACTTCCATTCCCGTTCGCTGGGTAAATGCATATATTTCCTTAATCGCCTCGATCTGCTCTTCCAAAGTCGCCAGACCTAATAATATGTTAAAATAAATCTTCCCCTGACGGGCCAGATCCTTTTTGTATTCCATATGATTGGCGTACTTTTGCTGAGACCTTATAAAACCGCTGCGGCCTGCCTTGATGGTTTTACCCAGTTCAATTCCTTCCTGAAGAAGTTCTTTCCCAGGCCGATGTGACGCCGGTTTTAAGTGTCTGATATAATCCAGATTCACTTCATTCATACCTTCATCCTCCCATATCTTTTCTGTTATAAAAACGCTCTGCCGTTCTTACAAGATAAAAAACCTATAGAGCCGTACTTTAATCTGCTACTGTTCGCCAAACAGCAGCCGTGGATAGTAATTATTATTTATCATAGCACAGCCACTATTCACTAACAAGCTTAAGACAATTGTACAGCCCTATAAGTCGTTCTATTTAAATTAGTATCCGAATTTCTCCTCAATCTTAATCATTTCCTGATCGAGGATTGCAAAGATTTCGTCAGCATCGGCGTTCGTAATATTGATTGGCGGAATAAAGGATATTCTGTTATTATAGTAACCATTTAACTGAGCCAGTAATCCGGCGTCTTTCATGTTATCTACTAATTCCAGTGTCTCCTGTTTTGCCGGTTCTTTGGAGAAACGGTCTTTGACCAGTTCAATTCCGTAGAATATTCCACGAATGGAATAAGAGCCAACAATTTTGTGTTTCTCTTTTAACTCTGCCAGTTTGCCTTCCACATACTTCCCTACTGCTGCACATTTGTCTACCAGCTGGTCTTCTTCATAGATATCCAGTACCTTATTGGCAACTGCACATCCCAGCGAATAACCTGCATATGTGCTGCAGATAAATCCAGGTCCGCAGTCCTCGAAGATCTCTGCACGACCAACTACGGCACTCATCGGTACACCGGCACCCAGTGCTTTTCCGATTAATATCAAATCCGGAGCTACGCCTGAATGTTCACATCCAAACATCTTTCCGGCTCTTCCCATACCGGTCTGGATTTCGTCGAAGATTAACAGGAAGCCATATTTATCAGCAAGTTTTCTAAGTTCAACTAAGAACTCAACCGGAGGAACGATATATCCTGCGGAGCTCTGGCATGGCTCAACGATCATCGCAGCTACATTCTGAACCCCAGCAGATGGATTGCCCATGCTGGTCTGGCCGGAAGCCATCAGATCGTCAATTGCCTTAACACATTCCATGTTACATTTTCCTTCCTCTCTTCCATATGGACAGCGATAGCAATATGGATACGGAAAACGTTCAATGTTATGATCAGCCGAAGGCATTGGATTATACCAACGATGCATGCTGCCGGCACCGGTAAGACCCATAGTTGCAATGCTTTGTCCATGATATCCACCATAGAAGCAGACGATTGTTTGCTTTTTCGTATGATAGCGGGCAAGGCGGATTGCGTTTTCTACCGCATCGGAACCGCTTAATGCCAAGCGAACTTTTTTGCGGTACTCTCCCGGTGTAATGTCAATCAGTCTCTGAACTAATTTTAATCTTTGTGGTGTCGGAAAATCGAACCAGTTATCCAGATGATTTACATACTGGTCTTTCATCACCTCCGCAATTCTTGGATCACCATGTCCGATGTTCATCGCAGACATTCCAGCGATACAGTCTATGTACTCTTTGCCATCCACATCATATACTTTATTGCCTTTTCCGCTGGCAATAATCGGAGGATTGGTCCATTTCGTAAATAACACATCTCCCGGATGTTCATTCTCCAAAAATTCAACCAGTCCGGCTTTGTTACCTGGAGTAATATCACTATTTTTTACTCTTTCAAGAATTTCTTCGTAGGGTTTTTTAGCCATAATTGTCACCTTCCTTTTTTTATATTTTAGATATTTACCCGTGTCAGATATATTGGTGTACTAATATATCAGTTGTTAATTTATATATTAATATATCAGTTATGATTTGTCAATACCATTTTTCTTTTTTTCCTACATTTTCCCTTTCAATCTCCCCGTGATTCATAGTCCTATTTTTTTCTAAAAAATGATTATTTATCTCATCATTCAAAAAGTCCTATTGTCCTGTTGTAAAAGAGCAGGATATAAACTCTAATCCTGCTCTTTTGATAGATATATGATTTTTACATTTTACTAATTAATGCATTTCCTGTCCGCCGGATATATTTACTGCCTGTCCCGTCATATACCCTGCGTAATCTGATGCTAAAAATGTTGCTAACTGTGCTACTTCTGTCGGTGAAGCATAATGTCCAAGTGGAATTGCACTTTCCCACTCTGCCAAAATTTCTTCTTCCGGTTTTTTGCTTATTTCCGAAGCCCATTTTGCCTCTCTTCTGGTCATATCGGTCATTACCGATCCAGGGCAGAAACAATTAACCAAAATATTATCCTTTGCCACCTCTAATGCCAGTCCCCTGGTGAATCCAATAACTGCCGCCTTTGTTGCACAATAATGAGTCAATAGGGTGAGCCCGGTTTTTCCGGCCTGAGACGCCGTATTAATAATTCTTCCCCCGCCCTGTTTGCGCATATACGGAATAACTGCCTTGGAACAAACAAAGACACCTGTTACATTTACGGCAAAGATACTCTCCCAATCTTTCATCTCCAAGTCTTCAATCAGATGCATACTGAGCGTTCCCGCATTATTATATAGGATATCCAGTCTCCCAAATTCTTTGTCAACCGTTTCTACCATCTGCTTTGCTTCTTCTTCACTGGTAACATTCATTTGAATGGCCAGCGATTTTCGCCCTATCGCGCTGATTTCCCTGGCAACTGCCTGAGCACCTTGAAAATTCATATCACAAACTACAACATCTGCACCGTTTTCTGCCAGCAAGAGAGAAATACCTCTGCCAATTCCGGTTGCTCCTCCGGTTACTACGGCTACTTTATTATCTAAACCTAAATAAACACTCATTTTGCTCCTCCTGTTATTATGCTATTTTCTGTTGATCCGATTCAAACTATCTAATGTAATTGCTGCAATAATAATACCTCCGGTTGCAACTTGCTGCCAATATGGGTTCACTCCTATTAAGTTTAATCCATTGTACAAAACACCCAAAATAATCGCACCAATATAAGAACGGGCAACATTTCCCTCGCCTCCGGTTAAACTGGTTCCGCCGATAACTACTGCTGCGATTACCTGCATTTCATAAGTAAGTCCTACCGTAGGCTGCCCTGACGCCAAACGCGATGCCCAAATAACGCCACTAAAACCGGAACACATCGCACTGATGATCATCGCACTGATAACCACTGTTTTAGGACTGATGCCACAAAGATTAGCAGCTTCTTTATTTCCGCCAACTGCATAATAATAGCGTCCATACTTTGTGTATTTCAAAAATATAATAAAAATCACCGCTACTATTACCAGGCATATAATCGGAATGGGAATCCCCACAATATATCCTCCACCCAGCGTTTCAAAGCTTTTTGGCAGACCATATACCGGTTTTCCATCTGTAATTACGTAGCCGATTCCTCTGATCATAAACTGGAATCCCAGGGTTACGAGCATGCTTGGCAGCTTAAACTGCATAGTAAAGAAACCGTTAAGGGCTCCTACTGCCCCTGCTACTAAAACCCCAATTACTGCTGCTAAAAACATATTCATACCATTAGATACGCACATTGCTATAATTACTCCAGAGAAGGCAACCAGAGCCCCCGGTGTCAAATCAATTTCTCCGCATAGCAGTACTACTGTCATACCGGAAGCCATAATCCCGTATATAGAAATCTGTCTCAAGATATTCAGAAGATTGTTTTTGGACAAAAAATTAGGATTAATGATGCCGAAGCAAAACAACATTACTGCTAAAATAATAAATAAACCATATCGTTCATAGAACGAAAAAAAATTAAATTTACTTTTTTGTTCTGTCATATCTGGGTCCCCCTATATGCTTAATCACTTGCTATTTGTGACATCATTGCATTCATCACGTCATCATCCAGCTCCTTATTGTTTAGGGAACCCGCTATCTTTCCCTGATTCATGATCAGCACTCTGTCGCATATTTTTTTAATTTCCGGCAATTCTGAAGATACCACTAAGATAGAATAACCCTCTTTTGCCAAATCCCTAATTAAATTATAGATTTCCTGTTTGGCACCAACGTCAATCCCCCTTGTCGGTTCATCCATCAACAAAATTTTCGGCTTAGCTGCCAGCCACCTGGATATGATTACTTTTTGCTGATTGCCTCCTGAAAGACTTTTTACCTTTACTCTATGAGAAGCTGCTTTTACAGACAGTCTGCTAAAATAATCATTAATAAGTGAAACTTCTTCCTTGCTATTCATGAATCCCGCTTTTGAAAGTTGATTCAGACTTGCAATGGTAAGATTCTGCCCAACTGACATTTCCAGAAAAAGGCCTTGCTCCTTGCGTTCCTCAGTGATAAATGCTATTCCGTTCTTCATTGCCTCTTTAGGAGCCTTCGGTATATACTCTTCACCATCAATGAAGAATTCACCAGATGCAATCCGATCCACTCCATAAATAGCCCTTAATGTCTCTGTCCTTCCTGCCCCCATTAAGCCAGACAAACCCAAGACTTCGCCTTCATACAATTCAAATGAAATATTTTTTAAAACACCTTTGCGATTCAGGCCTTTCACTGAAAGTCTGACACGATCAAAGTATTTATTCTCAAATTCTGATGAGTCATGGCTAAAGTATTCACCCAGGTTTTTACCAACCATAAGCTCTGTTACTTTCACTGGGCTCATCTCTTCTGTGGTATATACGCCAATTAACTTCCCATCTTTTAGCACAGTCATTCTCTGACACAACTCAAATATTTCGTCCATTTTATGAGAAATATAAACGATTGTTAATCCCTTCTTCTGAAGGTCCCTGGTAAATTTAAACAGGCTCTCAATCTCTGAAGGAGTAAGGGCTGAAGTAGCTTCATCCATCAGCAATATCTTAGTGTCTCTTGACATTGCCTTGGCAATCTCCACCAATTGTTTCTGCGCCACACTTAGTTCCCCGGCTTTCGTATGCGGATTCAAATCTACGCCGATCTCTTTCAATACCTGATCGGCCTGTTGATACAGTCCTGACCAGTCTACCGTTCCCCGCTTCATCGGAAGCCTTCCCAAAAAGATGTTTTCCGCAATACTCAAATATGGACAAAGAGACAACTCCTGGCTTATAATACTAATTCCATGTTGTAGTGCATCTTTGGGATTTCGGATTCGGATTTCCTTCCCCTCCAGCAAAATTGCACCGGAATCACAAGAATAGACTCCTGACATAATCTTCATTAAGGTGGATTTTCCTGCCCCGTTCTGCCCCATAAGTGCATGAATTTCCCCCGCTTCAAGACTAAAATCCACTTGATCCAAGGCTTTTGTCCCTGGAAATTCCTTCGAAATATTTTTCATTTCTAATACAGCCATGAATTCACCTTCTCTCTGATGCTTTCAGTCATACTAATCTTCTATAAATTCAGCAGCATTGCTCTCGACTACCAACTGAACACTGGTCATCATTTCTTTTTCAAATGATTCACCTTTGACTGCAGCAATCGCATTTTTCATCGCATTAGAGCCAATCTCGTAAGGATCCAGGAAGACATCTCCAATAATACATCCTTTATCAATAATTTTTTGTACCGATTCTGGTTCGGCATCAAAGTTAACTACCTTGATTTCATCAGCTTTTCCAGCGGCCTCAATGGCTTTGGCCGCACCAAGACCTGCTTCTGATCCTTGTGCTGCGAAAACACCTTTCAGGTCCGGATATGTCTGAATATCATCCTCTATTTCCTTCATACAGACATCTCTCGTATAGCCCACCATAGCTCTTTTCACAATCTCGACGTCAGGATAATTTTCTTCCAAATAAGCTACGAACGCATCACTACGGTTATATACCGAACTGATTTTTTCATCGTCAAGAATAACTATCTGACCTTTCCCCCCAATTGCTTTTGCCAGATGTTCGGCAGCCAGTTCACCCCCTTGGGCATTATTGGCTGCAACAAAGGACGTGATATCGCCACCTTCTGCATTGATATCCGCTGTCACCACCAAAACACCCGCCTGATTGCATGCCTCTACTGCCGGCACAACTCCGGTTCCATCAATCGGGGTTAAAATAACTGCATCGGTCTGATTGGTAATGAAGTCCTCTACCTGGTTTACCTGCTTTGCAACGTCACCTTCACAAGAGGACGTCTGGGTCCTTACTCCGGCTTTGGCAGCCGCTTCCTGAACCCCATCTTCCATCTTCTGAAAGAATGGCTCTGTTGTATTACCCAGCGAAAGTCCGATAAAAATATCGCTGTCTTCTTGTGCTTCATTTGTTTGTGATGCATCTTCTTTTGCCGCATCTGAAGTACCATCCTTTGAGCCACATCCAACTAAACTTACAATCATGATCATAGTTACTAATAAAGCAAATAATCTTTTTTCCATGAAATCTTCCTCTACTTTCTTTGGCACTATTTTATTGCTTTTCTACATGTCTCAATCAGCTCTGGTCAATGACTTACATCTCAATGATTACTTTGGCACCTTCGCCGGTTTTCATCAGTTGAAGGCCTTTCTTTACTTCTTCAATAGGCAATCTGTGTGTAACAATCTTATCAATTGGCAAAATTTTGTTTTCTAATATCTTAACCGCCATTGGAAAGGTTCCTTTGGCAATATAAGTACCATGAACTTTAATTTCATTCATCACCACCTCTGCCGGATGAAGCGTGGAAGTTGCTACACTGTTCAGACCAAAGATTAATACATCTCCTCCTTTCTTCACATTTTTAATTCCATCTTCCAGCAAGACCCCAACCGCATCGGTTACAATATCCGCTCCGATCCCCCCGGTAATTTCCTTTACTCGTTCCTCTAGATTTTCTTTCTGAGGATTTATGTAATAATCCGCATTGATATCTAAGGCAAGTTTCCCTCTGTTTTCTGCAATATCTGAAACGATCACAGTTGCTCCGGCTGCTTTATAAAGCATTGCAAACAGTAAACCAATAGGACCGGCCCCAAGTACCAGCACTGTCTCTCCCGGATGCACACGAACCGTCGTTGTCCCGTTTAGCACACATGCCAGCGGCTCTGCCAGACAGGCAATATGAGAAGGTACTTTATCGTTGATGATATAAGCCTGACGTTCCGGAACCACTGCATATTCAGCCATGACACCATCAACAAAATCTCCCAAGTGCTGAAAATCTGCACAAAGATTTATTTTTCCGGTGCGGCAGTAATAGCAGACTCCGCATCCGACATTCGGATGGATTACAACACGATCCCCTGACTTTACTGTGGTTACCCCTGTTCCTGTGTCTTCCACTATTGCCACACATTCATGGCCGACGACAATCCCCTCATGAAACTCATATACTGCTGGTTCTGCCAGCGCTCTTACATCGGTCCCGCAAATACTGATTGCCTGAACTTTGATTAAGATATCCGTTGGATTTTTTATCTGCGGAACTGGGATATCCCGCACGTCAAAAATCCCTTTTTTCTCATAGTAGGCTGCTTTCATCGTGTTTTTCTTGCTCATAGTAACCTCCTTTAAATTCTTCATTTTTTTATTTTTAGTTTCGTCGATACTTAATAAAAGTATTTATTTTAAACACTATATCCTTTTCTATGACTTATGTCAATACATTTATTAAGTATCGTTTATTTATTGTAAATTTTGCCGAAAATAAAAATATGACATAATGAAAACAGGCGTGCTATCCCTTTTCATTATGTCATATTTTACTAATTAATCACTAATTCTACTTTATAGTTCAATTTCTGAAGTGCCAGTTCAATTAGACCATTTACATAATCTTCATATATATTATCATCTACAATAATCTGAGGAATATGCTTCCGGGGAATTTTTGCTGCAAACCTTTCCCTGATTTTTTCCAGATCCTCTTCTCTGACGGCTCCCCCGACAAAAGCAATCAGAACAGGATCGACGATAACCGCAATATCCTGTGCTGTTTTACCTGCATAATCCACTAGTTTTTCTCTGTTTTTTAATTCCTTTCCATAGTTTGCTCTATCATCCACAAAGGAAAGATATGAAATCTCGCCAGAGAACATGGTGTTTCCTTTTACCACGTATCCATTAATTGCAAATCCAGCTCCCGGGTAATTACCCTCTGAAAAATAGATAACAGCCACATTCTTCGCGGTTTTAAAGTTTTGTCTGTTATAAAATCCATAGGTAATTGTATAAATGTCATTTTCAATCGTTATATCAATCTTATACTTTTCTTTTAATTGTTGTGACATGGCAATCCCATTTAATGCTCTTATTTCACAATCTGTGATAATCCCCTCATATACAATTCCAGGTACACCTATCACGATTGCTTTCATCTGTGGATATGTCTTCAGCAAATCACCAATTAACTGGCTAATTGTGTCATAAACCACTTCTTTATAGTCCCGGCTTTCATCAATGACAATTTCTCCCACTGCATTTGCCACCACATATCGCAGCATCCCTTTTCCTTTTTCCGCCCTTAAATATATCCCTGTTACATATGCAAAGTCTGCATTGTAGACATATTCATTAGCAGGTCTTCCGCCATTGGACTCCAAAACATTGTTTTGAAATACTTCCCCATCCTGTACCAGCTCATTTAAAATAGTACCACACGTGGTAATACTCAGACCGGTAGCTTGGGCAACCATCAACTTTGTGGCAAATTTATTGGACTTGAGCATGATCCGGACATTCTCTTTATTTACATTTTTTATTTTTGCTGTATTGCTGTTAATACGCTTCATTAAACTATATTCCTCCAACTCATTATATACTTTCCATAATTATATAATACATGACAAGTCCTTTTTGTCAAATCTTTTTAAAAGTATTAATATTATTTTATACCATATTACCCCCTTTCAGCCTCCCATTTCTTCTCCTAAAACACTCTGATTTTCTTAATCAAATATACCAGTGATTTTCTGACATGAAAACCACTGGTAATATGTATGATTTTTTTGTTACAACTGTATCATAGCAGCCATAGATTGTAATAGAATTTCCGGATAGCTTAAAATAGAAATTTGATCTTCCGCCTTCCCCAGCAAAACTTTATGACATGTATTGCAGGGACATACGATACCCTCAATATTCAGTGCCTTTGCTTTTTCGATAATCTGTTCACCGGATTGTTTGCAGCACAGATTTTTCGGCAGGTCAACCACTGTCAGCCCGTCAATCATGTCAAGCGCACGACGATACCGTTCCCAGTTAACCGTACCCTTCGGGAAATTATATTGGTACCATGAATGACATCCCTCGAAATAGCCAAGTGTAACCGGTTTGATTATAAATTTATTCGGCTGTTTTTCCATTGCGTCTAAAATGATATCAAGGATATAAACCAGTTGTTTTGAGGAATCTTTTACCATGTGTCGGACAGCATATGCACATCCTACGCAGCAGTATGCCAACGTGTTAACATTCTTTTCATCTGCCTGCACAATATTCCTTCGGCTGAACTTTTCTCCAATCGCTATTTTGTCAGGATATTGTCCTACGATTGGCCATCCGCAGCAATATTCTTTTTCAAACCAGGTGTAGTCTATATTTAAAATATCCAGCAATTTGACATAATCACTTACCATATATGGGGAATCAAAAGGCAGATAGCAGCTAAAAATAATTCCATTTTCAGCCTCTGCTTTAGCTGTTTTAACTCTAAGGCCCTCTAGAAGTTTATTCCTTAATACAGAATTTACCCCGTGGCTTCCGGTATTTTCAACATCCTCAACTTGTTCTTCAACAGTGCGTCCACAGGCAATTACCTGATCACTCAAAAATTCCTTTTGAAATTTTTTCTTGCTCATAATATCAGCCTTCTTTCGTCAATTATCAAGGTATTACAGTGACTTCTACACGATTACCTTCCGGATCTAAAATACAGGTCTCATAATATCCATCGCCAGTCTGATGAGGTTCAAGGACAACCGGATAACCCAAATCGTGTGCTTTTTTCGCCAGGACATCCACTTCTTCCACCGTATTCACTGTAAAAGCAATATGTGTGAGCCCGATTGCCTCATGTCCGCCGGCATTGATTCCCTCTAAAATAGTGGGCATATGCATCAGCTCCAACCGACAGCCCTCACCAAAAGACACAAAATAGGACTTAAACCTGGCATGGAATTCCGATTCACTTTCATACTTCTCTCCTGCCTGGCCATTTAAAAAGGAGCAATAAAATTCCTTCATACCTTCCAAATCTCTTGTCCAAATCGCTACATGCTCTAACATAGTAACTCCTCCCTTTCTCAAAAGTTTTGCTGTTTCTATTGCTTTTCTTATTTAAGTATAATATGATTATATCAGTTTTTTTGATGGATATATATAAATATATCTTCTATTATATATGACAAAACAGTCAAAAGGAGATTACCATGGCATTATCTATATGCGGCTCAAAAACGAATAAACATTCCAAGGAACTAATAAACCACGGCTCTGCTCTCTTTCCGGTTGCCTGCTACGATGACGACCTGTCCCAGATCAACGTTACCTGGCACTGGCACGGTGAATGGGAGGCACTCGTTATCACTCACGGCAGCGCTGTGATCGCGGTTGGCTCTGAAAAATATAAACTCCGGCAGGATGAAGGTTTTTTCATTAATACCGGAGTACTTCATGCGGCCTGGGAGTTTCAATCTGCCGGATGCCGTCTCCACTCCGTTGTTTTCCACCCCAGGCTGGTGGGTGGAAGTATGGACAGTGTTTTCTGGCAGGGCTATATCCAGCCCTTGCTGCAAGATGACCAGCTGAAATGCGTCCATTTGGACGGTTCTGCCTTCTGGCATCAAGAAATGATCAGCTCAATTGAAGCAGCATGGCAACATGGCGTGGCAGAAGAAGATGGATATGAATTTGAAGTGCGAAGCGCCTTGTCCCGGATGACGGCACTGCTGAAGCAGAACCAGACTTCCCTTCATTCGCCCCCTTCGGAAAAGGAACTACGGGATAATAGGCGGCTAAAAATCATGCTGCAGTACATACAGGAACACTATATGGAAGAACTGAGCATTTCACAAATTGCCCAAAGTGCCATGGTAAGCGAAAGCGAATGCCTGCGCAACTTCCGCAGTACCATCGGCACACCGCCTATCCAGTATGTGAAACAGTTCCGCATGCAGCAAGCCATCCAACTTCTGATGACCACCCAAAAGAAGGTGGGAGATATTGGTGCCGAATGCGGCTTTGTGGATACCAGCTATTTTATCAAGACCTTTCGTGAATTAAAGGGCTGCACTCCTGGAGAATACCGGCAACAAGGCAGGGGGATTTGAACTGTGCAATCATTTGTGATTTCGTACAAACAATTCTTTTCCGCAAATTGATGTCAGTACAATTACACCACCAATAATTGTTAAAACACCAGGGTTCTCTCCATAAAACAGCATTACCCAAACCGGGCTTAAGATTGGCTCAAGCACAGTAATAACCGTTGCCTCCAGTGCCGGCACATGAGAAATCGCCCGGGAATATAGTACATATGCAAGCCCTAATTGGATAAATCCTAAAAAAAGTATTACCCCAATATTCAAAGGAGACATCTCTAACTTCCCGAAGAATGGTAATGTCAGTAAAAACACAATAATATTGCCCCAAAACACATTCTCACCCGGGGCACTGTCAGCGCCCTTACGCATGAACACATTCATTGCTCCGTAGCATACACCTGAAAGCAAAGCCAGCAAATTTCCCGTCAATCTTCCACCTGCCAATCCATCATATAAGAAAATGACAAGCCCTGATAACACCAGAAGAATAGTGATGATATCTTCCTTGCGCACCCGCTCCTTTAACACCAGATAACCCAAAAGAGCTGAATATACCGGCGCAGTATATTGCAATAAGATTGCATTTGCAGCCGTGGTTAACTTTGTCGACGTCACCATTAAAGTAACTAACCCGGCATAGCACAGGATTGCCGCAATCTGGTAGGGATTATGGGGAAAACGCGGACGCTTAATTGCAATCAGCATAACCACGGCAGCCAACAGACCACGCAGACCAGCGATTGCAAATCCGTTCCATGACATCAATTTAATACAAATGCCTGAAAAACTCCACAATATAGAAGTAATAACCAGTAATAAAACGGCTTTCTTGTGATTCATTGTTTGATTCCTTTTCCTCTGGAAATTTAATTGTTTTCACCTCATAAACTGACCGCCGTTAATATCCAGTGTCACTCCGGTAAGATATGAAGCTTTGTCACTGGCAAGGAAGCAAACTGCATGAGCGACATCTTCCGGCGTAGCCGCACGGCCTAGCGGTATATTATCCGTCGGAATACCTTCTGCTCGGGACATCGGCGTATCAACGGTCCCGGGGCACACGGCATTGACAGTAATACCATACTGGGCACCACGCAATGCCATTGATCTGGTTAATGCCAGCAGTCCGCCTTTCGAAGCAGCATAGTGCATTCCGGAATACCAGGCACCACGTTCTCCGGCAATCGAAGATATGTTGACGATTCGCCCATACTTCCCTTTCTGCATAGAATGAAATGCCTGACGAGATAATAAAAACGGACCTTTGAGATTAGTATCCATCATTAGATTCCACTCCGTTTCATCAATTTCATCCATCGTATGGATATTGGAAATCCCCGCATTATTAATCAGGACATCCAGGCCGCCATGAATACATTCTATTTGTTCCATCATCGCGTCAATCTGCCTCGTATCCGCAATGTCACAGGAGATAAATTCCCCGGTTCCGCCAACTTCACCAATCAAACACAAGGTCTGTTCTGCTGCTGATTGTGATCTGCAAGCGACTATAACATGGTCACCATCCTCACCCAATTCTACTGCAATAGCTCGCCCAATACCACCACCGGCACCTGTCACTAATGATATCCTTTTATTTTTCTTCATGATGACTACACCTCCCGAATACTTGTCACAGATTTAACCTCTTAAGCAGTCTCCCGCTTCTTAGCGAAGCAGATTGAAAAATATCCGCTTTGACCCTTAGCACATCTCACAAAATTATTCATTATGATTAATATACTAATATATATTACACAAGTCAAGCTATTTATCTTATTTTTATTTTCTCTGTAAACCGAAGCACTATCTATGAAATCATAAAACCTCCCTATAATATTTTAAAAATCAATAAAAGATAAAAAGAAAAAAGAATGCTCAGTTGTTTTTACTGTTCTTGCGTGTATCAAAAGTTACCGCAATCAAAATAATTAATCCTTTAATAATCTGTTGGAAATATGGTGAAATTCCCAGAAGCAGCATACCATTGTTTAATACTCCAAGCAACAGGATTCCAACTATTACACCGCCCAGAGTACCTACACCGCCGGTCATACTGACGCCGCCAATAGCTGACGCCGAAATAGCATCCAATTCATAACCTTTAGCCAGAGTCGCATTGCCCGCGCCAGCCCGGCCAGCCATCAGTATTCCTGCAAAAGCTGCCAGAATGCCACAATATGTGTATATTAAGACCTTGGTACGTTTTATTGCCACCCCCGCCACACTTGCAGCATTTTCATTAGACCCAATGGCATAAACATATTTCCCAAACTTTGTCTTTTTAAGTAATACCCAGGTAAGTGTTCCCAAACAAACAATATAGACTGCAGTAACCGGAATCGGTCCAATCTCAGTCTGTGACAATGCCTTAAAATCATTACTAAGCGAAGACACCGGGGAAGCATTGGTATACGTATAGGCTATACCCAAAGCAATTGTTGTCATACCCAAGGTAGCAATAAAAGGCGGTAACTTGATATATCCAATAATCCATCCATTGATTGCACCAATAATCGCACCCACAACCAATCCGGCAATCAGTGCAACCCAGGCTGGAAACGGTCCGACTCCATGAAGAATACGACCCGAATAGGTCAATTCCTGAACAAGACTGCTTGAGACAACCGATGCTAGCGCCGCAACTGAGCTTACCGAAAGATCAATACCCATTGAAATCATTACAATGCACATACCAAGTGTCATAATGCCACGGGACGATTCTAATACAATGATATTTTTTATATTGATAAAAGTTAAAAAATTTCGATCCAAAAAAGCAAGGACAATCACCATTGCAATCAGGACGATCAGAATTGTGTGTTTACTTATTGCACTACGCCAATCAAAACCCTTTGATTTATCCATAATTCATTTCCCCTCCGCATTATAATTAAAATTAGATGCCAACGCCATTATGGCCTCTTCACTCAGTTCTTTATGGGACAAAGTACCCGTCATCTTTCCTTCATGCATAACGATAACCCGATCACACATTTTCATAATTTCCGGCATTTCAGAAGATACCATGATAATACTTTTTCCCTGTGCTGCAAGGTTAAAAATAATTGAATAAATCTCCGCTTTAGCACCTACATCAATTCCTCTTGTCGGTTCATCCAACAGCAGTATCTCAGGTTGAGACATCAGCCACCTTGCTAAAAGTACCTTTTGCTGGTTACCACCACTTAAGTTTTTTATTGAGGTATTTATCGAGGACATCTTTACATTCAGTTTTGCCGCGTATTCTCCAGAAATCTTTTTTGCTTTTGATGTCTTGATAAATCCTTTACGAATAAACTGGTTATAATTCACTATGAGAATATTATCCATTATATTTAATTCAGGAAAAATTCCATTATATCGTCTGTCTTCAGTTAATAGTGCAATCTTATGCTGCTGTGCCGTCTGCACACTGGCAATATCCTTTAACTGTCCATTGATGTATATTTCCCCACCATTTATTTTTCGCATTCCAAATATAGTTTCTAATATTTCTGTCCGACCTGCTCCTACCAAACCGGCAATGCCAAGTATCTCTCCTTGTTTTAAGTCAAAACTTACATCTTTAAAATAATTTGCATGCGACAGGTTCTTGACTTCCAGTACTTTTTCGCCAATTTCTCGGTTGGTTTGTTCAAACATTTCATCTAGATCCCGGCCAACCATCTCACGAATCAATTGATCCATGGTAATATCTTCAATCTGATGATGGGTGATATATTTTCCATCACGCATCACTGTTACCTCATCAGAAATTTCAAATATTTCATCTAATTTATGAGATATATATATGACTGCTACCTGCTGGCGCTTTAAATCTGCGATAATCTCAAATAATTGCCGGGTTTCTTTATCAGTCAGGGCCGACGTTGGCTCATCCATAATGATAATCCTTGCATTACAGGAAACTGCATTCATAATTTCCAGTAACTGCAACTTTGCCACCGGCAGTCCAGACAACTTCCGGCGCGGATCCAAATCAAGGTTGAATTTCTCCAATACTTTTTTTGTATCATTGTACATCTTTTTATGATCCACGAAAATTCCGGCAAAGCTTGGCTCTCTTGTCAGCCACATATTTTCCATGATGGACATGTCAAGTAAGGGCGATAATTCTTGTTGAATTATCGATATTCCATTTTCTCTGGCCATTTTAATTGTGGATGCCTCAAAAGGATTTCCATTCAGTAATATCTCACCTGAATCGATCTTGTAAATACCGAAAAGACATTTCATCATCGTTGATTTGCCTGCTCCATTTTCGCCCATTAAGGCATGTACCGTTCCTGGCCTGACATCCAGCTTGGCTTTGTCAAGCGCCTGAACGCCCGGAAAACCCTTACAGATATCAATCATCTGCAAAACAAACTCATTCATATTTGCCCTCCTTCCCAAGTTTAAATAACATGTTTTCAGTCCCCTTTAGTTTATTTAAAACAGGGTATGCCCCACCCACTTGAAGGTGAGGCGATATCCTTAAACAACATGTCTTTGTCCCAAAAGCACTACTTTAAATATTGATCCACATTATCAGCGGTAACCTCGATATACTCCTGTTCAAAAATATTCTGGGTCAGATTGCCAGCTACTAAATCAGGGATGATTTCGACACATTTTTTAGCAATCTGATCCGGTGTAACCATTGCAGTTACACTTAACTCACCATTTTTAACAGAAGTCAGTGCCGCTTCAATTCCATCAATACCACATACATATATACCCTCAAAGCGGTTAGCTGTTTTTAAAGCTTCAACCGCACCCAACGCCATCTCATCATTATTAGCAAAGATTGCATCCAGTTCTTTTCCTGTACCAAGGATTGGCGTAATCTTTTCCACAGCGATTTCTTGTGCCCAGTTAGCCGTATCCTTCATTACCTCCACCGGTGTTATCCCAGCTTCTGTTAAGGCTTCAATTGCTCCATCGGTACGCAGATTGGTCGTTTCCATACCGATCATGCCCATCAACATGGCATATTGACACTCCGTCTTTCCCTGCTCTTTTAGTTGGCGTGCGACATACTCGCCTTGGATACGACCAGCTCTTGTTTCCTCACAACCAACAAACACCACCTGATCTTTAAGCAGGGATTCATCTGGTTTATTATTAATAAAGATAAGCGGTGTACCATTTGCCGCATTAATACATTCTCCTGCTACCGAAAGATCTTGTGTGTATATAATGATAACATCCACGCCTTTTTGCTGAAATGCAGCAATATGTTCAAAATGCCGCTGACTGTCACCATTACCAGAATACATCCCAACAATTTCCATATTACCGTTTTGGTTTACTAGCTTTGTCAGCGCGTCTTCATAGTTTACGATGTACTCTATTCTCAGATTCTCTGACACACCTATTTTGATTTTATCGCCAGAACTCTCTGAATCATTGTTTTCTGCAGGTGCAGCACTTTCTTCAGATATAGTATCAGTTTCTGCTACAGTATCGTTATTATCTGATGACCCTGAATTAGCTGCACATCCCTGCAAAACTGTACACCCCAAAAAGGTTAAAGCTACAAGTAAAGTTGCTCCTCTTTTCTTTAACTTAGTCATGTTTCTCCTCCTTGTTATAAAATGTTATTATCCCTTCTACTATTTTTTTCATGCATATTTACCTCATTTTGTAATAGTCATAATGCGTCTGGGATTCTCGATAGAAAAACCATCTACAATCCGCTCATCAATGCCAATCAAAATACAAGTATTTCTAAATCCGTTGATGGCATGGCTATATCCCCATCCACCCCATTTTTTCAACATGTACTTGTGACCAGCATCATGGGAAGTAAGAATCTTAGTTCCAAACCCACTTTCACAAAGAATTTTAATCGCTCTTGCCCGGTCATAATCAGTTGGGTTCCACCAGGTTCCCTGAGCAGGAGTAGGAAAAAATTCTGCATTTCCACAAAGATCAAATTCTACATATGCTCCTCTTTCAGCCAGACTACGGATATAATCAACGCCACGGTTAAAATCAATATCGGTATGGGTCAGGGCACAATCAATATGGCAAAGAATCACTCGCTCCAGATCGACACCTTCCTGCTTAATGATGTCAAGAACCTGATGTCCGTTACGCTTTGGCAGATGTAAATGAATACTCATTGGCAGGCCAGTTTCTAACTGAGCCCGGCAAGCAGCCCGAAGGCATTTTATTTCATCTGGATGAATCACATATCCTGTGCCCATCTCACCAATAATTCCCGGCTTAACACTGCGGTTTTCCAAGAAGCCGTTACGGATCTGATCAATGTATCCTTCTGCAATCTGATCTTCAGTCATCTCCTTGATCCGCGGAGGATGATTAAAAGCACAGAAATTACCTATGCCAGCAACAACATGGACTCCCGATTTTTCTGATATTTCCACCAAAGATTCAACATACTTGTCATTGCAAAGCCCTTCTGATGATACATCCACAACAGTTCCACCACCATACATCTTAAATGGCTCCAACTCCTCACATACAATGTCGACATCATATTGGATACAGTTATCATAATTAGAATATGGTGACTGCTTCACTTGAAATAAATTATTCATTGTCACCGGTGCATTAAAAAATGCCGCCTTTTTAGGATCCTTCGGACACTCCTCGTACATTGTAATATTAAAACGAAGATGTTCATGTGTAATGGTTCTTCCCATCTCTTCTGGTGTGATCGGACCCAATACAGTTTCTACTTTCCCCATAAGAAAAAATACCTCCTTTTAATCTTGTTACGTAAATAATTTTGTTTTTCCTTGTTTCTTTTTCTGCGGAAATTTTTGTTTTTCGTATTCTGTCACATTGTACTATAATATTCCCCTCATTGTCAATCATTTTGTTTAATTTAAATATGATTTTCAAATATTTGGTTATAATTATTTGTTTTGTTACGTAACATTTTCAGAATCATTGACAAATATACGTAAATTTT
>Ga0153940_1000015_pt1 | contig 132032 bp, 101 predicted proteins | sample TSNJ024MetaG_FD_104736 | JGI IMG/M metagenome (GOLD analysis project Ga0153940, IMG submission 104736) | Attine ant fungus gardens microbial communities from New Jersey, USA - TSNJ024 MetaG | ecosystem: Host-associated > Fungi > Mycelium > Unclassified | place: USA: New Jersey, Brendan T.... | reverse complement strand
ACACGGTTAAGAGCCTTGGTCACATTGCCTTTCGCTCCGTAATATTTTTCCACCTTATCGGCATATAGCAATCTTTCCATCTTTTTTTCATTCCCTTCTGCGTTAATACGGTTATGATACCGCTGCAAACCCGACCTTGGTATGTAGTTATCTTTCATAAAGATTACAGTTTTGAAAGATAACTGTTTTTTGGAAAGATTAAAAAAATATCCGTATACTCATTTTCTACCGAATCCACACCGATATCGATTCCTAATTTCCGGCACAGTTTAAGGCATAGGTAAAGCCCAATACCGGTAGATTTTTCCCGGTTTCTTCCATTAGAACCGGTAAAGCCTTTCCCGAAGATTCTGCCCGTCTCTTCTGCCGGTATCCCAATCCCCGCATCTCTGATGCTCAGCCTGACCGCATCTTTTGACTCTTCTGCGCAAAATACGATCTCACCGCTGCCTTCTTTTTTATATTTCACCGCATTGATCAGTATCTGGACCAGAATAAATTCCAGCCACTTCCTGTCTGTCATGGCACTCTCATCACCGCATTCCACCTGTACCTTCATCTGATTTTGGATCAGTAAATACTTATTCTTGCTTATCACTCTTAAAACCACTTGCTTCAGATCGGTTTGAACCACCCGATAATCTTTATATACCTGATCAGAACGGGCATAAAAGAGAGCCTGATCCACCGCATTATCCACCTGGGTAAGATAGGTTTCCATTCTGCGGCTTTCACCCCGCTTTTCATTATGACATGCCAGCCTCATTCCGGTAATCGGCAGTTTCACCTCGTGTATCCAGCCTTCGATAAATTCCCGGTACTCCCTCTGGGCTTCTTCCAATTGATAAATCTGCTCTATTACTGCTTTATTGGAGCGATGCAGGATTTCTTTATAAAGTTGATCCTCAAGCTTCCATGAGGTTCCCAGAAACTCCTGAACCAGATAGGGCTGATCCAAATGCTCCATCAGATCATCAATCTTATCAAAATAACGTTTTCTATTCCGATAGCCGGCATATAATACAATAAAAAATACAACAAGCCAGACAACCGCAATCAGAAATACCGTTGTCTGGCTATTCTTTACCGCCAGCAGATAAAGGGACAGCAAAAACACCCCCAACCCATTCAGAACCAGCACTAATATTTTATCTTTTAAATATTTCTCAGCCGTCATATCCGATACCCTGCCCCTCTTTTGGTTTCAATAAATCCGGTAACCCCAATCTCTTCCAGTCTGCCTCGAATCCTTGTCACCGTCACACTGAGGGCATTATCATCGATAAACACTTCATTGTCCCAAAGATATTCAATCAGTTCCAGACGCGGCACCACCTCTCCCTGATGCAGGAAGAGGTAGTGAAGAAGCTTACATTCATTTTTGGATATTTCCACCTGCTGCCCCTTGTAAAACAACTTATAGGTGCGAATATCCAGCGTCACTTGGTTATGCGTGAAAGTGTAACTCTCTTCAACCGTTTTCTTTCTGCTCCGTTTCAGTACTGCCGCTATCCGGGTCAGCAGAATTGACGGATGATAAGGTTTCGTAATATAGTCATCACCGCCTGCGAGCATTCCGCTGATTTCAGCCATAACATCATCATCGCTGGTCACAAAGATAATCGGTACATCAGCCGCTTGCCGGATCTCTTTACAGATTTCTCGGCCGTTTAATCCGGGTAGATTGACATCCAACAGAACCAGATCCGGATTTTCGTTTTCAATTTGGGCCACGACTGTATTGAACTCTTCTATTGCTGTCACTTCATACGCCGCCGATTCTAAAAGCAGACGCAGCTCTTCCTGAACATTTTTTTCATCTTCTACAATCACGATCTTCATAGGTCATAACACTCCTGTTTATACGGATTTATTATTTAAGTAACTAAAGTTTCATTATATAATACCATAATCTCGGTGAGAGTGGGAGTAGAAATAATAGCAGAAAAAAGCATAACGTCATGTGTCGTAAATAATAGTTGCGCTCCTTTTGTATTGACTGATGGATTCTGCATTATTTCTGCCAGACGTCTGGTAAGCAGAGGATCATGGCATTTATATGAAGCAATCAGGTATAGAAAATCTGATGAAAAAAAGAACGAAATCAGCTAATTACTATGCTAAATTCGTTCTTTATCATATTTCTATTATTTGATGTCAGACTGAAGTCACCCTGTCCTGTAAAATCAAGTACTGATCAACTGTTACTTTGGATAAAAAGCGTTGACATATTTGACTTTACTGATATCTAAGTTCAGTCTTATTATAACGTTTATCAAAAAAACTTCCTTTTATATCCGACCAATTCTCCTCTGCATATGCCAGCAGCTTTTCTGCCTGTTCCATGGACATCTCCGGAAACATAAAAAAGAGACTGTGTGATCCATACTTTTTTACCAGGCGGTCCACGTTAGGCAGCCAGTCCTCAAATTCCCCGGAATATACTTTTATCCAGAGTGATTTGCCTGCGGCAATGACCTTGTCATAGATCACATCCCAATCCTCTAAGGTTCCATCCGGGCCGGCATCGCCGCTTGTCCATTGCAGGACATCAATTTCATCGATTTCCATCAGCGCATCCAGGTGACGGATTGCATCGGGACCGTCCAGATGATATAATACCTGATCGGCTTTTGCTGCCTGTCTGCGCAGTGACTCTTGAATGAATTCCCGAAAACCATCCGGCGACATCATGGCTGAAAAATCACATTGCAGTTTAACGGTTTTACCCGGCCCCCAGATCTGAAAGACGGTATATGCGCTGCCGCCGTCTTGATCTTTAATGACCTCATAAAACCGATCATAATATTCATAATAAATCTCGCTGATCTGATCAATCCGCTCCCGGATGACCTCCGGCTCATCGATCATGTCATAGAGCATATCCTGAGCACCGCGCAGGGATGCAAGAACATCTACATTTTCCATTAGATCGGGCATATCGACATAGAAATCTTCTCCAGCCAGCTCGCGGCATTTTTTCACCAAATCCAAATGCTTTTTAAACCACTCATTTTGAGGATCAAAAACAAAGGGCGGCACATTTTCCCATTCCTTAAGGCAGGGGTGAAACCATACGGTATCTTCTTTAAAATCAATAGGAGATCCCAAATATGCAGCAAGGGAACCGGGCCCAAAGTCTACATTCAGATTGGGGAAACTCTCTCCCAAAAACTTATGGGTTTCACAAAATTGACGGTACCTGGCTACCATCCGCCCGGCATTTTGATACTTATCCTCCATGTCTTTCCACTTTAATTCTTCAGGAAGTCCATAATATTTCCCCTGACACATTACATCGGCAATGCCGCCTTCTGCCGGACGTCCTCCTGACAGACTTTCCACTTCCGGTTTCCGGGCAATTACACACATTAACGGCCGTCCGGTATTTTGATGTTTCCAATAATTTTTCCATTTTTCCCGGGCCGCCTCCCAACACTTTTTATACTTCATTTATTCATTACCTCCTGTAATATCGCCTATAATGCAATCTCCATAGCTTCGCCGTAATAAACAAAGTCCTTTTCCCGGCTTCCCATAACAAGTCTGCATTGTCGGTCTTTCATCCCGCCCGGAAAAGCATAATGTGCCTCCCCTACACGAAAAATACGGTTCTCATCATCCCAATGCATAGAGATTTCATTATAAATCCCTTTTTCGTAATCATATCCCTCACCAGCATCTTCATAAAAAATAAAGTTGCCGTCACATCCGGGATAAATATGAATTTCCAGGGGCGTATCCACCGCTTCATCGGCATAGGTCAAACCCGCTTCCATAGGAATGATCGCACCTGCCTTGATGAATACCGGAATCCGATCAATCCCGGCATTGACGGTAACATTTTCACCGCCGGAATAATAGGTTCCCTCCCAATAATCGTACCAGCCGTGAGCCTGAGGCAGATAACACCTCCATTGCTTCAGGCGGTTGATCTTCTGATTGCCTTTTTCATAATACATCGGTGCCGTAACCGGAGATACTAAGATGCTGCTACCCAGCATAAACTGAGTATCCAGCTTTTTAGCTGCCGGGTCATCTGCAAAATCAAACATCATACTGCGGTGCATCGTAGCATGTTGTGTATAGGTAAGTCCCGCCAGGGCATAGATATAGGGCATAAGACGGTACCGTATATATATAAACCGGATCAGGGCATCGTAAAATGCTTCTCCCGGCTCGCCAAAATTCCATACTTCCCGAGGGGTATCGGTACCGTGAGAACGGAACATGGGTAAAAAGGTTCCATATTGGAACCACCTCACATATAATTCGCGGTAAGCATTATCTGCTGCACCCTCCTCATAGTCCCCTTTCCAGAACCAGCGCGGTTTGGAATCTTGATTACAGTTACATCCTCTGGCCTGCCAATTATCTTTAACAACAAAAAATGCACCGATATCAAGGGTCCAGTAAGGCATTCCGCTCATGCAGAAATTCAACCCCTCAGTAATCTGCTTTTTAAAATTATCCCAGGTTGCACAAGTATCGCCCGACCAAAGTACGGTTCCGTAACACTGTGAGGTTGCATAGCCTGATCTGGTCAGATTCAATACCCGTTTTTGGGGCGCTGCTGCCCTTTGGTTTTCATAGATTCCTCTGGCGTGCACCACAGCATAAAGATTAGCTTTGGCCGCATCCAGATATTTTTTATGTTCCATGCCAACGACATGATAGCGTTCCCATGGCTCCAAAAGCTCCTCTCCCGACCAGTCAGCTCCGGAAAATGGTTCGGTGGAATCGCACCACCAGGAATCAAACCCGCCTGAAAAGAGTTCTTCATTTGTCTGATCCCAGTATATTCTGCGTGCCTCTTCTGAAAAAGCATCATAAGTTGCATAATCATTCAGCAAATGTCCACTTTCCAGAAATTCATTGTAATTCTCACAGCCGGCATTCATATTTGGCCAAATGGACACCATGGTGTGAACATGCATGGCATGAATCTCATCCATTGCCTTCTTCAAATCCGGATAACGCTTTTTATCTACGATCTTGTTCCCCCATGCACCGTCTTTCCAGGTATTCCAATCCTGGACAATACAGTCAAGGGGAATTTTCCTCCGCCGGTATTCCTGTACCGTTTCCACCAGCTCTTGCTGGTTACGGTAAGCTTCTTTGGACTGGACATAGCCAAATGCCCACCGTGGAAGCATAACCGCTGCCCCGGTCAGATGACGGAAGCCTGTTACAATGTCATCCAGCGATTCCCCATGGATCACATAATAATCCAGCTGTTCCACGGTATCCATAAATAAGTAAGAACCACGGGCATCATCATTAAATGTCATCAGGGAACCACAGTCCGCCAAAATCCCATAATTCCGGTCTGACACAAAGAAGGGGATGGGAATCCGCATGTTGTGCTGATACAAATATTGATTGGCATGACGGTAATCATAAATCCCTTCTTCCCCCTGCCCCAGTCCATGAATTACCTCATCCGCATCCCAGTTAAAAAACAATTTGCCGCGATATGCCATCCGGTCAGTATATTTCTTCAGATTCTCGATAAAATTCCGCTCCCCATCCGGAGTCAGACGCCGGGTGATAACAGGTTTTTCACCATCGACCTCATATTTCTCAACCGGCGTCTGAACCAGCTGTTTTCCTCCTTCTTTCAGCAGCAGCTTTCCGGTTACGGCATTTTTCCACTCAAAGATGCCGTCTTTTTTATTGATTGAAAGCATTATCTTATGGGTTTTCAAAACCACTGCCGCTTCACTTTCCGATACCTTTAATCTAACTAAGCTGCCCGGACAGATACCAAGAGGGGACTGCCGGCTTAAGACCGCTTCTTTTGTATACACACACCGAATGATATCATCCGTGATTCCCTGAATAAAGAAATGCCCCTCATCCAACAATACCTCTACTCCTGAGCCGGCTTCTATATATTTGATGATCTTCATCACAATCCTCCTCGTTATCTTCTCAACCTTTCACTGCCCCGGCTGTCTGGCCTCCTACAATATACTTCTGGCAGATTAGATACATAATAATTACCGGCAGACAGGTCAGCAGAATATCTGCACAGACCAGATTCCAGGACTTTTCAAACTGTCCGAAGAAGTTATAGACTGCCAGTGTCATCGGCCACTTTTCTGAAGAATTCAGGAAATACAGCGGCATAACGAATTCATTCCAGGTATTTAAAAAACACAGCACTGCTGCAGTAATCACAGCCGGCTTTAGCATTGGCAGAATAATTATGAAAAACAGGCGGATTGGCCCGCATCCATCCATAACTGCGGCCTCATCCAGTTCCACCGGGATCTTTCCCACAAAACCATAGATCAAAAACACCATAAAGGGCATCTGTACCGCACAATAAAGCAGGATAATTCCGATGCCGGAATTATTCAGATGGGTAACCTGCATCACCTTCATCAAGGCTACATAGTTGATCGGGATGACAATCCCCAGTACCATGTACATGTATAATGCACTGTTTTTCTTGCCCTTGCGGCGGGAAAATACATAGGCCGCCATCGCCGCAAGGATTACGGTCAGCACCGTAGCCGAAAGAGAATACCGCATACTATTTAAAAAGCTGGTCAGCAGCTTACCCTTTTCAATAACTGTAGAAAAATTAGAAAATACCCATTCTGTGGGAAGCTTCAGACTCATCGCAGCGGCTTCTGACTGGGATTTGAAAGCATTTAGGACGATCAATGCCAGGGGAATCAGCATGATCAGCGAGAATATCCATGCCAGCGCATTTTTCAGTATCGAAAACACATTCTTTCTTATTTTTGTATTCATTATTCCTGCACCTCACCTTTCATCAGAATCCGAATCATGAAAAATCCAATCGCTACCATAAACACAAACATTACTGAGCTCACCGATGTTCCTACGGCGTACATACCCTGAGAAAACTGCTTGAATACCGCTGTATACATAACCTCGGTGACATGCCCCGGCCCTCCGTTGGTAAGTGCATAGACAATATCAAAAACCTTCAGCCCATACAACACGTTCAAAACAATCGTCACGGCCAAAGTTGGCCTTAGAAGCGGCAGTGTGATTTTAACAAATTTCTGCCAGCCATTGGCCCCGTCAATGCCCGCCGCTTCATAATATGTATCCGAGATGGCAAGAATACCGGCAATCAAAATAGTCATAATATATCCCGTTCCCCGCCAGACATCCACTGCCATAACCGAAAAGAAGGCAATTTTAGGATCAGTCAGCCACTTCTGGGTCATTGAACCCATTCCAATAAACCGAAAAAATTCATTCAAAAGACCGGTTTTGGGATTCAAAATAGCAGTGAACAGCAGGCCGATGATCAGTACCGACAACACCGACGGCATGTACATAATGCCCCGGTGGAAATTTTTAAACTTAATCTTCTTACTTAATGCAATGGCAAATACCAGTGCCAATCCGGTTTTCAATACAGTGGTGATCACTGTAAAAAGAATAGTGTTGCCAATGTATTTCACATAGTTCTCATTGGCATTAAAAACTTGTTTGAAATTATCAAGTCCCACAAAATGAATCTCCTGTGAATATGACGACCAATCGGTAAAAGAATAGCCGATACCAATGATACCGGGCAATACATACAGCAGAGTGTAGATCAGTAATGCTCCGGCTGCAAAATACCATGGATAGATTTTTGACTTTTTCACTAAAATTCCTCCCTGTTCTGTTTTATGTTTATATGATATAACTTTTTTTTCATTCCTCACATGCACATATCTAACACATATATGTATATTTTTAACCATTGATAGAATTGGTTTGTGAAATATGCTATAATTGGTTACAGTTCAGCCTTCGGCTGAACTGCAACAAGAATGCACAGAAATGCTGTGAACAGCATTTCGCGCCTGCAATTCTCGGGATTTTCAGGCATAAAAGCCTGAAAACACCTCGCGGGACAATCGAGGGCTGAATAGTAACTATAATTGTTACACCTAAAAGGAATCCCGCGAAACGTTTCTATATTCTTTATCGAAAGGACAGAAACATTTATGAGACGATTATTTTATAAGGACATCAACCGAACTAAAAGCAGTATTCATAATATTTTACTTTCGTCTTATTTGATTACAATGTTGGTAATCCTGTGTTTGACCACACTAATTTACGTTATCGCACAATATTATAATATGAAATCCAACATCACAACAAGCATCCGGCAAACCTGTTTGTCAGTAGCCAATGATGTTGACACCCAGATCAACCAGTTAGATTCTGTCGGTATCAATGTCCTATATTCCAACATTATCAAAGACTCCTTTTCCGCCTACACAAAATCTACCGGCGAAGTGGATCCTAATGAACAGCGCGTTAACTATACGCTGCTCACCAGTTTGCTGACCTCTCTGAGGGGTGCCAACAGCACAGTCCGCCAGATTAATATTTATGATCTGAAGCGGGGGTGTTTTGGCACCGGCAACTATACCGGCTATCAGGATATCGTTACAACGGACCAGCAATGGTATGAGCCTGTCATTGCCCAGGACGGTGGGCGCTATATTCCGCCGGCTGCCCAAAACAAACTGATCTCCGACAGCAGCGGAACCAGCGAAGACCGGTATTATATCTCTCTTTACCGTTTGTATTATGATAATTTTCATCAACCAGGCGGCATCGTGGAGATTATGCAGTATTATGATATTACCTTTAACCGGGCTTTAAACCCCGACAGTCCGTATGATATTCAGGTGATCATCTACGACCCTGACGGAAATGTGATCTTTCCCTTACATACCGAAAAAGATGACCTCTTTGATTATTTTTCACACCGTATGGACAATGAACTGACTTTGCAGAATACCAAGACCCATCAAGATGAATATGTCTACTACGGGCAGATGGAGCGATGTGGTTTTACCACTGTGGTGGCGATTGAACGAGCGAAGATTTTTTCTCCGATTTACAAGTATCTTATGACTATCTTTTTAATCCTGATATTATTAATCCTGATCTGTGTGATGATCGCTTACAAATTATCCAAACGGTTAAGTGCACCATTGACACAGATGTATCACTTTCTTTCTGACCCGGACATTCCCAGGCGCTTTGGGAAATTATCCATGAAAGATTCCGATATTCTTGAAATTGATAAGCTAAAAGATTCCTTAAATGAATTCCAGGATCGGCAGAAGAATTCGCTGGACACCCTGATGCTCTTAAAGGAGCAGGAGCTCCAGGCGGAGATACTGGCCTTGCAGTCTCAGATGAACCCGCATTTTCTCTATAACTCTCTGGCTAATCTTGGGGCAATGGCTGAGGAAGGGATGACCGCTCAGATCTGCCAGATGTGTATTGATATTACCGCCATCTTGCGTTATATCTCTTCTAATCAGGAACCGCTTTCCACCTTAGAGAAGGAGCTTGAACATGCCTCCCGGTATTTAAAATGTCTGATGCTGCGGTATGAGGGTTCTCTAACTTATACCATTGATGTGCCAGATGAGATGCTGGAATTAAAAATGCCAAAGCTCTGTATTCAGCTTCTGGTGGAAAATGCCGTAAAATTCTCCGCCAAAACAGCACCTCCCTGGCATATATCCATAGAAGGATTCCTGACGGATAAAGAATGGATCATCTCAGTTAAAGACAATGGCATCGGCTTTAATACCGGAGTCATCCAGACCCTTAACAAGAAGCTGGAAGCAATCAAACAGGACGGCCTGCTGCCGGGTCTTGAACTTGACGGCATGGGACTGCTGAATATCTATATGCGCTTTTACCTGATTTATCACGCTGCTTTTATATTTGATTTTGGAAACCTGGAAAATAAAGGTGCAATTGTTTCGATCGGAGGAAAAATACATGAATAGTATCCCCTATTTCAATGTTATGCTTGTAGAAGATGAAATCCTGCTGATGAAAAGCCTGGCCCGGCATATTGAAGGATTGGACATGGGCTTTAAAGTTGTCTGCCAGTGCACCAATGCCGCCGAAGCACTGACAATGCTGGAACAAAAAAATATACATCTGATCATGACTGATATCCGAATGCCGGTAATGGATGGATTAAAGCTTTCTAAAATCGTTTCGGAACGATATCCATATATTAAGATGCTTATTTTAACGGGATATGCTGAATTTGAATATGCGCAGCAAGCATTAAAAATTGGGGTCCGTGATTTTCTTCTAAAGCCTGTTGAAACGGAGAAGCTGGAAGAAGCTTTGGTAAAGGTAAAGTTGGAACTGGGCAAGAATTATAAACTGGAAGAGGATCGCGCACTGCTGGGACAAAATGCGGCACAGATTGTGGAATATGCCACCAAGTACATCCTGGAGCACTACATGGACAATTTTGACATGTCGGTATTCTCTTTGCATCTTGGTTTTTCTTCTGCTTATCTTACAAAACTATTCAATAAGTATAAAGGCTGTACACCGGGCAAATTCCTGACTGATATCCGCATCAACCATGCAAAACAGCTGCTTCAAAACAGCGATCTGCCAATCCGCCAGATTGGCGAAAAGGTGGGCTATCCGGACCAATTTCATTTTAGTAAGACCTTCCGAAAGGCAACGGGGTATAGTCCATCAACTTATCGGAAGGTCAAATGATTGGGGGTTTTATTTTATTTCCAGGCTTCATCTCCTGCTGCCTGAGCTTGTGTCTCACGGCGTTTGTCAATATTCTGAAGCACTTCATCGGATGTCATCTCATTGATAAACATTGCTACCATATCCTGTCCCAATTCAAACCACTGCGGATTCAGGTATTTGATGGAATCCTGGAATACGGTGCCCTGTTTCTCAAAGGAAGCCAGAAATTCCTGTGTTGCCTTGCTGTACGCCGGTTCCTGATCCAAATCGTATGGCAGGTTCTCCACCTTAGGTTCATTGTCGATCATGTACTGGACACTTTCCTTTTTCGTCATATATTCCAGATATTGTTTCGCTTCATCAATGTGTTTGGATCCGGAGTAGATAAAGCGGGTCGGACCGCATGGATGTACGTTCAAGACATCGTTATCCAGAACCGGAAGCAGGAATTGACCAAAATCATCTTCGGTATACTGGCCTTCGGAAGCTGCTGCAATTTCAGCAATGGTACCCGGCTTGCACATCGACATGGCAAATTCTCCGGTGCCAAGTGCAGTGCCTAACTCAGCATATTCATCTGAAAGATAGTTGTCACCAAAATACCCCAGATCCGCAAGTTCTTTCACCTGATCCAGACACTGTTTTAATTCCGGTACATCGGCAAATTTAACTTCATTGTTATTCAGTTTATCAACAATACCCGGAATTAAATCTTCATATTTACCACCAATTTCACAGAACCACATTACATGGTGCCATCCGTCACCGGCACACTCAAAGAATGGTATGATATCATTATCCAGTAAGGTCTGACAGTTTTTCTTGAACTCTTCAAATGTAGTTGGTACTTTTAATCCATATTCTTCATATATCTTTTTATTGTAAACCATATAAAAATCAGTGGTTGTATCAAAGTAGGTAGAACCATATAATTTGCCGCCTGTGGATGTCTGCTCTTTTTCAAATTCATTATAGTAATCCACCCATGGCTCATTGGATAAATCCACTGCATTTTTCTCTACATTGTACTGTGAAGCAATGTCATAAGTACCGGACTGTCCCCCAAAGATATCCGGGCCCTCGCCGCTGTTTAATTTGGTCATCAGCAGATTGTAATACTGATCAGAAGGTACAATCTGATAGTCAATCTTAATTCCGGTCTCCTCTTCAAACTGTTTTCCCAGATCCATCTCCGCATCATATACCCAATCCTGACTGGCTAAAAATGTTAAGGTAACCCCCTTGTCGTTTTCTTTTTTCTCCTCATTTGCTGTCTCTTCTGAAGATTTCGTATCCTCCTTATTACCATTGCCGGCTGATGATGAACCGCCGCATCCGGTCAATCCGGTCACCAGGATTGCAGTACACAACAATAATCCAACTATACGCTTTTTCATGTAGAAGCCTCCTTCTAATATTTGTTACATTTAGTGTAACAGTAAAATCATACAACTTCCATGTAAAATCCATATGGGAATTTGTCATTTTTTAACCATGATCAATATGGATCATATGCTATCATTCGTCAAATTAACCATTGCACAAAAATTGATGCCTTATCAACCTGATAAAGGCACCAATCATCAACATTTACATCAGTCAGTTACCATGCGGTCCGTCTCTTCCCCACAGCCGCAGCCTTTGAACCTATTGCATTAGTGTATCGCTCCGATTCTTTTTTCCAGTACAACACATTCGTATTCGCGAAGACGCAATCCCTCTACTCCAATTTCAACTTTCTCATAATTCCCAAGTACATACTTGCAGTGTTCAAATGCTTCCTTCAATTCCACGCATTTCTTCCGTAAATTGCATAAAACGATGATCTCATTTCCATCACAATATCTCACATATCCTAAAACATCCGGATGTTCTTCATACAAAAAGGCAATGTTTCCTTCACGAAGAGCCTTTCTGCTTTTCCGAAACTGAATTAACTGCTTATAAAAATTCAGAATTGAATCCGGATCCTTTTCCTCTTCCATGGCATTGATCTTCTGATAATTATCCGGCACTGGAATCCAAGGCATATGTTTTGAAAAACCGGCAAACATTTCCTCATTCCATTGCATTGGTGTCCTCCCATTATCTCGGGATCTTGCTGCAAGTGTTTGAATTGCTTCTGCCTTACTTTTCCCTTTTTCCAACAAAATCTTATAATAATTCCGGCTCTCCACGTCTCGATACTGCTCGATGTCAGAAAAATAGGCATTGGTCATCCCTAACTCTTCGCCTTGGTAGATGTAAGGAGTCCCCCGCTGCAAAAAAATGCTGACAGCCAACATCTTGGCCGATTCCTTCCAATACTCTCCATCATTCCCAAACCGCGAGATTGCTCTTGGCTGATCATGGTTGCACAAGAACAGTGCATTCCATCCATTATGTTCCTGCATTTCGATCTGCCATTTTATATAGAGTTTCTTTAATGCCATTAAATCAGGCTTCATCAGCTCCCATTTATCACCATTTCTGTAATCCACTTTAAGATGGTGAAAATTAAAACACATGGATAACTCCTGCTCTTCGGGGTTCGAATAGCGGATACAGTTTTCAACCGTAGTTGAAGACATCTCACCTACCGTAATCATCTCTTCAATTCCAGTATCCCGTACCAATTCTTTTAAATATTCATGCACACGATGCCCATCCGTGTAAAATCTTCTTCCATCACCACAATTGTCATCTGCAAACACTTCCGGTTTGGAGATCAGATTCACCACATCAAAACGGAATCCCCTGACACCCTTTTCTTTCCAAAAACGAATGATTTTCTTCAGTTCTTCCCGGACTTTGGGATTATCCCAATTCAAATCCGCCTGTTCAACATGAAACAAGTGAAGGTACCATTTTTTTAAGTGCCCTGCATACTTCCACGCCGGCCCTCCGAATTTTGACTCCCAGTTGGTCGGAAGCCTATCGGACCGGCCATCTTTAAAGATATAGTAATCCATATATTCAGAGTCACCTGCAAGTGCTCTTTGAAACCATGCATGATGGGTTGAAGTATGGTTGAATACCATATCCAGCATGAGGCCCATCCCTCTTTTGTCCGTTTCAGCAATAAGTTCATCCAGATCCTCCATGGTACCAAAGCGGGGATCTATATTCAGATAATCCGCAATATCATAGCCATTATCATTCTGAGGCGAGACGAAAAACGGCGTGATCCACAGGTAGTCAACTCCCAGCACTTCCAAATAATCCAGCTTTTCTATAATACCCCGCAAATCTCCAATTCCATCTTGATTCGAGTCCTTGAAAGATTTAAGATAAATCTGGTAAACAACCTTATCTTTAAAATATTCCATATCCGCTCTCCGCCTCCGTTATATTGTCCTAGGAGCTTTGGACAAAAGTCCTAGTGTGCCCCACATTAATTAACTATACGTTTTGCTTGTCTAAACTAGTGTACCTTTACTCAAAGCTAAGTATGGCTGTCTGGTTTGCCACTGCCGGCATTCCGGTTTTAAAGTCCAGATCCTTTGCCCCTCCCGGCTCGGTAACTACCAGTACTGCAACATCAGAAAATCCGGCACGCTTTACTTTCTCACGGCTAAACTGAATCAATGGATCCCCGGCCGACACCCGATCATTCTGGTTGATCAGATAAGCAAAGCCGTCACCTTGCATCTCAACAGTGTTTAATCCAATATGTATCAGCAGTTCCATTCCATTATCCAATGTAATCCCACACGCATGCCTGGACTCTTCCATTATAACCGAAATCGTTCCACCCACAGGTGCATACACAGTATCTTCTTCCGGAATAATTGCCAGCCCCGGCCCCATAACCCCTGCTGAGAATACGCCATCATCGACCGCCTTAAGAGGAATCACCTGACCGCTTACAAAAGCTTTTAATTCCTTATTCACTTCTTTTGGATGTCCTTCCGGGATAGTTGCTGCACCATTTGTGGTCTGTTCATTTAACTCAGCATTTATTATTCCCTTCTTTTTTCCCACGGCCACGGTTAAGCCAAAAGGAATCGCAATGGCAATTACCATACAGATTGCAAATATTCCCATATATTGTGGCTGAATGGACAAAATGCCGGGAATGCCGCCCACGCCGATGGAATTAGCCGTAGTTCCGGTTGCCACACATACAATTGCTGCCGCTGACGAACCAATCATCCCGCAGATGAACGGAAACACAAACTTTAAATTAACTCCAAAAATAGCCGGCTCGGTTACACCAAGATAACAGGAAATAGAGGCCGGTACATTTACTTCCTGAGCCTCGGCATCCTTTTTCTGCAAGAAGATCATCCCCAGAACCGCTGACCCCTGTGCAATATTAGAAAGCGCTATCATCGGCCACAACATCGTTCCGCCATAATCGGCAATCAATTGAAGATCAATCGCATTGGTCATATGATGCAGACCGGTAATTACCAGCGGCGCATACACAAAACCAAATATTGCACTAAATACGATCTTAACCGGGCCAGTAATCCCCGCATAAACTACTGCTGAAATGGCAGAACCAATCTTCCACCCAATCGGGCCAAGGACAAAATGCGCTGCGATAACTGAAAGTACCAGACTGAAAAACGGCACAATGATCATGGAAATGACCTGAGGAGTAATCTTACGGAAAAAGCGCTCCAGGTATACGAGCGTAAACGCCGCTAAAATCGCCGGAATCACCTGCGCCTGGTATCCAATCATATTAATCTTAAAATATCCAAAGTCCCAGTAGGGAATATCCGCTGCTGCTGTAGAAGCTACCCCATAAGCATTTAGCAGCTGTCCTGACACTAAAGTCAATCCCAGTACAATTCCCAGCATCTGAGTTGTGCCCATTTTCTTTGTCACAGACCAACAGATACCAACCGGCAGCAGATGGAACACCGCTTCACCGATCAACCATAGAAAATGATCGATTCCTGCCCAAAACTGGCTGATATCACACAACGTTTTGGTACCATTTTCAAACAGATAAAGGCTATCAATACAGTTTCTGAATCCCAGGATCAAACCACCTACGATAATAGCCGGGATCAGCGGTGCAAAAATCTCTGCAATCGCTGTCATCATCCGCTGCAGCACATTCTGGTTTTGCTTCGCCGCCTGTTTTGCCGCATCCTTCGAAACGCCTTCAATCCCGGCAATCGCTATAAAATCATTGTAAAATTCCGACACCCCATTGCCGATGATCACCTGAAACTGCCCGGACTGGGTAAAAGTACCCTTGACCGACTTTAGCTTCTCAATCTTCTGGATATCCGCTGTCGAAGGATCCTGCAGTACAAACCGCATCCGTGTAATACAATGGGAAACAGCCGCTATATTATCCTTTCCACCAACCAGTGCCAGAAGTTCTTTTGCATCGTTCGCATACTTGCTCATCTAACATCCTCCCTCTTACTCTTGTTTAAACAAGTTCCTTTCTTATTTTATATCACACTTGTTCAAACAAGTCAATGCTTATTTTTACTTTTTTACTGCTTATTGACTTCTAAGATAAAATAGTTATAATAGAAGAAGATGTCTAAACAAGTTTACCAGAAAAGGAAATCACTATGCCAAAAGCCAAATTTGACTCCATATACAAATCTCTAAAACAAAAAATCGAATCCGGAGACTACCCTTATCAGGAACTTCTCCCTTCTGAAAATACACTGGTTTCCATATACAGTTGTTCCAGAAACACCATCCGAAGGGCGATTTCTGTCCTGACTGAAGATGGTTATGTTCAGCCGCTGCATGGAAAAGGGGTACGTATCATCTATCAGCCGGTAGATCAAACCTCCTTCACCATCGGGGGCATCGAATCATTCAAGGAATCTGCCGCCCGCAATCATCGCGAAGCAGATACGAAAGTGATCCAATTTACAGAACTGACCGCCACTGAGCAACTGGCCGCTAAAACCGGCTTCCCAGTCGGAAGTGAACTTTACTACATTCAGCGAATCCGCTATCTGGATAATAAGGCCCTGATCTTTGATATTAATATCTTCCTGAAAACCTGCGTTCCCAACCTTACCGAAAAGATCGCCGAAAAATCAATCTATGATTATATTGAAACAGATATCGGCATGCCTATCATTACCAGCAAACGCACCATGACCGTAGAAAAAGCAACCGAAATGGACGAAAAACATCTGGAACTTAAGAACTATGACTGTCTCGCCGTAATTACCAGCCAGACTTATAACGCCGATGGTGTCATGTTCGAATATACGCAATCCCGGCATCGCCCCGATTATTTTTGTTTTCAGGACACTGCAACCAGAAAAACTTATTAAAAATATACCACCGAGCCCAAAAGGGTGGTGGTATACTGGAGAATTATTTTTATACTATTAGCCGTCAGCGGACTCATCATCCTACTTATAATATTTCATCAAAGTCTGGGTACCCAAATCTCCATACCCCTCGCTTTCCAGTTCCTCACAATTAGCCAGAACCTGGCTTAGAACTCCCAGGTCTAATTCGCACATATTAGCCTCAACCAATGCCAACTTCATATCTTTAATAAAATGCTTCATATAAAACCCCGGAGCATAGTCCCCGGCTATAATCTTCGGTCCAAAGACCTCTAACTGCTTGCTTCCTGCTGCACCAGCTGCCACGGATTTAAATACAGTCTCCAAATCCAACCCCTTCGCCCGGGCATAAGCAAAAGCTTCGCAAACACCGGAAAGCGTTCCGGCGATCATAATCTGATTCGCAAGCTTAGCATGCTGCCCTGAACCTGCTTTTCCTTGATAATTAATATTCGTTCCCATTGCTTCAAAAAGGGGCACGCATACTTCATAATCTTCTTTTTCTCCGCCAACCATAATCGAAAGAGTCCCGGCTTTTGCACCTCCATCTCCACCAGTTACCGGCGCATCTAAGATCCGGAAGCCATTTTTTCTTCCTTCTTCATATATTTTCTCAGAAAGCTGAGGGCTGGTTGTGGTCATATCAATCAGATAGCTTCCCGCCTTTGCATGATTCAGAATTCCTTCATCGCCAAAATATACTTCTTCCACATCTTTTGGATACCCTACAATGGTAATAACTGCATCGCAGTTCTGTACACAGTTCTTAATACTCTCATAAAAAAAAGCTCCTTCACTGATTACATCCTCTACTTTTTCTCTTACCCTGGCATAAATGTGCAGTTCAAAACCAGCTTTCATCAAATTACGAACCATTGGTTTGCCCATGATTCCAACACCGATAAATCCTACTTTCTTCATGTAAATAGCCTCCTTCGCAGTTTTCACCCATATATTTGGATATTCCTATGACTTCTTACCTCTTTTAACCATATCATCATTTTTTAAAAACTACAATTATTACTTGTTACAATTTTTCAATCCTCTTCTGGTATCCATACCAACTTTTTGATATACTTAAATTAGCAAGAGTTTCCGAGAGTACTTAACAATACAAAGGAGGAATTTCCATGGAATTATCAAAAAAACTCGCAAGCCAGATTGTCATTGCCATATCTGAAGTTGTAAAAAATGATATTAATCTTATCAATAGCTCCGGCATCATCATTGGCAGCACTGACGACAAGCGCATCGGGACTTTCCATGCTGCCGGTTATCAAGCCGTTCATTCCGCTCTTCCGGTTATGGTAGATAGCCAGAATCTTTTTGAAGGTGCAAAAGAAGGTATTAACTATCCGATTTTTTTAGAGGGAATTCCTATTGCTGCAATCGGTATCACCGGCAAGCCGAATGAGCTGGAACAATTTGGCTTCTTAATAACTAAAATAACTGAAGTATTTCTCAAAGAACAACAACTAAATGAAGAGATGATTTCAGAAAGCCGCCTGCTGCATTATCTGATCACTTCACTGATTTATGATAACATTCAAAACCAAAAGCAGTTGGATGCCCTTTTGATAAAATATCAGATTAACCCTTCAGATGAATTTGCTGCCATGTCCATCAAATTAACGGACTCTCATCTGGAAAACTCTTTAAGATTCTTCTTTTCCAATTTAGGCTGCCGGCTATCTCTGTACCTTTATCCAAATGAATGGGTTGTCATCTTCAACCGGAACAGCTTTCAGGATTTTAACAGCCAGCAATTCATTACTCAATTTGAAGGCAAGTTATCAGCCGGTCTTGGACCTTTTGGCACCCTGTATCAGGTCAGTCAGTCTTACAGCAACGCCTTAATTGCTCGAAACCATGCACAAAGTTTGCAATTAACCTTCTGCAGCAGTGAACATATTTCCATAGAATTTATGTTGGAAAACCTCCCAAAAGATATTCAAGCCCTATATTCTGAGCACACATTGGAAAAATTTTCGGAGAAAGAATTGCATATCCTGCAAACATACTTTTCAAATAATCTTTCACTAAAAGATACTTCTGCCGCCCTCTTTATCCATAAAAATACCCTTCAATACCAATTGGATCGTATCACTGAAAAAAGCGGCAAAAATCCCCGGAATTTTCAAGATGCCTTCGCTCTGCAGCTAGCGCTTCTTTGTAAAATTTAGTTGTTACAAATTCTATGTATCCCTCATTTTCATTACAGGGAACATGCTTTTTTACTCATTATAATTGGAATGTTGTGAACAGTAACACGCTTCGCGATGCACAGAAATTATGCATACTGCATAATTTCGCGCGTTGTATGTCTCGGGATTTCCGTGCATTATGCACGGAAACACCTCGCGGAATAGTCGCCGTGTGAACTGTAACAATTCTTGTCATTCATCATGGTCTTAATGCATTTGCTATTGTTTTTTTTAATTAATTCGGATATATTATAGATATGACAAGTCATTCATTTTGCAGGAGGGAGACAACAACTATATGGATAAAATTCAGAATATTTTACAGAACTTTGCAGATAAGGTTAAAGATATAATCGGTGACGAATTGGATAAAATCATCGTATACGGCTCATATGCGCGTGGTGACTATCGCGAAAATTCTGATATCGACATAATGGTATTAACGCATTTATCAGAAGATAAAATACGTGAGAAGGAAGTAGAACTCTACGACTTAGCATTTGACTTCCAGATGGATTATCTGATTGACATAAGTGTAATGCTTGTTGCAACTCATACATTTGAATATTGGCTCGGAGCATTGCCATTTTATGATAACGTGAATAAGGAGGGAATCAAAATTGCCTGATACTAGAACGCAAGACTTATGCAAATATAGGCTGGCTCAATCCGAAGAGACATTGCAGGTGGCGAAAGACTGTTTAAATAACCGACATTTTAAAGACTCAATAAACCGTTCGTATTATGCAGCCTTTCACGCTGTCAGGGCTGTACTGGCACTGGAATCAGTGGATTTTAAGCGCCACAAAGATGTCGTCGCATATTTCAATAAAAACTATGTTGCCACGGGAAAATTTGACCGTGAGATTGGGCGTAATTTATCTCGATTGCAGCAAATACGTGAAAAATGTGACTATAATGATTACTTCATAGTTGCACTTGAAGATACGGAAGCCCAGTTCAAAGCTTCCAAAATGATAGCTGACGCTGTAAAAGTTTTTGTGCAGGAAATAGAACAGTAACAAGGCTCAACATCAGCATTAAGATCATTAAAAGTCAAAGCGGATATAACATATTGTCATGATCCCCGGAATTTTCAAGATGCCTTTGCTCTGCAGCTAGCACTTCTTTGTAAAACTCAATTGTTACAAGTGCTATATTTTTCAAAGAATATCCCTCGTTTTCGTTACGGGGGACATGCTTTTTTCATTTAAAAATGGTATAATGGTTGTAGTACAGAACACAAATCACTTTAGCGAGATTTCAGCCGCAAATCTGCGTGCAAGGAGATTCCGAGAGTACATGCTAAGAGCAAGGAGGTATCACATGAAAGTAGTTATAGCTATTGACTCACTAAAAGGCAGCCTAACTTCTATCGAAGCCGGATACGCTGTTAAAACAGGCATTCTACGGACCAAACCAGATGCCAGAATAATCGTAAAACCTCTTGCTGATGGCGGTGAAGGAACAACTGATGCTCTGATTGAAGGACTCGGCGGAGAACGCATCTATATCACTGTGGACGGTCCTTTTAAAAAACCAATTTCCACCTATTATGGTTACCTTCCGGCTTCAAATACCGCAATCATTGAAATGGCTTCCGCTGCCGGGATCACACTAATTGCGGATGATGAGAAAGACCCCTTCACAGCTACAACTTATGGGGTTGGAGAAATGATTAAAGATGCAATAGAAAAAGGCTGCCGCAAATTCATTATTGGAATTGGCGGAAGTGCCACTAATGACGGCGGGATCGGTATGCTTAAGGCTCTCGGCTATCAGTTCCTGGATGCTGATGGTAATGATGTCGGGGAGGGCGGACAGGCGCTTGAAAAAATCGCATCTGTAGATATCAGCAATGCATGTAAGACACTTGCTGAATGTGATTTTCAGATAGCCTGCGATGTTACCAATCCACTCTGTGGACCAAATGGTGCAACTTACATCTATGGTCCCCAAAAAGGTGTCACTTTAGCAACCCGAGAAATCCTTGACGCCGGAATGCATAACTATGCTGAGATAACTACCGGCGCAACCGGCACAAATCATCTTAATTCTCCTGGCGCTGGTGCTGCGGGCGGACTTGGTTACGCTTTCCTGAGTTACCTGAATGCCAGATTAACTCCCGGCATCTCCTTAATCTTAGATGCAGTTAACCTGGAAGCCGAACTTTACGATGCTGATATTGTCATCACTGGTGAAGGCCGCCTTGACCACCAAACCGTCATGGGTAAAGCTCCCATCGGTGTAGCACAGCTGGCAAAGAAATACAATCTCAAGGTCATAGCATTTGCCGGCAGCGTAACTGAAGATGCTACAGTCTGTAATGCTGCCGGAATTGATGCCTATTTCCCAATCATCCGCGGCATTACCACCTTAGAAGAAGCTTTAGATCCTCAAACTGCTAAGAACAACATGATCGGCACTGTAGAGCAGGTATTTCGGCTGCTATAGTCACTAATGAACAACCATGTCTGGTGCCTTTAAAAACATCCAGCAATTGTTTAGTTCAATTACTGGATGTTTTTATACACTCCGGATGGAAGGAAATCAGCACGCAGCACAAACAAATTTTAGTACATTCAATACTGAATAAAAATGCAATAATAATTAATCCGACTAACGATCCTGCCATTGGCTTGATTGCATTGCCAATCCCGCTTACCATTTTTTAGGATAAATTCCGCACCTCTTTGGCTGCATGCGGTTTATGATCTGACATGCCAAAAAGCGATATCCTCTCAATATACCCTCTACATGTTACTTAACTCATCTACAAACGCAGGTCTATTTCTGTACTTTTGCTTGAACTCATGTATCATCTCAACAGCTTCAGCTTTATAACCCGCAGCTGCAAAACGCGAAATGCTTGAACAAACTCTTTTATAATCTTTGCGCTTTGATGCAGTATCTGCTTCTTTGTTGATTTGCTTTGTAAATACCGCTAAAATCTCTGATGGATACGTCTTAGCAAGTAGTTTTCCATAACGATAAATCTGATCTATATGTTTTATAACTTGCTCTAACAATAACGCATATTCATCCTCTTTGTCTAAAATCTCCATGTAAGTCGTGTAGTATAATTTCTCTTCGCATTTTTGGAGTAATACAGAATATAAGTTGTCCCATGCTGTTTGCTCCTGAAGCAAGCCCTTCAAAATATCATAATATTTCAAATCCCCACAAAAAAGAATTTCCTCCGCTGTCTGCATCATCATCTCCGTATTATTCGTCATTTCGTATACAGCATACAACTTGTATAGCCAAGGTGAAATGCCATACCGGCGTACATGCACGGAAAGGGCATCAATGCAAAGTCGCTGGGCATCTGCAAAGGCTTCACGTGTGATTGCTTTGTCGAAAGCAATTTTCCTGAAATTCTCATACTGCAGATTGTCGGCAATAAAGTTGTCAGCAGAATCTTCGCCTTCGAGTTTGCGGATGATTTCCAGCCGAATCAACTGAAACTCTTCTTCTCTCCTACCGGCTTCACATATAAATAACGCATATTCTAATTCACTAAGATTTTCAGGTGTTACAAATTTAGCTGCAATTCGCAACAGCTTATCCTCATAATCCGCTCCATAGTCCTTTCCGTCTTCAAGACCCGAAAGAATGATACAACGATTGAATATGTATTCCATGTCCTGAAGCGTTACCGCTTTATCGGCAATTTCCGCCATGATATAGTGGCAATCTTCTGCCTTCATACTTATCTCACACTCACCCTGATATTCGAAGTTTTCAAGCAATTTGCGATACAGCACTTCAATCTCCGCAAACGCAAGCTTAATATGACCCTGCTCTACACGTTTCCTGGCTTCTTCCATAATATCACTCACATCAAAGTTAACGTTCCCCCAACTGTCACGATTATTGTAATCAGATATCCCATAAAGGGCATTCTCAACCTGGCATTCAACCTTGTTGATCTCATCCTCAAACACAGGCTCGACAAATCGCACATTGACCGTGTTAGCAAATTTAGAATCCGTTTCTGCGTATTCTACAATAAAATTAATAAGGACTTCTTTGCTTTGTTTTTCAAGCAGTTTTCTCAATACCAATTCCCTCCTCATATGAAGCCATTGAATACAGCATATGAAGTGGTAGTGCATTATTTTTTTTGTTGTTTTAGTTTCTCATTTGCAGCATCACCGGAAGATTTTTTAGTTCTTTTTGACTACTTCAATTTTTTGTCGTAAACGGATATTGATATAATTAATAAACTTGATATAATTAAATTGATTGTTATTTACATCAGATGGCTATAACGTGGGTAGATAGTATATTATGTTTGTTTCAGTAGGTTTAAGAGCTTAAAAATCGGTTATTAATAATAAATAATAAGGAGTGACTTTAACAATGAGGGCAATCGCAGTTAAATTTAAAGAAAAATTCTTTAATAAATCCTATCCAATGGAATATCGAATTACAATGATATTCTTTATTGTGACATTAATTATCTCAATATTATCTGCCACAACAAACACTTTACTTAATAAAGGTATTTTCGGAATCATTTTTCAGTGGACATTTATTGTTCTGCTGACTGCTTTTTTATTTACATCCTATAAACTGCAAATGGTTCTTTTTAAGCCGCTTGTCATAATCACTGCGTATATATATATTCCGTTTCTCTTTACACAAACCGCCGGTTACGACGGAACTGCTTTGATGTTTTCCCTGCTGGCCCTGTTCATTGTTTCGGTTGCCTTTGAAGGAAGAGCCAGAGTACTGCTGATTGTTTTCAATATCCTTTGGTTAGTTGGGCTTTGTTTTCTTGAATTTTTCCGGCCTGATATGATTGTTCCTCATGCTAATGCACAGGCGAAATTTGTAGATCAGCTGGTGGCTTTGGTTGTAACGACGGTTTCAATGGCAATCTTATCTATATATATCATCAACGAGCTGAGGAACGGTTATCAGCGTATAAAAAACATATTGTTAGAATTGGAACAAAAGAATCAAAATCTTGCTGAAATCTCGCAAATCTTTATCAATCTTCATCATGATGACAAATCTATTATGAAATCAATGGATTTGGCGGGAAATTTTTTGAGCTGCAATAACATGATCATTTGGGAAAAGCAATCCCTTGATGATAAATTGTTCTCAAGATTACAATGGGAAAATGGACGTTCTGATTTTAATCGGGCAGAGGAACAGGATTTTAAACCAAATGAGTTTTTCTATGATGAATTTATTACGCAAAAGAAAAAAATTATCAAATTAAACACCCCCTCGCATGCAACTCTTGTTGTTCCTGTTTATTTTGAAAAAGTATTTTGGGGGGCTATTGAATTTTCTCATAAAGCGGGTGATGAATGGGCAGACAGCGATATCCAGCTTTCGATTGTACTGGCAAGTGTATTTGCTTCGTTTTTTGAAAGGCTTAATTATGAAATTTCCTTATTGGAGGCAAAAAATCAAGCGGAGGCTGCCAGCAGGGCAAAGTCGGAATTTTTATCCAATATGAGTCATGAAATACGTACGCCAATGAATGCGATCATCGGAATGACACAGATTGGTTTATCTGCACATGACCAAGAAAAATCAAAAGAATGTTTGATAAATATTCAATCGTCCTCTACACAGCTTCTTGGTATCATAAACGATATTTTGGATATCTCAAAAATAGAATCGGGGAATATAACGCTGGAACAAATTACTTTTGATTTTAAACAAATGCTGGATTCAACCTGTGATTTGATGGGGGAACAGCTTGAAAAGAAGAGACTTCAATTTAGTGTGGAAATGGGGGACAATTTAAAACAATACTATGTGGGAGATAAAGTTCGCATTTCTCAGATCATTACTAATCTTTTGTCCAATGCAATTAAATTCACACCATCTGATGGAAATATATCATTATCCGCTGATCAGATTGAAAAACATGAAAATACAGCAGTGGTGCGCATAGCTGTTACGGACTCCGGCATTGGTCTTACAAAGGAGCAGCTATCTCGTATATTCCACTCATTTGAACAAGCCGATAACAGTGTCACACGCCGCTTTGGCGGAACCGGTTTAGGACTTACAATTGCCAAAAGCCTGGTGGAAGAAATGGGTGGACAAATATGGGTGGAGTCTGTTCCGGGAAAAGGCTCTGAATTTGTTTTCGACATCCGGATCCGACCTTCTTCCGATGACATTATGATAGATGCTGAATCGATAGACGCAGAAACGCAAACGCCTGATTTGACCGGAAAAAGCATTTTAGTGGCTGAAGATATTGAAATCAATCAGCTAATATTTCAGGCTCTTTTAGAAGAAACCCACGCACATATTGATTTTGTGGATAACGGCAGCGATGCGCTTCATGTGTTTTCAGAGAACCCTAATAAGTATGCTATTATATTTATGGACATTCAGATGCCCGTCATGGACGGTTTAGATGCGACCCGTTCGATTCGCAACCTGGATCTTTCCCGCGCAAAAACAATTCCGATCATTGCTATGACGGCTAACGTTTTCCAGGAGGATATTAAGCTTTGTTTAGAGGCGGGAATGAATGATCACCTTGGCAAGCCGATCGAAATGGAACAGGTATATCGTAAAATTCAAATGTATGTTAACAAGAAAGCTTGAGGGAGGGAGATAGCCATCCATTAAGGACGCATACTCATACCGCTGAGCAGCATGGTAGACGTATTATGCAGAAATGCTGGTTATTCCACACTTTTTAAGGATTGAACCATATCAACCTTCCTGAGCTTAAAGTACATGACAAAGTTAACGATAACAGAGAAAGCCATGGTAAACAAAATACTGTAAATATAGCTGGGCAGAGCCACCATACGTCCGAACATACAGTTGTCGATCTCTACCGTTACAATAACAAATTGATGCAGAATCTTTCCAAGTATAATACCCAGCACGCTGCCAATAATCGTCAGGTAAATATTTTCCCGATAGATATATGCCGCCAGTTCGTTATCATAGAAACCCAGCACCTTGATCGATGCCAGCTCCCGTTTCCGCTCATTGATATTAATATTATTCAAGTTGTATAAAACGACAAAGGCCAGCAGTCCCGCCGATGCAATCAGCACAATAACCACCAGATCGAGTGATCCCATGATGTCATCCATCTGCTGCTTCACACTATCCATATAGGTAATATTGAGTACCGCATCATATTGCAGAAATTTCTCACCAACGGCTTTGCCCTGACCGGCCGGGCTGTCATCCATTTTCAGCAGGATGCTGTTATGCTCAGCCGTTTTGCCGAAAGTCCTGTTATAAAGAGCCGGTGACATATAAATGTAGTGCATAACATAATTTTCCACTATATGAGTAACTGTCACATCTTTGCCGGAAAAACCGTCCTGCAGGATCCGAATACTCTCCCCTTCCTTAATATCCAGCATTTTTGCCGTTTTCTCACTGAGCATAACTCCGGAATCATCCAATGTATACTGCTCGCCGCTGATCCGGTCATTAAACAGATAAAAGTTCTCCATCTGATCCGGCGATTCAGGGACAACAAGATAGGCTTCCATCGTCCCGGTGCCGGATTTAGCCGCGGTGATGTCCGTATTCACCATATGGATTGCTTTATAATTCTCAACCCGGTCATCCTCATCCAGACCCGTATAGAGCCTGGTCAGCTCTGCATCCGAAATATCTTCTTTCAGAACGGCCATCCCATCGTAGAGCTGGATCTTGCCATATTGCAGAGGAGCAATATCCCTGATCGAATCCTTGATGCCAAAACCAACGATCATCAATGCCATACAACTGCCGATACCGATAACAGTCATCAGAAAACGCTTTTTATAACGGAAAAGATTGCGTAATGTGGATTTCTGGGTAAAGCTTAAATGCTTCCATAGTATTACAACACGCTCCAGCAGGATCCGTTTTCCCTGCTTGGGCGGCTCGGGGCGCATTAGCGCCGCCGGATTATCGGCCAGCTCCCGCCAGCAGGCTGCAAATGCCGCCGCCGTGATACAAAGCACCGCTGCCAGCGTCGCAAGCAGGGAATACTGCATATCGTAGGGAACAACAACATTCGGTATATGCGGATACATAATCTGATAAGCCTTGATAATAATCGTCGGCAGCGCTTTCTCTCCGATCAGTACGCCGGCTAGGCTGCCGCCCAGCGCTGCCAGCAAGGCATAGAGAATATATTTCATGGCAATAGCTGCCTTACCGTAGCCCAGAGCTTTCAGTGTCCCGATCTGAGTTCGCTGTTCCTCCACCATTCGGGTCATCGTTGTTAAACTGATCAGCGCCGCCACCAAAAAGAACAGAACCGGGAACACTTCCCCGATCGACCGGATCCGCTTAGCATTGTCCCCAAATTCACTATTTCGGGTCAAATATGAACGGTCGAACAGATACCATTTTGGATATTCGATATCATTGATATCACTGCGGACATCGGTCAGTTTCTGCCGGGCGTCGGCCAGCTGTTCCTCAGCCTCGGCTTTGCCGTCTTCATACTCCTGCCACCCATCAGACAGCTGTTGTCTGGCATCTTCCAGCTCTTGCCTGGCTTCGGCAATCTGTGCCTCACCATCAGACAGCTGATCTTTAGCTGCGGTCAGCTGCTCCTGACCCTGACTAAGTTCATCTTGCTTCTGAGCCAGCTGGCTCTCTGCCGAACTTAATTCGGCATATCCGGACTCCAGCTGCTGCCGGAAGGATTCCAGCGTCTCGCCTGCCGCAATATATTGCTGATAACCGCTGTTATACTCGTTCTCACCCGCATCCAGCTGCTGCTTAGCTCCGCCAAGCTGTGTTTCCATTTCGGCAATCTGGGCTTCGAGCATGGTTTTTCCGGCATACAGCTGCTGCAGCTCTTCGCCGCCTCCCAGCGATTCTAAATATTCAATCTGTTCCGTCATCTCAACCAGATTGCCGCGGAGCCCGGCCAGCATCGTCATGCCCTGGTTATACTCATCCCAGCCTGCATCCAGCTCCGCTCTTGCAGCTGCCTGCTGTGCCTCGGCATCACCTTTCTGAGCGTCATATTCCGCCGCCTGGGCATCGAATTGTGTTTTATTGGTGTGATAGGTATCCCATTGACTGTCCAGTTCATTCCGGGCCGCATGAATCTCGGTGCTGCCGCTGTCAATCTGCTGCTGTGAGCTTTCAATCTGCACTCTGGCATCGTCCAGCTCCGTACACTTTTCATCCAGTGTCTGCTGTCCTTCCTCAATCTCGCCCGCGGCATCTTCCAGCTCTGTCCGGGCATCCGCCAGCTCCGATTCCGCTTTCGCTTCTTCATCGTTGAGCTCAGCCTCAGCTTCCGCCAATTCTTCCTCAGCCTCGGCCATAATGCTCTGATACCGTGCATCGCAGCGAAGATCGGCAACATCATCTTCCAGGACCGTCATGATTTCATCAATCAAAGAATCATAATCCTCCGTATAGGCAACCTCATCTGCCGCTCCCGCAACCGTTATATCAATCTGAGTGTAGGCATCCAGACAAAAGCTGTCCGCAGCAACAATGGCAAAAGCACTGATCTCACCGTCACCGATCGCCGTGCTGCCCCTGCTAAAGGTAATATACTCCGGACTGCTTCCAACACCAACTACCTCATATGTATCTGTGACTAATGTCTCGGAAAGCTCATCCTCTCCGGTCAGAAGGAAGGTGATCTTGTCACCGATCTGATAGCCATTATCCCCAAGGCTTCCGGAATCAAGAAGACATTCGCCCTTTTTTTCCGGCAGCCGGCCGGCAGTGACATCGATTTGATTCATGGTTTTCTTATCTGAAATAATTTTAAAGACACTCTGAGTATCCTCAATCTGTGTAAGCGCATCCACCGTATATCCCGGTGCCACATCAACCACTTTATCAATTGTTCTGAGCGCATCCGCATCTTCATCGGTCAGCCCCATGGTACTGATCACTCTTATGTCCATGAGATTGTGCTCATCAAAGTATTCATCCGCAGAATATCTGATATCCGGCTCTGTCGCCCGAATCCCCGAAAAAAAAGCAACACCGAGAGCCACAATAAGAAATATAGATATAAACCGGTTGAGACTCTTAGCAATCTCCATATTAAAATCTTTATGCAGCATAGTCTTTTTCATCGCTTTTCCCTACCACTCAATCGTGTCAACAGATACTGGGGTCTCGTTCATTGTCATTCTGGATACCTTGCCGTTTTTAATCTTGATCACCCGATCGGCCATCGGTGCCAATGCCGAATTGTGGGTAATGACAATAACTGTCATTCCGCGATCCCGGCACATGTCCTGAATCAGCTTTAGGATGGATTTTCCGGTATTATAATCCAGTGCCCCGGTCGGCTCATCACACAGCAGCAGCCGGGGATTCTTAGCCAGGGCACGGGCAATCGATACCCGCTGCTGTTCACCTCCGGAAAGCTGGGCCGGAAAATTATCCAGGCGTTCACCCAACCCGACCTCTTCCAGTATCTCACGGGCATCCAGCGGATGCTTACAGATCTGCAGGGCCAGCTCAACATTTTCCAATGCCGTCAGATTGGGCACCAGATTATAAAACTGAAATACAAATCCAATGTCATCACGCCGATAGCCGGTCAGCTGCCGGTTGTTATATCCGGCAATATTTTTGCCGTCGATCCATACGTCGCCGCTGGTAGCCTGATCCATTCCGCCGAGAATATTAAGTACCGTTGTCTTGCCGGCACCGCTTGGACCGGCGATTACGACAAATTCACTTTGATTTATTGAAAAATTTATACTGTCAACCGCCCGTATCTCGACTTCACCCATCTGATACGTCTTGACAACATCTGATAGTTTAATAATTTCGCGCATATAAATTCCTCCTGAGTCCGTTATTCTATTATATCGGACTCAGGAGGCAAATCAAATTAAAGAATTATAAATTTTTTGTCAAAAAACAATAAGAGGTTACTATTCACAGCCCATAGGGCTGCGAACAGTAACACGCTTCGCGATGCACAAAAATTATGCATTCTGCATAATTTCGCGCTGGCAATCCTCGGATTTTCTGTGACTTCCGCTTTGCTTCACTCACAAAAAATACCTCGCGGGATAGTGGCACTGAATAGTAACAATAAGAGATGTCCTATCTGTAAATGCATCTACAACATACTGCTTGATCATGTTATTCTATCCTCCCATGTTCTTCTCTTATCATGAAACTGACCGCCGATGCAACAAGGCAGAACAGGACATCAATCAGCCAGATTATGGTATAGCTCCCTGTCGCAGTTAAACAGGCTCCTCCCAGCCAGGAGCTGAAAAAACTGCCAATCTGATGTGCCACAAAAACAATTCCAAACAACGCAGCCAGCTTTGCTGCACCAAACATATGTCCCACCAGCCCTGATGTAGGCGGCACGGTGGAGTTTCCGGTTAACCCAAGTAAAAATATGAATATGTAAATAGTTATCATCGATTTGGGTAAAACCAAAAATGCCACGATCATCAAGCACCGGCTGCCATATAATCCTCCAAGCACATACTTCATTGGAATCCGGCTGCATAGCATTCCACTTAAAACAGCACCAGCCATTGTGGCAATTCCATAGACAGAAAAAGCAAACGCTGCACTCTGTTCCGAATGACCATATGTTATGATTTGCGAATACAGGTGTGTCTCAATCAACGCCATATGAAAACCACAGGTAAAAAATCCGGCAATTAGGAAAAGATAGCTCCTGTTCTTTATTGCATTTCTCATCATCATACCAAAGCTCTCTTGTACTGCCTGTTCAGAATGTCTAACGTTTCCCACCCTCTTTTCAGAATGGCAGAGGCCAATGGAAACCGGCAATAATAACAAAGCCGGGATACCCAGAAAAACCATTGTCCCAAGCAATCCGCCAGCCACCGTCAAGGTCTGTATAAGTGGTGAGAGAACCGTACTCCCAATACCGCTGCTGGCTGTAACAAACCCCGCGACGGTGGAATTAACCCTGTCTGGCAGCCTGGGCGTCAACTCACCCATTATAATGCCGAAAGACAGTGCTGCCGTTCCACATGGTAATATCATACCTAATACCAACATCAACATCCACATGCTTTTACAAAATGGCAGCAAAAGCAGACCGGCAGTCAACATTATGACACCCCTATACAGTACAAATGCCCCGGACCGCTTCATGGCAATGATTCCAAAAACAGGCTGCATGATTCCAAAAAACAGCTGTGAAACAGCCAGGACAAAACTGACAGAGGAATAAGAAATCCCACTATTTGCAGCAATCGGTTTCAGTAAGATGCCATAATTCCCGCGAATACTGGCGAAAGAACCCTTTATTTTGCTGGAAGAAGGGCACTATTATGAACCTCTGGAAGCATTTAAATCTGTAGGTGTCACCGCCAATGTGAAATATACCATTCATGATGATTATGCAATCATGACTATGGTGGAAGCGGGACTGGGGGTCAGTATCCTGGCAGAGCTGATTCTGCACCGCACAAACTATCAGCTTGAATTACGTCCTACAAGCCCACCTGTCCATCGCACAATCGCTCTGGGATATAAGGATAAAAACAGCCTGTCGATGGCAAGTAAACGGTTTATTGAATGTCTGCGCAAAAATACCGGGAAACTTCCCTAAACACGAAAGGAATCTTCCCAAATAATCAGCTTTTAGTCTATGATAAGCTATCAAACATTATTTGAGACTATAAAAAAATATGAGCCTGCATATTAAAACAGTTGCGGTTTTCCGCAACTGCCATACATATTCTTTCAGTTTCAATTTAATCTCCAAACTAATTTCACATATCATTACCAGTTCCTAACTTCTCAAAACAGTATGCTTCAATTACTTCTATCAGCTCCGCTGCTGTCTCAAGCTGTTCCTGTGCTTCCGCTTTCGTAGCAATAAAAAAATCATCGTAATCACTGGCATGACGTATCTCCACCGCCTCAACAATTCGGCGGCCCAGTGATACAACACTAAATCTTTTACGCTTCCTGTATCATAATCACGCTGCACGATAAAGAGCCACCCCTTCCTCATTCACATTCTTATAAAACGGATAGACATCCAGCCACTTCATAAATATCTCCATGCTCTTAGCAATCGGCTTGATATCCAAATCATATTGCATGTTGAATTCATAAGTTAGTTCAGATAATTCATGTCGGTATTCTTTAATTTCCAGTTCACTCAATTCAACCAGTATCATGATATCAATATCTGAATTTTCATTATAATCTCCCCGGGCATAAGATCCGTAAAGAATAACTGCCTTCAGGTGATTACCATATATATTCACAATTTCTTTTGTAAATTCTTTTAATAGCGGCTGTATAAAAGTTGGCATACCATGTCCTCCTTTCAACGTATCCACACTCTTTTTTTATTGTACCACATGCATCACTAACGAAAAAGGAAGTATCCACTTTTCATTAGCCCGTTGGCCTTTGTTGCCGGTACTTTTTGGTTGTTTATAAATTTGATCAGCATGTCAAAATCGCTGTACCTGTCTGCACGGCCGATAATCTGCCCTTCACATTCCTCCAGATCATCCATGTCCGTTTCGCTTTAATACCAAGTGCTTTTAGCACATACAATAAATTGTCGACTGTCATTTTCTCAAATAGTTCTTTTAATTCGTTCAAGTTTGTAAACCTCCGGTTCTGGATTATATTTTTTTACTGTGACAAAAGACTTTTCCCCGGCGGGATGACAGCGAGTGATTTTGGATTAGGGGAAGGGTCTGACAACACCTATCGCAAATATGACAGATAATTATATAGTACACTTGTATTTGGTAAAAATCTATACAAAACAAAAAAATTTAATAAGTTCAGGATACCCTCTCTTACACCTTTGGTGGTATTCACCTTGTGTTTCTTCCGGGAATTAAGAGAGTAATTTCTTTACAGCATATGCAAAAAGAGGTTCTTCACCATTGGGCGAGTAGGTATTTTTTACAATGCGCAATGAGTAGTAAAGAGGTTCAAAATCAGATTCAAAAGGTAAGCCGAAAGTAAGGTCTACGATGTAATATCCATCACTATCTTTTGTGTATTTTTCTATGGAGGTAACCCCTTCACTGTGATCCGACATCTCAAAGAGGTAAGTATCTAAAGAAGAATCATATTGAATTCCTTTTTCTGGAGGAAGCGCTGGAAGACTTCCGAAATTTGCAAACAAAGCTGAAGCATATTCCCGTACAAGTGCCGCAGGCGCCTGTTTGTAGTGCAGATTCTCGGTGAAATCAACCCCATTTACCCCTGGTTCTGCAAAATTGACAATCACAAGATAAATTAAGGACCATGCATATTCATGATTTTCCGGTTCGTATCTCTTTATTCCTGTCTGTTCTACCTCTGGGTCTAAAGCATTCCAATATACAATTGTATCAAAAATTGGTAACATGGCATTCAATTTTTCATCGTCAATTGTGTCAATGACCTTTGAGGACTCTGGAGAAGCGGAGAGAGTCGAAGTATCCGTTGGGGTTGGAGTTGGGGTTAAAGTTGGGGTCGGAGTTACGGAAGGGGTGGGGAATTCCGAATTCTTTTGTTTTGCAGAACAACCAATTAAGGTAGCTGTCGCTGTAAAGATTAATACAAAGAATAAGATGATCCATTTCTTACACTTTAGCTTTAAAAGATTATTCATTTTGAGAATACCTCCTGATTTAGATTATATTTTTTATTACAACAAAAAACTTTTCACCTACGGGATAATAGCGAGTGATTTTGGGTTAGGGGAGGGTCTAACAACACTTACCGCAAATATGATAGATAATTATATTGTATACTTGTGTTTGGAAAAAAACTATACAAAATAAGGAAATTTAATATTTTTTCACATTCGAATACAACTCAAAAGAATTCATCACCTAGGGACTTTTGTCCAAAGCTCCTAGGGGCCTGCATATAAAAACAGTTGCGGTTTCCCGCAACTGCCATACATATTTCCTCATCAAATTAACTCACATAATTCTGTTTTGGCTTTTTGAACATCAAGAGACGCTTGCTCGTATCCTTAGTTTCCCGTTGACTTTATTTTTATTTACTCCGGCTGCAGTCCATTGATTTCGCATTTTTGATTAGCACCAACTAACCTCTGGTTAAAAATACATTCTGCGCAGAATGTTATTGCGAAAACCGTTAGCAACAACTAACCATTATGCAGTATCATTATTAGCATATAATGTCAATACAATATTTTACAATTATGCTAATTCTCTGTACCGATTGTTTAAAGTTCAGAGGGAGTTTTGACTCCCTCTGAACTAAGTTTCACTTTATTTCTTTTCAGGCATATTCCAGGCCGTATGATCGGTGTGAAGCAGCATGTGTGATTTATGCGAAAGCGGCTCACCGATGAAATCCTGATATAACTTTATGATATCCGGGTTGTTGTGAGAAAACCGCAGCGGTTCATTCTGATCAAGAGCGTAGAGGCAATTTCCCCGTTCCATTGAGAGGTCTTTACTCTCATGGATTGGTTGTCCGCCACCGCCGACACATCCTCCGGGACAGGCCATGACCTCCACAAAATCATAATGGGCTTCCCCACATTCGATTGCATCAATCAGCTTTTTGGCATTGCCAAGTCCGCTGACAACGGCAGCCCGTATCAGAGTATCCCCCAGTTGAACTTCCGCAGTGATGATATTTTGATCCGAAGCCGTTCTTCTGACAATTTTAAAATCATCTGGATCCGGATCTTTGCCCAGCAGCAGGTAATAGGCAGAACGCAGCGCCGCTTCCATAACCCCTCCGGCAGCGCCAAAGATAACCCCGGCACCGGAGCCTTCCTTCATCAACGGATCACATTCCCGGTCGGTCAGAGTGGATGGATCTATGTGGGCAGCGCGGATCAAACGGATAAATTCCCTTGTGGTCAGTACGGCATCCACATCATATCCGGCATACTCTTCGTAATAGAATCCAACGTTTTCCCGTTCCCCCTTTTTGGCCACGCAGGGCATGATCGAAACCGTAAAGATGTTTTCCGGCATAATATTCATAGCTTTAGCGAAGTAACTTTTGATGACAGCTCCAAACATCTGCTGCGGTGATTTGGCTGTTGAGAGCATGGGCACCAGATGCGGATACTGGGATTTTATGTAGCGGATCCATCCCGGACAGCAGGAGGTGAACATTGGTTTTTCTTTTAGCTCACCGTTGGTGAAACGCTGCAGAAATTCACTGCCTTCTTCCATAATGGTAAGATCAGCACTAAAGGTAGTGTCAAATACATAATCTACTCCTAACTGCTTCAAAGCGTCTGTAATCTTTCCCATCGTAGCTTCTTCCCGGCTTAGGCCAAGTGCTTCGCCCCATGCGGTACGCACAGCGGGGGCTACCTGAGCAACCACTATTTTTTCTTTATCAGTAATGGAATCCCATATTCTTTCTGTGTCATCCCGTTCCCTCAGTGCTCCGACCGGACAATGGGTGATGCATTGACCACACAACGAACAGTTTGCCTCTTCAATCTTACGGTTTCCAGAAACATTAATAGTGGTCCGGGAACCGGTACTTTCCAGATCCCAGATATTTAGGCCCTGTATTTTAGTACAAACCTGAATACAGCGCATACATTTAATACATTTGGCAGAATCACGGATCAGCGGTAAATCCTTATTCCACGGAAGGTGCTCCAATTCCTGTTTGAAAGGGCTGTCAATGATATTCAGATCATTAGCGATACTCTGAAGGGTACAGTTGCCGCTTCGTACACATACTGCACAGCGACAGTCATGGTGTGACAAGATCAATTCCACAGTCATCCGCCGGTCTTTTCTTACTTTTGCGCTGTTAGTGTAGATAACCATTCCCCCTTCAGCAAGATTATTACAGGAGGTGACCAGCCGTTCCATCCCTTCCAATTCTACGACACAGATACGGCAGGCCGCAATTTCATTGATCCCCTTTAAATAGCAAAGCCTGGGAATAGGAATACCGGCCAGTTCGGCAGCTTCTATAATGGTAGTGCCCTCCGGCACAGAAATTACCTGGTTGTCAATTGTAAGGTTTACCATATCTCTTCACGTCCTCCTTTGAAGATGCCAAAGCCAAAGTGATCACAGCGCAGGCATCGGGATGCTTCCTGCTTTACTTCTGCTTTGGACATGCTATTTTCGATACCGTCAAAATCATAGATTCTCTCGGATGATTCACGCTCAGTTATATTTACTCTTCCACAAGGAACACGGTCATCCAGATGGGCTTCCGGAATTTTCACCTCACAGGAAATAACATGATGATATCCCAGATATTCATCAATGTTGGCAGCCACAACTTTTGCTCCGGCAATCGCTTTGATAACTGTTGCCGGCCCCGTGACACAGTCACCTACGGCAAATACTCCCGGAATATCATCAAAGCCGCCGTTTGTTTTCGCCATAATTGAATCTCGGTTAACCGGAATCCCTGCCTCTTTAAAGTGTTCCACTTCAATTTCCTGTCCAATCGCAACAATCAAAGTAGTGCAGGGAATGAAGATGTCTTCCTCACCGGTTGATTTGATAGTAGCACGTCCATTTTTGATTTTACTGACCATCTGCGGAGTCACATAGATACCGCGGATTCTGCCGTTGGCATCCGTTTCAATTCGGGAAGGTGCCATCAGCGTCTGCCGTTCGATGCCTTCCGAAGCAGCTCCTTCGATCTCGTCCGACAGTGCTGTCATATCGGCGGTGCGCCGACGATATATGATACTGACCTTTTTAGCGCCAAGCCGTTTGACAGTACGCACCGCATCCATAGAAACATTGCCGCCGCCTATTACAGCGACCTCCTGACCGTAGAAGTGAGGTGGCCTTCCGTGTCCGGCCTGTCGTAGAAATTGTACGGCGGAGAGGATGCCGTCAGCATTTTCGCCTTCAATGCCCAGTTTCTTGTCGGTGCTGGCACCGATGGTAATAAGCACTGCATCATACTCATCACGGAGCTCCTGAATGGTTTTGTCCTCCCCAATGCGGCAGCGGTATACAACCTCAACACCGGTTTTTAAAATAGCTCTGATATCGTTATCCAATCGATCCTTGGGAAGCCGGTAGCTGGGAATTCCATAACGAAGCATACCACCCAGCTTCGGGAGCATTTCAAAGATTGATACCTGGTGTCCCATCAGCTGTAAAAAATAAGCGGCACTTAAACCACCCGGTCCGCCGCCGATAACAGCTACTTTCTTTCCGGTCTTGGGGGCATTGGGCGGAGGATTTACCTCGCCGGCAAAGTCAGCGGCCATTTTCTTCAGCCCGCGGATGTTAACAGCATCGTCGACCATATTGCGGCGGCACCGGGCCTCACAGGGATGTTCGCAGATAAAGCCGCAGGTGGTTGGGAAGGGATTGTCTTTGCGGATCAAACGAATTGCGTCCTTGTAACGGCCTTCTCCAACAAGGGCAATATACCCGGGAATGTCAACCCGGGCAGGGCATAGTGACACACATGGTACCGATTGATGATATGTACAGACGCACCGGCCCTGCTTGATATGCTCCTCATAATCTTCCCGATAGCCAGTGAGACTTTTATATACCATATTAGCGGCTTCATAGCCAATGGCACAATCAGCGTTGCGCTTGATGGAAAGTGCGGTATCCTCCATCAGATCCAGTGTTTCCATGGTTGCATTTCCGTCCAAAATATCTGTGATCAAGTTTTTTAACTGCCCCAGTCCAATCCGGCAAGGTGCACATTTGCCGCATGTCTGAGCGTGGCATAGCTCAAGAAAAGCTCTTGAAAGGTCTACCGGACACAAGCCCGGAGGACTGGATTCAATTCTTCGTTCAAGATCTTTATAGAGCCTTTCAACCACAAGTTGAGACTTTGTTGGAACCGGAATTTCGAGTCTGCTCATTAATCTTCACCTCGCATAAGTTTTTAGTTTGTTCAAGAAAGTATTATATAGAAAAAAGAACAATTTTTATAGTCAATTAAGCTTAAAAATGGTAATATTGCACTATAACAACAAAAAATATTTCATTTTTCTTCTATTTCAAAAGAGAATTACACTAAAAATATCGGTGTAATTCTCTTTCTTTTAATTTATTCTTACTTTATTATTACTTTCATAACTCATGATATTTAGGTATCATCTTTTCAAATGTACAGAATCTATCAAATCCGATTGCTCTTAGTTCTTTTTTGACTTCATTTATGTGGTCTGCAAGATGTACTGCTTCGTGTGCATCGGAACCAATTGTTATGATTGTTCCTCCCAATTCATAATATCGCTTTAATATACGTTTAGAGGGCATTAAATCTTTCAGTCCATATTTGAAACTGGAAGTATTTACTTCAATTCCCTTTCCGTCCTTTATCATCAACTGAAGAATCGGCTCCACATATCTCATAATTTCTTCATCAGGGAAATCACCGTATTGGTCGTATCGTTTAATCATATCTAAATGTCCCAAAACTGAATACTCTTTATACTGCTCCATTACCTGATAGATTGCCTGATAATAATCTCTTTGGTATTCCTGCTGCGTTTTCCCTTTCTGATAAGCATAGTTCCAAAATTCGTTGTCTTCTATTTGATGATTGCTCAATATAACAAAATCAAAGGGGTATCTTTTAAAATCTTTCTTGAACTGTTCAATGGTATGTAACTGAACACCAAACTCAATCCCCTGTTTGATGACAATCTGACCCGAATACTTTTTCTGTAAACTTTCTATCTCAGAAAAATAAGCCTCATAATCACAATTTAAATCTGTTTTAACCCCATAATCTACATGTTCTGTAAAGGCAATTTCATCAAGATGTTGTTGAATTGCTCTTTGGATCATTGCTTCCATTGGGCATTCTGAGTCATCGCTATAATAAGTATGCACATGAAAGTCTGCTAAATAAGACATATTAATTTTACACCATGGCCTTTCTGAATCTTCCGACAGCTCCTCACAATAGTCTGTAAAGAATTTTTCAGAAGCTATTCTCTTCATCAATGCTGTTTCTACTGTATATTACCATTATTATCATTGAAATGAAAGCTATCTCTGTATCATTATTGTTCTGATTATGGAGAGATTTTTGACTCCCTCTGAACTTTAGTTGAATGGTAATAAATAATTTTTTCCCTATTATAATATTTATAAGTCATATTTTATAACGAACCAGAACAGTTCGAAAGGAAAAATCAATGCTTTTGAAAAAGTTGAATCTGAGTCCATATTACAAATCCATCTTAATATCAATTGACATCATCGTGTTTGGAATCATTTGTTTCATTACCATATCTTATGTATTAGCGCAATATGATAAACATGAGATACTCCCTGTTTATCATATTGAGACATCGTTGAAAGACATAAAGATCGTCTCTTACACAAATACAGACGACGCCTACATTACAATACACTATCCCAAAACAAAAAATGAACAAATCAATGAAAATATTAAAGATTTCATCGTTTCTGAACTAAAAAACTTTAAAAGCAATCTATTATCTGCCGAAGCAAAGGACGAATTAAATATCAGTTTTGAGGTTTTTCGTTTTAACGACTCCATTGTAAGCTTTAAATTTAATACTTATACCCTTTACCAGGGAGACTCAGACGGAACAACCCAGTGTAATACAATGACTTATAATTTAGCTACAGCAAATCAATATATGCTTAAAGATCTTTTGAATAATGAAAACTCTATGCAGATTTTATCACAAAAAGTTTATGCACAATCCCTGCGGACAGATACCTATAACGACTCCCTAAAGGCAGCTTTTTTAAATGATGGTTTATATACAAAAGAAAAAACCTTTGAAAATTTTGTACTGGAAAAGGATAAACTGATTCTATTGCTTGACTCGTACGAAGCGGATACCGGAAGCACAAAAACAGACAGTATTGAAATAGACTTAGAAAATCTAAGGGACATATTAAATGTTGAATTCATACAACAACAAAATGAAGCAGTCGCAGAAGCAAGCCAGTCCGGAGATGAAAATCAAGAATCTCCTGCAAATGCAATATATGAAACCCGCCCGGATGATGCAATGCTGGCTAATATGAAACTGGTTGCCCTCACATTTGATGACGGCCCCAGTGCTTTTACTCCTCATTTACTGGAAATTTTAAAACGCGAGGAAGTAAAAGCTACTTTTTTCATATTAGGTTCAAGAGCAGAATATTACCCGGAAATCCTACAGCAAATTGCAGCAAATGGGCATCAGATCAGCAGCCATACATATAACCATAAGCAATTGACAAACTTATCTGTGGAAGAAATGCATCACGAAATATATGATACCCTTGACTTAATTGAGACAATAACAGGCACCAGACCTACTTCTATGCGCCCTCCTTATGGTTCAATGAACGATACTGTTCGAAATGATTCACAGACTTCACTGGTATTATGGTCTGTTGACTCACTAGACTGGCGCTCTAAAAATGCAGATGCAATTTATAATTTAGTAATGGAACAGACTGGAGACGGAGATATCGTATTGTTGCATGATATCTATGAATCAACGATACAGGCAACAGAAAAAATAATAGTTGATCTAAAAGAGGAAGGTTATATATTTGTTACTGTCGATGAATTATATCGTATCAAAGGGCACTTAATAAACGGGCTCATGTTTTTTCCGGATGAATAAATCAGAAATGGACTTTCACCCTATAAATTGAAACTAAGTTCAGAGGGAGTTAAAAACTCCCTCTGAACTTTGGCTAAACCTTAGTTTTTAAAAATTTTCAGGCCGAAATCGCAAATAATTCTTTTGCAAGTTTTACATCCCGTTCAAGAACCGTAAACGGATTATTTTCCAGTTCGCTCAGGGGCCGCATGTGATAATAATTCTCCAACAATAGCCACTGTGTACAGCCTGTTCTTCGAATCAGCTCCGCAGTTGCTGCCAGATTCACCTCTCCCGTTCCCAGCAGCGCAGAGCTGATCTTTCGGTTAAATCCATCTTTGATGTGAACCTGTACAACATGAGTATGAATTTCTTCAAGTGTTTCTGTCACTGAATTTCCCCACTTCAGATAATAATTCTGTGTATCAAAAAGAATTTTCAGATTATCGCACCCTACCTGATCCATCATTTTAATGGTTTCTGCGGCAGACAGTACATTTTCTGCGGCAATTATTATATCGTATTTGGCGGCCAGATCACAGGCAATTTTCAGCTTTTCGCATACATTGTAAAAATCAGATTCATTTCTGATATCCCCATTATCAAAGCTGGGGAGCTGCACAACGGAAATATTCATTTGGTGCGCTGCTTTGATCCCCTTTCGAATTGTTTCAAGCGCAATCGTTCCATGATATGAATCGACTGGATGGTTCATGCCATGCTTGTTAAGTGCATTAAGTGCCATGGATGGAAACTCCATCTGAAACTGCCTGCCACACTCCAAATAAGCCTCCTGAATCATTGGGTTTGATAGCGGAAACCCTGTTTCGTAATCGCCAAAATCAAGTTCCATTCCCTGCAGCCCTGCTTCATGGGCAAACTTTAAGCCATATGGCCCGGGCAGAGGGCACGCCCACTCTACAATTCCTAATTTAAAATCAGCCATAACAACTCCTCCCCATCTATAATTACTTTATTTATTTTTAAAATTCTTTAATGCGTCAAGATACATAGCTGCAAAGACGATAATCCCCTGTGCAAATGGGTATACATATTCGGAGGCTCCTATGATAGACAGTCCGTTATTGATAATGTATATAAGAAGCACACCGAACAAAGCGCCGGGCAACAGGTTTCCCTTACCCCCTCTTAAACTGATACCGCCGATCACAGCGGCTTCAATAGCGCTGAATTCCATTCCTTTTCCTATGTATGAGTGAGCAAGGCCAAGTCTTGAAACAACTACAAATCCTGCTACCGCGGCACAAAAACCCGAAATAACAAATGTGGCTGTTTTAACTGCATCAATGGGAATACCTACCCGTTTTGCAGCTGTTTCATTACAGCCGATGGCATAGCAATATGTACCAAACCTGGTTCTTCTCATGATTATGTAAAGAAGAGCCATAATAATAAGGCAGATGACAACCACAAGATTCAAACCGCCAAATATTCTGATCTTTCCAAAATTCTTAAAAGATTCAGGCAGCGAAACCTGGGTTCCGCCAATCAGGATAAGTCCGATACCACGATAACCAAGCTGGAGACCAAGGGTAAGTACCATTGCATTAAACTTCAGCTTTGATACAAGAAGACCATTGATCAAACCGATAATGATACCTGCCAAAAGACCTGCGATCAGAGCGACTATATCCGGCAACCCCAGTGTGGATACCGAGTACATAACACCAGCACTGAGCAGAGCAGTTGAGCCCACTGACAAGTCCATATTTCCGGCTATTATGACAACGGCGACCCCCGCCGTCGTGGCAATCATAAAAGAGGCTGATATCAGTATGTTGTACAGATTAGTTAAAGTAAAGAACGCTGAGTTCAAACAAGTGAAGATGATGATTACAGCAATGCATAAAATGTAAAAACCATTGGAAAGTATTAAGTTTTTAATTTCACCTGAATATGGAGCTGTATTTTGTAGAACATTTGATTTTTCAGCCATTATTCTTTCACTCCTTCCAGGGCAAAATGCATAAGATTTGCATTATTGATATCGTTACCTGACAGCTCTGAAACAATCTCTCCGTTACACAGGATGAGGACTCTGTCTGCCAAATCTACCATTTCATCAATTTCAGAGGTTATTAGCAGGACACCTATGCCCTGGCTTGCAAGATTCCTGATAATTTTATGAATACCCAGCTTTGCACCAACATCAACACCACGTGTTGGCTCATCCAAAATGAAAATATCCGCTCCCTTGTCTATCCATTTGGCAAAAATAACCTTCTGTTGATTACCACCGGACAAGTTTGCCAATCTGACATTGGCATCCGGAACCTTAATGTTGAGCAGCTCAATGAACTTCTCTGTCTTAGAACGCTCCTTCTTATTATCCATAAATTTCAGTTTCTTAGATTTGTAGGCATTCATATTTGCTGAAGTTACATTTTTCCAGACAGGCATTGAAAGAAACAGTCCGTCAAAATGCCTGCCCTCTGTAACGTACCCGACGGAGCGGAGCAATTCTGCCTTTTTAATTTCCTTCATCTGACCGTTTTCATTCATATAGCATTTACCGCCCGGAACACGGTCAAGACCGAGAATAGCACGTACAAGCTCCGTTCTTCCGGATCCCATAAGTCCCCAGATACCCAGAACTTCGCTCTTTTTCAGTTCCAGATCAACGCCGTGAAGCAAATTGCTGTGATATACGTTTTCCACCTTAAGTATGGTTTCTTTATTATCAGTGTTTATCGATGCCCTCTCAAGACGATCAATCTCCTGACCGATGATCATTCTGGAAAGATCGCTTTTGTCAGTATCTTTAATTAACCCGGACTGTACCATTTTGCCATCTCTCAGAACAAGATAATCATCACAGATGTCGATGATCTCATCCAGAAAATGAGAGATGTATATAATAATTTTTTCCTCTTTTTTCAGCTTCCGGATTGTCCTGAAGAGATTATCCTTTTCATTTAGGCTCAGTGAAGACGTAGGTTCATCGAAGATAATAACATTTGCACCCGACGTAAGGGCACGGACAATTTCAATAACTTGACGCTGACCGATTGCAATATCCTCAAGAAGCTGCTGAGGCTTTATATCTGCACTAAGAACCGCAAGATATTTAGATGCCTCCTGCATCATCTTTTTCTTGTCAGTCACGATAGGAAACTTACTCATATAAAGATCTGATATAAAAATATTCTCCGCAACTGTCAGCGTGAGAAAGAACTGAGGTTCCTGATGAATAAAGGCAATGCCCTCATTATATGCATCTATTGGTGAATTGAATGTGAGTTCTTTATTATTTAATATGATTTTACCGTTATCCTGCTTAAACACACCGCCAAGAATGTTCATTAGTGTGCTCTTGCCTGCACCATTGATACCTACAAGACCCAGAACACGCCCCTCTTTGGCTGCCATTGTGACATTGTCGAGGGCTCGAACGCCCTGGAATTTTTTCGAAATACTGCTCATTGTTAACATAACTAAATTCCCTCCTTAGTGCGATCTCAGAACATCAATGTAAATTACCGCCATAATTATGAGACCTTTGATAGCCATACCAACATAATAACTGATACCAAGAAGGTTAAAGCAATTTGCAATCAATGTAATAAAGATAAGACCTAAAACTGACCCAATGATATTGCCCTGACCACCATTAAGGCTGGCACCACCGATGATACATGCTGCGATTGTATCGTTAGTTACCGTATCACCGACCATGGTTGCTGTAGCCGTTCCAAGCCTTGCAGTCAGGAATATAGCACCTGTGCCGGCCAACACACCAGATATTATGTATGCTAAAAATGTTATTTTGGTAGTATTGATACCTGAAATTCTGGCAGTTTCAATATTTTCCCCGACCATAAAGAAGCAGCGTCCGGTTTTTGTCCGGCTCAGGAAAATTGAGAGAAGTATCGCTGCTAAAACAAATACAATAACACCTACCGGTACGATACCAATCTTGGCGTTAAAGATAAAAAAGTCTTCGGGTAACCCATAGATGGTAGCTGAAGCAGAGAGATATGCTGCGATACCCTGGGATAATACCAGGGTTGAAAGTGTAACGATGAACGGAATCATTTTACCCTTGGCGATTGCAATCCCGTTGATAAAGCCAAAGATAATGCCGACACTCAGTATCATCAATGCAGCAAGGATCCAATTGCCTCCGCCTATCATATAGCTGCCGCCGAGACAGGATGCTGCCATGATAACACCAGGTACAGAAAGATCAATGCCGCCGATTATGAGGACACATGTCAGACCCAGAGAAAAAAAGCCTACTGAACTAACCTGCTCAAGTACGTTTATGACATTCTGTATACTAAAGAAATTTTTGACTTGGCAGGAAAGAACAGCAAGAATAATAACTGCCAAAACTCCTACGATTGAGTTTACACGAATTTTGCGGTCTTCACGCAATATATTCGTTATCCCGCCGAATAATTGTTTACTTTGTGTATTCATACTATTTCCCCTTATGCTTTGTCGTAAAAACCTGAAATATCTTTCATTAAAGTGACCGGAGAGGGAATACCCTCTCCGATTACCTCTTATTAAAATTTACTTTTTCCATTTCCACCAAAGAGCCTGATCACTGACCATGTCAGCATCATTATAGTTTGCAGCTGTGTATGTAGCACCTGTAGTGTTTACCAGTGGCTCAACCTCTTCGCCGCGTATGAGCGCGAACGCAGATTGATATGCATTTGATATCATACCAACAACATCCATAAGTGCATCTGCATCAATATACCCACTGGCAACATTATTGTAGCCCTCTTCAAACAAATCACACGCAGCAATATACATATGATTCTCATCACCGTAAGGAGCCCACCTGTCGATATCTTCAAGCGAACTCTGAACCCCTGAAAGCATACCATCAGTAGCGACGTACACACAATTTGTATCCGGGTTTCCTTCCAGTGCTGCCGGAAGAAGCTCAGCTACTACCGTCGGATCCCAGTCACAGGGGAGCTGGGCTACGATATTCGCACCGTATTCTTCACAGGCTGCAGCAACACCAAGGGCACGCTGTACTGAATTATCATCACGGGTTTCACCATTGCAGAGAATGATATTAATATCTTCAATGCCGTCTTCTTTCATAATCTCAAAACAGTACTTAGCCGTGTCATAGCCCTGTTCGTAGGCACCGATTCTGACTTCTACGTCAGGACGTGTCTTAACCTCATCACTGAGCGGTCTGTTGTATGTAACACAGGGAATACCTGCATTTTTGCAGGCCTGAATAGCAGGCTCAACAGCTGTGGAATCAACAGGGTCAATGAGAATCGCATCACAGCCCTTATTGATAAGGTCATTAACGTCGGAAATCTGCTTTGTTGTATCTCCGTCAGCAACAAGGATTGTCAGATCAACATAAGGATCGTCCTCATTAAGCGGATTGGCTGCCCATGTTTCCATAAGTGTCTGGGAAACAGTAAAAACGTCGTTCATAAGACTGTTGAAAGAAGCACCTATAACAACTTTTTCACGCTCTCCCGAAGCCGCTGCGTCTTCTGTTGCAGCAGTATCTTCTGCTGCACTATCTTCTGTTGCACTATCTTCTGTTGCAGTATCTTCCGTTTTTGCATCACCGGAACTGCCTGCACAGGCTGCCAAACTGAACACCATACAAAGTGCGAGTAATAATGCAAATAGTTTTTTCATTCTCTTACCTCCTGATATTGTATCTACAGTTTTCAAGGTTCTATTTGAGCCTATTTTTTAGACTCTGGTTTTCATATCTCATTTGACACTATCTTCTTTGTATACATTTATAAATGTAATGAAATTATAATATGCATTTTATATATTTAAAAGGTGAAAATATTCAGATGGTGTAGGAAAATGATCTGTTTGTTACTAAAATTAAGATATGTTGTCGGTTTTTTTGTGCAAAATATTTAATCCAGCAACAGATTGTTTAACAAATAGAATGTGTGCAAAAAAAATGCCCCTCAAGTCATTTCATGACTTTGGGGACACCTCGGAAGCAGCAATGAGATATTTTGCCACATAATCTGTATTAAGCAGCTCATCCTGACTAAGCGTTGCTTCAACTCGGCCGTTCCGCACCACAGACACCCTGTTAAACTGTCGGGAAAATGCCGAATAATCATTGCTCATAACGATAACAGCAGCCCCGCACTCCGCCATCATGTGAAAGCTGGAAAAGGTCATGTTGATCAGCACGGGATCCAGATGTGAAAGGGCTTTGACGCATAAAATAAGCTCCGGATTGAACATTTTCAAACGCTCCAGCAATATCTTTTGCCTGTCAATTGAATTTTTCATTCCGAAACCGAATCGATTCCGATCCGAGTTTTCAGAGTAGTATTCGCTGTCACGCAGAAATACTGCCTCCCTGCGTTTTGAAATATATCCAAACACACCAGATGAAAGCTTTTCAAAACTCAAGAGTCCTATGTTATTTTTCAAATCAACATTTTTATAAATCATCGTTGTGAAATAGTCTTCAAATATTATAGCGGTCCTGCATCTAAGTGCCTGTTCTATGGAGTACAATTTTTTAGAATTTCCATCAGCGGTATAAACTACAGGATTTTTCAGCGTCTCATATTTCATCACGTCCAGACTGTCGCAAAGGATATTATCGGGGTCAAATATTCCCACAACACTGCCCTTCCTTGCTTCAAATACAAATTCCTTGTGGTCTACGGAATATATCGAAACCGTAGAATGAGCCGGTTGCTTTGCAGCCTTTTTCCGATACTCAAAAGATGAAAGCGAAGTGCCCAGCAGTATCTTGGAGATAACATTTTTATCAAAATAACCTTTTTCTATCACTTTTATGTTCCTGCCATTTTTCAGTATCGCTATTCTGTCCGAAAGCATCGTTGCATACTCAATACTGTGAGTCATTATCATAATTGCGATATTGTGCCTGCAGAGGTTATTAAGAAATTTCTGAAACTCAATAATGTCCTGAGGAGAATAGCCTGCCATTGCATCATCCACAATTATGAGCTTTGAATGACAATGATAGGCTATGCACATGGCTATAATATGCTGATGGCACTTATTAAGGCTGCCTGCCTTCTTCTCAGCAGAAATGCTGATATTTAAATCATTCAGGCAGGACTGAGCAAAAGTAACAGCTTTTCGCTTCGTATAAGTTATCCGTGAACTATCCTTTATTGCAATATAAAAGTTTTTGGCGATGGTCAACTCCGAAATAAGCTTCGTATCGTTTGTGATATGAGTAATGCCAAGTCCTTTTCCGTTTAAATTTACGCAATTGTTAATTTTAATATCATTATAAAAAATACGCCCGCTATCAATGCTCCTCTTTTCTGTGAGGTAATCCGCCAACAGCGTTTTCCCGGCATCCGCCAGTCCCAATATGCCAAATATTTCATGTTCATACACATTTAATGAAAGATCCTTCAACAGATGCCGGTTCTGTGTAGAGTAGTTCAAATGCTCAAGACGAAGTATTTCTTTTTTCATACCTACCTCCGGATCTGGCCTCATCGTCCTATATCAGTAACAACAGGCAGTACAATCTCAATATCTGTACCTACATTCACAACACTTCTGACCAGCAGTCCATATTCATTTCCGAAATACATCCTGATGCGCTTGTTTATATTGAGAAGTCCCATGCCTGTGCCCTGTGCTGTCTCCAGCGAGCTTGAGGACAGATCATCCGGTGGGTCATGCAGCAATTGGTTTATTTTCATAAGCCGCTCCGGCGGTACCCCGATACCGTTATCGGAAACGATAATTATGAATCTCGATGGAGTGAGATCCACAGAAATGCGTACATGTCCATCCTCCGGCTTTGTCTCAATACCGTGAAATATGGCATTTTCAATAATCGGCTGAATAGACAGCTTGATAATATATAGTTCAAGACACCTCTCATCTTCCGGCATAATACTAATCTCCAGTGAAAAGCGTTCTCCAAACCTGTACCTTTGTATGGCAAAATAATTGTCGATATTCTCCAGTTCTTCACGAAAGGTCACAAGGGTGTGATATCTACCGATACTATACCTGTAAAAAGACGACAGTGACCGCACCATATTTGCCACTAATACGGCATTTTCCGATAGTGCCTCAGCCCTGATAGATTCCAGGGTATTGTACAGGAAATGTGGATTTATCTGATTCTGAAGTTCGTTAAATTCTACCTGTTTCTGCACAAGTTCCTTTGTCTGATCATGAGCAAACTCTCTCTGACGCTTTTCTATGAGCTGGTCGATAAATCTGATAATAATGTGATCAACTCTTTTTTCATCATATCCAGGCTCCTCTTTTGAAACATCAACAGCCGTGATAACAGGCACTATAAATACCATGAGCAGCACTGCAAAGCAGGTATATACAACAAGTATGAGAATAAAAGCAGCAAGCCATATATTACTGTATTTGAAAATAAGCGCGCCCAGTGTAAGTACCGCTGACAGTATCATGACTGCGATGATACACATAATGCTCCGGAACATCTTCCGACAATATTCTTCAACCGTCAGCTTTGATCTGTTGTTGTTTTTCATGGCATCAAACCTTTCCCGCCAGGTTCTTTCTATCGATACAGTTTCCTGTATCCTGTAGGCTTGATACCTACTACCCGTGTAAATATTTTGGAAAAATATTTAGCATCTAAGTATCCCGCATTTGCTGCTATCTGTACAATACCGATATCTGTCTCACGCAGCATCTTCTTTGCTCCCTCTATTCTTACATTTAAAAGATAATCTGTAAATGTAACACCGCATTCTTCTTTGAATACCTCGGAAAAATAAGTTGGATTCAGATAAACGTGTTTTGCTACATCTCCCAGTTTAAGCTGATCGCTATAATGTTCCTCGATATAGGCAATTGCCTTGCGGACATGCTGGTTATGCCCACTTTCCTCATCATTAAAGAAATGTTGTGCAAGACCGTTAATCTGCCCGGCGAGTAGTTTAACAACATTAGGTACAGAATTTGCATCCAGAAGTGCCATATTGCATTCCTGCAGGAGTTTTGCCCTGTCAAACTGATTTTTACAACTATTTTCAACCAGATCCGCTACATACCCGAATGCCTGCATACAGATACTGTATAACTGTGACAAATTCAAAGCCGGAAAATCATTGAGCTTTGAGTTCAGTTCTACGAACCATCTCTCCATACCGGACTCATTGTGTTTTTTGATGTGACCAAGGAGCTGTAAATAGTAATCATCGGATACAATAGACCGGGTATCTGCATTATAATCTAAACTACCGCAATATGTGATGAAGCCCTCACTATTTGAAAACACTCTGCTGCGTATTGCCAGCTCAGCAGATGTAAAGGAATCCTGCAGCTGTTGTATTGATGACACCTGATTACCAACGCCGATATAAAACAGGTAGAGACCCAGTGCCTTTATCCTCTGCACAGCATTGTTGTGAAAAACCTGATGTGCTTCCCTGATTCTGCTGCCCTGTTGTTCATTATAATTTATCACAATGACTAGTCCGTAATCATTAATGTCATACACTAACTCATCGGCTGCATCTACATAAGAGCGCTTCACCAGGGGAAGGAGATTTATAAGAATATTTTCACCACCCGACATGTCATTATTATATCGCTTGTTACAGCGTGCTATCAAAACACAGTACTTTGAATCTGTAAACTTTGTTGCATATTTTGAATTGATTTCTGATCGGGTCATATGAGAAATATAGTTTTTATCAGCACACAGATCTTGGGTAAAATTGTTTCTCAATATATCGTTCTGTGTGTTTATCCTGTCCTGCATAGATATCATCTCACTCTGCTGAGTGAATAACTTTTCGTGGTTTTCAGATATCTCTGCAAGTATTTCCATAAGTTCAGCTTCGATGATAGGTTTAAGCAGAAAATAGCGGATACCAAATTTAATAGCTCTGTGTGCATATTCAAAGTTTTTATGTCCGCTAATGATAATAATATCTATATCAGGAAATTCCTCCTTGACACTCTCAATCATTTCTATTCCGTCACACCCCGGCATCCTTATATCAGTAATTACCACATCCGGATGCACTTGCTTTATCAGCGCTTTTCCCGTTATTCCATCACTTGCTGTTCCAATCACTTCGAAGCCCACTTTATTCCAGTCTATGAATGTAGAAATCATATTACAGATTTTCTCTTCGTCCTCGACAATAACCACCTTAAATATGTTACACACCCCCAACATTTACAAACAGAATTATCTTCCAGTCTACTTATACCTGTTTTTAAACCTACTTATGGATAATATTATACTCTGTTCACCTCAAATCATTCAATACATTGATCAATAAAGTGAAACTTAGTTCAGAGGGAGTTTTTTGACTCCCTCTGAACTTTAGTTAAACCAATCCATTTATTCTTTAACCTTCGTAGACCAGATTACCTACGCCGTCATATACATTATATCCTTCTTTGCACTCTCTTTTTGCTGTTTCCAAATCGATGTATGCTCCTGTCTGGCTGTCTTTGTTTGACCAAGCCTTACGCACACGATATATTCCGCCCACGTCCTCAGTTTGATCATATTGAGTTAGATTGTACTTTTCGATAATACTGCAAATCTTATCTACATATCTGCTGTCAGTAGCATAACCGCCGTCTTTAATAATCTGAATAGCCGTACGGTAATTTTTTTCACCCTTCAGACCGGCATAACGCAATGACTCTCCATTCTTTGCCCCTAACAGGTATGCTGAATGATCTGCCAGTGACTCCTCAATACTGTCATACTTACGAAAATCCGCCATTATGGTTACTGACTGACCACCATATTCCTCCCATGTCTGCTTTGTATAAATCTCACCTTTCCAGGTACTTCCTTCCCACTCATTTCCGGATAAAGTAGCCTTCATCCCAAAACAGTTGTTGGCTTCCTGAGCTAAACTTGTACCCAGATAGCCAGACTCCAGAATACACTGGGCCGCTGTCACACTGGCCAGGATACCTGACGTTTGAGTATCCTGCTGACAGATTTTCCCGATAATGGCTGCCTTTTGTTCTTCGCTCAAGACTTCTACATGCAAAGATGCGGCAATGGTTCCTGCCTGCACTGTGGTATTTGCAACCTCCCCGACTTCAACGCCAGCTTCATCCCTGGCTTTTATCCGGGCTTCCATCCGCTCTTTCTGCGAATTATCGTCTGCTGCTGCATATACATCCATTGGCACCGTAATTGTTACAATAGTCATAAATGCTCCAAGTATTCCGGCCAATAGTTTTTTGTTTATGATCATCTCTACCTCCATTGCAGCTTTTCTATCTTCTTTACCTATAGGCTGTCCACTTCATCAGCCTCATCTTATGCGACTGCTATTAACTTTATTCTTTATTATAATATAATTTCCGGAAAATGAAAAGAGTTTCATTTTATTTGGGGAATAGTATTTGGGCTTTGGGACGCGGCCAAAGAGCATGGGATCCTCTCACAGTGGCGTCCTGGCAGCACAAAATAAAACAGTTCTACTCTGAAAAATCACACGACTGAACTGCAACGATTTTAACAAAAAAATCAAAAAATATGTTTTCATGCAGAGCAAATTGTGGTATGATAATAAGGAATTGACAAATTAATAACAAAAAGAAATTTAAATTACAGTAAGGAGCGAAAGTAAAATGAAAATCGGATTTATAGGGCTTGGAATTATGGGTGAATCAATGTGTTCCAACATCATCAAAAAGCATGACGATGATGTATATGTATGTGACCTTGTACAGTCACAAGTAGACAAGCTGGTTGCAGAAGGAGCCATCGCCTGTAACGACGCAACGGAAGTGATTAAGAATGCTGACACCATTTTCAGCATGATGCCTACCTCCGACCATACTCGGCAGGTGTACAAAAGTGCACTTCCTGTTCTTGGCAAGGGTAAGATCTGCGTGGACATGGCTACCATTGATCCCAGTGCATCGGTGGAAGTAGCAAAAATGGTAAAGGAAACCGGCGCTCAGTTTATGGACGCACCGGTACTGAAATCTAAGAGCGCGGCCATCGCCGGTGATTTGGGCATCGTGGTTGGCGGTGATAAGGAAACCTTTGATACCATTCGTCCCATTCTGGATTACATGGGCACCACGGTGCTGTACATGGGTGATAACGGTAAGGGACTTGTGGCTAAAATCTGTGCCAACACCATGCTGGCCGGCGTGCAGAACGCCGTGAACGAAACGCTGATCCTGGCAGAAGCCAACGGTCTGAGCCTGGATGATTATGTATCTGCCATGGCGCTGAGCACAGGCAGCAACGCGTACTTACCGGCCAAGCAAAATGCTATCCGCAATGCCGATTACACCACAGCTTTTTCAGTAGAGAACATGAACAAGGATTTGCACATTTGTGAACTTTTGGCGAAAGAAAGTAATGTCGTCATGTCGGGTCTTGAAAATGATTTGAATGTTTACTCCTGGCTGATGGACAATGGCTATGCGAAACAGGATTATGCGGCTTCCATTGAGGCAGTGCGCAGCAAGAAAAAATAGTGATTCGCAAGTTTATAACCCGTGATATGATCCACAATGTAATGCAAAAGGAAAAAGCTGCAAAATCCTAATATTTAGGTTTTGCAGCTTCGTTTTGTATTCTAATGCAATATTTCAAAGTTAAATTTGTGAATTTCTGTTTTTAACAATAATTGTCTCATTCTGTCACTTACCGGTTCTTAAAGTGATCCAGCTTTTCCTTATTAACAAAGGCTCTCAATGCATCGTGAGCATCCTCTGTTGTAAACAACGATCCAAAAGAAAGGTTAACGTGCTCGTTTCCTGTCTTATAATCGGTCTCAGCAGCAACATTCATTGCTTTTTTCATAGTAGCTACTGCTATCGGTGCATTCTTGGCAATCTTTTCTGCCATCGCATACGCATCGTTCATCAATTCATAAACCGGTACCACTTTGTTGACAAGTCCGATCTTATATGCTTCCTGGGCATCAATCATATCACCAACTAAAAGCATCTCTTTTGCTTTTCCTTCACCGATCAATGTCTGTAATCTCTGGGAACCGCCGGTTCCTGTCATAATTCCGAGGGATACTTCAGGATGGGAGAACTTTGCATTCTCTGCTGCAATACGAATATCGCAGGCAATCGCAACCTCTAATCCACCACCTAAACAATATCCATTAATGGCTGCAATAACCGGGCATCTGAATTGGCGGATCTTGTTCAGTACCATGCTGCCGAAAATAGAATACTCTTTAGCTTCCTGGAAATCAAAGTTCATCATTTCTTTGATATCAGCACCACCAATAAATGCTTTCTCACCTGCGCCTTTTAACACCACACAGTATACGTCTTTCATTTCATTTACCTGGTCAAATGCCTCATTCAAATCAGTCAGAACCGCTGTACTGACTGCATTCAATTTTTTCGGAAAATTGATTGTAATCGTGCAGACATGGCCATTTTGTTCTATAATTGCATATTCCATATCATTACTCCTTACTCCGCATGCAGATCAATCTGCATCTGTGCATACATTTTTGTTTTTATTTCTATAAAATCCTCTCTACCCGATGCAGCATAAAAATGCCTGCAGTTTGAGAATTTTCTATCTGACACACAACTTCTATTACACCCACGTACCAGCAGGCAGTAATCAAACTGTATCTTCTCATCATAGGGTACAAAGGAAACACTTTCTAAAATCTCCAGGTCGGACAAATATCTTTTTAAATCTGTGACACATGCAACCCGGTCATACGCCGGGTTGCATCCGCCACAGTACTTGATGCCTAAGATCATTTTTTGATGTTGGCAATATTCTTTGCCAACACTTTTTTATGTTCCAGATTACTCTGACGTGAGATCATAATGCGCTGTGCCTGTGGTGAACCTGCACCATGCATGGATTCGGTACGGTATCCTACCGCTGCAGTTCCCAGTGAAATATTCTCAATCAGACGTAAAATACGCATTCTGTCTTCCACCGATACACCATCTACACCAACCAGATATTTTTCAATATATGGCTTCAGTTCAGCAGTATTATAATCTTTTTCGGATGGCATGGTAACCATTAATCCACCGGCAATATCTTCTGCCAAACGTACGATTTCGTACGGGAATCTGGTGATATTCTGCTTACAGACATTTGCTAACAGAAGATCGATCATATAGTTTCCGGATTTGGTCGGACATCCTTCACAGGAACAAGCAATACCACAGCTGAACAGTGTCTCATTCAGATGGGTCATCTCAATCAGCTTATCTTTTACATGAGATGCTTTTGCTGCACCATTGTATTCAGCTGCTAATGCAGTCGCACCAATCAGTACGTCACCTACACCAACTTTACATCCGCCGTAGCTCTGACGATGATATCCGGCAAAACGCTCTACCATCATTCCGGCAAATTCAACTTCACCGTTCATGAAGATACGCTCATTAGGAACGAATACATTATCAAAGATCACCAATGCTTCATGACCACCGAATTCTTTGTTGCCCAGATCAATATCCGCGCCCTCTTCCATCTTACGGGTGTCACATGACTGACGTCCGTAAATCATGAAGATACCTTCCGAATCCGTGGGAACCGAAAATGAAATTGCATAGTCCTTGTCATCATCCCGCATCGCGATCGTTGGCATGACCAGTACTTCGTGAGAATTCACGATACCAGTCTGGTGTGCTTTGGCACCTCGTACCACTACACCGTCCGGACGGCGTTCTACTACGTGCATGAACATATCCGGGTCAGCCTGCTTACTGGGAGCCAGTGACCGATCCCCTTTGGGATCAGTCATAGCACCGTCAACTACTAAGTCTTTTAACTGTACATCATTCAAGAATTTTTTGAAATTCTCATGATATTTTGTTCCATGCGCCTGATCAATCTCGTATGTTGTAGAGAATACGGCATTATTCGCATCCATACCTACACAACGTTGGAAGCAAGCTCCCGTTTTCTGGCCAAGCAGACGCTGCATCTTAACCTTTTTGATCAGGTCATCTGTGCTCTGGTGAAGATGTGTAAAGCGGTTTACCTTTTCTCCGTTAAGAGAGGAAGCAGCGGTCATCAGATCTTCGTATTCCGGCTGGTTAGCCAGTTCATAAGTCATTCCAATGGAATTCAGAGATGGTCTGATCACCGGATTATCAACCGGATTCTCTACTAGTTCACCAAACATATATACTTTCAAGTTTAACTTTCTCAAACTGTCAAAGTATTGTTCCCGTGTCATCATAACAACATACCTCCGTAAGTTATTTATCTCAGTTTCACTTTGTTAGGTGTATCACTTATTTAGCACTATCCATAAGTTCTTCTACATTATCGAAGGATTTCATCAGTTCCGGAATTACATTGTACAAATCTCCTACGATACCGTAGTCAGCAACTTCAAAGATCGGAGCATCCGGGTCTTTGTTGATCGCGATGATGATCTTGGATTCCTGCATGCCGGCTTTGTGCTGAATAGCTCCGGAAATACCACAAGCAATATAGATGTCAGGTTTAACTGTTGTACCAGTCTGTCCAACCTGATGCTCTTTACCGATCCATCCTGCATCTACACAAGCACGGGAAGAACCAACAACACCATCGAATTTGTCAGCTAATTCTTTGATCAATTCAAAACCTTCTGGTTTGCCCATTCCACGTCCGCCGGATACGATGATCTTAGCGTCTGTTAAGGAAACTTTTGGTTTGTCAGATTTAACAATTTTAACAATTTCCGTACGGATCTGGTCTGCTGTTACTTTTACTTCTACATTGATCAGTTCGCCGGTGCGACCAGCCTTTCTCTTCGCTTTGTCCATAACGCCAGGACGAACAGTAGACATCTGCGGTCTGTGATTCGGGCAAGCGATCGTAGCCATCAGGTTACCGCCGAATGCCGGACGAGTCTGCATCAGACCTTTTGTCTCCGGGTTGATATCAAGCTGTGTACAGTCAGCTGTAAGACCTGTGTTAACTCTTGCAGCAATTCTTGCACCGAAATCCCGACCGATATTAGTAGCTCCGAAAAGAACGATTTCCGGTTTGTAGCTCTTGATCATATCCGCCAAAGCGGTTGTATATCCGTCTGTTGTATAGTTTTCCAATACAGGGCTGTTAGCATAGTATACTTTATCAGCGCCATATTCGAATAAATCATTTGCCAGGCCGTCTACATTGCTGCCAAGTAAAACAGCACAAACAGCACAGCCAAGATCATTCGCTAATTTTCTACCTTCGCCGAGTAATTCGATCGCAACATTCATCAGTTTACCCTGACGCTGTTCAGCGAATACCCAAACGTTCTTGTATTGAGTTAAATCAACTGCCATTTTTTATAATCCTCCTGTTCTTAGATTGCGTGTTTTTTCTTCAATTTCACGATTAACGCGTCTGTCATTTCTTTAATTGAACCAGATAACATCATACCCTTATCTTTCTGAGGCGGTGTAAAGGACTTCTGCACTTTCGTTGGAGAAGCTTTCAATCCGCACTCATCAGGACCAAGACCTAGATCTTCATTCGTCCATACTGTAACATTATCTGTTTCGCCGTAGTTGTCATAGATCCCTCTTACGGTCATGTAACGCGGCTCGTTTAACTCTTTGATCGCTGTTAACACGCAAGGAGTTTTGATTTTGATGATTTCATAACCATCTTCCAGGTTTCTCTGAACAGTTACAGTCTCACCATTGATTTCAAAGTCCTGTACATATGTAACCTGAGGCAGATTCAGTCTTTCTGCTAACTGTGGTCCAACCTGAGCAGTATCACCATCGATAGCCTGACGGCCGGCGAAGACAATATCATAGTCACCGATTTTACGAACTGCTGCTGCAATCGTATTAGATGTAGCCCATGTATCTCCGCCACCGAATGCACGGTCGCTTAACAGGATTGCTTCATCAGCACCCATAGCAAGACACTCATTCAGCATTTCTTTTGCCTGAGGCGGTCCCATGGAAATAACAGTAACTGTTACATCATCCCTGGAATCTTTTAATTTCAGTGCTTCTTCCAAAGCATTTTTATCATCTGGGTTCAAAATACTTGGAACACCAGCACGAATCATCGTATTTGTTACCGGATCGATACGTACTTCTGTAGTATCTGGAACTTGTTTTGCACAAACGATTATCTTCATAACTAACTTATCCTCCTGATTATTTGAACACGTGTCCTGCGATTACCATTCTCTGTACTTCGGATGTTCCTTCATAGATCTCTGTGATCTTAGCGTCTCTCATCATACGCTCTACCGGATAATCCTTGGTATAACCGTAACCACCATGCAGCTGCACTACACGTGTAGTAACTTCCATTGCTGTCTCTGAAGCATATAATTTAGCCATTGCAGCTTCTTTTGTATAGCTGATCTTAGCACCGTTCATGTTCAGATATTTTCTGTGAGCAGCATCGTATACTAACCAGCGGGAAGCACAGATACGAGCTTCCATATCAGCTACGCGGAACTGTGTGTTCTGCAGTTTAGCAATTGGCTTTCCGAACTGAACTCTTTGCTTTGTATACTCAACAGCTTCATCTAAAGCTCCCTGAGCAATACCTAAAGCCTGCGCAGCGATACCGATACGTCCGCCGTCAAGTGTGCTCATAGCAATACCGAATCCTTTGCCGATCTTACCCAGTAAGTTTTCTTTCGGAACAACCATATCCTGGAATACGATTTCTCTTGTTGAAGAAGCACGGATACCCATTTTTTCTTCAATCTTACCGCGAGAGAATCCCGGGAAGGAAGACTCAATGATAAATGCCGAGATACCTCTTGTCCCCTGGCTCTTGTCGGTCATTGCAAATACGATAAATACATCAGCTGTTCCGCCATTGGTGATGAAGATTTTAGAACCGTTGATGATGTAGTTGTCACCATCTTCTACCGCTACTGTCTGCTGTGCAGAAGCATCGGTACCAGCATTAGGCTCTGTCAAACAGAAAGCACCGATGGTATCTTTTGTAAGGCTTGGTAAATATTTTTGCTTCTGCTCCTCTGTACCATATTTTAAAATCGGCCAGCAGCATAAAGAGTTGTGGGATGCTACGATAACACCTGTTGTAGCACACTTTTTAGATAATTCTTCCACTGCCATTGCATAAGCAACGTCATCTGCGCCTGATCCGCCGTACTCTACAGGCATGTTCATTCCCATTACGCCATAACGGAAAAGTTTCTGGATATTTTCCATTGGGAATTCTTCTGTGATATCAATGTCTGCGGCAATCGGTTTTACCTCGGTCTCAGCGAAATCTGCAACCATTTTTCTGACAATTTCTTGTTCCTTTGTTAGTTGAAAGTTCACAGTCATTATCTCCTTTTACTTTTTATTTTTGGTGTAAACACCTGCAACCTTTGCGGTTGTTATCTCTAAATTTCCCCTGCGTGAAACTTGACGTTTTTAAGGGAAAACTTATTCGGTTACCATGGGGACAGCTTAGTTGATCACCAGTCCCATCTTTTCATCTTTGAAGATACGCTCGTCCATTAATTTCAAGTCTTTGCTTACAGCGCATTCAAATTCAATATGATCCAGAACATCTTTCTGCAGGTCGATACCTGGTGCAATCTCGGTAATCATGATCCCTTCATCGGTCATCCCGAATACTACACGTTCTGTAATATAAAGTACATTCTGCCCCAAATCTCTGGCGCGTTCACCACTGAAGGTTACATGCTGTACTTTCTCAACAAACTTCTTGATTCTTCCTTCTTTAATGATCTCTAATTTTCCATCTGCTGCTTTTACATCCAGTCCGCCGGCTGTAAAGGTTCCGCAGAAAATAACTTTTTTAGCATTCTGGGTGATATTGATAAATCCACCGCAGCCTGCGATTTTCGGTCCGAATTTACTTACGTTAATGTTACCGCTGCGGTCACATTCCGCAAGTCCAAGGTATGCGGTATCTAATCCGCCTCCATCGTAGAAGTCAAAGATCGCTGCTTCATCCAGGATCACATCCGGGTTGGTCGTTGCACCAAAGTTCAGTCCGGACAGAGGAACCCCTCCAACTGGACCAGACTCAATCGTAAGTGTCATGGTATCTGCAATACCTTCCTCGTTGGCAACTGCTGCTACAATTTCCGGCATTCCGATTCCCAGGTTAACAATGGCGTCTTTCGTCAGTTCCATCGCACATCTTCTTGCAATCAGCTTCCGGATATTCATCTTCGGAGGAGCTTGTGCTTTTAACGGAACGATGATTTCACCGCTTAAAGCAGGGTCATATTGTGTTCCATATGTCTGCATATGGTATGCTGCGTCAGATACCGGTATAACTACGTCAACAAGAATTGCGGGCACGCGCACGTAACGTGGATTAAGAGTTCCGTTTTTTACTACCCGCTCGACCTGTGCAAAAACAGTTCCGCCGCAGTTCTTTACAGCCTCAGCAATTGCCAGTACTCCCAGATCCACACACTCTTTTTCCATGGAAATATTTCCATTCTCATCTGCAAATGTTCCGCGGATAAATGCATAATCCAGATTGCAATGGTCATACTTTAAGTATTCTTCACCATCAATTTCCATCACATGGACAATTTCTTCCTTTGTTACATCGTTGATCCTACCGCCATCCAGACGGGGGTCAACAAAAGTCTTCACACCTACACGGGAAATGGTCGGACGCTTAGCAGCAACGTCACGGTACATCTGAGCAATAACACCCTGCGGGAAATTATACGCTTCCATTTTGTTTTCCATTGCCATTTGCTGAAGCTTCGGGGCCAGATTCCAGTGTCCGCCGATGGTTCTTTTCAGTAAGCCTTCTTTAGCCAGGTGATTCACACCCTTTAGCCCTTCGCCGCCTTCGCCTTGACCGGCAGAATAGAAAAGCGTCATGTTCTTGGGCAGCCCGGTTTCTTCATATCGTTTTCCCAATTCAACCAAGAGCTCCTCTGCGATCGCATTACCAACAAATCCTTCATTAACAAGAACTTTGTCGGAATCGATCAGTTGTACGGCTTCTTGTGCCGTCATAATCTTTACACTCATACGCTTGCTCCTCGATACATTTGAATTTTCTTCACGTGATTCGCGCCGTGAATTGTTATTGATTCATAAGATAATTATCAATCAATATATTTTGTCATACCTTGTCTTAACATCAATTATATATGTTTGTTAATAAAAAATCAATATCAATGAATAGATTTTACAATAAGTTTTTTAATTTAGCAAGATATTAATAAAATGGAATATTCCACTGTCAATTATTTTAAAGTTTTAATCCCTTCAAAGCCTCTGCCAGTGCATTGTTGACGGGCTTTTTAGCTTCCTGGCCCTGCTGTTTCATATAGCTTGCCACATCACGTTTATTAACACCTTTCCCTTCCTGCTTGCGCCGCTCCTGGAATTTAGAGAGGCGTTCTTTGAAGCCGCATCCACATATAAAGGTTGGTTCTCCACCTTTTTCAATCATCTCCATCTTCTTATGGCAAACCGGACATCTGGCATTACTTAACCGGGACACCGTTTCCCGGTATCCGCATTCACGATCCTGGCACACCAGCAATTTGGCATTCTTTCCATTCACTGCCAATAATCTTTTGCCGCACTGGGGACATGTTTTATTGGTCATATTATCATGTCGGAAAGTTCCCTGCTCTGCTTTGATCTGATTCAGTAAATCCCCCGTATACTGACGTATGTCACTCATGAATAGCTGACTCTTTAATTTCCCCTTGGCAATCGCTGAAAGTTTCATCTCCCAGTCAGCAGTCATTTCCGGTTTCTTCAGATCCTGCGGTACCAATTCCAGCAGCTGCTTTCCTTTGGATGTCAGATAGATATCATTTCCCCGCTTTTCCATCAGGAAGCTATTGAACAGCTTTTCAATAATGTCGGCTCTGGTCGCCACCGTTCCAAGCCCGCCGGTTTCTCCCAATGTCACCGCCGCTTCATGATCCTTTTCTTCCATGAATGCAATGGGATTCTCCATCGCTGAAAGCAGTGCAGCTTCATTAAACCGAGCCGGTGGTTTTGTCTTATCTTCTTTTACCGACAGCTGCACCGGGGTCAGCTTATCCCCTGCTTTTACTGCCGGCAGCTTTTGCCGGCCGCTTTCTATATCCTGGTTTAAATCCTCATCTTTGTTATAAACAGCATTAAATCCTTCTTCCAGAATCACATTTCCTTTCGTAACAAAAGTCTCTTTTCCTATCGCCGCAGTAACCGTTGTCTCTTCATATACACAAGGCGGATACAGTACCGCCAGAAAACGGCGAACCACCAAGTCATAAATCTTCCGCTCCTGGGCACTCATACTAAGCAGATCCACATACTGCTCAGTGGGGATAATTGCATGGTGGTCAGAAACTTTGCTGTCATTCACAAATGATGGCTTTGCTTTAAACTGCTGATTCTTAAGGGGCTGTGCCAACTGCCGGTAAGGCCCTGTACTGCATGCCTGAATGCGCTCTTTTAATGTAGGAACAATATCTGAAGTAAGGTACCGGGAATCAGTCCTTGGATAAGTCAGTACTTTATGTCCTTCATATAAGGACTGCATAATACCCAAAGTTTCTTTTGCTGAAAATCCAAAAGCTTTGTTAGCATCCCGCTGCAGTTCGGTCAGATCATAAAGCAGGGGTGCCGTCTTGGTCTTTTTCTTCTTCTCTACCTGAGTCACTGCTAATGGCTGACCGGAAAGACTTGTAACAAGTAAATCCATTTTTTCCTTTTCAAACAAGCGGTTACTATTTGACTTTTTATCACGCCACTGAAATGTCATATTATTCACCTTACAACTCAGGGCATAATATGGCTTTGGCTTAAATCGTTTAATATCTTCTTCTCTTTTTGCGATCATCGCCAGGGTTGGCGTTTGTACCCTCCCGCAGGATAGCTGCGCATTGTATTTACAGGTAAGCGCTCTGGTAGCGTTGATCCCTACCAGCCAATCTGCTTCTGCGCGGGACACTGCCGCATAGTAAAGATTGTCATATTCTTTAGCATTTTTCAAATGAGCAAAACCTTCTTTTATTGCCTTATCGGTTACGGAGGAAATCCAAAGTCTCTTACATGGTTTCTGATTATGCGCCTTTTTCAGAATCCAACGTGCTACCAGCTCACCCTCACGCCCGGCGTCGGTAGCTATAACAATTGAAGAAATATCCTTTCTGTGAAGCAGTGTTTTCACTGTCTGATATTGTCTATTCGTTTGCTTAATAACAGTCAGTTCCAACTTCTCCGGTATGATCGGCAAGTCTTCCATTTTCCATGACTGATACTTTTTATGATAGTCTTCCGGATCCTGAAGGGTGATCAGATGCCCCAACCCCCAGGTCACAATGTATTGCGGGCCTTCGATATAGCCATTTTGCTTTTGGTTACTTTTAAGTACTTTGGCAATGTCACGGCCAACGGATGGTTTTTCTGCTATTACTAATGTTTTCATATTAATCTCCAATTACATTTTGTTGAATTTATTCGCATCAAAGCCCGGAACTACCGCTTTCCAGCTGAGGATTCCTATTTTAGCTTTAGCAAAGTTAGTCTTTGAGGTCGATACTGGTGTATCCATATATTTAAAAATCGCCCATGCGTCCTTCTTTCGGCTGGGATATTCGTACTGAGATGTATTATTTACCCATAAACCCAGGTACAAGCCCTGGCTCATCTCTTCCCGATGATCCACATGACGATGCAGAATAAATGAATCTATCATATCATTAAACTCTGCAATGTAATATGCATATACAATGGCTGCCGACTGCATTTTTTCATCTGTCTTTTTGTTAGCTACCGATGTAAAACCTTGTTCTGAAAGAATAATGCGGTGACTGCTGCCGTATTGTTTCTTGACATAGTCCGTCAGGACGTTTAGGTTGCCCATATTGATCACCGCACTGGTCAGTTTGGAGTTGATCTGACCATTCATATTTGCCCAAAAGCAAGGGGATGTAAGGGGCGAGGGATAGGCATGGTATGCGATATGCCATGGAATATTCCCTTCCTCTTTTAGTTTTTTGGCAAATTGGTCTAAAACACTCTTGGCTTTATAGTTGGCTGCGGTCTGTATGTTCCATAAGTGATCCAGGGATATGAATACTCTGGCTTTGCTGTAGATGCTGTGTACTGCTGTGGACAACATCCGGAAAGAATCGGTATAGATCGCAACGTATTTAGAGAATGACACATTGCCGGCATAATTACCGGAATCATGATTATCTATTTCATTGCTTAGGACCCAGTTGCATATCCGCATTGATTTGCTTTTTGAATACCGCTCCGCCAAAAAAGAGAAGGTCGCTTCCCACTGTTGTCTGGCGGCCTGGGTTTCTACATTAAGGGCATATGTTTCATGGCCGGCGGTCCTTCCTTTCGGTGCGATCAGATTGACCAATTCCTGATTGTAACGCATCAGCAGAATTGAACTGACTATTATGCCTTTGCTGCATAAATTCCGAACCTGATCATCAAAATCATATATTATGCTGCTGAAATAATATGTTTTTCCATTATAGTTATAGCTCACTACTGCTCCCGACCGGATCTCTCCTTGTTTGGCTATGATCAGTTCAAGAGGCATATTAATGGTAGCATGTTTAACACCAAGACTTTTTGTGTCCGCCGGCATCTGGGTGTTTATCTGCAAACCTTTTTTTGACTTAACGGATGGATACGCTTGTTTGTATTTTGCAATGGCCGCCGGGTTCGTAATATAACGAGCTTTACTGACAACTTTGTATTTACCGCCGCTGACCTTTACCGCCACAACAAACTTGGACTGCAGAACACTATTGGATTTTCCTGCATTTAATGCTGCAGTAAATGTGAGGTGTTTTGTTTTATAAACTGATTTGAGGGGCTTTCGTGATGCCGGTATAGAGTTTTGATACGAATTCAACGCAAACAGATAATATTTGTCATCTGCACTTTTCAGTACGTTATCAAGCTTAGATTCTACCTGTACTTTACCCCCGGTTATGATCTTACAGGAATCTATCCGGGCAGACGTTGCGGTTGGCTCTACCAGTACTAATCCCTTTTTCATCTGTAGTATTTTGGCTGAACCATATGGATAGTACTTCTTATTTCCTTTACTGTCCTTTACAAAGGCGCGAGCCTTCACATAATATTTACCTTTCAGCAAGCTGGTAACTGTTGCTGTTGTGGCAGATGTTGTTTTGATTCGCACGCTTTTGGTGAATTTGCTGTTGGTTGCAAACTTAATTTCATATCCGCTCACTGCTTTTATCTTTTTGATTTTAACTTCAGCAGTGCCGCTTTTAATGTATTTCAGACTGGTAATCTGTGCTTTTGGCTGAGTGGCTTTCGCCGGCGCAGGGATTACTGCAGCTTTTGTTATTTCTGCATTTCCTGCATTATCTACCGGCTCTTGTGTTTCCTTAACCGGAAGCAGCAACGTAAATGTTACAAACGGTTCTAAATCTTCTTTTCCTGTACCGCCGTGACTATAATAGTAAGTTATACTATCATCCTGATATGATTCATCCAACATCAGCATGTTCTCTTCTGAAACAGTTCCTGCGCTAAAATCCCAGGCTTTTTCCGGTACAAAATCCTGAAGCATCGTTAGGTCAAATTGATTATCCTCATCCAATTCAATCCGGATACAATTCCCCTCACAATATAATTCCTGAAGGTTGGTCAATCCGTCCAGATTGAGGCCGCTAAGTTGATTGTCCGCACAGTTAAGGGATTGCAGGTTGACAAAAATCTCAACTCCTTTAAGCGACTTTATCCCCTGTTTGGCCACATCCAAAGTGATGGTGTTCTGTATTTCTTCGACTGAGAGAATTTCATCCTGATCCGCATCATACTGCGTCGCAATGATGCTGCGAAAAATGTCATCCGGAAAGCATACCTCATCAATGACAACGGGCAGTATCGCTGCGGTTTCCTCTTCCGCTTTAGTGGAATTCGTCTCTTCTCCATCCATATCTGCTGCATCAGAATCTGTTTGTTCGCCACCCGGCACATCTGTCGATACCAACTCCTGGATGGCACTCTTTTCTACCTGTGAAACAGCATGATCCGGCGAAGCAAATGCAGGTGTTACAGTTTGTGCCAGCAATGCTGCGATCAGTAATATCTTTACGAGTAAATATCCCGGTTTTCTTCTTTTTTTACTTCTCATCTTACCCTCACAATAATGTGGATTACTCTCCACTTAACACCCTGTCGGGCGGGCTGCCTATCCACTTCGACTCTAGGAGCTTTGGACAAAAGTCCTAGCATATACTCCGGCTAAGGTCACTGCGTTACTTACTTTTCCATGTCACCTAAATACAATGTTGCTACCGCCTTTTCATTATATTGCGACGAAATAATCCCACCATCTGATAAGCGGGAGTAGATTCCTGCCATTTCACCATTATATACAAAGATGCCTGACATATTAGTGTACTGCTTCCATTCGGGATCCGCTTCTACCAGATAGATATTCGGCGTGCGATATGGCGGGCAGTACTCCTGATATATATAGTCGTGATCAGCATGCTTTTCAACAATCTCCCGCCACTCTTTTTCGGAATAGTCTGTTCCGGCATATACCCCACGGGATGCATAGGAATCCAGCGGTTTAATGATCCAGCGGTCTTTTTGCTGTTTCACTTCCTCCAGAGAGCAGTAACGGGTATCCATCAGGTTCGTTTTCGGGATGTGGTTTTCGATAAATTCCTGTTCCTTGGTATCCATTAAGCGCAGGGTGGATTCCTCATGTAAAATCTTAAACAGCCACTTGTTATGAATGATCTGGGTACAGAAAGAGCCAATAGTACAGACTTTTTGTTCTTTTACTGCGGTGATGAAGTCTTGTACCTGGTCATAGTGGCTCATGATATCACTGGTGACTGCCCTGCGGTAGATTACATCTATGGGGGTTCCCTGTGGTGAATATAATACGCCGTCTTTGTATTTCAGCTTTGTTATTTCACAGATTTCGATTTGATATCCCTTTTGTTCAAAACGGCGTTCGAATTCTTCGAATTCAGTGATTGAGCTGTGTTCGAGGAAATCTATAATGGCGATATGGGGGTTTTCTACTTTATGTTCGTATGTTTGATACAGATCCATAAAGGTATTAACCCAGCTGTCGAATAATTCGAATGTATGAAAATCATATTGCTGCTTCATTTTCTGATGAGTTAAGTTATGGTCGATGGCCATGTTCAGGACATAGTCTTCATTCATGGCACTGGTTCCGTCGGTATTGATTTCACAGAATTTAAAGGACCAGTCCTCTTCATTGAAAAAGATGTCAAAACGGGCAATCGGAAGTACGGATGCATATTGATTGGGAATCAGGATTAATTCTTCCAGTTCTTTTGAAAAGGGGAATTGCTTTCTGTATTCCGGATTCTTTAGGTATTCTTTGATTACTTTTTCAAATATTTTGTAGGTTGTCGCTGTGATTTCCTTATAATAAGCGATCACATCGCTGGTAAAGACTTTGGGAATGTGCAAGGTATGGACACAGCGTCCATGATAAGCGACCGATGAATGTTCCAGGTAATCTTTGATTTTCAGTGCGGATGCTTTGTTTTCTTCAAAATTGGTTTCTATTTCTGCTTTATATTGATTTAAAATGGTCTTCATAATATTTGTTTGCCAGCGTCCTTCTATTTTTTATGATTTCTTTGATTGGGGCAAGGAGTGCCTGTTCCTGGGGATCCAGCTGCGCTTCTGCTCTTTCTGTGATATCCTGCAGTAATTCTGCGGCATGATATCCATAGGCGATTCCTTCAAAGCCGTCTTTTGCAAGGCTTGTCTTTGCCTTGCGGATTTTTTGCTCGTCGGGCTTAAGTTGTTCTAATATGATATTCAGGTTCTCATCGCTGTAGAAGATACCTTTTATCAGTGCCAGGTAGCCCAGCACATAGATTAGGGGCATGCTGTCAGCGAATCGGATTTCAATGTAGTTCTTTAGGCGGACATCAAGGAATGTCATGGATAATATATGTTCCATATCTCCTTCCGAAATTTTTTCATTCTCCCAGATTTGTGCGGTTGTACTTTCGCCGGTATAGACAGCCAGATCTCCTTTGGGGATGAAAATCAATGGAAGCTGCATCAGATATTCGGCATAACTTTCGAAGCCAAAATCGTCATCAAAAAGTCCTGGTATTATGCCGGTGCGTTTTATATCCACATTATCCCAGATATCACTTCTCAGCATCCGGCCTTGATATGGCTCACCTTCGTATACCGGAGAGTTATCGGTCAGCAAGGAAAATAGGGGCATCATGGTGTATGCAGCTCTGAATTTTCGTACAAAATCTTCTTCACTGCTGTAATCTATTGCCACCTGGGTGGCTGCCGTTCCGCGCATCATGTGAATACCGCCGGTTCCGGTGGTCTCAAAGTAATGATTCATGTATTGATATCTTTTTTTGGGAATTAATTTCAAATCTTTTACTTTGCTTTTGGGCTGATATCCTAATGTTATTAATTCATAGTCATAGCGCTGCAGAATGGGGGCTATTAATTCTAGGAAGTCTTGGTAAATTACAGTAATGCTGGCTATTCGTTCCCTGGGGTTTATGCTGACTTCAAACTGACCGGCTGGTTCCAGGCTGATGGAATAATCATCGTTGTACAAGCCGATGAGATGTCCCTCTTGCTCAAAACGGTAAGGATAATGAGATGCCAGCTCTTCGAGGATTGACCCGATGCCATGTTCCCCATAGTAGGATATACTTTCATAGGATTTGCGTTCAACAATAAAGTGTTCTATTTCTACGCCTAATTTTTCAATGCAGATACATTTTATCCCATCTTTAAAGTGCTGTATCAGCAGGTCTTTATTTGACTTTTGTATGTCCACGGTGGATACCTCTTTTTATTTTTTTGAAAAATATTGAATTTATGGTTGTTTTTTTTCTGAAATACGTTATAATATCTCTTGTGTCTAACACATGCTGAAATAGCTCAGTCGGTAGAGCACTTCACTCGTAATGAAGGGGTCGAGGGTTCAAGTCCCTTTTTCAGCTTTGGTATTAAAGAGGCGTAAATCCAGTGTTTTTGAGGATTTGCGCCTTTCTTATTGCACTTAGTAATCATACCACAATGGCAACTTCTTGTCCATGTTGTGTTCATTTTTGACTGAAGGTTTAGGTTCAGCTATTGGACGTATTCTAATATCGAAATATAGACTTCTATTAATCAGGGGTAGTATGACGAGAGAATCGCTGCCGGTTGATAAAAGCGCAGGAGATGAGATGTCCAGTGGTACAGTAAATCAATTTGTTCTTTGAGATGCAATCAGTGTCTGCCAGTGGGGAAGTTGAAATAGATTGATATCTGCCATAAGAACCCCGTTACCAAAGCAGGAGCGGTAAGTTCAGGGAACGAGGAATACTAGTAAGAAGAAGTTCGGCAAGAAATACACGAAAATGCACAAACACATAAGAGAAACGCGGTAATAATCAGTTAAGGAAATCATATGCAGGTTGAACCGTAAGTCACAGAAGGGAAATTATACATGGGATGGCTTCAACAACATACTGAAAGTATACCAATTGGTGAAACCGAAGATCCATGTCAATATACGTGATTGATAATTGTTGAATAATTGGCTTTACAAGAATCCGGACGCTGGAAGGCCGTACGTCCGGATTCTGGGATATGCCCCATATGGGGCATATCTACTCAACCATACATTTTGCTGCCTGCCGGACAGGTATCCTCCGGATTGATAATGTAAGTTTATTAGTTGAATTTATATATCCATTTGCCCCATGGAGGATCTTTTTTTGTGACTTCGATTTCAATGTACTTTGCTGAAGTCTCGTCTATTGTCAGCCGTTTGTTATATGATTTGTCGTTTAATAATACTTGGTAGTCGTAATTATTGGGCAAATCAAGCATCACATCCCAAGTACCGTAAGAGAGTATTTCGATGCCGTTATCAGGCGATCCGGTTTCTATCGACTTGGGATCTGGATATCCGCGGTATTCCCCGATACTTTTGCTGAAAATCGCGGTTTGTGTTTTAGTAGTACCGGAAATAATGTCAAAATTTGTGAAGGTTACGGCTATATTCCCAAGAACACGCCAATCCGCGGGATCTACAAGGGTGAGTCTAATTCTATATAACACTAAGTTGATGTCGCAATTGTTTAGGGGGCTTGGCGGATCAATGGCAAGCTCAAATTTAGAGAAAATGAGTTCCTCACTATAACTTTCATTCTCTATAGTCTTACATCTGGAGTTATTGCGCACGTCGTCCGGTGGTTGAAATGCCGCCTGTGCAATATTGTTATTAAATTCGGTATCCTCGTCAATAGCTAGATTACCGTAATTCGGCGCATCCTCTATATTAATACCGCCACCGTTGCCTTCTGGCGCTTCATTGTTAATTATTGTGCCCTTCTTGATGTTTACTATACCTCCGACATCTATATAGATACCGCCGCCATTGCCGGTAACTTTGTTTCCGTCGATTGTACTGTCAGTTATTTCTGCCACAACACTTTTTCCAATATAGATGCCGCCGCCTTGGTTCATCTCTGTGTTGTTGTTGATTTTGCTGTCTGATGACACCGTTAACTTGCCAGTTCCTTGCATATATATGCCACCGCCAAATGTGTTTTTTATAACTTCTTCATCTTCCTCCGGTTCCTCCGAATTCCAATTGCCTGTGATCTCAACATTCTTCAATTCGATAATGGGGCAGTTTCCGTCACCGGTTCCGCTACAATGCAAACCGCCGCCGCCACCATCCTTCCAATTCTTAGTGATCTCGTTCTCGCTGATTTTAGCCTCCGTTATGGTTAATTTTGCATTCCCTCCTTGAAAGGATATTCCGCCACCGTGGTACCTGGCCATGTTGCCAGTGATTTCGGTTGCACTTCCGGCAATAGTTGCATCGTTACCTGCGCCAATATAGAGACCGCCGCCTTCCCAGTAGGACACGTTGCGACTAATCGTACCCTTATTCATTTCAAATAAAGTCTCGCTTCCGCTTGGAAAATAAACGCCGCCGCCGCTTGACGCTTTATTACCGTCTATCAAACCTCCCTCCATTACAAATGAAGTTCCCGCGTCACACCACACTCCGCCACCGTTGCCGTCCTTCTCCTTCGCGGCTTCGTTTTTAGCGATGGTGCCTTCCTCTATTATAATTTGACTTGTTCCTTGTTCTAGTTCTCCACTATCATTCCACCTGTAGTTGTTTACAATACCAATTCCGCCACCATCGCCGACATCATTGTGTGGAGTACCGTCTGCTTCGTAGCTGGCTATCGCAATAGCACTGTTTCCCTTTATTTTCGTACCGTTGACATTTAAGGTTACCTTTACCTCTTTGACAGTACTACCATTCATAACACTTATACCGCCACCGATACTAGCCTCGTTGCCATTGGTATTGCCATCGTCATCACCAATTATACCGCCCGTCAGGCTAGCCGGTATTGTAAAAGCGTGGTCAAGTTCAACAAAGAAAGCTATACCGCCACCTTTGCTATCTTCATCGGAAAGTGCCTTATTATTGCTTATTATACCGTCGGATAGGGCAAAAGTGCCACCCGCTGGAGTATACAAATCTTTGTAATAAACATACACACCACCACCGCTTCCGCTATTAGCCTCATTGTCATCAATTAAGCCATCTTTCATTTCAAAGTTGCCGTCTCCCATTAAATACACACCGCCGCCACTGTCGGAGGCTACGTTTTTCTTGATAGTAGCTGTGCCGCTTATGGAGAAGGTACTAATTTCAAATACATTGCCAACCTCCGCGTTGACCCAACTTGACGATGTTATAAACGCACCGCCGCCGTTTAGGGCTTCATTATTGCTGATGGTACCTCCAGTCATGTTGAAAGTGCCATCCTTCCCCGTAGCCACACCACCACCACCGTTGTATGCCTCATTGTATGAAATGGTGCCCTCACTCATGTTGAAAGCGCTATCTTCTAAGTACACACCGCCACCAGAACCCTTGGTAACTTTATTTCCCCAATCACTAACTCCAATTGAGCCGCCCTCCATGCTACTGGAAGTAGTATCTTTCAGGAATACGCCACCACCGCTGTAGATAGCCGTATTATTACTGATGATGCCGCCTGTCATGCGAAAGCTACCGCCTTCTACACATACACCGCCACCACTCACCCAGGGATTCACCGATTCAGGGTTCGGTCCATTGTTACTAATCGTACCACCATTCATAGTAAATGCAGTGTTGTTGCAATATATACCAGCCCCATTACCATCAGCCGTATTATTGTTGATTTCACCAGTATTCATAATAAACTTACTGTTTCCTGTTATATACACGCCGCCGCCGTAGACATACGCCAGATTGTGATTAATGGAGCCACCTTTCATAGTAAAGGTGCTCCCCCCGTTCAGGTACACACCGCCACCGTTACTAGCTCTGTTATATGCGATGGTGCCGTCATTCATGTTAAAAGTACTGCCATTTAAAGAAACGGCACTGCAACGAAGAAAGTTTGTTATCGTAGAACCAGAATTCATTGTAAGGGTTCCACCTGACATGGATATTCCTCCAATATCTGAGTTCCATCCATTACCGTTTAATATGATATTTGTCATAGTTAGATTGTTACTTCCCATATTGAAAGCCCAATCATGCTTCTGCTCCGGAGAAAAGGTTATGGTATAGGGAGCAGCAGAAGTAATAGTAATATCCAAACCGCTCAAGTCTGTTAAAGTAAGTACCTCTGGTTCAGCAGAAACATTACTCTGAACAGTAATGGTATAACTCTTGCCATAGCCAAGGTCACTAGTAGTAGCAAAATATTCAATACTCCACTTTACACCCGATAGATTAGGTTGAGAATGAGAGGTGTTGCTGGCGTTGTCTGTTACAGTATAAGGATACTCCATCGTCTGCCCCTTTGGAGATGTACGCATACCAGCATCGATTCCGATAACTGTACTATCCTCGCCAACGCTAATCGCTTCCGAATAGGCATTGCCATTATCCCATTCAATCACAAATTTATTATCATTCTTAATGCCCACAAACGGCAACAAATATTCCTGCCCGCAGACAGTTGCCGAAGTAACACCCACAACATAACTTCCGGGTGTTATATTCGTCAACGAATATGTACCGTCCGCAGCCGTTTCGGCTATCTGAACTACGTTATCCGTATCGTTTTCCACATAGAGATAAACGCTATATCCAACAACAGGCTGTTCACCCGCATCATGTATACCGTCATTATTCGCATCAAGCCACAGCATACCACTGATGCTGTTTGCATATGTAATATTCTCCGCCTCTTCGTTCTGTGCGGAAGGTTCCTCGGACTCTTCATCCTGTATGGGAGATTCCGTCGATTCCGGGGCGGTCGTTGATTCACTTGAAGTCTCAGTTGTATTCTCGCTCTCAGACTCTAGTGACGATGCGTTGATAGAGGGTACAGCCGTAAGTGATATTAATAGTAATGCTAATAACAAGCATAGCATTTGTTTGAACCAAAATAGTTTTTTATGCTTCATGTCTGTTTGAACACCTCACTTTCTATCAGAATCCCCACAGTGCTTTTCGCCGGTTATACTGAATTGCTTCCACCTTGATAGACAATTTTACTTTATAATCCGCAAGGGAACTGCTGGGAATATCAGTCGGCAATGAATTCACAGTGCTGCCTGAACTGTTAATAATGGTAATCGACTGGGATTCTTTCACTATGCCATTCACATAAAAATAATTATTATTTGTATCCAGTCCTCCAACTGTATCATTATACTGCAATACACCACCTGTCGTAATCAGAACTGTTTCAATGGAATCACTATCTGTATATATCCATGATTCCTTAACTAGCACTCTAATGTACGCCCAACCATCTCCCGTTTTTTCAACCTCTAACTTAAATTTCTCATATTGCTCCGGTGTTAACATAACAACCCCGTCCTCATCAATTTCAGAGGATTCTGAGGCAACATGCAGGTTGACATCAAACGATTGTAACTCTGCATTTCCCTCTACCTTTACCTCCCCTGTATATTTAGCCAAGATAAATACTGTAATGACCAATGTAACGACAGTAAGCATCACAAGCAGAGCCAGCAGCTTTTTTTTCGATAATCTTATCTTCTTCATAAAACCGCCCTCCTTAATCCACCTGTGTAACAGTAAATTTAATTTCTATTGACTGTTCAAAAGGACCCTCTTCAGATGTAAAATCCCAGTCAGCATAATCTTTAACACCGTCATGCTCTGCCCAGATAACAAAGGTAAGCGTTTTCGTTCCTTCATTGGGTTCCAGCGCAGCGCTGCTATCCCACGCATCAAGTGTATCTGTATTTTTGTCCTGGAGTTCAGTTTCTAATGCAGAATATTTATCGGGCACCTCTGAAAGGCTGTCATACCCTAGTTGTTTTACAATATTATCATATATGTTTTTTTGGGAATCAAAATCTTCCTCATTAAACAAACACCAAACAATCCCATTCTCCTGCATCTCAGTCATGCTGCGGAGTAGCGCCCGGATCTTAACTTCACTATGGTTGGAGAATTTCAGGTCAAACACTCTAGCCACGTCATCAAATTCACACTCACCAGCTTCATACAACTTAGAGGTGGCATATATAGATACATCAAATTTAGCGGGCGTAACATCTGTACTCAAAAAACTGTCTGATGTAAATTCCCTTTCTCCTTTTGCACGTTTCTCAGGATCACTGTCATTTAACTCCACAGCAACCTCATAAGCAAATGTCGCCACCCGGGCGGAATCCTGTCCCGCTGCTGTAGAAGAATAACGGGAAAATGCAACGCCTGAGACCAGGGATACGACCAGCAGCAGGTACAGCAGATACCTGATGACGGAGCTTTTATTTTTATTTTCGTTTTTTTGTATCGTATTCATACACTCACCTCTGTTTCGATGATTTTTTCCCAAGCTTTGGAAATTCAATCAAAATCAACAATACAGTTACTAAAACAAGTATGCCTAATGGAGTTTTTAAGAAGCTGAACACATGTCCGATTTTTGGAATGGTTAGTATGATCTTACCTACAAGCTGTTCTCTTTGTATTTCTCCATCGTCCGTATTATTGGCATCACCCTGCGTAATATATCCATCTTCTGTTTTTCCTACAATTCTATGTGTAATATAGCTGTTTGCTTTATAAAGTACTATGTCACCGATATCATATACATCCTGCTCCCGGACGATTACCATATCGCCCGGCCGAATCGCCGGTTCCATACTGCCTGTTACCACAACTGCTTTCCCATATCCGAAAAGCATGGGGAATTCCTGTCCGAACAACGCGCTTTGTACGATTGTAATTCCATTCAGCAGAAGCAGAAACACAAGCAGCAGGAAAACAAGATATCTACCTGTCTTTTTGATTGTTTTCATTATCCTCATCTTTCTTTCTTCGTCTGAAAAACCAGAACCAGATTATCAATGTCAGAGCAATACCAGTCAATACCACCCACAACATAATGCTGGTAACATCGCCCGTTTTCGGCCATAGTTTTCGAAGGGTTCGAATAACCCCATTCGTACCATTTCCATCGTTGTCGTTGTCCTTTTGATTTTTATCATCATCCGGCAGTATTTCATCCGAAATCGTTCCGGTGGCCGTAACCGTAAGTTTATAGATTAAATCACGCTCATTTGCAAGATTGCCAAGTGCAGTGTCTTCTTCATCACTGTACGTCTTCCATCTCCAGTGCAGTGTATACAAATCTGTCTGGCTGCCGCCAAGCTGATTATCCGTAAAATTCAATTCCGTCAGGGTAAGCATACTGTTATCCTCTGCTCCGCCATATATATATTCACCATTTTTCTGCAGACTGAAAATCAGAGGAATCTCCTCCGGATTATCAGAGAAGAATTTCAGCGTATAAGGAAGCGGGGAACTGGCCGCAGTGTTTAACACTGCAAATGTATAACTGCCAGTGGAATATGGCGCCACCAGCTTTTCATCATCAAACCTTCCATTCTTAAAGATATCCAGACTGGTCTCCCGGCCAAATACCTTTCCATCTGCCTGCTGATAAACTTCCATATTTACCTTTGCCGCCAGCGTCCGCGGAACCGCCCAGACAGCAGCAACCGTACTGATAAGAATCACAAAAAGCAGGCACAGGATGCCCACAATCGTATCTGTTTTCCATTTCTGTTGTCTAATATCTGTTATCCCATGCTGCATCCTCCTGCCTCCTTCCCGGAATGTTTCAACACTCTAGAAAAAGCACCGCCTTTTGATTGGATGTGCTTTTTCAAGAGGGCTGAAAGCCCTCTAATCATTATAAAGGAATCACCTTCATAATATGCTTCTTCCCGCCACGAAAGGAAATTGTAATTAATCAATCTGGGTTGCTGTTACGGTGATGCTAAGTTCAACATCAATTGAAGAACCAATTGCAGTAATCACTCCATCATTACCCTTAGTTGCTCCAGCATATGCCGCTGTACCTAATGCTGTGTCTATCGTATCTTGAACAGGACTAAGAGTGTTAGCAGCGGTATATCTTTCATATGGCCAGTACCATGTGATTACAGCATTATGATCTGAATATGGTGTATTTGGATCAATAGCTGCAGATGCTGTACTTAATGCTCCTGCCATATCAGCCACGTTTCCGCTAATTTTTACTGACTGTGGAGAATCTGCAGTACTTGTCGGTGTCCCATTTGAAGGACCATTCAAGATGAAGTTATACGTGTCGCCACCACTATTATAAAGTAAAGAATAGTTATTACTACCATCAATTTTATCTCCGTTAGTAGCATAATAATCACTATAATATTCAGTAACTGTTCCTGTTCCATTGTCATATGTAACTGCATAAATCATAGGAACTTTATAAGTTCCACCTGTTGTTACGACAGTTCCAGCAGTTATATTAGTGCTACCGGCAGTTGCTGTAATAGCATAGTCAATCTTTGTAGAAACTTCACTGCTGCCCTTAATATCTAAATCAATAGTGCCACTTGTTCCTGGAGCAACCACGCTATCATCATTACTACCATCAGCGTCAAATGCTTCAACTGTTACATTAGTGCCATCAGTAGTGTATTGATCTTTAAAAAGGCTAAGAGTTGCAGTGGATGATGTTAATGTTCCCGATTCGAACCCCCACGCAGCGACTCTTGCATTGTCTTTACCACTTAATTGAGTAGTATACTTCGCCAGTGTAGATGATAACAAACATGTCGTTATCAATGTGAGAACCAGCATGAGACTTACGATTCTTGTTTTTTTGTTTCTTTGTTGTTCATCATTTTTCCTCATAAATTCATCTCCCTTTCATGTCTATATTTTTTCGGGATTATGCTTCCGGCAGGTAAGCACAATCCCGAGAAAGTGCTTATTGCCCATGGTCCTTGAACTTTTTTTATCCTGAATGTCAAAATAACCATAAGGATCGTTTGTCTCAAGAACTTGGTAGTGTCTCAATTCTATAATATCAACGGCAATTTCGTGGCGCCTGCCGATAATATTTATTAACGTTACTGCCCGGATAAAGTGTAAATTGGTTCATAGGAAGTTTTTGACTGCCACTGAACTTCAGCCGAGCTATCCCATGTACTTGCTGGGATATTGGGGCTGATTAGGTATCGGATAAATCGCATTTACTAACCGATCCATCTTATTTTTTCTGATTTTCCAGCTGCATTCGCAATTGTTCCAGCTCTGCCTGGACGGCATCATCCTTTTTGCTGTCTTTTCTTGCCTGTGTCCTGCGCTGAATGATATCATACAGAATGAAGAGACAAACAGGAATTCCAATAAAGACCAGCATCCCGGTGGGAGTCTGCATGAACATCGCCAGATTTCCCATACCGGCGATCCTGAATTGGTAGATACTTTCCACCTGATCATAGGTTACCGGCTGTTGATCTTCCGTATTATTGGCATCTCCTTTGGTAATAAATGCGGGCTCTCCATCCACTTCCGTCATTTCTATGATTCGGTGAGTAATGACCGATTCTTCTATTTTATAAGAAATAATATCGCCTGCTTTCAGGATTTTAGGATCAATCACTTTGGTAATAACCAGATCCCCGCCGTCAATCGTTCCTTCCATAGAACCGGTGATTACGATAAATGGTTTAATCCCCATGAAGTCCGGTACCTGATTTGGATTCATGTACGACTTGATAATAATCGTCAGATTCATTGCTAAAATCGGAAGTAAGATCAGACACAGGAGTACTCCAATAACAGAAGATACGATTCTTACTATACTTTTTCTTTTTTTCAATAAAATGTCCATCCTTTCGCTTTGTATGAGATTACCAATGCAAAACCTTTTAATTTGTGAAAAATCCGACGGTTTTTTGCAAAATTAAAACCGTCTATACTACGTATAAACGGTCGCGTATTCCTGTATCAATAGATATATTCTATCTATACACATGATACTATGCGGCAACCGGCTATCATAGTCATCTGACTTTAGATCCTTGGCTTTGTGTCCTTGCCTTTCGACAAGTTTACTCTTGTGATTATTCTATACCTCTTATGCTAATTTGTCAATTGCAAAATAACAAGAATTGTCTGGTATTGTTAAAAAGTTCTAATAAAAAAGTCGAAAAATTATTCACTCCCGTCACTCCCAAACCTAGAATGACTATGCAGATTTAGTTGTACAAAGTGCTGAAAACAAAAAATATTTATCCACAAAGAAATGACGTAAAATAGGAACACTGTATTTCAAAACAGCATGAATTGACAGCGCAGAATATTCCTGGTCGATCATCCAGGCTGATACTAAATTTTCTTGCGCCTGTTTTTTAGCAGAATGACAAGGGTTAACAGAATCAGCAGCGCAATGCCCGCATACAGCAGCAGCGTTTCTTTTGATAATACAGAATCCGTATCCTCGATACGCTGTTCCATTTCCTCCGGGGTATATTCTACACGTTCTCCCCGTACCATCAGCCTATGGCTGTTGATTCCATAGGGGGTACAGGTTATAAGGGTCACATAATCTTTTCCCGTGACCGGATCAAGTGCTTCCACTTCCGTTGGTTCTACAACAATAATATTATCAATCCGGTATGCCAGTGTCTGATCCAGCGTGCGGATGTAAAACTCATCCCCGATTGTAAGCTCTGTCAGATCAGTAAACATCTTTAATGTATTAAGCCCTGTATGTCCCGTCAGGATACTGTGTGTTCCCTCACCGCCTACAGGCAGGGAGGATCCCTCCAGATGTCCCACGCCTTTGTTCAGAACTTTTGATGATGTTCCATGGTAGACCGGAAGCTCTACATTGATCTTAGGAATCTTGACATAGCACATAATTCCGTTTTTATCAATATTCAGGAGGGAAAGGTACTCCACATCCATTTCCTCCTGATTTGATGCAAAAGGATCATATAGAGTAGTAGTGGCAAGAGCGTCATTATACGCCCTTGCCCGCTCCCACTCTTCTGTCAGCTGCTCATCTGTCATTTTCTTCAGAGTATCATCATATTGCTGGACGACGTAAGACTGATTACGCTCGGAAAGCCAGAAGCTAACGTAAGGATATGCCAGCAGGATAACACCTGCCGACATTAATAAAATAATAAATATTCTTTTCATACTATTTATTCCATCTTATGTATTGTGGAGAACCTTTTCCAGCGCCGGGAAAGAATGACGGCAATTACTGCCAGAGACAGCAGCATGACCGCAGCAAATACATACAGGGCAGTAAAATCTCCGGTTTTGACTCCCGGACTGGCTGGCGTCTTACCAGCATCTGACACCTCCTTATTAACCGGCACATTATATACGTTTACCTGTGCAAAATAATATTCCCCGGTGCCGGTATCCTGCTGATAGCTGAAGGTTATCTCTACAGGTTCCTTCACCAACCGGTAGCCGTCAGGTGCCTTTGTCTCCATAAGCCAATAAGTAGTATTATCTGAGTTTTCCGAAGGACTATCACCCGGAAGTCCGTATCGCAATCCCTTGAATGCCAGTCTGCCATTTTTATCCGTCGTTCCTGTCGCTAGGAAATTCCCAACCTGAGCATCCGCCTTGCTTGCGGCAAGACCAAACTCAGCGCCTGCAAGTACTTTATCCGTACTATCTGCCAGCTTTGTAATCCCAATCTGCCCGGTATGCACTGCTGGCTCCACAGCCACTGCTGAGGTTGCTGTAGTTCTAACATCGTCGCCGTTATATACGTCCGTGCTTCTTGTATATTCCACCGTTGCCCCATTGTATATCCTGACACCCTGAGGTGCCGCAGTAGTCAGCACACAGTCGAATTTGACCAGCAGATAACGGTCATTATTGTCCTGATAGCGGCTCCCCAGCCGTGTAATCCCGGTTGGAGTAAGTGCTGTCTTCAGTATATTCGTTCCCGCATCAAAGGTAAGGATATAGTCACTGCCCTCACTTAGTTTCCATGCCGCGCTGACAGGAGTGTCCATCGTCGGTACTGCATAAACCTTCATACTTCCTTGTACATAGTCAAAGCAGCTATTCAGCTCATCTGTGACTGTATAGGCTTCACTGTCTGCCGTACCAAGACCGGCCGGCAAACTTGATAAAATACTCCAGCCGAAAGGCGTGTCCATTGCTGCAGGCTTGTATTTTGAAGCCTCATAATCGGCAAGATCATAATCAGCATCTCCGGCCTCTCCCACAAACTTGTCAATTGTCAAAGACTGGTTTTTCGGATAAATATGTACGTCCGCCAGCCAGCCGTCTCCCTCCGGGTTCTGCATGGGTACAGACACCACAGAAGGTTCACCGGAAACAATGTTTCCAGCTCCATGATTTCCTGTTTCCGCCACATAATAGACACCTTGCTCCAAAGAGAAACTGACCGTTCCATCCGATGCGGTGATACCTATCTGCTTCGTGCTCTCCAGAAGATACTTCTGATCCTCCGAAACCGATGACATATTGTCTGCCACATCCGGATCTATCTGCCATACTGTAAATTCAATCCCCGCAAGTGGTATGGCACTTTTCGGAATATCTGTTGCCACACTTCCATCATTTGGACGCCTTGCGTCATCCATATCCTCCAGAAAATATTTATGAATGATCAGCGTACCGGAATCCGGCATTAGTGCGGCACTGACTTCCAGCTTCAGTGCGAATACCGGGAAAAGAACGGCTAATATGATCAAAAGCAATTTCAGGCCTTTGTATATTCTATTTTTCATTTTCATTGGATACCTCTTTTCCATCCGCATGATGCTTTTTATTTCCTGCCCTTTTTCCTCTTGATCAGACTGTATATGACATAGAACAGCAGACTCAGGACGAAGATGATACCGGCAATGATATATGGCCAATTCCAAGCTATCACCTTCTGTACTTCCTGCTCTTCCGCCAGTGCTTCTGCATAGTCCGTGCGTACACCCCGGACTAGCAGACGGTGGGAATTGACTCCGTAGGGCGTACAGGTCACAAGGGTTACATAATCCTGTTCCTGAACGATATACAGATCACTTGTGTCCGAAGGCTCTACCACTTTCACCTGATCAACCCGATAAGCAAGTATCTCATCCAGTATTTCCAGAAAGAACAAATCTCCTTCCTCCATCTTAACTAAATCTGTAAAAAGAGTTGCTGCCGGAAATCCGGTATGGGAGGAGAGTACCGCATGGGTGTCAGTGCCTCCAATGGGCAAGGACGTATTTTGAAGATGTCCCACACCTTTCTTTAATGTTTCTTTGGACGTTCCGTGGTAGATGGGCAGCTTCACATCAATCTTTGGGATACGTACATAACCCATCACCCCATCTCCCTTGAGATTGAGTAAGGATTCATATTCTTCCGATAATTCCGATACTGCCGTTTCATCAAATGGTTCTGTCAATGTAACACTGCCCAGCAGCCCTTCATTATAAGCCTGAACCGCTTCCCGCAGTGCCGTAAAATCTTCCTTTTCAAGATCTGCCACAGCCGCTTCGTAGTTGTCTATGACTGTTGTCTGGGCACGTCCGTTGTACCAGTCGCTGATAAGGGGGTACATAAGGACACAAATCCCGACGATTAAGAGAAGAACAGTCAGAGCCGACGGTTTTTTCTGCTTCATAAAAGTCCCCTCTCTGTCATCCTGCCGGTGTGCCTGTCACAGCCTGTTATTTTCTTGGTTTTATCCGATGCCCAACCAGCTCTAATCCCCCGCCTCTGCCGGTTTCCATTAACCGTTGCTCTTTTTTCTATTCTTTGATAATAGGATGATGGCTGCTGCAATCAGTATTACACCGCCGATAGTGAAGATGTAGATACCCATTAGACCGGTTGATGGAAGTGTCCAGCTGTTTGCCAGTTTATTAACCACTTGCATCTGGATATTCTGAAGCACATCGCCAGTTGTACCGGATGTAGTGCTGTCGATTGTAATGGCTATCGTATCTTTCAACAGACTATATCCTTTAGGAGCAACTGTTTCCATGAGCGTATAATCACCCGCAGCAAGACCGGTAAATGTTACAAGACCGTCAGTACCGGATGTTACTGTAAACGCTTTGGCAATATCAGCCGTCGTTGTCCATTTGCCATCGTATGCCATATAGTCTCCGCTTGAATCCATCAGTACAAACACAGCATTCTCAAGAGGTTTGCTGCTATTATCGCCATCCACCTTTTCTATAGTAAAGTTATATGTATAGACTGTCGGCTCCGGATCATCAGGTGTAATCGGTTCAGGAGTCACTGTCCCGCCGCCTGGTTGAACATATTCGTAATCAATCTCGACCGCATTCTTAAGCGCCGTGTTTATAGCAGCTCCTAATCCTCCTGATGATGTACCTCCTAATAATGTTGCGCTATACGTGATAGATACCCCCATACCATTCTTTAATTGATCCGATACTAGCAAAGTGTCAGCATTGGCAGGATCCGGATAAATTAAATTAACAGTAAAGCCTCCAGTTGTTGAATCCCAATTAAGAACATATTCGGATTTATCCAATTCTGTAACGCCATAATAAACTTTAACTGTAGACTGGTCTATCTGCAGTCCGGCACTAGGTGTATCCTTTATAATAAAGCTTGTATAATCTGTTTCCTCAAATGTGCTCGGAAGCGTCACCGTAATTTTATAATCTATTACATCGCCATAGGAGGCTGAATAAATTATGTCATCTTGGGCATCTGTTCCTATAACAACTCCGTCTGTAATTTCTTTTTTAATTGTCGCCTCGCCCATAAGCGTATTTTTAGGCCTAGCTTCTACATCATATAACCATTGTGTGGAGCCAGTCGCTAGCCCTGTGCTCATTGGTATTGATACTAGGAAGTTGTTGGCCGCTGAAATAACAGTAGACGGATAAGCAGATTCCACTACCAGGTAAATACCATATGCTAAATCAGTAAATTTTATTTTGCCGTCACTGCCGGATGTTCCGCTGCCCGCAGGAGTGAGCCCTTCTAAATTGATTGAATTGGGATCCAAACTCGCGCTGACTACAACTGGCCGATCATTCTTGTCAACTACGTCTGGCTCCGTCGTATAAACCAGTTCTATAGGGTTGTCCTCAGACTGACTTATTGTTGCTATTAGATAAATATCGTATGTAACGTCCTTAATGGGCTCTTCTTCGTCGTCATCCAATTTAATGACTGTTAAAGTAGCATGACCATCATATTGCATATCAATCACACTATCGGATGTCATCTGAGCCGCCAATGTGCTCGTCGGTAGTATACTTACCAGTAAGACGAAAGCGGATAAAAAAGTTATAATTTTTTTAGTTAAAGTATTCACTTTCATTAATAATTCCTCCTGAACTGTTCATTTTTATTCATTGATTGATTTTCTGTGTTCCGCTATAATCGTTTGTTCCATAGTCAATTGTCGGCGACCTTGAAAGCAGGCAGCGGCATACAATCACTGCCATCACTAATTCTCGTTCTCTTTTCATAAGCTCAAAAACTCCTTCCTCAATATATTTTTATCCGTATCGCTCACGGTTTAATTCTACTGTCCGCATAATCAGCGGTGCTTCTTCCGATAGGCGTGAGAACCGCCTGCGGCCAAAAGAAATGCCAGTCCAATCCATAGGTAATATTGACTTGAAAATCCCTCGTTTCCTGACGCCGGCAAGGTAAATGCAGCCTGATTGGTGACGGTATAAGTCAGGTCGTAGTAATAACAGGTATAAGTCGTTTCTCCTTTATCATCCTTCCCTTCTAAATAATACAGATAGCCTTCCTCCGCTTCATCAAGAGAGTCATAGGTTCCCGAGTAAGGAATTTCCACTTCAAACGATTTCGCCAGCAAAGAATATCCTCCAGGAGCTATTGTCTCTGTGACTTGATATTTCCCTCGTTCCAAATCAGAAAACACTAATATACCGTCCACCTCTTCTATTTTTGCTGTTGTTCCCTCCTCATACGTGAGCCATTTGTCAGTGTCGGTATCCCACTTTTCCAACATAAATGCCGCACCGTTCAGTCCCCTGCCATCGGGAGCAGTCTTCTTAATAGTAATGTTTCCCAAGCCTTCGTAATACAGTAATATGTCAGAATCTTCAAATACATGATTCAGATAGACATCAGTAGTCTGCCAACCGCTTGTATTTGTTGACACACTCCATTTCTCATAGGCATACCCTGATATGACCGCAGGAGTATGAGTGGGAAATTCATTGCCGTTCGGAATCATTGCAGAAGTGTTAAGCTCCACATAAAATGCCTGATAATCCGGACCTAAATGTATTACTCGAACTTCATACAGCACTCTATTAATATCATAATGGTTCAAGGCGTGTTTGTATTCGGTTGACGTGGTGGTTGTCGCATTTATTACTGTGGTGAAAAATTCTGCTATCGTTTCCGCTTTTGGGGGAGCGTATTTGTATCGTGCTCCATTCTCACTGAATGTTACCGAATCGTCTATATCTAGGTTTTCGTAATAATCCGGCACGTTCTGACCACTTACTGTGGTTGTGAAAATCCCACCACCTCCCATTTCCGCGTAATTATCGGTAAAAGTCGTATGTTTTATCACAAGACTTGCGGGAGCAACTACATAAATCCCACCGCCGTAAGCACAAAACCAGTCCTCATACGTCGCATTTCCTGCTCTGTTATTACGGATCATCACATTTGTTGTCTCATTGCCTACTATACTTAATTTCCCCACTCCGCCGGTAAAACATATACCACCACCGGCGTTTACCGCCTTGTTGCACTCAATAGTACCAGCATATATCCATGCGTCACTGTAGGCTGAAAGGAAAATACCACCGCCCTCCCATGATGCGTTGTTGTTACGAATCGTACCGTCATTTATGGTAAAGATCCCGTTGCCTTCACTTTCATTTTGATCAAAATATACTCCGCCGCCGCTTCCCTCTGCCGTATTAGTGTCGATGGAACCATTATTCATAATGAACGAGGTACCGGGATCACAATATATTCCGCCGCCGTTACCACCCAGATAGTCGGGCTCACCGGAGTTATTCGCCGTGTTATTGGTAATAGTTCCACCTTCCAGAATAAAGGAGATTGCTCCATTAAAAGGGGTCGCTGTTCCCACTCCGCCACCGCTTCCGCCAATACCTGTGTTTGAATAGGTCTTAACTTTGTTTCCTTCTATCTTTATTTCGCCGCCGATGGTAAACCCTACATTTCTCCCCCATTCAGAGTTATTAAAAAAACCTATTCCGCCGCCGATGATAGCTTCGTTAGCGTTGATTTCTCCACCAATAAGGATAATATCTAAAGAATTTAGTTCCTTTTCCCCGCCATCATAAAATTTATTATCAACATAGAAAGCGATACCGCCTCCATGACCATAAAAACCTTCAGCTTTTTGAATACCTGTCACGACATTCTTGCTGATAAGCCCATTGGTCATTAAAAAGCTAGTGCCTCCGCCATCTGCATAATAAACATATACACCACCACCAGATGCAGTTGCCTGATTGCCAACTATCTTTGGCTGACCATCACCCATCGAAAACTTACTCTTATTTCCCACAAATACGCCACCACCGGATGCAGTTGCTATATTACTCTTACCCTCGCCTTCGCCTCCAATCAAGCCGCCTTTCATGGTAAATGTGCTTACATTATCCGCGCTTAGTATATTCACACCGCCTCCGTCCACAGCCTGATTCCCGACGATTGTGCCATCATTCATGATAAGACTACTGCCATTCATCAATTGAACGCCGCCTCCGCCGCCAGAATTGGCTTTATTGTTACTGATGGTGCCGCCATTCATTTCAAGTGTGCTGTTTTCCATCTGTATACCGCCGCCAGATTCAGTTGTAGCAGTATTGCCGCTGATGGTGCCGCTGTTAGACAGGACAATTGCACTCTTTACCGCATTCACACCGCCGCCGTAGGCAGCTTGATTATTGCTGATTGTGCCACCATTCATAGTAAACGTACTGTTGTTCATCAATTGCACGCCGCCTCCGCCGCCAGAATTGGCTTTATTGTTGCTGATTATGCCGCCATTCATATTAAGCGTACTGTTATCTATCATTATTGCGCCATATTGAGTATCGTAATTACTCACTTCAGTACCGGCTCCCATTGTGAGGGTTCCGCCATTCTCTATATGTATGCCTATTTGTATGGAACTGCTTTCCGAATTGTCTAATATAATATTTTCCAGCACTAACTCGCTGCCGCTCGCCGCCATTTGAATAAACGCCCAGTCGGTGTCAGTGCCGATATAAGCGCCGGCGCCTATGATATAGGGACCGCCAGCGGCAGAGGTAATGGTTATTTTTATACCTTCTTTGCCAATATACAGCCTGCCCGCATTAGTATCATTACCCTTAACAACAATGGTATATTCCGTCTCGGAGGCGCTCCAAAAAAATCCCCCACAGCCATTCAGATCACTATAAGTCGCCACATTATTGCCACCTGCGTCGTATATTTCATAATTATTCTCCACCCCTCTCGTCTCAATCCCCAGCGGGGTGCGCATACCGGCATTGACACCAGCGATATCGCTGTCTGCGGTTATCACTATCGGGGCAGTGTAAGCGCACAGATAAGCATCTGCCCCGGCATCATATCCCATCGCAAACATATTGTCGGACGTCACATTAAAAGGCAACAGGTATTCCGTTCCGTTTATGATTTCGGTTGCGACGCCGACGACATAGCTGCCAGATTCTAAATCTGTAAACTCATATTTCCCATCTACACCAGTTGTAGTATCCGCCACAGCATAATCCTTATTCTCTGCTTTATACAAACTTACGGTATACCCCGAAAGAGGAGATTCCCCCTCCTGCCGTATACCGTCACCGCTGAGTATGTCATTTACAGTATCCTCATACATATCCACCCACAGCATACCGCTGATACTGTTTGTATATGTACTATCAAGAGTTTCTTTCCCGGGTTCTTCTTCCGTCTCTGCAGTCTCCAAGGCAGCATCGTCAGTCTCCTGCTCCTCACTCTGTACCGCTTCTGTTTCTTGCACGCTTCCTTCTTCCACAGCAAAAACAGCTTCTATCGGAAGGCTTCTCCACAAAAGGACGAAAATCGAAAGCAGACATAATAGCCGTTTATCGTTTTTATTTCTCATACCATTTAACCTCCATTATCTGGGTTTAAAAAGAGCATATGTATTTCATCAACCATCAAAAATAAACAAGCATCAATTGTGTGACCTTGTTCAACATACATCAAATTAAATTACCTTATAATCTGTCTGGAGGATTCCCCGAAAAGGGCGAAAATCAAAAGCAAACATGATAGCCATTTATCGTTTTTATTTCTCATACTATCTAACCCCCATTACCACAGTTTAAGAAGAAACATATGTATTTCATCAACTATCAAAAATAAACAAGCATCCATCGTGTGACCTTGTTCGACATATATCAAATATTATACCGCTTATATTAATTTGTCAATAAAAATAACAGGAATTATCTGGTATTGTATGAAAAATATAAAAAATTACTGATAATATAATGCCAGCTTCTCAAACGCCGTGAAGGATCTGATAATCTTTTGTGTATCTACACAATATGCAATCCGGAAATACCCCGGGCATCCGAACGTATCACCCGGAACCAGCAGCAGATCGTATTCCATTGCCTTCTTACAGAATGCGGCCGCATCCCTTTCCGGCGACTTTGGAAACATATAGAAGGTTCCCTGCGGTTTGATACATGAAAATCCCAGGGATATCAGCTGCTCATATAAAAGATTGCGGTTCGTCTCATAAATGCTGATATCAGCAGTAAGCTCCAGAACCTCTGCCACCGCCATCTGAATAATGGACGAAGGGCAATTATGACCGATCCCCCTGGAAATCTGTCCGCATATATCGATAATCAGCTTGGCATTTTCACATTTTGGAGAAACAGCGACATAGCCAATCCGTTCTCCCGGCAGAGATAAGGATTTGCTAAAGGAATAGCAGGTAATGGTCCGGTCATAAATGGCTGCCGGATAAGGCACTTCCGTCTGATCGAACACAATCTCCCGATACGGCTCATCTGAGATCAGATAAATCTCATGCCCGAATTCTTTTTCTTTTTCCGTCAGCATACAGGCGATCTTTTTCATCGTCTCTTCAGAATAAACCATGCCGGACGGATTATTGGGTGTATTTAAGAGTACTGCTGTTACGTCTTTAGTCAGCATGGCATTAAATTTGTCAAAATCCACCTGGAACCCCTGTAAATCCGGCGGAACTACCTTTAACCGGGCCCCTGTCAGATTCACATAAGGATCATATTCCGGAAAGTACGGCGCAAAGGTTAGAATCGTATCTCCCGGTTCTGTCACCGCCCGAAATGCATGTGCCAGCGAAGATGCTGCTCCACTGGTCATAAAAATATGGTCTTTGATATAATCTATTTTAAATCTCTGCCTGAGCGAAGCTGCAATCGCTTCCCTGACATTGTCTATACCTAAGCTGGGACTGTATCCATGAAGTTTCGCCGGCTCTGTCTTTTGCAGCATGTCTGTCATGGCTGAGGTAAATGCTTCCGGAACCGGTACAGATGGATTGCCCAGACTGTAATCAAAGACATTGTCATATCCAATTTCTTTCGCCCTGGATGCTCCGTAAGCAAACATTTCCCGAATAACAGATTTTGCCCCCAGCATCTCTTGATATTGTTTAACTATCATCTTTAAACCTCTGTTTCTTTCTTTACATCCTGCCGGATATTAATATCCAGCCGGTTATGATAAATCTCGATTCCTGCCTGCTCAAATGAAAGCTTGATCTTCTCATTCAAACGCCATTTAGCCTTCATGTAATTTTCGGTAGCCACCCACGCCCGAAAACCAACCCGCACAGCGTTTTGATCCAGGCTGTCCACAAAAATATTCATTTCCTTATCCGATAGAATATCTGCATCCTGCTTAAGCAAGAGCAATAGAATATCCTTCGCTCTGCGCAGATCGGCTTCGTAAGAAACGCCCACAATAATCTCCAGCAGGCGTTCATTCATGGCGGTCACATTGGTAACCATGTTATTCGCCAACGATGAATTGGGAATCATGATCATACGGTTATCAAATGTTGTCAAGGTTGTATAATATAGTTCTATCTTTTTTACTGTTCCTTCATTTCCACCAGAGCTTTCAATAATGTAATCGCCCGCAACAAATGGTTTCATGAACAAAATGATAACCCCTGCGGCCAGATTCGAAAGTCCGCCCTGCAGAGCAAGACCAAGAGCTACGCCACCCGACGCCAGCAAAGCTGCAACCGAAGATTCCTTTACTCCCAGCTGCATGGCAATTGTGAATATCAGTAATATATATAATACCGCCTTAGCAAAGGACGTAATAAAGGTAATTGCCTCTACCGGGGCGCTGGTTTTAGCAAGGTTCTTTTTAAACACCCCGCAAACCCATTTGATCAAATTGGATCCAATATAATATGCAATGATCGCCAGTATTACTCCCAGAAAAAATTTCCCAATCTCCGGAAGCTGCTTATCCAGATACTTAGATATGGCATCTATATTTAAATTCTCCATTTATGATTTCTCCTCTTGCGCCATTTTTGTTTCCAGCTCTTTTTTCAGATTTCTGCCCTTATGCACAGATGCAGTTTTCTTACTTTTCGCAGTTTTATTATCTGCTGCCTTGGGTTCTGCCTTACTATACTTAAAAATAGAAATGCTAAGCGGCGCAACTTTAACAGTAATGGAATTGACGCGGTCATCACACTCTGCCTTTTTGGACATCTTGACTCTTGGATTGATCACACCGCTGCCGCCAAAAATTTCCTTGTCACTGTTGAATATCTCTTTATATTTTCCCGGATAAGGGACACCGATCTGATAATCCTCATAAGCAAGGGCAGAAAAATTACAGATAACCAAAAGGCAATCCTTCTTCGCTTTTCCCCTTCTCACAAAAGATATCATGTTCTTTTCCCATTCCAGGGTATTGATCCATTCGAATCCGTCCGGATTGTAATCATTTTCAAAAAGAGCTGTATTCTGCTTATAGACTTCAATTAAAGCTTTCATATAATCCTGCATAGCTTTATTCGGTTCTTCTGCCAAAAGTGCCCAATCCAGTTCTCTTTCCTCTGACCATTCCCGCTTTTGTCCGAATTCCTGTCCCATAAACAGTAATTTTTTCCCTGGATGGACCATCATGAATCCCAGTGCTGCCCGCATATTAGCCAGCTTTAACACATCATCACCGGGCATTTTCTCAAACAATGTACCCTTTTCATGGACAAATTCATCATGAGAAAGGCTGAGTATAAATTTCTCACTATAGGCATAGACCATACTGAATATTAATTCATCGTGATGAGCACCACGATAAACCGGATCATAGCGCATATAGCCCAGAAAATCATTCATCCAGCCCATATTCCATTTATAATCAAAGCCAAAACCATCATTGTCCATGCCTTCGGTTATCCCCGGCCACGCAGTGGATTCCTCCGCAATCATCAACACATCACTGAACTTCTTCTTAAACATGGAATTCAAATGTTTCAGAAAATCAATTGCTTCCAGGTTCTCATTTCCCCCATAAATATTAGCAACCCATTCTCCATCATTTTTCCCATAATCCAGATAAAGCATGGATGCCACCGCATCCACCCGAATCCCGTCGATATGGTACATCTCGGTCCAGAACATGGCGTTGGCGATCAAAAAGTTTCTCACCTGCGGTCTGCCGTAGTTGAAAATGAGGGTGCCCCAGTGAGGATGAAAGCCCTGCCGGGGATCCAGATGCTCATATAGACATGTTCCGTCAAATGCAGCAAGTCCAAATGTATCCTTTGGAAAATGTGCCGGAACCCAATCCAGAATCACGCCGATGCCTTCCTGATGCATAATGTCGATAAATTCCATAAAATCCCGGGGTGTTCCATATCTGCTGGTTGGCGCATAATATCCAGTCACCTGATACCCCCATGAAGCATCATAAGGATGTTCCATCACAGGCATGAGCTCTACATGAGTATACCCCATTTCCTTCACATAAGCTGCCAGCTTGGGAGCAATTTCTTTGTAATTAAAGAACTCTCTGCCATCTTCCGGCTTCATCCATGACCCAAGATGGACTTCATAGATAAGAATTGGAGCTTCGTTATGTTTGAAGCGTTTACGCTGTCTTAAATATCCTTTATCCTGCCAGCCATATCCTGATAGATCGGTTACCACCGATGCTGTATCCGGACGCAGCTGGGCTGCATTTGCATAGGGATCCGCTTTCAGATACACTTGCCGGCTCTTCATCTTTAACTCATATTTGTATAGCGCCCCTTCTTTCACTCCCGGAATAAACAATTCATAAATGCCCGAGTTATCCAGATACTGCATCGGATGTACTCTGCCATCCCATTGGTTAAAGTCACCCACCACACTCACCCGGGTTGCATTCGGCGCCCACACGGCAAAATACACACCCTGCACGCCATTCAGGGTCATGGGATGCGCCCCCAGAATTCGATAGACATCATAACAAATACCATGATTGAAAGACTTCTGCGTCTCTTCAAACACCTGACAAGGGAATGCATACGGATCATAATATTCCTTATACTTTCCATTCTCTTCAATTACATAAACATATTCCGGAATTTCCTGTCCCGGAAGTAAAATAGCAAAAAAACCAGCTTCATCCTGCATCTTCATACGGTGATTCTTGTTATCATCCAGTGTCTTTACCATCACCTTCTTCTTCTCAGGAAAAAAACATTGGATCAAAACACCATCTTTTGTAATACGGGGGCCCAAAATTTGTCTCGGTTTGTTTTCTTCTGAATAAACCACCGCCTCAATTTCTGCCCAATCCATCAGATCATACAGTTTATCTGCCATACATTACCTCCCGTTATTTATCCTTTGCTATCATTACCAAAAAGAATTTCCTCAACAATTTCAACCGCATCCCGGATACATCCATCACAGGTTCTCAGAACTTTCTTTGTATCTATCCCTTTCAGTTCCTTACAGATAACCGTACCATTCATCTCCTCGAATTTTTTCAAAATCTCTTTGGAAAGCTGATAAGTCTCCGCTTTACTGGTAGGATTGTCACTACCATTACTATTTTTCATCCCAGCCAATGCAATTGCCCCGGAAACCGCTCCGCAGGTACATTCCATGCTGCCCATACCTGAGCCAAATCCCTCAATCATCTTAAACATCAGGTCTTCATCAATATCAGCAAAATCACAATAGGTACAGGCAACAGCCTGAGCACAATTATATCCTTTTTTATGCTTTTCCAGTGCTTGCTCCACTCTTGTATCCATTCACCCTTCCTCCTTACGATAATCTGTGAATAAATAACCCACTCCGCAGTTTCGGTTCAAACCAGGTGGATTTCGGCGGCATCAGACGCTTTTCATCCGCCACATCAAATAACTCCTGAATCGAAGTCGGATACAAGGAAAAAGCCACCTTACAATCGGCTTCTACTCTCTTCTTTAGTTCACCCAGTCCACGGATTCCGCCAATAAAATCAATTCGGTTATCGGTCTTCGGATCCTGAATCCCCAGCACCGGTCCCAACAAATGATCCTGCAGCAAAGACACATCCAACCCCGTCACCGGGTCACTGTTCTTATAGTTCTCTTTTATCTCTAATTGATACCACTTACCACCCAGATACATCCCAAATTGACCTTTATGTCTGGGCCGCACAGATTCGTTTTCCTTATCATCAACATAGAATTTTTCCTTCACCTTTTCCAAAAATTCTTCCTCTGACAACCCATTCAAATCTTTTACCGCACGATTGTAATCCATAATACGCAGCTCACTATCCTGGAACAGCACCGACAAAAAGTAATTAAACTCCTCTTCCCCGGTATATCCCGGATTCTCCGTCCGGCGCTTCTTTCCCACATGAACAGCAGAAGCACAACGATGATGCCCATCCGCTATGTAAATACTCTGAATCCCCGCAAAAGCCTTCTGCACCTTCTGGATCAAATCCGCTTCATGAATCACCCACACCCGATGACAAACTCCATCCTCAGATACAAAATCATATACCGGCATCTCCATCTTCTTCGTCCGAATCACCTGCTGCAGCACTTCATTCTCATGATACGCCAGAAAAATCGGCCCCGTCTGGGCATCACATGCATCCACATGCCGGATCCGATCCTCCTCTTTTTCCTTCCGCGTATTCTCATGCTTCATAATTACATTATTATCATAATCATCAATGGAAGCACATCCCACAATCCCGGTCTGCGAACTTCCATGTCTGGTCAATTCATACAAATAATAACATGGCTGATCATCCTGAACAAACTCCCCCTGAATAATCATCTCATCCAAAATCTCCCTGGCCTTGGCATACACACAGTCATCATAGATACTCACATCTTCGGAAAAATTAGTCTCCCCCCGGTCAATCTTCAAAAAGGAAAGCGGTTCTTTCTCCACTTCCACACATGCCTCCTCACGATTATAAACATCATAAGGCAGCGCGGCAATATTATGCGCCAGATCCTTCCTTGGACGAATCCCTTTAAACGGTCTTACTGTTGCCATCTTTCTCTTCTCCTTTGATACAATTTTCTGCTGCCGGAAAAGGGAGGAAAATTTTATCACTAAAATCCTCCCTCCCTCTTATTTTACAATACGAACAGTTATTACGCCATTAATATTTTCCAATTTATTAATTATTTCTTCCGTAACCTTCCCTTCCACATCAAGCAGCGTATAAGCAAATTCCCCTTTACTCTTATTGGTCATATCCGAGATATTCAATCCCTCTTCCCCGAACACAGCCGTATACTTGGTGATCATATTCGCCACATTCTTATGAGTAATGGCAATCCTGCTTTCTGCCACACAAATACCCATATCGCAATTAGGAAAATTCACTGAATTCTTAATATTCCCGTTCTCCAGATAATCACGGACCTGCTTCACTGCCATCACTGCACAATTATCCTCCGACTCTGCCGTAGAAGCCCCCAAATGCGGGGTCACCAATGTATTCTTCTTTCCCGCAACGATGGGATTCGCAAAGTCAGTCACATACTTCTTCACTTTATCTTCTTCAAGTGCTTTCACCAACGCTTCTTCATCTACCAACAGGTCTCTGGCAAAGTTCAGAATAACCACACCATCTTTCATTATCTCAATGGCCTGCTTATTGATCATCTTTCTGGTGCCTTCCAAAAGCGGCACATGAATCGTAATATAATCACATTCTCTATAAATCTCTTCCACATCTGTGATATGCTTAATGCTTCTGGACAAGCTCCATGCCGCATCCACAGAAATATACGGATCATATCCCAATACTTCCATGCCAAGTCCCGTAGCCGCATTGGCAACCAGAACTCCGATCGCACCTAAACCAATGATTCCCAGCTTCTTACCACTGATCTCACGGCCTGCGAATTTCTTCTTGCTTTTCTCTGCCAATTTATCAATGTTTTCGGAATCTTTCTCGCTTTCTACCCATCCGATACCGCCAACGATATCTCTGGAAGCAAGCAGCATACCTGCGATTACCATTTCCTTCACACCATTTGCATTTGCCCCCGGAGTATTAAATACAACGATTCCCTTTTCTGCACATTTACGAACCTCAATATTGTTCACACCCGCTCCTGCACGTGCCACTGCTTTTAATTTCTTCGGCAGCTCCATATCATGCATACTGGCACTGCGTACCAGGACAGCATCTGCCTCATTGATATCATCCGTTTTCTGATAAGCATTGGTAAATCTGGCAATTCCTATGTCAGAAATCGGATTCAGACAATTATATTTAAACATTTTAGTTATTTTCCTCCTCAAACTTTTTCATAAATGCAACTAACTTTTCCACACCGACCATGGGCATTGCGTTATAGATACTTGCCCGCATACCGCCCACACTTCGATGTCCTTTCAGATTCTCAAGCCCGGATTTCCTGGACTCCACAATAAATTTTGCATCCAGCTCATCATTTCCCGTTATAAACGGTACATTCATCAAAGAACGGTCTTCTTTTACAACAGTTCCTTTGAACAGTCTGCTTTCATCCAGAAAATCATAAAGAATTTTTGCTTTCTTTTCATTATGGGCTTTCATTGCCTCTAAACCGCCCATTTTCTTCAGCCATTTAAATACTTTCCCACACATATAAATACAGTAACAGTTAGGTGTATTATACATCGAATCTGTCTCCGCATGAATCTTATACTGCATCATAGTTGGTGTACCCGGAAGTACATCATCCGTGATCAAATCCTCTCTGACAATGGCGATCACCATTCCTGCCGGACCGATATTCTTCTGCACCCCACCGAATAAAATCCCATACTTGCTCACATCCACCGGTTCAGACAAAAAGCAAGAAGACACATCTGACACCAACAGTTTCCCTTTGGTATTCGGCAACGTCTTAAACTTTGTTCCATAAATTGTATTATTTTCACAAATATATACATAATCCGCATCTTCACTGATCGGCAAGTCAGAACAATCCGGAATATAAGAAAATGTCTTATCTTCAGAAGAAGCAATTTTATTCGCTTTACCATATTTCTGCGCTTCCTGATATGCCTTTTTTGCCCACTGCCCCGTTACAATATAATCTGCAGCTTTATTCTTCATCAAATTCATCGGGATCATCGCAAACTGCAAAGATGCACCCCCCTGTAAAAACAGGACTTTATAATTATCAGGAATATTCATCAACTGGCGTAAATCCGCTTCTGCGTCCTGAATGATTGTATCAAAAGCTTTTGAGCGGTGGCTCATCTCCATTACAGACATACCCGACCCTTTGTAATCCAGCATTTCTTCCTGCGCTTCTCTTAATACTTCTTCCGGTAATACAGCCGGTCCTGCTGAAAAATTATACACTCTACTCACTTTTAATATCCTCCTCGTACAGTAATAATGGCTTTGATATAGTAAACAATCATTATCATACTGCTTTGTTATTTTATTGTCAATATCATACTTTTAAAAATTAATTGGGATGCACTGTTCAACCATAAAACACTAGTCAATACATTTACTGCCAGAACGCCGCTCCGAAAAGGACTCTCGCCAGAGCGTTGCCGCGTTTACGAAAGCTATCCCATGCCCTTTGGCCGCGTCCGTCACCCCAAATACCATTCCCCATTTATCTCATTTCCTATAAGTCCTGCTCATCAAAAACTTCATCAATCGGACAGCCTGCCGGTACCATTGGAAACACCTTATCATCACAATCTATCTGGCAGTCAATGACTACAGTTGTCTTCATCTCGATTGCCTTTTTCAGGGCACCCGCCAGCTCCTCTTTTTTGGTCACCCGCATACCCACAGCACCCATTGCTTCTGCCAGTTTCACAAAATCAACCTTGTCATTCAAGATAGTATGTGAATACCGCTTCTCATAGAACAGGGTCTGCCACTGCCGCACCATTCCCAGCACATGATTATTGATTATCAGCTCAACTAACGGCAGTTCATTCCTGACCGCTGTGGCAATCTCATTCATGTTCATCCGGAAACATCCATCTCCGGCTACATTCACCACTACCTTATCCGGTCTGCCAAAACACGCACCGATCGCCGCTCCCAGACCATAGCCCATGGTTCCCAGACCGCCGGAAGAAATGAAGGTGCGGGGAGCGGTATATTTATAATATTGGGCCGCCCACATCTGATGCTGGCCTACTTCAGTTACTACAACCGCATCACCGCCTGTCACTTTATATAATTCTTCAATTACATACGGACCGGTTAATGCATCCTGGTTATAACGCAATGGATACAGCTTTTTCATTTCGTCAATCTTCTTGCGCCACTCACTGTGATCCTGCTGCTCTATTCTTTCATTCAGCTGCTTCAGTATTTCCTTGGCATCACCTATAATGCTGGCATCTACCACGACATTTTTATTAATTTCAGCCGCATCCACATCAATCTGCAGAATCTTGGCCTTCATGGCAAATTTAGCCGCATTACCAGTAACACGGTCACTGAATCTGGCACCGATCGTAATCAGCAAGTCGCATTTGGTCACACCCAGATTGGATGTTTTCGTTCCATGCATGCCAAGCATTCCGGTATATAAGTCATCCGTTTCCGGAAATGCACCTTTACCCATCAGACTGTTAGCAACCGGAGCGTCCAGCTTGTGCGCAAATTCATTCACTTCATCTGCCGCATCAGCATGAATCGCACCACCGCCAACAAAGATATACGGACGCTGCGCTTTTGCGATCAGGCGCAGGGCTTTCTCAATATCCTTTTGGGCAATCCTGTCTGTAACCGGCAGAATTGCTTCTGGTTCTTTGCTGTTATAACTTGCTTTTGCAGCTGTCACATCTTTTGTCACATCTACAAGCACAGGCCCCGGCCTTCCGCTTTTGGCAATGGTAAATGCCCGGCGAATGGTATCTGCCAGCCTGGTAACATCCTTAACAATAATACTATGCTTGGTGATCGGCATTGCCACGCCCGCGATATCAACTTCCTGAAAACTGTCCTTTCCAAGCAGAGGTACTGCTACGTTTGCAGTAATCGCCACCAGCGGTATAGAATCCATATATGCCGTAGCAATTCCCGTTACCAGATTGGTTGCCCCTGGTCCGGAGGTGGCAAAACACACACCTACTTTACCGGTTGTCCGGGCATAGCCATCTGCGGCATGGGCTGCTCCCTGCTCATGGGAAGTCAAAATATGTTTGATATCATCATGACGATATAATTCGTCATAGATATTCAAGATCGTTCCGCCCGGATACCCAAATACAGTATCTACATTCTGTTCCTTTAAACATTCAATTAAAATCTGCGCCCCTGTTAATTGCATCTATTCTTCCTCCGCTTACTTTTTGGGAATCTCTAAGATGGCACCTCTGTTGCCGGAGGTTACCATCGCTGCATATCTGGTCAGATATCCAGTGGTGATATTGGGCTTTCTTGGTGTCCAGTTCTTACGTCTTTCTTCCAAAATTTCATCTGATACTTTTACATTCAATGCCATCTCCGGGATATTGATCTGAATGATATCGCCCTCTTCAATCAGAGCAATCGGTCCGCCTACTGCTGCTTCCGGTGACACGTGGCCAATGGATGCGCCTCTGGATGCACCTGAGAAACGGCCGTCCGTAATCAATGCTACCGAAGAACCCAATCCCATGCCGGCAATTGCCGATGTGGGATTCAGCATCTCACGCATTCCCGGTCCGCCTTTTGGTCCTTCATAACGAATCACTACTACATCACCGGCAACGATCTTTCCATCTTTGATCGCTTCAATTGCCTCTTCTTCACAGTCAAATATCCGGGCCGGACCTTCATGTACCATCATTTCCGGTACAACTGCAGAGCGTTTTACCACTCCTCCGTCCGGTGCCAGATTGCCTTTTAGTACGGCAAGTCCGCCTGTTTCGCTGTATGGATTGTCAATCGGACGGATTACGTCCGGATCTTTATTAACACAACCTTTGATATTTTCGCCAATTGTTTTACCTGCTACCGTCATACAATCTTTGATGATCAGACCTTTTTTATCCAGTTCGTTCATTACTGCATACACACCGCCGGCTTCATTCAAATCTTCCATGTAGGTGGGTCCTGCCGGTGCCAGGTGACAAAGGTTAGGCGTCTTTGCGCTGATTTCATTAGCAAATGCAATATCGAAGTCCATTCCGATCTCATGGGCAATTGCCGGGATATGCAGCATACTGTTGGTGGAACATCCAAGTGCCATATCAACAGTCAGAGCATTTAAGATCGCATCTTCGGTGATAATATCACGCGGACAGATATTTTTTTCAAGCAGTTCCATCACCTGCATACCAGCCTGCTTCGCCAGACGGATACGTTCGGAATAAACTGCCGGAATGGTTCCGTTTCCTTTCAGACCCATACCCAATACTTCCGTCAGGCAGTTCATACTGTTAGCTGTATACATACCGGAGCAGGAACCACAGGTGGGACAAACGTGATTCTCAAACTCACATACTTCCTCTTCTGACATCTTTCCTGCATTATGTGCACCAACTGCTTCGAACATACTGGAAAGACTTCTTTTCTCACCTTTTACACGGCCTGCCAGCATCGGACCGCCGCTGACAACTACCGTCGGAACATTGATCCTGGCTGCTGCCATCAAAAGCCCCGGAACATTTTTATCACAATTGGGTACCATTACTAATGCATCAAACTGATGGGCTATTGCCATCGCTTCCGTAGAGTCCGCGATCAAATCCCTGGTTACCAGTGAATATTTCATTCCTGTATGCCCCATGGCAATTCCGTCACAGACGGCAATCGCCGGGAATTCTCTTGGTACTCCGCCGGCCATAGCAACACCTAGCTTTACTGCTTCAACAATTTTATCCAGGTTCATATGACCCGGCACAATTTCATTATAGGAACTTACAATCCCCACAAGAGGTCTGTTCATCTCTTCTTTCGTAAATCCCAGCGCATTAAACAACGAACGGTGGGGCGCCTGCTGCATCCCTTTAAAAACTGCATCACTTTTCATAATCTTAAACCTCCTGCTTTTTAACCGGAGCGGATATTTACAATCCGCTTTCACTTTTTACTCAGAGCAGACATCTACAATCCGCTTCCACTTTTTACTCAGAGCAGCATCTACAATCCGCTTTCACTAATTGCTGCGGCTATCAGATCGCCCATCTTCACTGTACCAACCTTGCGGCATCCGGCTGAGAAAATATCACCGGTACGGTATCCCTCCGTAAGTACTTTCTGTACTGCCGCTTCTATCTCATCTGCTTCTTTATCAAGATCCAGTGAATAACGCAGCATCATCGCTGCCGAAAGAATGGTTGCAATGGGATTTGCCTCATCTTTTCCGGCGATGTCCGGTGCTGAACCATGGCTGGGTTCATAAAGACCAAATTTTGTTTCATTTAAACTGGCAGAGGACAGCATTCCGATTGAACCGGTTACCATGCTTGCCTCATCGGACAAAATATCTCCAAACATGTTCTCGGTTAAGATCACATCGAATTGTCCCGGATTTCTTACCAGCTGCATGGCACAGTTATCTACTAACATATGCTCAAGCTCCACTTCCGGATAATCTTTGGCTGCTTCATCTACCACTGCCCGCCAGAGTCTGGAGGAATCCAACACATTAGCTTTATCCACACTGGTTACTTTTTTTCTTCTCTTCATAGCGATATCAAATCCACGGATTGCAATTCTGCGGATTTCATTTTCATCATAGGCAAGGGTATCCGTTGCTTTACGGATGCCATTCTCTTCTACTGTCTTTCGCTCACCAAAGTACAAACCGCCGGTCAGTTCACGCATGATCATCATATCAAATCCATCGCCGATAATATCGCTGCGCAGCGGGCAGGCTTCCTTCAGTTCTTCATATAGATAAGCCGGTCTTAGGTTGGCAAAGAGATTTAATTCTTTGCGGATTTTTAACAGCCCGGCCTCCGGACGTTTTGATGGCTCCAACTGATACCATGGTGAGGTTGCCGCATCACCGCCGATAGAACCCATCAAAACCGCATCGCTCTTCTTGGCATCCGCAACCGCATCATCGGTCAGCGGAATCCCGTGTACATCAATGGATGCCCCACCCAGCAGCAGTTCTTTATATTGAAAGGTGTGCCCATACTTTTCACACACCTTATCCAGCACTTTTTTCGCTTCTCTTATTATCTCCGGTCCAATCCCATCTCCTGGGATCAAGGCAATATTATAATTCATTTAACTTCTCCTCTTTCTTCACAGACTGTGCTAATCTATATAATAATGCATTTTTGCTGATATTTCAACACAAAATCACTGAGATAACCTTTAAACTCTTTGCAGTTAAAATCTTTGCCCTGTTTACTAAAGTGAGAATTTAATTTAGCTTCGTCACCGAAGTTAGCTCCACCAGCCCCCTCAACTTTCGTGTCTTTTATCTTCGGTGATTTGAACTATCCGCATGGTTGTGAATATCGTAAATGCTCCATAGTCGGTACCCCGGTTTAATCACACCGCTCAATGAAGCGGCGTGATTAAACCGGGGTACCGACTATGGAGCATTTACTTTGCAACAAACAACAATACCACTTAAAATGTTAAAAAAACCAACAAAAAAAATTTTAGGCTGTTTTTATCTGCTTAGGAAGTTTTGTCATGATAAAAGCCAATACCAGCATGCACGCCAAGCCAATAAAGAACCAGGGATAAGCCGCTTCAAGACTTGTTTTTAAATTCACCTCTCCAGTAATTGTTTGAACATGCCAAGTAAGAAATACATAGATGTAACTTATAGGTATAAGCCACACCCCTGCTTTTGTTATAGTATTGCGATAAGTGGGTATAAAAATTACAATCACCATGAAAACTATCCCAATCAAAAATAATGGATTACGTATAACACAACTCCATCCAATCTTTGCTGTCTCACTTGAGAATCCAAGCCAAGGTAGAAACAGTAATATAATGTTCACAAGCCCTAAAAAGATTAAAATATTTTTATTATTTTTCAAACTTAGACCTCCTCTTGTTGAATTTCCTAAATTTGGTTTTAATCATACACTAAAATATTGTAAATATCAATAATCTTTAATGTTAATATCCCCAAATTTTAAAAATAAAGTTTCTTAAACAAATTTAATAAGATAAAATTTGCTAATATTAGAATGTGATTTCAAAGATTTCAACGGATAATTAAGTCTATTATTTGTTCGATAAGTAAGGTAAGCTTCTGAACTTGTTCTTTTTGTGCATAGTGTAGTATGCCAACCTGACCCAGACGAATTCAGCCATATTACAACATCACCTGGTCTAATTTTCGATATAAGATTCTTTCGCCCTGAGTCAGTATTAGAATATGTATATGTTGTTCTACGTTTACTCCAATATGATTTAAAATCTTTTACCCTAACAAATGACGTACAAGTATAATATCCATATCTTATATAAGGCGGGGTTTGATATGTGAACTTTTTGGAAAAGGAATACCAATTGCTTGTTGTTTGCTTCATTACATTTGTTGATGGACTACTAATTTTAGGAGTAGCGATGGTATTACCATACCCTCCGGCCCGTAAACAACGTGAAACAAAGTTTGTACAATCCGAAGAGTAGCTGGGGTAACTCATATCCCATTTATTGTACCAATATGTTGCGTACGATATAGAACTTGAAGAGGAATATCCAACCGCAGACATTGATATATTATTTGGTAGTATTGCTCCGTTTTCACTTGCTTTTGCATTTGCTGGAGGTAGTATTGGATGCTTAAGTGAATAATCTTCAACATAATTTAGTGCACAAATCAATAATTTGTCTCTAACTGCGTTTTCGCAATCTAAGAATATTTCATCCGCCAGAATTTTATTCAAGTAATCCACGTAGGTAATAGAGGCATCATAATCTTTTTTATACCTTTTATGAAGTTTCTTTAATTCTTCCGTGGAATCTAATCCTTGCTTTGTTACTGTTGTTTTTTGGATTTTCTTAGTCGTGGCAGCTTTAACATCCATACTTGTTAACATTGCCATGCATAATAGTAGTAGAAATAAACCTATTACGCCCGTTTTTTTCAAATTCAACATAGATGCACCTCCTTTTTATGTAAAATAATACATTATTTATCCGTTTGTGTCAAATTATTCCGTGGTGTTTTTGTTTGTTTTGAGGACAAGGTTGAAATAGGCTAGTCATAAGAATAGGGGCAGTATAACTCATGCGAATTATACTGCCCCTATTCTTATGACTGTAAATGCTCCAAAGTGAGTCCTCTAGACACATGGTCTGAATGCAGGATCTCCTTTTGTCTCTTCTGCAGAAGTTCTATCCCCTTCACATTCAACACATAACAAAATCCAGCCACCGATAAGATGACTGGATTTTTAAGCTTTCATATTTTCCGTAAGTTAATTAACTGTTTTCAATTTCTGAGGCTTTCTCTACCTCAGCAATTGCCGATTTACGCATTGGGATTCTACAGTTTTTGTTGTTACCGAATTCAACAATCACATCTTCTTCCGTAATGTCGATTATAATTCCATAAAAACCACCACTTGTTACAATAGCGTCTCCCAATGCCAAATCAGACAGCATGGAAGCCATACGCTTCTGCTCTTTCTTCTGAGGACGAATCATCAGAAAATACATCATCCCAAATAAAATCACAAGCCAGATAACCATCGAGCCCGTTCCTAATAATCCACCTGTTTCTGTTGCTGCAATCATAATATTCCTCCTACTAGTCAATCTGAATTAAGGTTGTTGTTCACAGCCCTATGAGGGGTGAACAGCAACGAATTAAGAACACTTCCGTATTCTTGTTACTGCTTTGCTTTTAAGATAAGCACTATTGACATCATACACAAATCCCGGCATTTCATCAAGTAGTTTTGTCCAGGATTTTTATTTTTTATCATTTTCTAAAAAACCTTCTAGTTTTTTGTCTTTGTATGCCAAAAAACGGTTTTCTTCAATGGCTGTCCGGATTTCTTCCATCATAGTATTATAAAAATACAGGTTATGAAGGACACACAGACGCATTCCCAGCATTTCTTTGGCCTTTAGAAGGTGTCGGATATAGCCCCGGCTATAGTGCTGACAGGACGGACATCCACAACCCTCTTCAATTGGCCGGCTGTCCAGTTGGTATTTTGCATTGAATAAGTTTAATTTGCCCTGATTGGTATATACATGTCCGTGGCGGCCGTTTCGGGAAGGATAGACACAGTCAAAGAAGTCAATGCCGCGCTGTACACCTTCCAAAATATTAGCAGGGGTTCCCACACCCATCAGATAAGTAGGTTTCTCCTTCGGCAGATACGGCACTACCTCGTCCAGAATATGATACATCTCCTCGTGGCTTTCGCCAACGGCAAGTCCGCCTACTGCATAACCATCCAGATCCATCTCTGCAATTTCCTTAGCATGAGCAATACGAACATCCGTTAAAATAGCACCTTGATTGATACCAAACAGCAACTGTTCCTTATTAATAGTATCTGAAAGCTGATTCAGCCGTTTCATCTCATCCTTACAGCGCACCAGCCATCTGGTTGTCCGCTCCACTGACTTTTGTACGTAGTCACGGTCCGCCACACTGGATGGGCACTCATCAAAGGCCATGGCAATGGTAGATGCCAGATTGGACTGAATCTGCATACTCTCTTCCGGTCCCATAAAGATTTTACGGCCATCGATATGAGAACTGAAATATACTCCTTCTTCTTTAATCTTGCGCAGACCGGCCAGGGAAAACACTTGAAATCCCCCTGAATCGGTGAGGATCGGTTTGTCCCAATTCATAAATTTGTGCAGACCGCCCATCTGCCTTACCACCATATCACCTGGACGTACATGCAGATGATAGGTATTGGACAATTCTACCTGGGTATTGATCTGTTGTAAATCCATGGTGGAAACAGCCCCTTTGATAGCCGCCGCAGTACCTACATTCATAAATACCGGCGTCTGGATTGTTCCATGCACGGTTGTTAGTTCGGCCCGCTTTGCCATACCTTCCTGGTTGAATATTTTATACATAGTTGCGATTCCTCTTTCATAATTTGTTATTTTAGCCAAATTATTTGACAGTAGGTACAGTATATCCAATATGCTTACTTTTTTCAATGCCTAAGTGGTTTGAACTAAAATAAGGAATCCTATCCCTTTTTGTAGCAGCATTAAGATATCTGATCAAAATACATACTAAACAAAATCAGGAGGATCCCTTATGTGGGAAACCAAACACGCTCTAGATACCGCGGTCTTTCATTGCCGTTTTTTTACACGCAAGTAACTGCTTTACCGGACTTTCTGCATTTTTTCCAAACGCAAAGCACAATTTTACATATAGATCATACAGCTCACCATACCGTCCGGTAACATCTTTATCCGGAAGATAGATATCCTGTTGTTTCACGCTCATCGCCGCGATTGCCTCATCACTTGTATCATACCCACCTAAATCTTTCCCCGCCGACACAGCAGCAAAAATGGCAGAACCGATGGCTGGAAGTTGTTTGCTTTTTGGCACACAGATCTTTTTCCCCAGAATATCACACATAAGCTGCATAATAAAACGATTTTTCATCGGTATTCCGCCGGCAGCTATCACTTCTTCAACGGGGATACCGTTTTTTTCAAATTCTTCTATGATCATCCGATAATTGAAAGCAAAAGCCTCAATCAAAGCCCGATAAATTTCTTCCGGCTTCGTTTTCAGATTCAGTCCAAGGATAACGCCCGACAGATTACCACTCATCAAAAGGGAACGATTCCCGTTCCACCAATTTAAGGCTAAAAGTCCGCTTTCACCAGGCTGCAAAGCAGTGGCTCTTTCATTTAGTACATCAAAGACTTTTCCTCCATGCGCTTCCGATGTAATCTGCTGCGGACAGACATTTTCTACAAACCAGGCTAAGGTATCTCCAAAGCTATGCAGTCCTGTCTCATAACAATAGTAACCCGGAAACGGTGCACCAATTGTCAAGCCATAGATACCTTGCATATTAACATATTTCTTACTTAGAATATGACTGGCCACACCAGTACCGATCGCCATAGAAAAACGATTCTCCCGATTCACTCCTACAGCCAGCAGCGGAACCATGCCGTCATTGTGACCAGGACTGACAGGCAGTCCGGCCGGAAGTCCTAATATCGCCGCTCCTTTTTCTGTCAGCGTCCCTGCGATTTCCCATGAAGGCAGCACATGTGCCGGAAATTTATCTTTTGCCAGCCGTCTCATACGAGGGTCCAATTTCTCAAAGAACTGTTCTCCGGGAAACCCCGCTTCCGGACACCAGAAAAATTTTCCTCCGGCAGAAATATCATTGATCGCATCTTTATCCGTCAGAATCCGTACAATCCAATCACTTAAATCATAATATCTTTCTGTTGCCTCATAGACCTCCGGAGCATTACGTAAAAGGTGAAGGATCTTTGGTACAGCTAAATTATCACTGATATTTTCTCCTGTATACTTTAAGAACGGTTCATTTAAATATTTCGCAGCCTCGACAATGTCCTCCACTTCTTTGGAGGTGGCATGGGATTTCCACATCAGAACCTGCGCAAAAGGATGATTTTTAAACTCTGGTTTTTCACATATGGGAACCCCCGCTGCATCTGCCGCCACAAGGGTAGTTGAAGTAGAATCAACACCGATGCCAATTACCTGTTCCGAACGTATTCCACTGTTTATAAGCGCCATTTTTACACTATCCTGCAAAGCCTTCCGGTAGTCTTTCGTCTTCTGTAAAAACATACCGTCCAAAATCCGGTTTCCGCCAATTTCTGTATTTAAAATTCCATGCTCATAGATTGCTTCTCCAACACCTGCCGGATCACCATTTTGCACATCTACAATTACTGCTCTGGCCGAAAGGCTGCCGAAATCAATTCCAATTGTATATTTTTTATCCATACTCTATTCCTTTCCGGCATAGAAATACTTAATATTTGCGGTATTTTAAAATGGTATCACGCATAGCACAAATATTTTCAAAAGGAACGTTATTCTGGGTGTTGTGGATTGGCGAAAAGATAAAACCACCTCCTGGTCCGAATATATCAATACGTTCCTTTACTTGTTTTTCCACTTCCTCCGGCGTGCCATACGTATAGACAGTCTGTGTTTCCACGCCGCCGCCCCAGAAGGTCAGCTTATCGCCAAATTCTTTTTTCAGCTCAGCCGGATCCATATTGGCTGTATTGGTCTGAATCGGGTTCAGACAGTCTACTCCGGCTTCAATCATATAGCCGATAATATTTCGAATAGAACCACAGCTGTGATACAACGTTTTACAGTTCGTATTATCATGTATATGATCATTCACTTTTTTCAGTGTAGGAAGATATAAATCCTTAAATAACTCCGGACTGAACAGCTCTGCTCTTTGTGTACCATAATCGGTCGTAGAAACAAAAATAACGTCAATATACGGTTCCACTGCCTGAAAATACAGCTTTAGATTCTCAATATTTCGCTCAGCCGTAACAGACAAGATTTCAAATGCATACTCCGGTTCCATCATTAATGTGCACAGCCAATCCATCAATGTATGTCCGGCAAAGATACCGGAGGTGCAGACTTTTAGCTTAGCATAACCGCCGACAAGCGAATAATCAGTGTTCTCATACATAAATCTGGCGGTGTTCTCCAGTACGCGCAGCTCTTCATCATCGTAAAGAGGTATCTTTCTTCTCCATTCCTCCGGAGACATCTGGTTTTCGGATGTTTTATAATTCGGATCCACATACCGGTCAAAATAGCAGCCATCCGGAGCCATAAATGCACAGATATGCCCTTGTTTGTCATACAGATACAGCGTTCCTTTTTCATCCGGCACAGGTTTAAACTCTTCCGGCATCAAAAGACGGTTTCCTGCATGATCTGTCCAGGGAATCCAATTGTGATTCTTCAGGTCAAAATATTCAATAAAATTCTCAATCTGCAGACAATCCGTATGGGTCCATGAACGAATCGGCTCATCCATACGGCAGAGCATCTGAAATACATCCGGTACCCTTGGAAGCTGTGCATCAATACCAAGTTCCTTTCCAATCATACAAAATGTGTCCGCATGCATGCCCGTTGATTTCGTTCCCCCAATATCAATCGGTATCATATCCGGCTCTTGATGATTAATTGCCTTCCAGACTCGTTCTCTTGAAGTCATATCACTTCCTCCATATTTCTTTTTTTCATATGTGCAAATATACGGTTTAAAATATTGGCTTCGGAGATCTCTTCTTTATTCAATTCGCCGGCATTCTTACCTTCTGCCAGCACCACGACTCTGTCACAAAGCATACAGACTTCCATCAGTTCCGAAGATATCATAATAATGCTGATTCCTTCTTTTGCAAGACCCATAATAGTTTTATAGATCTCATTTTTCGCTCCTACATCCACACCCTTGGTGGGCTCGTCCAAAAGCAGAATCTCCGGCTTTGCCGCCAAACATTTTCCGATTAAAACTTTTTGCTGGTTACCGCCGCTTAACTGCATAATATTCGAGTAAATTGATTCTGCTTTAATGGAAAGTTTTTTTGTATAACCTTTTGCAAGCTTCTGTTCCCTTGTTCCTGACAGGACGATTCCATGCAAAAGCTCTTTCAAAACACATAAAGACATATTCTGCCGGATATCCATCGTAGACACATACCCATCCTTTTTTCTGTCTTCTGTCAGAAAAGCAATTTTATTCTTCAGGGCATCTGCCGGATGCCGGACCTTCAAAAGCTTTCCATATAAATAGACTTCCCCTTCTTTTATTGGCATATCCCCATATACCGCCCGCAGAGATTCTGTCCGTCCGGCTCCCACAAGTCCTGCCAACCCCAGGATCTCTCCTTTTCTCAAGGTGATATCCACATGATCCACAATATTCACCAGCGGATTGGCCGGGTGCTGTACGGTCAGACCTTTGACCTCCAAAATAACCTCACCAATCTCTTTTTCCACCGTATTTTGTACCTTTTCCAACTTTCTCCCAATGATATCTTCAATAATTTTATCCGCATTATAACCGTCTTTTTCATAGGCTGAAATAAAGTATCCGTCCCGCAGCACAATCATACGGTCTGTCAGATCAAATACCTCATCAAGCTTATGGGAAATGTAGATACAGGAAATTCCCTCTTTTTTCAAACGCTGAATGGCTGCAAACAATTTCTCCGTCTCTGAATTAGTCAAAGCGGATGTTGGCTCATCCAGCACCAGAATACGCGGATTGGAAACCAGTGCTCTTGCGATACAAATAATCTGCTGCAAGGATGCACTGATAAAACGGACCGGAAGCCTCACATCCAGCTCCATTCCCAGTACCGACAATATCTCGCCGGCTTTTTTATACATGGTGTTCCAGTCAACGATCCCCGATTTGAATTTGGGCAGCTGACCTACAAAAACATTTTCAGCAATGCTCAGATCCAGTTCTACGCTAATCTCCTGCGGAATAAGCGCAATACCTTCTGCCTGTGATTCCTTTACTGAAGTAAAGATTTTCGGTATTCCGCCAATTTCAATCGTACCCTCATATGCTCCCGCCGGATAGATACCGCTTAAGATTTTCATCAACGTCGATTTTCCAGCGCCATTCTCACCCAGCAGCGCCAAAATCTCTCCTTTGTGAAGAGAAAATGACACATCTTTTAAAACCTGGTTGCTGTGAAAGCTCTTTTTTATATTCTTCATAGAAAGAACTATTTCTCTGTCACTCATAATTTCCTCCATTACCTGGAACGGTTCCTGTTGCGCAGATAATCAACAATTACCGCAATGATCAGCACAAGTCCTACAACGAAATCCTGCCAGAGTGCAGATATCCTCATCGTTGTTAAGCTGACTGTCAGTGCGTAAATAAAAAATGCACCGAATACCGTACCAATAACAGAACCTTTTCCCCCTTTTGTGCTGGTTCCTCCAATAACCGTTGCCGCTATGGCTGTGAGCTCATATCCGCTCCCTGCAGATACCTGTGCGGAGCCAAGCCGTCCTGTCATCATCACACCTGCGAATGCAGAAATAACACCTGTGATCACATAGGCAATAATAATGACACGATCCACGTGAATCCCCGATATTCTGGCTGTGTCCTCATTGCCGCCAATGGCATAAATTTCCCTTCCAAAACTGGTATACCGCAGGATAAAGAAAAACACCGCTGCCAGCACTATGCCGATAACAACAATACAAGGAAGTCCAAGAATCGTAGCACGCTCTATATTATTAAATGAATCAGGAACAGGAAACACCGGAGTTCCACCAGTTAATATCAATACCATGCCGCGGGCCATATAATACATACCAAGCGTTACCATCAGTTCCGGTATGTGGAATTTTGCAATGATAAATCCATTGATCAATCCGCAGAGTGCTCCTACCCCAACACCCAGCAAAACACTAATCCAGATATTTATGCCGGATACCATACAGATAGCAGAAATACAACCGCCCAGGCCTAGTATAGAACCTACGGAAAGATCGATGGCACCTGCTATCATCAGCATCGTCATACCAAGAGCAGGCAAAAGAATATATGATGCCGACCGCAGTACCGTAGTCAGATTATAGTACGTCAAAAAAACCGGATTGATGCACTGAACGACGATGACAAGTATGATCGTCGGAACAAGAACACCAAATTCATTTAGTCCCATAATCCTGCGTAATATAGTTTTTAATTTTGATTGTGTGTTCATAAATAATGCCCCCAATAATTCAGAATATTATTTCTGGTGGCCGGGCATTACGCCCGGCACTTTTCGGATATTATTTTCCGGTTACTTCATTCCAATCATAATCCGGATAATACTGTTCAAACCATTGCTTTCCGTCATAGAATGACGCATCATATCCTTCTGTCTCTCCCTTGTGAATGATTGTCAGCGGTACATCATAAAAATCATTCACCTTTTCATTGTAAGCTTTGCTCATATAGGTCCACATACCTGGAATATATCCATACGCATAGTAATTCTGACATACTGTCGCATAAACAGTTCCCGCCTCAATCGCTGCCAGACAATCATCCTGTACACCGTCTCCAACAACCTTCACATCTTCCATCGTCTTTCCCGTCTCGCCCATTGCCGTCGCAATCGCACCTGCACACTCACCACCGGAGCACATGATCGTATTAACTTCCGGATAGGTCAGGAATACGGATCTGGCCGCATCCAGTGCCACACTGGCATCGGATTTGGATTCCCACTGTCCAAGTACATTTACCTCCAGCCCTACAGAGGCAAGCCCATCCTCATAAGCCAGCATGATGTCTTTCGCCAGCGCAGAATCCAGTGCGTATAAGAATTCCGCCACATGTGCTGTATCCTCACCTTTATCTTTCAGCGCTTGTCCTACTTCTGCGCCAATATTATAGCCCCACTCCTGTGCACTGGGATTTGCTCCTCCATTCAGATAATCATGCAGCGATGGTGTATCACCGCCACCGGTATACAATTCAATACCGGCATCTTGAATCTTACCGAATACATCTTTAAAAGCTTCTTCTGAAGTACCAAAAGTTGCTATGCCATCTACCTGTTCTGCCAAAGCCATTTCCATATAGGTCACCTGCTCTGCCGCGCTCAGATCCTGCGGACCGCTCCAGACGGCATTCAATCCCGAAAAATCTTCTCCTGCGGCCTCTACACCCTTTTTAGCCTCTAACCAGACAATATGGGATAAAAGAGGGGTGACAAATGTGTAATTAACTGAAATGTCCTTTGCCTCTGATGCTGTAGTGTTTTCTTCTTCACTTTCCTCCGAAGCAGCTTCGGTTTCTGTCGGTTTTGGAGTACTTGTTTCCTCATTGCTTGCTGAATCCGAATCATTTCCTGAGTTACTGCTTCCACAGGCAATTAAGCTTAATATCATGGAAACTGCCACGAAAAGAGCCATTACTTTTTTCTTCATTGATTCATTTCCTCCTTCTTGTTTTTCTCCAATTCTGATTTCACTGTAAAATTTTCTCAATTCTGATGCTTCACGTTATTATTTTCCGTTAAAAACCATTTCCGGATCTGATTTTCTTTCATTTTACCTTATGTTTTTCTGTTAATCAACCTATGGTGCGCAAAACGCTATTTTTTCAACGAATTGCACTCAATCATGCAACATTATTCAAAAATGCGCACAAGTCTTCCCTCAGAATTATTTGCTGCTGTATTTCATACCCCCATATATTAGTTTCACTCCATTCCTTTCCAATATTTGAACCCATTTCTCTTCAGGCCTTTTCTCCGTAACCAAATAATCAAGTTCTGAAAACTCCGCAAAACAGCAGGCCGACGTCTTGTTAAACTTACTGGAATCACAGAGAAATACAGCTTTCTTACTCTGTTGTATCATAGCTTTTTTTACATAAACCTCTTCCAAATTAGAATCCATACATCCATGCTCAGCAGATAAGCAGTAGGAAGAGCAAAAGCTCATATCTGCATACCAGCTTTTTGCACTTGAGACAGTATTGCCGCCTATAAACCCTCTTGTACGGGGATTTAACTCCCCTCCAAGACAATGTGTCTTCACATCCAGATAATCCAGGATCATCATAGAAAGATTCACACTGTTGGTAATAATTCTAAGGTTTTTTTTATCTTTCATATACTTTATCATTTCCGATGTTGTACTGCTATTATCCATGAAAATAACCATATCATCCTGTATCAGACTTGCTGCATACATACCTATCCGGCTTTTTGCCGTAGCTTCCGTTACTGCACGCACCAGATAAGGAAGTTCAGAAGTATCTTTGTTCACAAGCATTGCTCCGCCATATACCCGTCGTATCAGACCCTCTTTCTCAAGGGCAGACAGATCGCGCCGAATTGTAGATTCGCTGAGATAAAACTGTTTTGCCATTTCTTTGACACGAACCACTTTTTTTTCTTTCAAGGCTTCCAAAATGTATTCCATACGTTCCAAATTCAACATCTTTTTTCCTCCTCTTTCTTTTTTATCTGAATATTGGGAATGATATTTTAATTATTTGTAATTTTTTATTTATATAAATATAATAGTACTACAAAATACAGTTTGTCAATTATAGCCTTCAATTTACAAATTTTTTGCTCATTTGTACTCAAATGTGCTCGTTTTTTTATTCGTATTTGCTCATGATTCAATCTGCTATTCAACCCATAGCTGATTTATTGACTCCTGATTTTATCCTGTGTTATTTTACAGATATAAAGAGGAATAGGAGGAATGATACATGAAAGGTTTAGCTTTCTATGGGATTCGTGATCTGCGATATGAGACTGTTCCCGATCCCAGGATAGAATCTCCGACGGACGTAATCGTAAAAGTAAAGGCAGCCGGCCTTTGCGGATCAGATTTTGCACGTTATAAAAAACTAGGGCCCTATATCCCCGGAACCGTCTGGGGACATGAATTTTCCGGCCTTGTCACTGAGACAGGAAGTGCCGTCAGAAATGTAAAGCCCGGTGATCGTGTCGCTGCCTGTCCTTCCATCGTATGCAATACCTGCCATTATTGTATATCTGGTGAGTATGCAAAATGTGTAAACCTGCATGCTCTGGGTGCTCTGCAAAACGGCGGCTTTGGAGACTACACGAAAGTTCCATGTGAAAATCTTATAAAGCTCTCCGATAACATCTCTTACGAGGAGGGGGCAATGGTCGAACCGTCTGCAGTAGCTCTGCATGCTATTATGGATACCAATATCCGCCTGGGCGACTGTGTTGCCGTCTCCGGGTGCGGTTCTATCGGTGAAACCGTCATCATCTGGGCAAAAACAATGGGAGTTCGCATTATTGCATTGGACATCGATAACAACAAACTGGAACACGCTCTGCATATAGGTGCAGATGCTGCCATCAATTCTCTTGAAACAATTCCGGAGGAGGAAATTCGAAAATTCACAGAAGACGGTGCAGATATTATATTCGAATGTGCCGGCAATGAAACAGCCGCAGCCACGGCTTTAAGTCTGGTTAAAAGAGGGGGACAAGTCATGTTCGTCGGCCTGCCCTACAGCGACATTCAGATGCCGCGTCATCATTATGAAAAAATCGTGCGTCATGAACTGATCGTACGGGGCTCTTTTGGGGCAGTCTCTGTTCCTTTCCCCGGCCGGGAGTGGTTCGCAGCAGTTGCGTACATATCCCAGAAAAAAGTGGATGTAGCTGCCGCCATCACACACCGTGACAAGCTCAGCAAAGGACCTGCTTATTTTGAAAAAATTCTGGAAAACCCCACCGAATACGGCAAGGTCATGTTATTCCCGGAATGGGATTATGATTGATAATATGGAATCGAAAGAACTAAATATAATAATAAATGAACTATGCCGGACATCAGGCTGCATATCTGATGCACAGATTCATCATCTCATTCATCAAATTCGCAGTCATACAAGAATATTTGTTCATGCTGCCGGTCGTTCCGGACTGATGTTACGGGCTTTTGCCATGCGTCTGATGCAAATGGGGTTGCAATCTTTCGTTGTCGGCGAAACCACCACTCCGGCTATCAGGTCAGATGATCTCCTATTCCTGGCCTCAGCTTCCGGCACGACAAGAAGCGTCTGTGAATATGCAGAATATGCAAGGAAAAACAGTATTGATACTGTGGTTATCACAGCTAATGGGAACTCTCCTCTATGCACATTTCTGGAACCAACAGTGCTTATTTGTGCCGGAAGTAAAATTTCCACACTGGATTCCAGCATACAGCCTATGGGAAGTTTATTTGAACAGATGTTATTACTTTTTTTAGATGCCACAATTTTATGCATGGATTCCGGTACCGAAGAAATGAATGCACGCCACGCAAATTTGGAATAGTACCGACTAAATGCGGTCTGTATTTGCAATACCGAATAGCAGTTATGGGTACATAAAAGGGTCTTTCTTAACTTTGGATTTAATAAACGAGTATCCGCTTTGACTATGTTGGCAGCCAGGACGCCACTGTGTACGAGAAGAGGTGCGGGGGTGTAGATAAAAATAATGGGTACCCTTCAGCTGTCATTCTGAGCAGAGCGAAGAATCTTTCTTGGGTGGTCGAAACGATGAATCCCAATTGGGAAGATTTATCCGAAAAATGGAATTAAAAAGATTCTTCGCTCCGCTCAGAATGACAGCAGAAGAGTACCTATTATTTTATATCTATACCCTATGGGAGGAACGCTCTTTTTCGTAAATCCCATGCCCTTTGACCGCGTCCCCCAACCCAAATACTATCCCCTACAAAATAACTGCCATTATATCACCTTCTTTTCATATATTAACATTTGCTTTACGTCATAAATTGTCGTATAATTACAACTGTTTGATAAATTAAAAGTTAAGGAGGTCGCAGTATTTTCATACTACTGCTGCAGCTATGAATAAAAAATATATGTTAGGAATCGATATTGGTTCTACTACAGTAAAAATTGCTGTTCTGGACGAAACGCATCAATTGCTGTTTTCCGATTATGAACGCCATTTTGCTAATATTCAAGAAACCCTGGCCGGTCTGCTTGCAAAAGCCGGTGAAACCCTGGGGAAACTAGACGTGCATCCGGTTATTACCGGGTCCGGCGGATTGGCTTTGGCTAATCATCTGAAGATTCCGTTTGTACAGGAAGTCATTTCCGTTTCTTCGGCTCTAAAAGAGCTTGCACCAAATACCGATGTAGCTATTGAGCTGGGCGGTGAGGATGCTAAGATCATCTATTTTGAAGGTGGTAATATTGAACAGCGTATGAATGGTATCTGTGCAGGGGGTACCGGTTCTTTTATCGACCAGATGGCTTCGTTGTTACAGACCGATGCTGTTGGGTTGAATGAATATGCTAAAAACTTTCAGGCTTTATATCCCATTGCGGCTCGCTGCGGCGTATTCGCAAAGACTGATATTCAGCCATTGATGAATGATGGGGCTACTAAAGAAGATTTGTCAGCCTCTATTTTCCAAGCCGTAGTGAACCAGACGATCAGCGGACTGGCCTGCGGTAAACCAATTCGGGGACATATTGCTTTTCTGGGCGGACCGCTGCATTTCTTATCGGAACTAAAGAATGCTTTTGTCCGTACTTTGAAACTGGATGAGGAGCATACCATTGTTCCGGCAAATTCTCATTTATTTGCAGCAATCGGGTCGGCGCTGAACTTCCAGGAAAACGTGACCGTAGCTATGGAAGCGCTGCAGGAACAGCTGGCATCTTCGGTTAAGCTGGACTTTGAGGTGGATCGTATGGAGCCGCTGTTTGCTTCCAAAGAAGATTATGAAGTATTTAATGAACGTCAGAGTCAGTATAATGTATCCACTGCTGATCTGGATACCTATGAAGGCAATTGCTATCTTGGTATTGATGCCGGATCCACCACAACAAAAGCGGCGTTGGTAGGGGAAGATGGTTCCCTGTTGTATTCTTTCTACAGCAGTAATAACGGAAATCCTCTGGCAACCACGATTCGGGCGATCCAGGAGATCTATACGCAGCTGCCGTCCAGTGCAAATATTGCCTGGTCCTGTTCTACCGGGTACGGAGAAGCACTGGTAAAAGCTGCACTGCTTTTGGATGAGGGAGAAGTAGAAACGGTATCCCATTACTATGCTGCCGCCTTCTTTAATCCGGATGTTGACTGTATTCTGGATATCGGCGGTCAGGATATGAAGTGTATTAAGATAAAGAACAAAACGGTAGATACCGTACAGTTGAATGAAGCATGTTCTTCCGGCTGCGGTTCTTTTATTGAAACATTTGCACAATCTTTGAATTATAGTGTGCAGGATTTTGCTGAAGCGGCGCTTCTTGCTGAGAACCCCATTGATCTGGGGACACGCTGTACGGTATTCATGAACTCTAAAGTAAAACAGGCGCAAAAGGAAGGGGCTACCGTTGCGGATATTTCTGCAGGGTTGGCTTATTCCGTTATTAAGAATGCGCTTTATAAAGTAATCAAGGTTTCCGATGCTTCTGAACTTGGTAAAAACATCGTGGTACAAGGTGGTACCTTTTATAATGACGCTGTGCTTCGCAGTTTTGAGAAAATTGCTGAATGTGAAGCAGTACGGCCGGATATCGCCGGCATTATGGGTGCCTTCGGTGCTGCGTTGATCGCCCGGGAGCGTTATGATGAGAATCAGGAGACTTCCATGCTGACCATTGAGAAGATCAACTCCTTACAGTACTCCACTTCTATGGCGAACTGTAAAGGCTGTACCAACAACTGCCGTCTGACCATTAACCGTTTCAGCGGCGGACGTCAGTATATCAGCGGCAACCGCTGTGAACGTGGTATCGGAAAAGAAAAGAATAAGGAAAATATCCCGAACCTTTTCGAGTATAAAAATAAAAAAATCTTTGGCTATGAACCTTTGCCGGCAGACCAGGCAGTCCGCGGTCAGGTAGGAATTCCGCGGGTACTGAACATGTTTGAGAACTATCCATTCTGGTTTACTTTCTTTACGAAACTGAAATACCAGGTGGTACTGTCTCCTACTTCCACGCGCAAGATATATGAACTGGGAATCGAATCAATCCCCAGTGAATCGGAGTGCTACCCTGCCAAACTTGCTCATGGTCACATTTCCTGGTTGATAAAACAAGGTGTGAAGTTCATTTTCTATCCTTGTATTCCATACGAGCGGCCGGAATTTGAAGGTGCGGTGAATCACTATAACTGCCCAATTGTAACATCCTATGCGGAAAATATTAAAAACAATGTGGATGAACTGAATGATGATTCTATTATTTTCCGTAATCCGTTCATGGCATTTACTAATGAAGAAATCCTTACCCAACGGCTGGTAGCAGAATTCCCGGATATCCCGGCTAATGAAGTTACCGCTGCTGCTCACGCCGGCTGGCTGGAGATGGATCATCTGCGTAATGATATTATGCAAAAGGGTGAAGAAGTACTTCGCTATATGGAAGAGAATCACAAGCGCGGAATTGTTCTGGCCGGACGGCCATACCATATTGACCCTGAGATCCATCACGGCATTCCGGATTTAATTACTTCCTATGGGATAGCTGTCTTGACAGAGGACGCTGTTTCCCATCTGCAGCCGCTTGAGCGCCCATTGCGTATCAATGACCAGTGGATGTACCATACCCGTCTGTATGCTGCTGCAAACTACGTTAAAACCAGAGAGGATCTGGATCTGATCCAGTTGAATTCTTTCGGCTGCGGCCTGGATGCGGTAACCACCGATCAGGTAGACGAGATTCTGGCAAACAGCGGTAAGATTTATACCTGCCTGAAAATTGATGAGGTAAATAACCTGGGCGCAGCAAAAATCCGTATCCGCTCTTTACTGGCAGCAATTCGAACCAGAAAAGAAATGTGCATTGAGCGGGTAATCAAACCTGCTTCGATCAGTAAAGTATCATTTACAAAGGAAATGCGTAAGACGCATACCATTCTCTGCCCGCAAATGTCACCGATTCACTTTAACATTCTGGAACCGGCATTTAATGCTGCCGGCTACAAATTAGAGGTGCTTCCCAATGATAACAAAGAAGCAGTTGATGTGGGGCTTAAATATGTAAACAATGATGCCTGCTATCCATCCTTAATGGTAGTTGGACAGGTTATGCAGGCTTTGCTTTCCGGCAAATATGATCTGGAGCATGTGGCCATTATTATGTCGCAGACAGGAGGCGGCTGCCGTGCTTCTAACTACATTGGATTTATCCGCAGAGCGCTTGAAAAGGCAGGAATGTCACATATTCCGGTAATTTCGATTAATTTAAGTGGTCTGGAAGGGAATCCGGGATTCAAGATTACACTGGATTTGGCAAAACGCCTGGCATATGCTTGTGTGTTTGGGGATATCTTCATGAAATGCGTGTATCGGATGCGGCCTTATGAGGTTAAAAAAGGTTCTGCGGACCGATTGCATCGTAAATGGGAAAAAGTCTGTATTGATTTTGTTTCTGACAAACGCTTGAGCCATACTAAGTTTAAGCAAATCTGCCGGACGATCATCCGGGACTTTGACCGGTTACCGATTCGAGATGTGAAGAAACCACGAGTGGGGATCGTTGGTGAGATTCTTGTGAAATTCCTTCCTGCGGCTAATAATAAGCTGGCGGAACTGCTAGAGAAGGAAGGGGCGGAACCGGTAGTTCCTGATTTGATTGATTTTATGCAGTATTGTTTCTATAATCAGAACTTTAAGGCGGAACAACTGGGGACGAAAAAATCTACTGCGGTTATGGCTAATGCGGGAATAAAGGCGATTGAATGGCTGAGAAGTGCTGCTAGTGCTGAGTTTGAAAAGAGTAAGCATTTTGACCCGCCGGCTAAGATTGAAGATTTGGCTAAAATGGCTGAGCCGATTGTATCAATAGGTAATCAGACTGGGGAGGGTTGGTTCCTGACTGGGGAGATGATGGAATTGATACATAATGATGCTAAAAATATTGTTTGTACCCAGCCGTTTGGGTGTTTGCCGAATCATATTGTTGGTAAAGGGGTTATTAAGGAGATTCGCAGGGAGTGTCCGGATGCTAATATTGTGGCGATTGATTATGATCCGGGGGCAAGTGAAGTGAATCAGTTGAATCGGATTAAGTTGATGCTTTCTACGGCGGTTAAAAATATGTAGATTGGCGGCGGTTGGTATGTTGGCTGACAGGACGGCTATTATGGATTACCGTTAACATGTTGGCTAACAGGACGCCACTATGGGAAGATCGGTGCTTTACGTAAACTCGGGCAACGTACCTGACGAACTAACTGCTAACTCCGACTAAAGGGCTCAGGAAAGCCTTCGCCCTTAAGTCTACATAAGCAGTGGATTTCGCCAGGTACTAAAACCGCCCTCTAAATGTTTACGTAAAGCACCGATCTTCCCATAGCGGCTGGGTTTTGGTGGCTTATAAGTTGGGTGAGTGTGGATTATTTATATCGAAAAATTATATTTTAATAAATGCGAATGATACGTAAAAACTTCACTGCATATCTGCCAAACGGAAACCTGTTAAGTTCTTCTTCCGAAGTCTTGGAAATGATAACATAAAGTATCAGATATACTACGATTGCTGCAATGACTGCAATGCCAAGGCATACAATTCGCGTTGGTATCAGCAGATGCAGACCATAATATAATATCCATGCTGTTGCGCCCATTCCGACAGAAGCCAAAAATGGCTTTTCGTAAGATTCGCGGAATTGGTTCTTGTATCCCAGGTATTTCCGCATGGACAATTGATTGAGTATGCACATGCAAAAGGCAAATAATACATTTACTAAAAGTACGGCATAAATGCTTAAGTCTGGAAAAAGCCATAGTGTTACGGCCAGTATCCCTACATTGGCTGCCAGTGATATTGCCGCATTACGCAGTGGAATACGCGGTTTACCAATTGCCTGTAAAACACCATTTGTAATCGTCGATAATGCGGAAAAGATTACCGATATTGCACCAAATAGCAATAAATCACCCGATACTGCTGTGCTGCCGGGAAACAGTACCCCCATGATGGGGTATGCTAATACACCCAGTCCCACTGCTGCCGGGATACAGATAAACATAGTAAGCTTAATCGCATTGTTCACTTTTTCATTCACACGGCGAATATCTTTCATTGCATATAGTGCAGAAACCTCCGGAAGCATTGCTGAGGAGGATGCACTTGAAAGAGCAAGAGGAATATTGATCAGGGGAATAAAGCAATTGGAATATTCACCATATAACGAGCTAATGATATCTTTATCCATTCCCCCTCTTCCCATGAGCATTGAATAAAGATAACTGTATATATATGCACCGGCATTATATACACAAGTACTGAAAATAACCGGCGTTACCATCAGAAGGATAGTTTTTAGTACTTGTCTCATGGATTCTTGCTTTTTACTTTTATCGCTGGCAACCTGACGTTTGATGGTTTTTTTATTTACCGCATAGACAAATAGCATAAAGAGCAGGCCAATCAGTACACCGGCACCGGTTCCCAATGTAGCGCCGGCAGCACCATAAATAGCTTGGCTTGTGCTATCATCTGCTGCAAAGCTCTTGATAAACAGCCATGCTGCCAATACACTTACAATTGCATTCGCTGCCTGCTCCAGGATTTGTGAAATTGAAGTCTGGAGCATTGTATTATGGGCCTGAAAGTATCCGCGAAATACCCCCATAATGGAAGATAAGAATATCGTTGGTCCTAATATCTGCAGTGCCAGTATGGATTCCTGCTGGTTGGAAGGTAATAATATTTTGCCGCCAAAGATGGCAATCAGGCACGCTATCCCACCTACAATTGCAGCATATATTAATGATCCCTTAAAAACCATCTGCGCATTACGATACTGCTTTAACGCCAGCCGTTCTGAAATCACTTTTGCAACAGCCATTGGTATGCTGTACGAGGAAATCAACAGCAATATTACATAAACATTATTAGCAAAACCATAATACCCCATACCCACTGGTCCTACGACTGTTCGCAATGGTGCCCGATATAATAGTCCGATAATTCTGGATATTAGTGATGCCATCATCAGAATTGAGGCATTTTTCATGAATGAATTTTGTTTTGACATTTTTTCTTCCTACTTTATCTGTTTTTAATCTGCCAATCGATTGGCGAAACGCCATGGCTTTTAAGATATGTATTTGTCTTACTAAATGGCTTACTGCCAAAAAACCCGCGGTATGCTGACAACGGGCTGGGATGGGGCGCTTCCAGGATCAAATGCTTCGGGTTGGTTATCATATTCTTTTTTGCCTGTGCCGGTTTTCCCCATAAGATGAAAACCATGGGGCGATCCTGCTGTGCCAGTATCCGGATAGCGGCATCGGTAAATGATTCCCAGCCAATCCCCCGATGGGAGTTGGCCTGATGTGCCCGAACAGTTAGTACGGTATTCAAAAGCAGTACTCCTTGTTTGGCCCAATATTCCAGATAACCGTTATTGGGGATATAACATCCGACATCTTCTTCCATCTCTTTATATATATTTACTAAGGACGGCGGGATTTCTACTTCAGGCTTTACCGAAAAGCAAAGTCCGTGTGCCTGTCCGTCACCATGGTAGGGATCCTGACCCAGAATCACCACTTTTACCTGATCAAGGGGGGTAAAGTGAAAAGCATTAAATATATCATCTCCGACAGGAAAGATTTTATAACGTCCATATTCCTCTCCTACCTTTTGAAATAATGCTTTATAGTATGGTTTTTGAAATTCATCGGAAAGGGCTTTTGCCCATTCTCCGCTAATTGGCGGCATATATACTTCCTCCATAGTCAAAAGTACTTTGTCTTTTTGCAGGCAGCTTGTCAGATGTGCCGGTCTACAAACGGACAGATACTCCTTTGTCTCTTAAGTATTGTTTTACTTCTTTTATTTCTAATTCTTTAAAATGAAATAATGACGCAGCAAGAGCCGCATCAGCCTTTCCATCGGTCAATGCTTCATAAAAGTGTTCCATTGTGCCGGCTCCGCCGGATGCAATTACGGGGATGGACACTGTCTCTGCAATTGCTCTGGTCAGCTCGATATCATATCCGGCTTTGGTTCCATCACAATCCATACTGGTTAAAAGGATTTCGCCCGCGCCTAGTTTTTCAACCTGAGCAGCCCATGTTACGGCATCTATGCCCATGTCGATGCGGCCGCCATTTTTATAAATATTCCATCCGCTGCCATCTTCCCGCCTTTTGGCATCGATGGCTACTACGACACATTGGCTGCCAAACTTAAGAGCTGCCTCGCTGACTAAATTGGGATTATTGATCGCCGAAGAATTGATAGAAATCTTATCTGCACCTTCCCGCAGCAGCATTTTAAAATCATCTACGGTGCGAATGCCGCCCCCTACCGTAAAGGGAATAAACACATTGGCGGCCACCTGGCGGACCATGTCAACTACCGTTGCCCGGTTATCGCTTGTGGCTGTAATATCCAGAAATACTACTTCATCGGCACCTGCTTTATCGTATGCTTTTGCTATCTCCACCGGGTCACCGGCGTCTTGAAGATTAACAAAATTCACTCCTTTTACTACTCGCCCCCCATTTACATCCAGGCAGGGGATAATTCTTTTTGTAAACATTTTGCTTCCTCCTTCCATCTGGTTTGTCATCAGATCAATGTAAAATTCTTTAGGATTTGCATTCCATGATCGGAACTTTTTTCGGGATGGAACTGACAGCCGAATACATTATCCTTTTCCACCGATGCATGAACCGTCGCACTATAATCTGTGGTTGCTTTTACGATTGTTTCCTCTTTTGCTTTGACATAATATGAATGTACAAAGTATACGAATGTTTCTTCCGGTATGCCGGTAAAAAGTCTTCCGGCGTTTTGAAGATGCAGGGAGTTCCATCCCATATGGGGAATCTTTAATCCTTCCTTGGGTGGGATTTTCAGAATTTCTCCTTCCAGTAATCCCAGGCCCGGTACTCCGGGGCTTTCCTCACTTTGTTGGAATAAAAGCTGTTGACCAAGGCAGATGCCTAGAAACGGAATCTTCTTTGCTGCTGCTTCATGAATCACAGCCGGCAAGTCATATTTGTTGAGATTGTCCATGCAATCCTTAAAACACCCTACCCCGGGAAGGATGATGCGGTCGGAATCAAGAATCTGTTTTGCATCCCGGGTCAGTATCACATCTTCTCCCAGAAATTGCAGCGCTTTTTCGACACTTTTAATATTCCCTGCATCATAATCGATGATAGCTATCATTGTTCATACTCTCCTAATTTAAAGTTTTACTGCTTATTTTTTACTTTCCAGCGTAAACCAGAAGGCAACACCATTTTCGTAGTTGTGCACCCCGCACTGCTGATTCATGGATTCCATGATGGCCTTTACAATCGACAGGCCAATACCACTTCCGCCATATTCCCTGGTTCGCGCTTTATCTACCTTATAAAACTTAATCCATACCTTATCAATATCCTCCGCCGGTATTGGATCCCCGGTATTAAATACGGAAGTGTTGATCAAACCATTTTCTTCTTTACAGCAGATTTCTATTTTTTTATCATATTTGATATGGTTTAGCGCATTTGAAAATAAATTGGTAATGACTTCTTCTACTTTATATTCATCACCCCAGACATATATGGGCGTGTTCTGCCGGAAGATAACCTCGGCTTCTTTTTGCTGGATCAGAATGGAAGATGATTGAATTACTCCTTGGATCAGCGCAGCCAGATCAAAACGCTCCATCGAAATCTGATCATTTCCAAATTCCAGTTGATTCAAAGAAAGCAGCTTTTTCACCATATTATTCATTTTTGCTGCTTCATCAATGATAACTTCACAGTAAAATTCTCTGTCCTGTTCACTCTCATTAATGTTATCCTGCAACCCCTCCGCATAGCCTTGAATCAAGGCGATCGGCGTTTTTAATTCATGTGATACATTGGAAAGGAATTCTTTGCGCATCTCATCAATTTCTTCTTTTCGTTCGATATCTTTTTGCAGTTCATTATTAGCGCTTTTCAATTCTGAAAAAGTTTCCAGCAGTGTTTCGGACATTGTATTAAAGTTTTTCCCCAATTCACCGATTTCATTATTGCCACCGCTTTCATATTTAGCTTCAAAGTCCAAATTGGCCATTCTTTTCGATACTTCGGTCAGTTCGGTGATCGGTTTTGTGATCTTCCTGGTCAGCAGCCAGATAAAAACTGTTGCAAGCAAAGCAACACCACCGCCGATATAGAGATAAAAGTGGTTAGATACAGCTACACTATCCTGTATACTTTCTAATGGGGTCTGAATCATAAAATTGCGTCCATCATCAAGCTCACCCCATATTTCAATAAAAACTTTATTCTTTACCTGGTTTTCCTGTATCCGATACTGCTCGGTTTCTCTTAAAACCTCCGGCACTGATTCCTCAAACCCGGTCCAATAACCAAATATCCTGCTGGCCAGACGATCCGATTCCACCTTAGAAGTATTGTAATATATCACGGTATTGGCACGATTTGTCACCACATACGAAAGATTGTTCGCTACACAAAAATCATATAGTTCGTTGCTTTGATCCTCATCAATTCTATTAAAGTCCTCTACACTATTCAGAGTGTTCATTCCCTGCAGCAAAATCTCAATTTTCTTCGCTCGATAAAACTCCTCCAGAAAAAAGAGGTTGCATACTTCAATTGCCAGTAAAGACAGCAGAATCAAACCAATGAACGTAAAACCAATCTGTCTCTTTATGGAATGCTTCATTATTCCACCTCAAACTTATAGCCCATGCCCCAGATGGTTTTGATCAGATCACCTTTTTCACCCATCTTACTGCGCAGCTTTTTTACATGTGTGTCAATCGTTCTTGCATCCCCAAAATAATCATAGTTCCATACATTATTCAAGATTTTTTCACGAGAAAGAGCAATTCCCTTATTCTCAATGAAATAAGTCAAAAGCTCAAACTCTTTAAAGCTGAGCTCAATCTCTTTACCATCAATGCTGACCTGATGAGCAGATTTATCCACAACGATACCATCCTCCTCCAGCAGATCGCCATTTTCCCCTTGCCCGGCTCTGCGCAATATGGCCTCTACTCTTGCCACCAGAATTTTGGGGCTGAATGGTTTGGATACATATTCGTCCACACCAAGCTCAAAGCCAAGCAGCTCGTCATGCTCATCTGCCTTAGCCGTCAGCATGATAATCGGTACTTTTGAATCCTTCCTGACTTCCCGGCAAACCTGCCAGCCATCCATTTTGGGCATCATCACATCCAATATGATCAGTGCAATATCTTTCTTTTCAAAGAAAATATCCATCGCTTCTTCGCCATCACCGGCTTCCAGCACCTCATAGTTCTTTTTCACTAAAAAGTCCCGCACCAGCTTACGCATTCTACTCTCATCATCTACCACTAAGATTTTTAATCTATCCATGAAAAACTCCTCCTGTTGAATTTAGATGCTTTTCATTATACTATATCAAAAAACTGTGTTGCTTTTATGAACACTATCTTTCTTTATGGGATTTTTCCCGGGTTGTATAAATCTGCACCAAAACACCTGCAAGCAGCAGTACTCCTTGGCTTAGCACTAAAAGCAAGCTGGAGTCAGCCTTCATGATTTTCTGGAATTCTCCAACCGCTATAAAGGCTCCCTGAATAGCAGTAGATACAATGATCACCGGACGAACAAATTTGACCGCGAAGCTTCCCACGATAATGCCCACAACAATTCCGCCGATCAGCAGCACCAGCTTTAATGTCTCTCCTTCCGCCGGTATCAGTGACGCAAGTGACAACACTGCAAGCAACGCCACACAGAACACTCCCGCAAGGTATATCCGATATGCAATAAACCCACTAAGCAAACCGACTGCTGCTCCCGCAACAATGGCAATCGATAGGTTTTCCACGAAATTCTCCACTATCGTATACCCAATGAGCCAGCCTGCCAAAAAGCCCAAAAGAGCAATCCAGAACTTTAACAACTTATATCCAAAAAAGCAGCCAATCAATCCCACGACAAGCGCGACATAATTTGTCCACTCAGGTAATTGCGCAGTGAATTCTGTAATCGAATTAATATCCATCACATTTTCCTCCTGTTCTTTCCCCTTAACATTGTTATTATAATACAAAAAGCTCATAAATGCACGAAATATTGGGAATTTATATATTTAGCCTTTTAACCCTGTTATGGCAGGGATGCTTTTTTCTATCTTATTTCCCACAATCTAGTAAAACACACACAAAGTCCCTCTCTGGTACAGTTCGTACCGGATTGGGACTTTGTATTACAACCATTCCTTATTCTTAACAGATGAAACTGATTTTACTTATTGATACTGCAAAATTTCTATGACGGCCTCCCTGCTTTTGATTCCTGTTGTAGCACCAACTGCACCAATGGAAAGAAGTGCTGTTGCACTTCCAAAGCGAATGCTGTCGATGACGGATTCTCCGTCTATCAATGCGGCGATAAAGCCTGCAATAAAACTATCCCCTGCTCCCGTTGAATCGATTGATTTCCCATGGAGCGCCGGTACATTTTCACAAAGCATATCATTCAGCACATAGCAGCCGTTTTCTCCCATTTTTATCACCACAGTGCCAATGCCCATGTTTTTTAAAACACGTGCCGCCATTTCAGGCGTGTTTTCTCCAGTCAGCGCTTTGGCTTCAGCTAAATTGGGGAAGAAAAAATCCAAGCTCGGCAGACAATGCTTTATTTCATCAATCGACAACGTGCAATTGGGAGTCAGAATCACATCGGCACATGTGACAGCCCCGCAGTCTTTGGCATATTTCAATGTCCTGGCGATCGTATCGACAGTATCAAAGGGCGTATAAAAGAGGCTGGCCAAAGAGACAACTTTGGCACCATCAAATGCATCTGCGCGTAATGAAAAGTGGGTTGATCGGGAAAACGGCTCTTGGACAAAGTAGCGTTCGGCATCGCGCTGTATAAATAGCAAGCTCGACATAGTCTTTTCAGTTTGATGCCAGGTGATTCCCGTAATATCAACGCCGGCGGCTTCCAGCTGATTTTTCAGCGCCTGTCCCTCCATATCGTCACCGAGCCCACAAACTAGCTGTACGTCTACCCCAAGGCGGCTCAGTACGGTCGCTTCATTTAATGCGTCACCACCTGGCGCAAGATGGATCTGGTCCGCATAGCCAACCCGATTGAGAAAGTCAATGCAGATATCCCCATTTTCATGAATGGCAATACCGCTTATCATGATATCCAGCGAAGCGCAGCCAACACAAATAACATCTGCCATATTGTCACATCCTTTCCGAATGGCTTGTGCGATCATCCATCTGTAATTGAAGGAACTGTATCGTTTCAATACACTTTTTCTTAATTTCAGAAGTAATCTCCGCTGAAAGATCAACAAAATGAATTGATTTGTCACTATATTTTCCGCATGTTTCTTTCAGAGTATTTGTCGATGCAGTATTTAACGCAGAAAAATAGTTGATTTTCCGGATGCCCTCACGGATGGCGCGGGCTAACTGGTCCGGAGGAGTGCCGCTTCCGCCATGCATCACAAGACTTGTCGTAACCGGCACACTTCTTCGTATCGACTGCAAAAGCTCAATATCAAGCTCAGGCGGGAATTTGTACTCGCCATGAACAGAGCCAAACGCTATCGCCAAAGCATCCACTTTGGTCAATTCACAAAATCTGGCTGCTTGGTCGGGACTTGTAAAGTATTTTCTTTTGTCGTTATTCCGGACGAGACCATTTTCGTCATTGTCAAGCATCTGACCCAATTCTGCTTCAACGGATATCCCCAACGGATGCGCCAGTTCCACCAATGCTTTCACTTTTAGGACATTTTCATCAAAAGGAAGACCAGAGCAGTCATACATGACCGAAGTAAACCCTGCCCGTATTGCGCGCATAATGAAATTCATGTCTTCTCCATGGTCAATATGGAGGCAGATAGGGATGTGTGATTTTTCGGCATATTGAAGCATTATCGGCGCAATCTCCTCTATCGGAATGAAACAGTCATGATTTTGTGCGTGATTCAGTATAACGGGACAACCGGTTTCTTCCGCTGCCTCTATCACAGCGCGTATGGACTCTAGATTGGGGGTGTTAAAGGCTCCGACTGCATAGTGGTTTTTCTCGGCATCTTCCATCAACATTTTTAAGTTTACCAGCATTAATAACACCTCTTTCTGATTGTCATGAATCTTTTATTCTCTTTCTGAGCATATCGATATATACAGCTAAAATAATTACAACACCTTTTACCACGTACTGCCAAAACGCATTAATGCCAAGGAGATTCATGCCATTGCTTAGTACGCCGATGACCAACGCCCCAATAAGCATACCGCCAACAGTACCAACGCCGCCTTTCATGCTTGTTCCGCCCAAAACCGATGCAGCAACAGCATCTGTTTCATATCCGATGCCCACTGTCGGTTGACCGGAAGCCATCCTGGCCGTTAACACCACGCCCGCTATAGCGGCTAAAAGCCCGCTGAATGTATAAATGAAAATTTCAATCGTCATAGGTTTTATTCCGGAAAATCTGGCCGCTTCACGGTTGCCGCCCACGGCGTAGATATGTCTGCCGAGAACAGTTCTGTTCAGAATAAAAAATGTTATGATCAAGATAATAACGGTGTATATTGCAAGATATGGTATTGGGCCTGCGTATCCCGTACCGATGATTTCAAATTCAGGTACATTGACCCGTACAGTTTTCCCGTTTGTCGACAAATAAGCCAAACCACGGCAGATGTTCTGCATGGCCAAAGTAACAACAAACGGCGGCATGCCCGTATAAGAAATGATCAAGCCGTTTGTTAAACCAACCAACGTTCCGGCAAGGCACCCAACCAAAATACTGATGGGTATGGGGACATTAAAATCCGCCAGCAGCTTGGCTGCTATACAGCCGGCCAGAGCAATTACCGAGCCGACGGATAAATCGATTCCGCCAATCATGATGGCCAGCATTACGCCCACTGAGATGGTGACATTTGTAAATATCTGTCGAAATACATTGACTGAATTAGTGACAGTTAGAAAAGTATTTGTTGCAATGCTCAGGAAAATAACCATCAGTAAGAAAGCGACCAATATACCAAGGTTTCGTTTGAAATAACTGACCATCACTTCCGCCCATGGTTTACTCAACAAGTTCGATTCCCTCTTTGTTTTCATGCTTCGTCCTCACTTTCAAAACTGGTGGCAAGCCGCATAATGCTTTCTTGAGACAAATCTGCTTTGTCTAACTCGCCGGCAATCTTTCCCCCGGCCATGACAATCACTCTGTCACACATATTCATAATTTCATTCAATTCAGAAGAAACCAGTATGACAGCAACACCCTGAGCGGCAATATTATCGATGATCGTGTATATCTCTGATTTTGTACCGACGTCTACGCCTCTTGTAGGCTCATCCAGAATAAGTATTTTAGGGTCGGTGGCAAGCCATTTTCCGATCAAGACCTTCTGCTGGTTTCCACCTGAAAGTGTTCCCACCGTTTGCTGCGGTCCATAGGCTTTTATTCGCAAAGACTCAAAGCCTTCATTACTGATCTGCCGTTCTTTTTTGCGGTCCACGAAAATAGCGTGAATAAACTTTCTCAATACGGCCAGTGTGAGATTGAACAAGACCGTGTTACCAAGCACAAGTCCCTGTGATTTCCTGTCTTCCGGAACCAGTACGAGACCTTTCTTCTGTGATTTTGTACTTGTTAAATTTTTTTCTTCTTTTCCATAGAGCAGTACTTGCCCATTATCGTAACGGTCCAGACCTATTATAGCACGCATCAACTCGGATCGCCCGGCACCAATCAGGCCTGCAAATCCAAGAATCTCCTTTTCCTTTACCGAAAAGGAAATGTCTGTGAACACCTTTTTCCTATTCAGATTTTTAACCTCAAGAGCTGTTTTTCCAGGTTCCTTTTTAGTCAGAGTGTAATAGTTTTCCAGTTCTCTGCCAACCATCAGGAATACCAGTGTATCCTGGTCTGTCTCTTTGGTCATTTTGGTGTCGATATAGGCACCATCACGCATTACCGTGATGCGGTCTGTGATTGCAAAGAGCTCTGACATTTTGTGCGATACATAAATAATCCCGACCCCTTGGGTCTTGAGTTTGTTAATGATCGTAAACAGGGTTTCAACCTCGGCATCCGAAAGCGATGAAGTCGGTTCGTCCATCACAAGGATTTTTGCATTCAAGGACAGCGCTTTTGAAATTTCGACTAATTGCTGCTGCGCAATACTAAGGCTTTTAATGCTGTTTTTTGCAGATATTTGCAGACCAACGGATTCGAGAATGACTTGTGCCTGCGTAACCATTGCTTTCCGATCGACCGTGTTATGCCGGGTTTTGGGTTCTCTTCCCATAAAAATGTTCTCTGCAATGCTCATTTCGGGAACCAGCACAAGTTCCTGGTGGATCACTGCTATCCCGTTGGCACGGGCATCTTTCACCGACTTAATGGTTATTTTATTGCCATTTATCAGAATGCTTCCTGCATCGGCCTTGTAGATACCCCCAAGAACATTGATCAATGTGGATTTCCCGGCACCATTTTCACCCAGAAGGGCGTGTACCTCACCCGCCCGCAACGAGAATGATACGTCTTTTAGGGCATGTACACCGGGAAACGACTTGTCAATACTGATCATTTCAAGGATATTATCTGTTTCCATTCATTTCCTCCAAATATGAGTTACTGTTCACTCCGTGACCAGTAACACGCTTCGCGATGCACAGAAATTATGCATACTGCATAATTTCGCGCGTTGTATGTCTCGGGATTTCCGTGCATAATGCACGGAAACACCTCGCGGAATAGTCGCCGTGTGAACTGTAACAAATATGATTCACATTCTCAATTTCGGTTTATCCCTGATGTGGCTAAAAAAACAGCGTGGGGGGCTAATGACTCCCCCACAGTTGCTTTGCAGTATGCTGAACTCTGCTCGAAATCACTGCCAGCTGTCAAGACCATATTCATCAACATTATCCTTATTAATGATGAAACTTGGAATTGCAATAACCGGTTCGATCTCGCCGCCCGCCAGATACTCATAGCCTGCCATTACAGAGCCTTCGGCGATGCTGGCCGGGGATTGGGCACCGGTTCCCGCCATAGTGCCTTCTTTGATTAGCTTTTTCGCATCAGGTGCTCCGTCCACACCGCAAACCAACACCTCACCGGTCTTACCTGCAGCTTCAATAGCCTGGATAACACCATAGGCGGCCGGGTCATTACCACAGTAGATCGCCTTGACGTTTTGATTGCCCTGCAGTATGTCTTCCGCAACAAGCATCGAAGTAGCCGTATCTCCATCACCATCGAATGTACCCACAATATTGAAATAGTCTCCTACCGTTTCCACGAATCCATCAGTACGAAGCATCGCTGCCTCTCCAACAAATGAAACAACGATTCCCACGTCGCTGCCTTCGTCCAATTCCTCCATAAGATATTCGGCAACAACCTTTCCTGCACTATAGTTGTCTGTCGCAACTACAGAAGCAACCAAGTCTGTATCCGCTACCGGGTTATCAAAGCAGATGATGGGAACATCGGCTTCCTGGGCGGCAATCAAAGCCGGTTTGATGCTAATGGAATCATAAGGGCAAAGGAAGATCAGGTCGACTCCCTGCACGATCATATCTTCTATCTGGGAAATTTGCTTTTGGGCATCCTGCTGGGGATCCAGTGTAATGAGAACATCCCCTCTTTCTTCAATCAGAGTGCGCATTGTGGATTCTATGTACTGAAAAAACTCATTGCTCATATTTACGGGGCTGAACCCGAATGTGAGCTGCTCAGTGTCCGCATCTTCTGAGGCAGCGTCTTGTGTACTCTCAGCAGAAGCGGATGGCTCCGTAGTCTCGGGCGCAGCACTCTCGGTAGCACTGCTTTGCGAACCCGTTTGACTATTCCCACTGCAGCCAACCAGCAAACACATTGTTAGAAAAACCGAAATCATACCAAATGCAGCTTTTTTCCTCATTATTTCTTCCTCTCTTTCATAGATAAAAAAACGATAAACAAGATCCTTGCACAAATCTCCCTGAGCATTGCTTTTCTTTCAGTTTAACAGCTGTTATCAACCTCTGGCATTGTCTGGTACTATTTGTGTGTTGTTCACATTATACTCTATTGTTCATAATGTGTCAATACATATCCAAAAAATGACTTAAATTTGAATCAGTATTGACATATTTTGGAGCTTTATTGAATTTAAATTTACTGCAAAGTTATAGCGTATGCATAATTGAGGAGGTTCTTTACGCTTTGCGCAAAGAACGGCTTTCACACTAAATTCGTACTTTGTAACACTTACAGTGAGCCTTCCCACTAAATTCGGCTTCGCCTCATTAAGTGCTCAGTGCTTCATTAAGTGTT